>Ga0208958_1000104_pt1 | contig 109003 bp, 138 predicted proteins | sample RifOxyB1_FD_184032 | JGI IMG/M metagenome (GOLD analysis project Ga0208958, IMG submission 184032) | Soil microbial communities from Rifle, Colorado - Rifle Oxygen_injection B1 (SPAdes) | ecosystem: Environmental > Terrestrial > Deep subsurface > Rock core/Sediment | place: Rifle, Colorado...
GAAGCGCATTTGAAAGATCGTCCACACATCAGGGTTATATAATTCAGATTCGTCAAAATCATGGTCGCAAATTGGATCGTATTATTGAAATCGTTAAAGAAATGGGATTTGACCCACGCGTGCGGAGCGATGGCGGTGTTGTATTTTCATCTAAAGAATTGTGGTATTGGCTTAGGCCTCTTGGAACGACAAAAACAAAGCACATTCCAGAAGAAATAAAATGTCTTGATAGAAACTTGCTTGTTATCATGTTGAATGCAATGATAGACGGAGATGGGACTCGTCGATCTGACGGAAAAGCATTCAAATATTTTACAACGTCGCCCGTTTTGGCCGACGATGTTCAAGAAATATGTATAAAGGTTGGACTAAGAGCTACGTCAACCTTGCATCATAATACAAGCGGTTTTCTTAATGCAGCCGGAAAACCGAGCTGTATATACCATATTAGTATTACCGAAAATCAAACTGTCCCATTGTGGGCTAACGAGGAACTTTATGATGGGTATGTTTATTGTGTCAATGTTCCCAATCATATTTTGATGGTTCGCAGAAACGGAAAGTGTGTTTGGTCTGGTAATAGTGGTTATCACGGATGGGCAAGCGAGTTCTCAGACACATCTCCCGCTCTTGGTATTCCGGTCGGATATCAGCGCGACTTGATTCGCAAAATCAAATGGAATGACAAAAGCTCTGTTATGTCTGCGGCGTGGCGCGAAGATTTTGCTGCAATTATTGTTGAGCATCCGGCAGACGAAACTGATCCGGATTGGTACGATTTTTTGCGTAGAATTTGTGACGAAAGTAAAGCTTTATTGATTTTGGATGAGGTTGTAACGGGTTTGCGTTTTGGTCTAGGCGGAGCGGCATCTCTTTACAATGCAATGCCAGATTTGATTGTAATGGGTAAGGCGCTTGGGAATGGCGTACCCATATCGGCTTTGGTTGGTCGCAAAGAATACATGGATTGGTTTTCCAGAAGCGATCCGGTTTTTTGTAGTTCAACTCATTGGGGCGAGGCGCTTGGCTTAGCTGCTGCTAGTGCAGTTCTGGATATCTGGAATCAATCAGCAGTTGAGTACATTTGGTCTATTGGGAAAATGTTGATGGATGGTCTAGCAAAAAGCGGATATGTGGTTGTCGGACATCCGCCGCGATCTTTGTTGAAGTTCGATAATAAATACGATCAAGCCTTTTTTATTCACGAAATGCGTGAAAGAGATATCTTGATGAATCGCCCTAATTTTATTTCTACTTCTCACAGTCAACACAGTGTCAAAGAAACCGTTGCCGCGGCAAATGAGGTAGCGCAATTGCGAGAGAAAACTGATCCATCTTATTACAAATTGCCGTTTGTTTTGTTTACGGGCCGATAAATATGACTGATAAAGTGTTAATTGTTGGATACGGTAGAGCGGGGCGGCGTCATGAAAGCGTCGCTAATGCGTTTGGGCTAAAGGTTTTTACCGCTGATCCCTTGGCCAAGGCAGATTATCATAGCTTGGGCGATGCTGCGATGGATCATGATTTCGACATTGTTATTATAGCAACTCCTCCAAGAACGCACATTTCTCTTAGTTTGTTTGCTCTAATTCGGGGCGCATGGGTATTGTGCGAAAAGCCACTTTGCGAGAATCGTCAAATCAATGAGGCAAAAGGGATGAGAGCTAATCAGCCTCTATTCGTAAACCGATTAGCAATCGCCTACAATTATCGCTTTCATCCCAGTCTAACCGCCATGGCGTACAGCAGATATCATGAAAAATTCAATCATGGTAATAGCTGGGCAATTTATTGTAAACAGAGTCGGGTATTGCCAGAATGGGGATTGTTACTCGATCATGTAAGTCACGATGTTGACATTTTGCGCGATCAAACCGAACGTTATTATGGGCAGTCATCTAAAATCATCGTTACAGAGGTAATGCATCATAAATCGCTTGGCATTGAAAGGTATCGAATTATCGGAAAGATCGAGAATGTTGATAATGTAAATTTTCTGATTGATGAAACCGTAACAGATGATCCATCAGTTGACAGACAAGCGGTAATTTGTTCTCCATTTGGCTGTCTTGACATTACGCCAAATCCGGCAATGCATATTGCTATGTGGCAGGATTTCTTGGACGCGCGCGCCGGAAAAGGGAAACGATCATTGCGGTTTCATTTATCTAGTGCCATTTCCACGCAAGAAATTTTGCGTGATATTGAAGATAAATCAAATTTTTTATCATAATTGGAGGAAAAAATGTTATATAGTACATGGTTAGGTGATGGATACAATACCGAAAATATCTCCGCGGCGGGAATATTTACGCCAGAATCAGATGGTATTATGTTCTGTTTCGACACCATTGATGATTTGTTTTATGGCAGATTTGAGGCTTTTTATTGCAAAAAAGAGATTTCCGTTCCATTAGTCGGAAAAAATCTGGACAATTATTATTTTGTCGGCTTTGATTTTCATCATAAAGAAATTGATTTGCCATATGGCTTTTCTTTTGGATATCCAGAACATGCAGTTGGTAGTGTTGTCGCGAATACTTATCGTCTGGTTTATCCACTCAATTTGAAAGGAATTATGCCGGTGAGAGCTGGATTAACCACTCATCCCGGTAATGGATCATGGTCTAGTTTTCCGCCTCATAAGTTCGAGATTGAAGCATTGACAACGCCTCGCAATGATAATTTCAGCGAAATTTTTTCTTATGTAACTAAGCCTCAAATGGGATGGGGTGTTCAGGTCATCAATAAAGAGGCTAAAATTATTCATGATCGAGATGTTCAGCTAATCCCATTGTCATCGCATCCGGTTATAGCCGGACCGGGATTCAGGTTAGCTTATTTTTGGTGTTATTACGCCAAAAATATTGATTTGGCCGAGAAATTTACAGATCAGGGAAGGATATAATGAAAAAAAACAAAAGATGTCTTATCGAAAATAGATTTTCTAAAATCCGATGGTGTTATAGAAATTCAAATAGGCGGAAAAAGTGTCAATGTTAAATTTAGTACGTTTGTAAATCCCAGCAAAGAATATCTTGCTGTATCCAGAGATGATATCAATCTAATTGATGCATTAAATACAACTTTGGATAAAATCAAAAGAATGTACATTCGCGATTTTGGATGTTGATATGGCCTCCTACATTGCCAAAAAGCCTAATCGATTTGGATTTATTACCAGCATGAGCATGAGTACAAATATGAGCTCTTACGAAAGTGCTCTAGTTCAATTCTCGTTAGACCTAGCTGTTCCAATTACAAGAGAAACAGATAGATATATTATTCAAACCATTCAATCATGGATGCATCGCGAAGAACCAATTTTTCCTATTTATCGAAGAGCGCCGTAAAACCCCTGGCATTTATGCGCGGGGACATAAGGCACAATATTCCATAAATATGATATAATCCAGATATGCGAATGACCTACAAGTTTCGCCTGAACCCAACCCGCCACCAGCGCACTTTGTTCAATAATACGCTGGAACTGTGTCGTTGGGTTTACAACGAAACGCTTGCTACCCGAAAAAATACATGGGAACAGGAAAAGAAATCGGTTTCGCACTATGATACAATCAATATGCTTCCTGAGTTGAAAAAACAAAGACCGGAACTTATCCAGGTTTACTCTCAAGTATTGCAAGAAGTTTGCGCGCGGGTCGATCTTGCTTTCAAAGCTTTCTTCCGGAGAATAAAGGCAGGAGATAAAAAGCCGGGCTATCCGCGATTCAAGAGCTATGGGCGCTATGACAGTTTTACATATCCGCAATACGGGTTCGAACTTCTCGATAATGGCTTGCTCCTTTCTAAAATCGGTACGATCAAGATCGTTCAGCATCGTCCGCTGGAAGGCAAGATCAAGACCCTGACTGTTCGGCGGGATGCGGTCGGTAACTGGTACGCCAATTTCTCTTGCGAAGTTGAACCAGAACCACTGCCAAAGTCTGATAAGGCGGTTGGCATAGATGTTGGCCTTGAAAGCTTCGCAACATTTTCGACTAGCGAGAAGGTCGCGAACCCGCGCTTTTTCCGCAAGGATGAGAAAGTGTTGACGCGTGCGCAACGCAGATTGTCTAAAGCCGATAAAGGTACGCCAGAACGAGCAAAACGTCGCAAGGTTGTCGCTCACATCCATCAGCGTATCGCTAACCGGCGCAAGGACTTTGCACACAAACTTAGCCGCCAACTCGTAAATGAGTACGGCGTCATTGCGCTGGAAAAATTGAACGAAAAGAATATGCTTAAAAACCATTGTCTTGCAAAAAGCATCTCGGATGCAGCTTGGAATCAATTTGCTGAGTTCACTCAATACAAAGCGGAAGAAGCTGGTAGAGAGTGTATGCTGATTGACCCGCGCAATACATCCAAGCGATGTAGCCGGTGCGGTACTTTGGTTGAGAAAGACCTGTCCGTACGTATTCATTCCTGTCCTGTTTGCGGTCTCGTAATAGATCGAGACGAAAATGCTGCTATAAACATTTTAGCTTTGGGGCTACAAAGCTTGGGCTTCAGCCCTAGAAGCCCCCGACTTTAGCCGTGGGGAGTAGTCACCAATCTGAATATCTTTGTTTGTATTGTGGTACACCGCAATCTATTGAGAACCATTCTTGTGATAAATGTGGCGCGCCGCGCAGTTTTGTTTTAGGATAAAAATGACAAAAAACGATTGTATTGAAATTGGCGTAGATATGGCTAAAATCGGCGGCGATGAAACCTATATAATTGAAAATGCGAATGGAGTAATTAAGCATAACGGAAAAGTAATTGCTGAACACGATCAAGGTGTTGTGATTGATTGTCAGGTGTGCAGATATGCTCATTTATTTCCGTTGTCAACTCGAACCGAGGCATATTATCGAGAAGATAGATTTTATCAACATCATTCACCGGCTGATTGGCTAAGTAAAGAAGTTGAAGAATACAATTCCGGTTTATGGGATTCTGCTTATCATCGTCAAGCAAAGTTACTTTTTGCTAATTTCCCTCTTTTGGATGTCGGTTGCTCTACTGGAACATTTCTTCATTTTTGGCGGAAAAATTATGGCAAAAATACTGTTTCTTGGGGTATTGAACCGTCGAAAATGGCACGCAAAAAATCAGTTGTCATGAGCAGTAAAATTGTTCCTGATTATGAAACTTTTATAAACTCCGCTCGATCAGGATGGGCAAACTTCAATGTTAGATTATCTTTAGTGCTTGAACATATTCCAAATCCAGTTGAGTTCCTTCGCCAATATGTTAACATACTTGGCAATGGCAATATGATGATTATTGTTCCTAATGAGTTTAATCCTCTTCAAAGACGTGTTGGCGGGAATTGGTTTGTTTCGGATGTGCATACCAATTACTTCACGTCAGATAGTTTACTTGAAGTTATGCAAGAGGCTGGCTTGCAAGTTGTTTATCAAACTGCTACTTTCCCAACTGAATTATTTATCCTGATGGGATTAGATCATCGCGGAAATGACAAATTGGGCCGGAAATTGCATCGGTATCGTTTGCTCTTCGAAAAGAAAGTGCCAGGAATTTTCAAAGCTTATCATACTTTGTATCATCGCTTTCAATGGGGGCGTGAGTTAATTTTTGTTGGTGTAAAATCATGTTTCAGACCGGATTGTGAGTAGAATTATGCCTAATGGTACTTTTCATGCCAACACAAACCTTCTGGTTGCCGCTGGCGCGACCGTAGCAAGTCTTTCGCTATCACTTGCCGAGAATAATTACTCTGGCTTTATCGGAACGATATTCTTTGTTCTTGGTGTTCTGTCTGGAATTCCGCTAACGCCTGATCTTGATTTGGATGAAAATTATTGGAACAGCTTTTACTTTCTTGACATTGCACATAAGTTTCCGGGATGGATTTGGCATTTCTTTTGGTATCCTTATGCCAAATTGATGCGCCATAGATCAACTTTATCTCATTTTCCAATCTTCTCAACTGCAATACGTTGTGCCTATGTCTTGATACCATTGACAATTGCTATACTTTTATTTGATAAAGAAATGATTGTTATTTCGTTTTTTGGTCAAGTACATCCAATGAATTATATTTTTTTTCTATCCGGTCTAGCTATCAGCGACCTATTGCATTATTTGGCTGATATAATTCTATAAATAGGTTATAATTGCGTAAATATTATGAGCGAAAAGAAAATTACCTTTCTTACATACGCAGAATCACAAGTTGGCTTAGGGCATTGGTTTCGCACTCAGGCACTTGAGGATGAAGCTAAAAGTCGCGGTCACGCGACTCATTTTTTGACTAACCGAATGTTATTTCGGCAAATGTACTTTCAAATTCGAAATGAAAACGTAGATGATTTTTACAATTGCTTACATCAAATCAAACCTCATGTGCTAATAGTTGATGTGCAAGGGCATATACCGGACTATATGCATGAGATAGCTCGTAAATTTAATGTCAAAATTGTTATTCTGAATGGCGTTGGTAGAGTGGATGAAAATCACGCCGATCTTGTAATCGTTCAAGGATTCAATAATGGCAACCAGAACAAAAACACAGTTAGCGGTCCTGAATATGTTATCTTGCGATCCAAATTGAATCAAGTTCCGGCAATGCATAGCGGAAATGCTTGGTTCGTTTGGGGCGGCGCAAATGATAAAATGTCATTGCTCGAAGCGTTTAATCAATTCGATGATCGAGAAGCAATTTTGGCCGTTCACAAGGAATTTATTAATCCTTCAACATATAATAAAATTGTAAATACACAACCGAATTCATTGCATTTGATTTGTCAAGTTACCGGTGATGCGATGCTGCCAATTATGGCAAATTCCAAACGCGCTTGCATTGCTATGGGAATGACCGCTTGGGAATTGGCATATTTTGGTACACCAACTTATGTTTTCTCTGCAACTCCAGGTCATTTGAAATTTGCTCAAGATATGGACGCGGCCGGTTTGCTCATGGCCTATCCGCAAGTAGGGTTGCCAGATATTGGAAAAATGAAAGAGTTTTTAGACCGTCCATTTGAAGTAAATCTATCAAATAAGCCTGATTTGCTTGGAGCGAAACGAGTGATGGATTTGATAGAAAGTCTATAAAAAAAATGGCAAAAATGGCAAAAATTTTACTCGCTTGTCAAAAAAGTGGCAAAAATACCTATTTTTGTCAAATTTTTCTGCCATTTTTATCATTTTCGCATAAAGTCATATGACAAAAACTAACAGAGATATTATTTTTTACTCATATGATTTTCCGACATTTAAAATTGGTAAAAACATATACGGAGCGGCCAATGCTACAATTACTAAACCAGAGAAGTTCGCAAATCAAACAGTTAGATTGTATTTTATTAATGGATTTGTGAAATGGATCGAAAGAAATAATAGCGATCATCCAGTCAAATATTTCAGTCAAGACAGGAGAGTGTAAAATGTGGCGTGATACAACATCTTATTGGATTTGTGAGTATTGTGATCGAGTAATATCGATCCAAGATGGAAGTTGTCCGGGCTGCGGCGGGCCTCATCGGTCTACCAGCAAGACTAAAGACGACATGCCGAGAGACATACCGAGAACAACTATTTTTGACATGAACAGACAGGATGTACAGCTTTTGCCCCTTAGCGGTTCAACAGCAAGTTTCATAAATCATTCAACAAGTAGTAGCTCTATGGTTAGCTCTATGGTAATGGGAAATTTCGGTTTTAATTTACCGGCTATAGACCGTCATCCAATAAACACCATCGATCCGTTTAATCCCGGAATATACCCATACAAATAAGAACAAGTTACTCGATTTTTATTGATCTTTTAGTTAGATAGGATAACATAATGAAATTACTCAAAAGAATAGCTCTGTTATTTGTTTTGGTGTTAGTTGTCGTTTCGTGCGCACCACCAGCAGCACCACAAAAATTTTATTTGCCCATGATCCTTGAGCAAAATCAATCCGTTCTAGGTGTTCAAATGGAGGGTAATAGCCTGGGCGGACGTAATGTTTACTTGGCTAATGAGAGCGCAATTCATTTATCTTTGCGCTGGAGCGAGGTTGAGGCCATCAGAGGTACATATTCATGGATTACAACATTTGATACAATGGCCGCTACCGTGGCAGAAAACAGATTTTTTATTCTCAATCTAAAAAATGCACCGGCTTGGGCGCGTGCGCCATCTACTCTACAATGCTATGCACCAAAAGTTGAATTTTTTGATGAGTTTGCAAATTTTGTTGTAGCTGCTATCGACCGCTATCATCCAGATGCTATCGAGATATGGAATGAACCAGACGTTCAACCACAAGCTGCAATAGATAATGGCTATTGGTATGGTTGTATTGGTAACGGTACACTATATGCTCAAATTTTGGGAGTGGTGTATCCTATTGTAAAGGCACATCATCCATCCGTTGTAGTGCTGGGTGGCGCATTAATGCTTGGGGAAACCCAACACAAATTTACTGAGGACTTTCTAGCATATACAATTGCATCACCTATCACAAAATACAATCAATCATACCCTGTACCAGCCCCAAAACTATCTTTAACGTCATCCATACATCCATTCGATGGTGTCAGTTATCACGCATATATCACGTACCCATCTACAAACTTCGATTACGTATTCGGCAAAGCCGATTATCTTGCTACGCTAACAGATAAACAACTTTGGGTGACAGAAACCGCTCTTCTGTGCCAAACGGACTGCGGTACGACATTTAAAAATTCACAGACCAATTATCTAACTCATGTTTACAGCAACGCCTATAGCCATGGTCTAAATGGCTTATTATGGTACAGCTTAGCAAATAACGGATGGTTAAATTCAGATTTGGTCGCCAAAGATGTGAAAAAGCCAGTATGGTATGAATACTGTGATTTTTTGGGAGGTTGCGAATGATGACAAAAGTAAAAATTGTTGGGAATGGACTTCCGAAACAAACACAAATATACATCAACGACATTCAAGTTAATCCAGTAAGCTTGTCTATTCATATGGGTTACGGTCATGCCCCAGAAATTACAATGACATTTATTGGAGAAGTGTCATTCCCAGATGACTTGTCAGCAGAAATAAGTTTAGCCACAGTCCCATTGATGAAACGCCAAAAAATAGATGAGTAAAATTATTCTTGCTATCGTTTCATTTTTCCAAAAGGAAATTATAATCCGTTATTGGCCGGATCATCCACATTTAATTAAACTCGATGACTTTCTAATAACTACGAAAAAAACAATTGGATCAATAGTTATTGGGAAAAAATATCAATGTATGTTATGTGGCAAATACCTCATGGAGTATGAGCGGAGCTATTGGAAAACATACGAAGATTATTCGCCGGTATGGATGAATAGTCAAAGGACAACAAAAAGAAAATGAGATACTTATACTTTTTTAGTTATGTTCATACTGCCGCAAATGGTACTTTTTGTTTTGGATTTAGCGAGGTTGAGTCTGGCGAACTCGTTGAAACTTATGAGCATATCTTTGATATCAAAGAACAAATCGAAAAACAATTAGAAATGGATAGTATCTCTATCATTAATTTTATTTTACTAAAAGATAAAGAAAAGGATCAAAAATGAAAATCGGATTGAATCTCAAAGTTCCAGAAGCGGTCGAATTTTCGAAAAGTTTTCAATCAACAGATATCGTTTACACCCATAGCAATGATTATGGTGTTTTGTCTGGTTTATCTAATGTCAGTCGAATGTTATCTCTTACGCCTGATATTCTTCCTGGCTATGTCGAAACTCTGTATAACGAAAAAATAAGCAATATTGCCTTTAATTTAGAGGGCAGCAGCTTAGATTTGCCCGAACTGGTTGCCAAACAAAAAAGAATGTACGATCAGGTTATCGAATTGATAGGCATGAAATTGGTCTTTGTCCCTTCTGGGCAATCTTTAGTCCGATGGCCTTCTAGTCTATCAAAATATTGTCATGCTTTGTGTTTTCAAACTCAAAAGTATCAAATTGAATCGCCGGAACATTACATTGACATTATCAAAATGACAATTAACATGATACACATTAATCGTCCATCTTTGCCTGTCTGGGTACAAGTATCTGTCTCACCGCCCACAAAACACAACACGCCAATCCCGAAAATAATTTCAACCATTCAGTCAATATTTAGTAACAATGTGAATGCGGCTGGTATCTATCTTCACTATCTGCCCGAAGATTGGCAAAAGGCTGAGATTATTTTATCAAGCTTGCTTGTTTCTCGCGCGAGGCAAAATTCATGACATCTCAAAACAACTCAAAATGGGTATGGATTATTGCTGGTGGAATTTTACAAATTCCAATGATAAAAGCCGCCAAAGAGCGCGGCTACAAAGTCATGGTGACTGACCGCGACTTGCTTGCGCCCGGCTGTCAAATTGTAGATAAGGCGCTAGGCGTGGATACATACGATATTCGCGGCCATATCGTTCTCGCTAAAAATCTTCCATTCAAACCGGCAGCTGTATTAACGGTTGGCGCAGACGTAGGTCCTACCGTTAGCGCAGTAGCAGAGGTATTTTCTTTACCGGCTGAAAAATCTATAATTGCCAAACGTGTTCGCAACAAAGCAACTATGCGCGATCTTGTAAATCAAGCACATCCAGTTTATTTAGAAATTGATTACGATCATGTAACCCCTAACTCGAACTGGAAAGCCCGTTGTAAATCCGCTGGAGTTGATCCATATCCATGTGTTCTCAAGCCAATTGAGGCCAGCGGATCAAAAGGTATCACTCTGATTGAAACACCTTGGCAATGGACAAATGCCATGCTAAAAGCACGTCAGTTTACCGGCAATGGTAATCGAAGTTTGATTGTAGAAGAACGGTTGATTGGTAAAGAATACGCGCTGGATTTCTTCGTGTACAACAAAAGAGTATATTTTGCCAATGCCGCCGAAAGAATTTTTCGTACACGTGGGAAAAAGATAGGCATAGAGGCTGGTCACATCAATCCGTGGACGCCGCCAGACGAGGTTATTTTATTGGCAGCAAGAGCTGTAAAGAAATTGGGTGTTACTTTTGGCCCATTCAAAATTGATTTCATCAATGATATTCGTTATGGATGGTGTGTTATGGAATGCGCCACTCGTCTTTCTGGTGGTTTCGATCATATGCTTACGTCGCCATTGGCAACCGGAAAAGACATTACCGGATTTATGCTAGACATGGCTTTAGGTTTACATCTCGACTCGGAAAAACTAAAAGCCACAAAAAATTCTTTCGTATGTGCTATCGCCCCATTAGATTTATTGCCCGGCGAAGTGGAATCATGGAATTTGCCAAAAAATATGCCCGGTCAAGAAGATATTATTGTCTTGGCAAAAGACAAAATTCTACCACTCGAAAACAATACAATGCGCCCAGTTTTTGCATTTGCTAATGGGAAAACACGATTATCTGCAATAAAAAATGCATTTCGCCTTGCCAAAGAAATTAAACCGGAGTATAAGAAATGACACAAAAAATGTTCATTAGTGGATTAACTGGAAATGTCGGTACAGCTTGCAGAATGCAATGTGTCAGAAAATTATGGGAAGCATCTGGTGTTTCGCGCAAAACCAATCTAAATTTAGTAGATTGGGAATCAACATCGGAATGGATCAGGCAACAACAACCTTTTGATATTGTCGTAATGGCGCATGGTGTTCAAAAGCCAGCTCTTTTGCGCGAAATAACACAAAAAGACTGGCGCGATGTCATTATGAATAACTTGGATGCGTCCGCGTCTCTTACAACCGCTCTAATGAGACACAACAAAATTAATCCAAATGGATTAGTAGTTTATTTTTCTAGCATTCAAGCCACTCAGCCACGTGAAGGACGTAGCGCATATGCTACAGCAAAAGCCGGTATTGAAGGATTGTGTCGCGCGGCGTCGGTTGAATGGGAAGAAAGCAAAGTAAGAACTGTCTGCTTACGAATAGGACAAATGGCACAACCAATGCAAGGAATTTCTTTTTCATCAGATTACATCAAAAAGCTCAACCATGCAATCCCTGGCCCGTGGGTACACGCGAACGACATCGCAAAATTAATTTTTGCTCTATACGATCAGCCATCCATGAGCGGCGAAACAATTGAAATATCATCAGGTCATCGCTTCAATATTTGGCCTAAATAAGAAGAAAAATCATGCTATCCGAACCTAATCTCATTACTGTGCTTACCGTTCGTCTCAACTCGTCCCGGTTGCCCCAGAAGGGTATAAAAGAGGTTTCCGGTAAACCAATTATGACATGGATTGCCAAAAGGCTACAAAGCCTTCCTGGAATGCTAGTAATCGCTACTACCATTGAACCGAGTGATGATCCGATTATTGAAATAGGTAAAGAATTAAATATTCCAATTTGGCGCGGCCCAATCAATGATGTGGTAAAGCGCATGGATCAAGCAATTTCCGCTTTTATGCCCGACGCTCAATATGTTTTTAGAGCGCTAGGCGACTGCCCGTTTATCGAGACAGATTTTGTTGCTCGCGCCATTGATGTCATGGCAAGAACAAAAAGCGAAGCATTTCTATGGCATCTTGCCCCTGAAACATGGCCGGTATACGGCGCGCGTGAATTTCCATATTCCAGAAGTGCATGGAATAAAATCAATAATTTGGCGAAAGGAGATGAGCGCGAACACATAGATTTATACTTTCATCGCAATCGTTCACTATTCAAAATAGTATATCATCAACCGCCTCCGTTTACTTATTTCCGTCCATACCGACTCGAAATTGATTGGTTCGAGGACTATGATTTAATCAAGGCCATTGCCGAAGGCGTTGGCATGGATGCTCAGCTGAGTGACATAATTGATTTCCTCGATAAAAACGATGAAATTTCCCGTATAAATCGAGAGAGAGTCGAAAAAACTGGCCCGATGTCAAGTTATGCATATTCCCAAAGACGTGCATGGATGAAAGCCATGAATGGGAAACCTGTAACTAGCTGGACTGACACAATTTGGAAACCTCCAGGCGAAGATGCAACTCCGGTATTTTGCTCATCTGGTAAATGTATGGTCGGTTACGGCGATAGCGGCGTATTATATACCAAAGCCGGTGATAGAATATCTGGAAATGCATTTATAAATTGCACTTGCGGAGCTGGGAAATATTGGAAACAACCGAGAGCACGAAAAATATAAATCAATCTTGGCATACTCAATGCCACGAAATCAAAGACTGGGACACAAAAAATTGTTGTCCAACTTGCCATGATGATGCCCAAGAATATGGCATTGAACCTTGTAGCATTGAAGTAAATGGCATCACAAAATTTGTTTGTTGCAAATATTGGTGGAGAAAAATAAAATGAGATGGATGATTGAAAATTTGTATTCAGCAAGATATTTAGATAATCCAAATATACTTTATCAACCTGATTGGCAAGAAAAAATCATGGAAGATCGTGGAATACAATGGACAGTTGAGCACATGAGAAACGCAATAGCAAAAAAATTAGCAGAGGTCATTCCCTCTACAAAATATTTGTTCTATATTTCGAACTTGCTTATTGAAAGACATTCACAAGAAAACGACATTATTATATGCTTGGCAATGGCAATAGATATTGTTGAGTTGATTGATCCATCTACCGCGCGTCTTTTCAAGCCATTGCCACTTATATCAATTGCAAAGAGTCGAACTACTTATAACTTTACAACGATTATGAAAACATCTTGCGAGGCATGTGGTCATGAATATGGCGATAACAAATATCAAGTATGTCCAGTATGCAAATCGGAAACGCATTTTGTGAACTGAGACGATAATACACTTTGATATCACTTTGAAACAGTTTTATTCAACCCATTGACACAATAAACACTTTGAGATACACTTGTATCGATACAGCATATGGAAATCATAAGCCAAGGTCAATTCTAAGAAAAATATCCGCTGATCGAGAAAGAGGTTTAAGCCAAACAGGAAACTCTCGAAAACCAAATAAAGCTCTAACAGAGCGTGAAACGACCAGAAAAATATATGACAGTGTAACAACCGTTTGTGAAGTGGTAGGGGTAAAACCGGGCAGGAAACCGTGTCTTGCCCGGTTTCTATTTAAGGACAGAAAATGACAACTTCAAATGATTATTTGAAAACAAAAGAAGTTCAAGAAGAATATGGATACTCGCGATCATCATTGCTAAGATACGAATCCGATGGTCTTATACATCCATCCTATAGTCCCGGCGGACAACGCCGATATTTGCGGGCTGATATTGAGCGATTAAGAATTAATCCAAGCGAAGCTCAAGCGGCAGAAACAATGCCTTACCGCGAGTTTGGATCAGCCGGTTTTAGTAAATGGGCATCTAAACCATATGACGAGAAATTTCGCGAACTAAGAGGGCGCGCCGGTCTATCTTTGTATCGAGAAATGAGATTAAATGATCCCGTAATATCTGCAATCTTTACAGCTATTGAGAATGCTTTGAGGCGTCCAACGTGGCGCGTCAGTCCAGTCAGTCAGGCAGAGGGCGACATTCAATCTGCCGAATTCGTAAATCAAAACATGGAAGACATGAGCTGGTCATGGTCAGATACCTTGTCATTTGTTTTGCAATGTCTTGAGCAAGGATACTCAGTTTTAGAAGTTATTTACAAAAAGCGTTTAGGCGAAAATCCACCTCCTTATGTTGCCGATCCTGGACAATCACTATACAATGACAATCGAGTCGGTTGGCGAAAATGGGCCCCGCGCCCCGCCGAAACATTAGTAGAAAATGATGAATTTATTATTGACAAACATGGTAGTATACAAGGCATAAATCAAGAACAACCAGATAGAAGCATAGTACAAATCCCAATCAAGCGGCTATTGCACTTTCGCACAACTGTTATTCCAGCAAATTCTCCAAAGGGTTTGCCTATACATAGGAGCATGTTTATTCCATGGTGGTATTCGCAAAACATTATGGAAATTGAAGGAATTGGCTTTGAGCGTGACTTGGCCGGTATTCCAGTAATTTATATGGGTGATGGTACTACAAAATCCGGCCCAAATTCAGATTTTGAAATGGCGAAACAGCTGGTAACAAATATCCGCAATGATGAACAAACCGGAATTGTTTTCCCTCAACCAAAACTTGGCACAACCAATGACGGAAACGGAATCTTGCTCGAATTGCTTTCGTCTAGCGGTCGCAGACAATATGATACCAATGCTATTCTTGAGCGATACGATAAACGCAAGGCACTAGCAGTTTTAGCACAATTTATTATGCTCGGAATGGAACAAGTAGGATCATTCGCTCTTTCAAAAAGTCAAGGCGATTTATTCATCTTGTCTGTATCGTCCTGGTTAAGCAGCATTGCCGATATCATAAATAGACACGCCGTACCGCGTCTTATGAAATATAACGTTTTCCCTGGAATGACAGGAATGCCAAAACTTGTCCCTAGCACAGTCGGAATTCCGGACCTGGCATCAATCTCTATGTTTGTCAATCAGCTTGTCAACCAAGATGTTCTAACTCCAGACATTGAACTCGAGCGTCACCTACGCCAAATCGCCGGTTTGCCAGAAATACCAATAGAAATCAATTCTGCGACCGGCGAGGCCGGAGTCGGAAAACAAAGTCTATCACTTGAAAAAGCCGCTTTGCTGGTTCGCCGCGTTGGATTGGCAACAAGGGCATTGACAGACCTAAATGTAATTGACAGCAACCAAGCTGTTGAACTTATGACGCCATTGGTACAAGAATTGCAAGATGGAATTCAAAATGAATTATTGGCAGGCGGTTCTATCAAACGGCAAAAACGAGTTTCGTCTGCAACTCAACAAGAACAACAGCAAGAGGACGAAGAGGATCAACCAATTCCGCCCCAGCCTATTCGAAAACCAAAACAAAATCCAAAATAGTTCACCCAAGAGGTGAATAAAATTTGATTAACATTGACAAAATAAAAATACCCGCCTTCGATCAAAGGGGGTATTTTTATTTCCATGACTGTCAATCAACTATGCTTTTATTATACCACAGATTGTTCTTTATTCATTTCAATCCACGCTCTCCACATGGGGAGCGACCTATGTATCGCTACGCTTTTTGCTATCTTCAAACGAAAATCCGCTTGGATACCTAATTTTCAATTTGGCAATATTGGTTTCCATGACCTGAGACATATCAAGTCCCATTACTGTACACAGAGCCGCGATATACCAAAGGATATCGCCAATCTCTTTTTCGAGTTTATGTAGGTCTATATCATGCGAATGGAAAATGCCTTTTTTGACCATTTCCAATATTTCTCCTGCCTCGCCGGATATTCCTACCGCGTTCCATACGATCATAAGCTCATTGCCATCGAGAGAGAAACCAGGATTGACAGTTAAGGTTCTTGCTGCAAGAGATTGATATTCACTAGCGTTCATTTTTGTCCCTTTTTTTTATTTGTTTTATGTCAAAAACAAAACATTTTATTCCATTGTCCAGTACAACTACGTAAGCTGGGCCAATATTGGTTGATTGTATTGTTATGAATTCTCCCCGACAGCCAGTCCATGGATGATTTCCGGTAAGAGATATCTCATCACCGGCAGAAAAAATATTGGATTTGATTTGATTTGTCATATGCTAATATAATCCTTTGGATTGCCATGCTTAGGACAAAAGAAAACACCATGATCTAATCTTACTTCACCGTCGCAAGGATCATTTGGATAAAGAATCGAGTGCCAACATATATATTTTGCTGGAATAACTTTTTCTGCTATCACGCGCAAGTTATCGGTTCGTATTTGCCATTCCCTAAAACAAATTGGACATTTTGGAATTTCAGGCGGCCAATCTACATACATGTCCGCCACAATATAGCCATGTCCTTTTGAGCAAGTGCCTAGTAATGCCATTTTATTTTATATCCACTATGGTAGCATCTATTTTGCCAGAAAATTCTGTTTCAATTTCACCAATGGCCTGTTTAATCTCATCCGACATAAGATTGTCAATCAATGTTTTTTTCTCGCTAAGTAATAGACTTCTATGGTCTTGCAAATCACTCAGAAAATTCAATAAATTAATGGCTTGTTCTTCATTCTAATGCCTCCAAACTATTTATTAATGGCAATGCCTGACCCATTGTATTCAAAAAAGTAATTGTTTCATCCATTGGAATAGAGACTATTATTCCATCGGTGTCTGGATCATTGAGAAAAAAAATTTCTTCCACGCGATTGATTATAAATTTTCCATCACTATCGCGTGCTGCATTTAAATGTCTCATACAATTGATGAATTTGTTTCCGGCAATGAGATATGCTTTATTTGTCATACCGGAACTTTTTCTGGCACTTTGAATGGTCCTGGTGCTTCAATTGGCTGATCCACATCAATTCGTTCTGGAACTTCGGTAGGGAATTCGACCGGTTCAAATTCGATTTCTGGATCACAAAAGTCACGATCTGGGAAGGATGGTAAAGTAATAGTTTTAGTCATTATTTAATGTCCTTATTTCAAAGATTACTCTTTCTTATAACAACCATCTCTATAGCAACAGGAACACTACTTATTCTTGCGCGATACTTATCGAGGGTTGCTTTTGCAATTTTATCATAAGGGGGGCCTCCGTATTTTGGCAAGACAATACTATAAAGAAAAACACCCCATGATCTAACAAGATCGTCTTCAATAATTGCTTTACCTAAAACCTGTACGGTCGCAAGCACAGGGACGATAGAATCAGAATCTTTTCCAGGAAATACATAGAAATGCTTTGCATAAACCAATGACAAAGTTGATGTCATGCCGCATGTGCAATCCTCAATTGGAGAAAAATAGGAATGCTTTTTGCAAGGGGCAGTAACAATTCGGTTAGGCCATTCTAGCTCAGACGAATAATAAGAAAGCAAGGTTTCGTTGACACAATCAAAATAAAATGGCTTAAATGCTAATAACATTTATTCACCTCTTTCTGAGTAAACAATATCTTTTTGCATCCACGCCGTTCCAGCATTTTCGCGGCTTTCTCGCCCTTCCCATTCGTTCTTCTCTGATTGCCAATGTAATGTTTCCGCAAGGCCAGCTGCGGCCAGAATATAGATCAAGGCCATTCCCAAATTGGGAATAATAGAATAAGTAGCGTAAAGTATCATCGCACTCCATGTTCCGGTGCAAGTTGGGCAACAAAGCATATCGCCAATTGCGTAACGCAATCCCGTACCGGTTGCCTCAACCGAATCGCCAGCGCCGGACGAATCTTTTACAACTTTCGTGAATGGTTTTCGTAGCCAGTCAAATACAAAATTGAAAGCGATTGCTCGTCCGCATCGAAAAGATGCAAACGCAAGAGCAATCAGAGTAAAATAATTCATTTCTGCAAATTTGTAGACGCTGATCGTTACAACGGCCATCAAAAACAAAGCGACAAAGACGATATGCCAGTTTTTCATTTTTTTATCCTTGTTTTTATCAGAATACAAGAATTATACTACGATTATGGTCATTGTCAAGATGTAAAACGAAAGTCAAAATAATTTTGGCATTTGGTCACGCCCGGTACGCTTGCGATCAATTTTCTCTTTACTGGATTGCTCATTGTATTGTTTGAGTAAAACTTTTGGATCGGTAGTTTGATAAGTTTTGACTAAATTTTGCCAAAATTCCCATCGTCTTTGTCCGACTGGAATATATTTATCAGTCATTTCGATAGCTGTTATATCGTCCCAGCCAGCCAAAAATGCGCCGATGCTTTCTGAAAGCACACCAGAAAAAGGGTTTAAGAGTCGGCGTGGTGAGTAGCGATCAGGAGGCAAAAAAAGTGAGGCAATATAACGCGTAAGAGATATAGGCTTAAGAGTAGGATGTGGATTTTTTGCTGCTATGATATGTCCGCTATCCTCATCCCGATATTCTTTCTCTGACAAATCATTTAGCCCAGCATCGCGCTCAGATGGTGCTACTTTGCTGAAATACATTACAGGATCAGCGCCTGCTAATTGCTCCTCGATTTCATAATTCCAACCGGCTTGAAAAAAGAAACGAGATGCGCCGCCTTCATCGTCATAGCCTCTCGATCCTCGATTCGTTTGAAATGTTCCGCCCCAAGTATTGCCATTTGGCGCGGCACTTGGGTTTTCAATATATTGGCTTTTTGTATTGCCGGATTGATTATTTAGTAATTTTGCTGGACACTCATCAACGCATTCCCAAATATCAACAATGCTCTCTGCCATTTCTTCACTCTCAAACTCATGTCCCGCGCCATTTCCAAACGGTTTCATGCCATCGGTAAATCGATTGATTTGATATCCTGGCACAACTTCTTGCCCAATAATTTTACAGCCGGACGAATGAATTATAGCAAAATTCGCGGGCCAGCGACCTTTACTCCCATCGTAAAGCATCTCTTTGCGATCTACATTTTTCCAATTTAATGATGTTCCACTGGCAAGTCTGCCTTTGTCAAGAAAACTCTTTGCCTCTGATCCAATTCTACCAGCGTCAATGTTATATGCGCCCGCGCCGGTTTGGGTAATGTTATCAAGTGGTTTACCATAATACGGCTTCTGAAAACAAATTAAGGGTTCGGCTGCCATTTTTAGGCTTTGCAAGCCATATCGATGACCGGCCCAAATTTCTTCCATTTCTGGATTGTCATCTTTTATGCGTGTTCCCTTCGGAAATCCCTGCGCGTACGCGTACAAGAATATGCTATCGTGGATCAAGAGTCCAGCATTTTCCATCGCAACGGCCATCCGATGAAAGTTGCGCGCACTGGCAAAAGATATTCCCATTGCGCCTGGATAAAGATGTTCTGCTAAAGCCGCCCAGGTTTCAGGCTGAAACGCGACCTCGCCGCCATCCCATGAATTAGATGACCAAATAGAACGTCCGTTTTTGCGAACCATCAAGAGATGATTTATGTCTAGTGTAATATCATATACATAACCACTATAAGGAACAAAAAACAATCTCTGTTTACCGCTTTTGTGATCTGTTTTCTCAAACCAGAAAGATTTATTGTCTTTCAAGAAAGTTAATACATATCGCGGTTGAACATGCGATATATTTGGATTATTGCATACAAATCTATCTTCACCTTCATGCTCTGCAAGAGTACAACTATGACCAGTCAAAATTGCTAATCGCTGTACAGAATTAGACAGCTCTTTGCTTGATGTAAAAAACTGAACAAAGTCATATTTTTCGCTAACATGACCGTCTGTAGACAAAAGACCATCCAATAATTCTTGAAGAAGATCACATGAATAATCAAAAATATGATTTGGAATACATTTATTTTCTGCACCGATTCCAAATGATCTTAGGTATTCCATCAAATTTTTGTTATAAATCATGGTTTGTTTATTATATTGAGTATATTTCACACCCAGTTTGTCAAGAACATTTTTTATGTTCTTTTTCTTGCGATCAATCTTCGCGGCAATAGTAATGAAATTCTGTTTCCAGGGTTGATTCTTCCGTTCAACTACTGATCCATCACCAATAAAGATTCCTAAGAAACGCATAAATTCATGGGCAGGAAATATATCTGGCCCAATCTGTATTGTGTCAAAGGAATTTCCTTCTTTCCAGTTTCCCTGGTTGGTCATCCGAAAAACATCTGGACATTGATCGGCTCGGATAAAATTCCATTTTGGCAGATTGTTTTGACTGCCAACAAAAAGCTTGTGATTTGGCGTAACCATCAAATCAATACTTCTGCCAGTAAAATGATACAAAATGCCATCATACTCAAACTTTTGATAATCAATAATATTAGCCATTTCTATTTCAAATGAGTTTGGATTTAAAGAATAAATAGTACCATCATAGCGGTTTTCCACAATGTCTTTCATTGAAATCCAACCATCAACGGTTAATACTTCTGTTTCAGGCGTATAGCATTGTCCCATGAATCCCTTGGACGCCCTTTGAAACAAACCATCTGTACCAAACTTTGCTTTTGCGCTATCTTTACCACCAAATCTTTTGACAATACTGGTCAAGTGGTACGGCGCATCACAAATCAGCGCGTGAAATTTAGGACCGTCATAACTCTTTGCCCAATCTTCAACTTTAGCATGAATATAATCCAGTTTTGCCATAGGGACTTTTTGCCTTTTTAGATTTTTAGGCCAAATTTGCCAATTTTTTAATGCTCTTGCAAAATAATTTCAAAATTTCTTGGTATTCTCTTGCAAAATAATTTCGAAATTTCTTGACATTTTTTTTTACACAACAATATCAAATTTTATAGATGGATGACATTGATAATTCTCTAATTTTAGTTTGGTATGATCCCAAGAAAATATGCTATCAAATCCCGGAATTTTTATGGACGATAGCGGGAGTGGCGCTCGTAAAGACTGAGACACAAGATCATAATAATGTGTTTGATATATGTGTACATCACTCAACATTCCTGTCAAAAGTCCAGGTTCGCGTCCGCATTCTTTAGCCAAAAGAGTCAACAAAATGCCGTATGACGCGATGTTAAATGGCAATCCTACCGCAAGGTCTACTGACCGTTGATACCAAATTAAATTTAGCCGATTGTCGCCAGAAACAACCACTTGCCATAAAACGTGACATGGGGGGAGTGCCATCTGGTCTAATTCAGCCACATTCCATGCAGATACCAATAGCCTTCGGCTGAACGGGTCAACTTTCAACGTTTCTACAAGGTCTACTAATTGATTGTACTGATTTGTCAGCCCGGTCGTACTCGCTCCCCATCCAACCCATTGCGCCCCGTAGATTGGTCCCAAATCCGGTTCTGCAAGCATCGCTGCCTTAGACTCAGGATCATTGTCATATGGCACCTTGGATGGATTCGCCCATTCGTCCCAGATATGACAACCACGATCTTGAAACCAACGCTTATCAGTAATGCCTCTTAGAAATCCATCTAACTCAACTGCGATAAGTCTAATTGGCATTTTTTTTGTTGTCAACAAAGGGAATCCTTCGCTCATGTCATGTTGAAACATCGCGCCAATGATTCCCTTTGTCATAACGCCGGTTCGATTAGTTTTCCATGCATTCAACGGAGCGTTAAATACACTTTTGCAAATGTCTATATATTGCTTCATGCGCGATCCCCGGTTACAAACTTGATTTATTACCAGTTGCCAAACAATTCCGTTTCGCTGCCTTCATCGATTGCAAAATGCATATATTCGGGCGGAAGTTGCATTTTGTTATCTACGAACGCTCTAATCAGATTGCGAATTAGACCGCTTTTTGTTTGACCTAACCTGTCAGCAGTTTCTCTTAGCCGCTGTTCGGTTTCTCTGTCCAGAACCACACCAACATTAATACTTGCCATAACTAGCCTCCGATACATAAATATTTTCAATCAGACATAATAATACCATATTGGGCAATATGTGTCAAATGTTTTTGGTGATTTATTTATGCCTTTACTTCAAGATTTTTGCTCAGGCATTCTCTAACAAGTTCCATCAAATCACTTTGGGTAAAGCTTTCATCTTTCGATGAAATTTCCCAGAACAAGCTCAAAAGCGTTTTGAAAACAAGCCATTTCTTTTTTTCGGGAGTCATCTTATTTTTCCTTTTTGATATAGACTATAGAATACCCATTAGGCGGAGGGCAAAAACTAACGTGAAATACATGCCATCTTTCCTCGCCGGGCCTCCGTCTAATTTCATGGATCATCCCGTTTCGAACATACAGATAAGTGGTTTTGTTGTTTTGAAGAACTACAACACGCCTTTTGAAACCGTTATTCAATAAATCATTGGCAACCTCCCAATATTTCTTAAAAACTTTTTTGTCCCATTGCTTTTCGGCAAATTTCCATTTTTTTGCTTTCATAATCCAAGCCAGCCAATAAAGCGCGATGGTTTCATTTTCCAATCATTCATAGACGAAAACCCGCTTAGGTAAACTTGCAGACGCGCTCTCGTTACAGCAACGAACGCTAAACAAACCTCATCGGGAATGCTACCTTGGCCAAGGGATGGGAAAACGCCTTTCCGAGGCGGAGAAATCATACTATAAGTGTGCGGCAATAATCCAACCGGTTGATACTCACCACTTTTGAGTTTCTTGAAACCTTCACACCAACCAATGCCAAAGACAAAATCACGTTCCAGTCCTTTCAACCGGTGAATAGTTGAAATTACTACAAAATTTGACCAATTCTTGCTCTTCGCAGCAGCTCCGGCCTCGATCATCTTATCGACATAAGCCAAAAAATCAGGTAGAGTTTTGAATTGTGTTGCAATGGCAGAAACCGTATCCAAATCGGACAATTTACCATCTTCTGATTCGTCGTTATCGGTAATGTCATCCTCAATGCTCAGGTACTTTTTATAACATTCGTCATTGATAAATCGAATAGCTGCCGCGACTGATCCAGTGTCAATGACAAATGCCAGCTCTTTTATGAAAAGCATCAAATCTTTTGCGCCCGATCTCGGACTATCATGGTAAAAAAATCGGGATTTTTGGTCAATTTTCTCAAAACCCGCCAAGGTGCCACAGCATTGACCTAGAAAATCATTGCCCAGGTAACGAGTAGTGGAATATTCGCCTTTGTGAACACCAAACGGAATAAGATTATGAACTGATCCAATATTATAAATACGCTTGAATGCATTTTCGTTTTCTGGTTCAGCAATAACCCTTAGGTACGAAATAACATCCATGATATGTTTTTGCTGCCAGAAAGACCCCCCAGCGATATTGATATATGGTACTTTCCGCTTTGACAATTCGCCCTCGAGATATGCCAGTTGGAAACGAGTCCGAGATGCTACAAAAATCTCGCCCGGCTTTCCGCCCAAATCCAACAAGGACTTAATTTTAGATGCTACAAATTCCGCCTCTTCCTCTGGACTTTCGAACCAATCAAATTGAATTGGCGATCCTGGCGCGTCATCGCGTGCTGTAACATATTTCATCAACGCCTGAGCATAAGGCCCGCCCAGAGCGCTATAATTGTGGGCGATCAATCGCGATGCCGCATCAATGATTTGGCGAGTAGAACGATAGTTGACTTTTAGCGAAACTGTTTGAATGTCAGGATAAAAGTCAACAACTTGATTAGCTAAAATATCAGGATCAGCCCCATTCCAAGCATAAATGGTTTGATCGACATCGCCTACGATTGTAAGAGTCATTTCATAACATCCTTTCTCGAATTGTCAATTACAAATATTGTAACATAATGAGCATAATTTGTCAATCGTCAACTTCCACTAATTTTCCTTTTGTTTTGTTGCCATAGACAATAAAGTGACGTGGTTGAACTGTACCCTTCAAGACTTGCACGCCCTCAAAATCGAATGGTTTTCTATCGCCCATATTGACACGCCCGATATGAATCACCTCTGGTTTACCGTGTTTTTCGCTGAACTGGTCAATCGCCTCTTGCATCCTGACCTCTAAAGGCCGTTTTGGGTTAAGCTCGTGCCAAAGCATACCGATCATTTTTATACTCCTCTCCCTAAATGTGTTTCCATGTACGTCTTGATACAACATCATAAATGTTAGCGCAACTAACACTAAACTGTTCTGCTAACTCCTCTATTTTTTTCGCTCTCTTACCAATATCAATTTTGTCAATTTCTTGTCTGATAAATAAAATATCTTGTTCTAGCAACTTAGCACGAACATGATTTCCACCTTTCCTTGTATGACGACGTTCCTTTTTAAACATATCTCTCATGTTTTGCACATGAGTACAAGCAAACAGATGACTTGACCGAACACAAGGCCGATTATCACAAGTGTGACAAACGCCATGTCCGTCGGGAATATCACCATACGCAAGATAATAAAAAACAGAATGAGTGTGACGATCCCCTATTCCATATAAATGAACACTTCCATACCCATCAGTATCTTTGCCGCCTATCCATTCCCAACAAGAATCCAAATCATCAATTCGGTTTACTTTTGACCAAAGATGTTCCAAAACCGTTTTTCCGCGACGAGTGCGATTCCAATCAACCACACTATAATCAGTCCGATTATATTGATTTCCAGTTGTTATACACATCATTTTTTCCTGGTTCAAGGCTCAGGGTGATTAAAATTCGTAAAGCCTGAGCATTAACGTCTTGCGCCTCATCAACAATTACATGAGTAAATCTTGATTGCCACTTCGCTCTAAATGCCCCATCATTAATCAAGCGTTGTTCAACGTCATAAATCATATCAGCAAATGTCATAAACCCTTCTTTGCTCATCAAGGCGTCAAATTCGGCGCGTGCTCGATCCATGCGTTTACCATGGTATTCACCCAACGTTTGAACAAAATAATTTCCATCATCCCTACTAGTTAAGCAAAGGTATTTAGCCTGATTGACCATTGCTAAAACTTCAAATGGGCCCGGTCGATTGTCCTCATCAAACCATAAATTTTCGGTAATTCCCCGCAAAATTTTCTTGACTTGCCAATCCTTGGGTAATGTCCGTTTGTCGCCCTCGGATTTCAAAATACGATTGCAGGCCGCATGAATAGTACAAATCTGATTACCGGCGTTTCCTGATCCAAATTCCGGTACAATTTTGACAACCTTTTCTAGCATCTCCCTAGATGGTTCTTTGCCAAAAGTAACAGCAAGAATGTTATCTGGACTAATACCATTGTTTACCAGAAACTTAATTCGATGAACCATTGCAAAGGTTTTTCCCGATCCCGGAGGCGCTAATACTCGAATGCTTACATTGACCGGCTTTGAAATTGCACTAAGTTGCTCATCGTTAGCGGTTTGAGTCTTGATCTCTTTTGGTTCATCGCTGCCATTCGATTCTATCAAAATCTCATTACCAAAGATTGTTTCTACTGAAAAAACGGCATTTTCGACAATTTTTTCAGTTTTTTGAATAGTAGCAATAGTTTTGATATCACTATTAGATGATTCTTGCACAGTCCCTAAGATTTTGTCAGTCCACTCAAGTTCACTTGCTGCTAAATCATTGTCCAGCCAAACAAAGCCAATATTATCATTCCAGCATTTTGCAAATGGACGACCGGCATTTGCGCCCTTGTCTTTGCCAACCTTCCCAATAGATTTTGGTTGATGACACTTTGGGCAATTTCCGGCGCGTTTTCGCCATATCAATAATGTTCGCACAGCTGATTCTAAGCGAATATCCCAACCGCTTACACGTGTAATATACACACCGCTAGCTTTCCCGCTGATCGGTTTTTTTGTTGCCGAGTCCTGTATCCAGAGGCGAATGCTATCTTCTCCGGTCTCGTCAGCATAACCACTCTTGCCGATACTAGATCGGACAATAATTTCCGATTTTTCATCAATGGCAAGTCTATATAATTCCTCACTATCAAAGCCACAATTGGCAAGGAAAGGAAGTTTCGTTTCAAAAGTTTTTTTAGAGAACCGGTCAATCACTTTACGCCTCCTCAACAAACGATATATAATATTATAACATGATGACCATATTTATGTCAATGAGTTTCTTACTCGAAGAATCAAATGATCCATCTTTTTAGAGATGGATCATCGAAATTTAACGTTTATTCTGTTTGTTTGCTGGACGTTGATAGAAATCATCACTGGCATCAAAAGCTGTTTTTGTCACAATTCCACTTCTCAGATCAGTGACGAAATCTCGTACAACAATTATTGCAGTTGTCAGCAATTTCGCAATTGTTCTTACGAACGTTTCAACGTTCTCAATTGATTCCCTAAAACCGGCTGTAATTGCATACTCGCTGCCGAGGTTGTATACAAAAATGCTAACAACCAGTGTTTTGATTATCAATCTGGTTTCCATCAATCCATACGACCGGAAATCGACATCGGTATAGGTATCAACTACGGCAGTCAGCAAACGCAGAATTGTATACGGATTACTAAAATAGGTCAAAATCTTGTCTTTTACACTTTTGCCAGACCGCAAATTGATCGTTACGGCCATCATGTAACCAAAGTAAATTTGCAAAACTGATAAACCGATCCCAAATGCCCACGATTCCGGCGATAACGTTGTCCTGCCGATCAACCATTGAACCATCTGATAAAAAGTTTCATAGTTCATGACTGGCTGCATACCAACCGAGTCGTAGTATTTTGCCGAAGTGGTTACATCGCCCCGAAAATACATGACTCCAATCACCAACATTAACAACCCGATCACAAACCGGATAAAGCCAGCGTAGATATTCCGCTGAGAACCTTTTTCTTCGGAGAAAAACAAAAAGCTCATGACAAAACTCCTTTCAATCAGCTAATTGACTTCGAGACACAAGATTTTCGTCTGCCGGTTATTTTTCGCAAATCGCTGTTTTCGCAACCAAATAAAATTTACGGCTAGGAATATTCAGCGACCATGCCACAACCTTCCTGCCGCCCAATCGCAATAAAAGATCAGCATTTTTCTCATTTTTTGCAATCCCTATCGAGATTCCAGAATCTTTTGCCGCCGTGAGAATAGCCGCTAAGCCGTGTTTACAAAGAGTAATTTTGCTGCCCTTGCAAACAAGTTCACCTTTGCCGGTTATCAAACGGCACTCCGTTGACATACATCCATTGCCGCGCCGAAGAATAACCTCGTACTGTTTACCATCGCTGCCCGGCACAAGAACAGTTTTGGCATGACCACTGCTATCGCGTGTCAAAATTTTGGTCAAATTGGCGCTAACAATAACCTTTGCGATATCGAACGGACTCATTTGTTTCACTGAACACCTCCGATACTGATCTTGCAATGAATTGATTATGACCATAATTATAATACAATATAGCGATTTGTCAAGCCGCTAAACGCATTCTAATAAATATCTAATGTCAATACCGTTCTCTGCCATAAATTCATCTTCGTTTACTTCTGCCCAATCGCACAAGTTTACAGTATTATCCCAAGACATTTTATGCATTAATGAGTACATCAATAGCATTTCATGTATCAGGTTCTTCTTTCTCCAATTTCTAATTATGTATTTTTTTTCATCAAAAACAATGATCCCGTAATACATAATTCTAGGCTGAACAACTCTAATGGCATCCCCGATCTTAACTACATGACCGGAATTGTTTAAATAAACTTCCATGCTGGGCTTATCCGATTCGAGTGTACCGGATAAGGCATTTTTCAAATAGATAACTCTCATTTGCATATCCTTTTATTTGTATATATTATAAACTATTTATGGTCATAATGTCAATGCACATCCCGAAATCAATAAATTCTTGCATAAAAAAATGCAACATGATACAATAAATAAAATAATATTTGTGGTGACATATGGATAAAAAATTGGCAAATCAACCAGAAATTGAAGACCAATCAGAAAATGATGAAAACGAAATAGAATTATTCGATCCTGGCGAAGAACCAACTAGGAAAGCTTTTACGAGAACATATCGCACAGGTACAGTTTATAGCAATCAAGAGATTTCAAATATTGACAAGGATAGCGGCTTAGTCAACCCTGTATGGGAAATTCAACCTCAGATTGGTGAAACCGATTATTATTATCGTGCATTTTTGATTTTTGCCGACCTTCCTCCGGCAGAAAGAAAATATGGTGATGCATACAAAAAATTCACCGGCAAAGTGGCTAGTCCATCACCCGCATTTTTAGTAGCCGCTAAAAACAATTTATGGATTTTGCGCGCATCGGCCCTAGATGTTCATCGCTATCAAGCGCAAAAAGAAACATGGGTATTGAAAGATGATGATCGGCGCAGAGCTGATTATGAGATAGGCGAATTGCTAAGAGAGTTGTCACTAAAAAGACTGGAACAAGTCAATTTTGCCGATCTTAGCGTAAATCAGGCGCTTCGATTTGCCGAACTAGCATCGATGTTACAAGCAAATTCAATTCCGAAAGATATGCTCAATGGTGATAACATCAAAGATTTACTTACATCTTTACCGGATGATCGGCGCAAAGTTGTTATTGGTATTCTAATTGCTAAATTCAATGAGTAACAATGGCTAAAAAATCAGCAGAAAACATTATTAAATTGATGCAAGAGCTACCAAATGATTCAATTGCTGAACTCATTACCAATTCTCCTGAATGGCGCGATGCGGTTCAGCCATTCATGCAAAAAGAAATTGAATTAGACAATGGTAAATATCCGGATGATCCACTCAAATTTATACAAAATATTTTAGAATATAATCTCTGGCAAAAACAAATTGACATCGCTAAATCCGTTCAAGAAAATAGAAATACAGTTGTTTCTTCGGGTCATTCGGTAGGAAAAAGCCTTCTCAGCGCGACTCTTGCAGCTTGGTGGTTAGCAACTCACGACCCAGCAGTAGTTATTACATTAGCACCATGCTATGACGATAAAACTGAGGTCTTGACAGATCGCGGATGGATGTTTTTCGCAAATTTAGATGGTTCTGAAAAAATCGCCTGTTTATCAAAAGACGGTCAAATTAAATACGAGTATCCCGAAGATCGATTTGTTTTTCCTTATTCTGGCGAATTGGTTGGTTACAAAAGTCAATTAATTGATTTTCTTGTTACGCCAAATCACCGATTACTGTTTGATACTTTTATAACTCGCAACGAAAAACAAGGAACATTCAAGGGAAAGATTATCTCTGCCGAAAATGCTTATGGCAAAAACGGTCGTTTCAAAAAATACGCCAAGTGGACAGGTAAAGATACTAATATTTCACTTGATTGGGCAGAATTTTTGGGTTTTTGGTTTGCAGAGGGATGGGCAGAATACAATCCAGAAAAACGAAAATACCGTATTGTTTTAACTAATTCAGATCAAGAATATACAGAAAACTTACTAAAACGTGTTGAACTATCTTATAAATGTTACAGAAAAACCCAAAAACCACACATTATAGATTACACTGTTTACAACAAACAGATGGCTTTCGAGTTTGTAAAATATGGAAAAACATTCACGAAACGAGTTCCAGAAAACATAAAAAATGCTACCCCGGAAATAATCAACGCCTTTCTTTATGGATTCTGGCAAGGTGATGGTTCTACAGACAAAAACAATAGCACTTGTTTGCTAACATCAAATTACGCTCTAGCAGGTGATTTACAAGAGTTGTGTTTGAAAATCGGAACTATCGCAAACGTAGAAACTAGAAAATTCTATCCAGGTTCATACGAAACAGACAAACCTCAATATGCTGTTAAGTATTGGAATAAACGCGGTAAATACCCACAAGCACATAGATATCAAAATCAACGCAATCATACAAACAAGTACCCCGGATGGTACAAAACCGAATATTCCGGCTATGTCTATTCTGTAAAAGTATCTGATTACAACCCCGGCGATGGAGAAGGCGGAATTATTCTAGTCAGGCGTAACGGAAAATACATTTGGAGTGGGAATACCCACGTTCAAGTGAATAATATTTTGTGGCGCTATATGCGATCAATGGTAAGATCAAAAAATCTTCCAGGCGAAATTTTTGATACTCCTCGCTGGAACATACATTCATTACGATTTGCCCTAGGCATATCACCAAAGAAAAATGACGAATCCGATGTAGCTGCAGCTCAGGGATATCACAGCAAATTTTTGCTAGTCATTATGGACGAGGCCGCAGGAATGCCCCGTATTATGTTTGATGCGGTGATGAATCTTGCAACCTCTACCGAAAACCGAGTCTTGGCAATTGGGAATCCCATCGAACAAAGTGGACCTTTCTGGGATGCTTGCAATTCGTCAACCTGGAATCATATTCAAATTAGTTGCCTTGAACACCCAAATGTAATCAACCGGAAAGAAACGATCAGCGGAGCGGTTAGTTATGAATGGGTTGTGAATATGATTAAAGATCACTGTGTTAGGACTGAACCAAACACACCCAGCGCATTTGAATTTGATAATCAATATTATTTACCCGATCCGGTTTTCGAGGCACGTGTTCTAGGCCGCGCCCCAAGTCAAGCCGAAGACCAGCTTATTCCCGGAGGTTGGATTTTTTCGGCAAAAAACCTGGAAATTATACCTTCTGGTGAAAAAATAATTGGCTTCGATCCGTCTCAACATGGTGGTGACGATGCAACCATGGTATGTAGACAAGGTGGAAAAATTTTATGGATCAAGCGCAGACGCCCATTAAGCAAAGATGCATCCGGCGAACTTGCCGGATGGTTAATAAGCGAACTTATTGATAACGAGGTAACACATGCTTATGTTGATTCTATTGGGGCTGGAATTGGCGTAGTAGACGCTTGCACGCGTGCCGGTTTCCCAGTCTATGGCGTAAATGTTTCCAGGCCCGCGACTCAAAGAAAACGATTTGTAAATCTAAGAACTGAATTATATTGGCGAATTCGTGATGCTCTAAAAGAAAATCTATTAGCTTTGCCGGACGACGATTTGCTAGACGCCGATCTAATTACCCCAAAATATACCTACGATCACCTTGGCCGAATGGAACTTGAGGAAAAAAAGCAAATAATTCAACGTATCAATAGATCACCAGATACCGGAGATGCATTGTCATTAACGTTCATGCTTAATTTAATTGACTCAAGCGACGAAAATGATGTATTAGCTAACACTCTAATCTCTCAAGGCAGATGGACTATACCAGAATTGCCCGGTATTTCTTTAGGCAAAAAGAGTAGTGGATCACGATGGAAATCCAGTCCAATAAAACACAGGTCGCGCCCTCGTTAAATTTCTCGATACAAGATAAAAGACAACCAGCCTTCATTTTTTGCCTCACTTTTTACCATCATTCAGCCATAATTCATGACAGCGCCGATTTAGAATTTTGACAAGATCGGCCCGCAAAAACGTAATGTGCAAATTGTTATTTTGATAACACCTAAAAAAGAAGTAATCCGTTGATCCAGTTCCATTCTTACCAGATGTATTAATGGCATCCACCAAAGGACTTTTATATCCTCCGGGTATTCCTTTACCATCTAGCAAATGAAAAGCTCGATCAAGCGCAACTAATTGTTGTTCTTCGCCCATGTAATTCCCGGCCTCGTAGCCGCCGCGATACTCATGAATTTTCCCGGTCAGGATTACTCGCTTACCAACCGAAAAGAAAGAATTGGTTTTATAATCACTACGGCGCGGAGTCAACATCTTGAAAATTTCTTCTAGTAGCTCATCTTGAATTTCTGACGCGTTTTGTAAAAATGCATCAAGAAGTTCAAAAATGCTTTCTAAAGTAACATCCGGCAATTTGTCCTCCTTGATTTGCTCTTGAATTTCCTGATATCGGCTAATACTAGCAATTTTTTGCACTTCTAGCGTTTCCAAAATTCGCTGCCAGACCGCTTGTTTGATTTTGCGATCAATCTTATCAATGGTTTCGTTTGGATTTAGATGATTCCAACCAGACCAATAACGATCAACCAAAGTTGTGTCAACATAATTGCGATCACGGCCCAACGCATAAACCATTTCTTTTTCAGCGTCAGCTAAAAGCAAATAACCATCTCGCATTTTTATATAGGCTGATTGGTATGCCTTTACAATATCACCAGCAGTTTGACGAACCATTAAATCATTCATGCTAAATTCCTAAGAAATACGGCAAGATCACATTCAAAAGGAATAACCCTAAACCAATAGCAATAAAGGCTTTAATAAGTTTAGCTCTCAAGCCTTTCCCGAGGTCTTTTGAATGCACCGGAACAACGGCTGATCCTCTATCGGTTGTTACAACCATATGAGAAGTGCCTGATTGCCGGAAATCTACTCGTTGAAATTTTTGCTTTTTTTCGGCATGGACAACAAATTGTTTCCCTTTACGGTACTTTCCCAAATCTTGCTGAGACATAAACGCCTCCTCAAATCCAGAATAATTCAGCACCAATCATACCGTTTTCGCTCTCAACGCCTTTCACGATCAAATCAAGTAAACGATCCATTTGAACCGGATTCAGACCATCAACAGTGAAACATAAAATTTCCTCATTGCCGTTTTCGCTCTCGATAGAAATGTCAAAAACACGCGAGTTTCGTTCAAGAAAGAAATCCATCATTTTTACGGTCAAATCAAGCATTTTTTGTAACATATCAGCCTCGATTTTTGCCTATTTTTGCCAAAAATTTGTGTGCTGGCATTAGCATTCCCCGGTTAATTATTATAGGAGAGCGCCGTAAAACCCCAGCATTTATGCGTGGGGAGTAGTCACAGATTCCAATAGTCGTCTCTAATCCGCTTGGATTCGGCATCTGCCTCTTGCTTGTACTTCTCTGCCGCAGCATCGGATTTTTCTTGACGATCCAGCCGCGATTTGGCATACTTGCCATAGAACTTTTCCATAGGATTTCCAACCTGAGAAAGCTGGTCAAGAAACTCATTCAAATCGTCTTCGGTTACTTCCTCGTCGGGAACATCATTTTCCCATTCACTATCCGATCCATCGTTAGATTCACCTTCCCAAGCCAATTTATTTTTCCATGCAGTATCAGGATAAGCCCCAATGTCGAACTCGTTTTCGTATCCTAAGCTCGATTGATGGGCATTTACTTTATCCAACGACTTGCCAAAATACAAAAAGGCAAGGATCGTAAGAATAACAACAATCAAGCAAGTTCCCCAAATACCAATCAGAAAAGTGTCTGATAAGTTTCCCATATAAGCCTCCAAAATTGTTTTGACTTGCGCCTGACCGGAATAATCCCGGAAAGGCTATTTTATACCAAATTGCTTTACGCTGGACGCGGGCCGAGATTTTGCAACCAGGAATTAATTTGACCCTCGGACGCGTCAAGCCAAATTCCATTTGCCATGTAGAGATTCCAATCAGCATCCCAGCGATTTTGACGATCAACCAAGGGCGCATTCTCGCCCATCATGCTGATTCTTAATATCCAATCGCGGTTCGAGTATCCATCAATGATCTTGTTCGCGGCCTCCTTGTACTCAAGCATTTTCTTATAACGGTCAATCCTGTCTTGCAATTGTGCTTTGCTTTCCCTCAAGATACCGGACATGCCAGTTGTAAATCCGAGGAATTTAGACACCAGCGCATCAACCTTTTGGATCATTTCACTTTTTTTCATTTGACACCTCCAGATATTTTCTAATTACATCATCTTTGTCGGTAACGATGCCCGGATAATAACCGCGTGGGCGGGCAGGCTCATTCCAATCTCTTACCCATTCTTGCCCACAAGCCTCACAAGTTCGCTCAAGCGAGATAATAGTAGAAAAGTCATGATATGCTATCCAAAAAGTACCGGTTGCATCTCTCGTACATCTTGAGCATTTCATACAAGTATTATACCATCATGGTCATTGTCATGTCAATAGCCAATCCGATCAGCCCTTTTACATAGCTTTTAACCAGCTTTTGTTACATTATCCCATACGATTTTTTAGCTAAAGCTAATTGAAGATCATCATCATCATCATCACCTCATTAAGTATAGTATTATAGTCAATTGCGATAGGCGCTCTAATAACACACCGCAGATTGACAACTATATTACAATTACACAATTATATGTTACAAAATAACGCTTTTTGGTGCTGCAATAACTAATTGTAAGTTCTTGAAATTTGTAACTTATATATTTATATGCGCTTATTGATAGCGATAACTTCTCTATAAATCTCGTCTAGCTCTTGCCAAATTTCGTTAGGCACACCGCGTCTGCCGAACTTTTTATTCTTTGATAGCAGCTCCGATCCTCTAATCACCATAACTGCCAGACGGTATTTTGATGATAGATGATCCTTCACGGCTATTAAGATTTCCCTGGTCGATGTTGGACCAAAGGCCAGCCTCTTGACAATACCATCTTCCGCGTCGGGATTTTCAATTGTTCCTCCGGCAATCCCTTGAATGTACTGCAAGAACATAGAGCTTTTGCTAAAAATATATAGGCGTGGCCTATAGCTGTAGAAATTTATATTCGTCCTTGCCATAAATTTGGCAAAAGAAATTAACCCGTTGCTCTCTATCGCATTCGCCATTTTCAATTTTTCTTGCACGCTAATTTTTGGCATAATTTTCAAGAACTCATCGATAATTTATTGAAAGATATATTGGATCACTGGACACTATTGTAACTCAATTTACAGACTTTTGCGCATAACTTTGGCTACAATAGTCTCCGCGCTTACACAATATAAGTTACATTTCTATTTGTGAAACGGTTCACACCTCAATATCCGAACGTATTATACTTAAAGAGGTGTTGATGATGATGATGATCTTCAATTAGCTTTAGCTAAAAAATTTTAGTGCCAAGTCCAAGACATCTTGCAATTTTTATTGCAAAATTCGCTGCAATCTAAGCGCCGGAAAACAAAAACGCCCAACCGGATACCCGGATAGGCGTTTAGGGGAAATAGAGTATATCTTATTGTATCACAATTTTAGACCATTGATAAGTCGCTTATTGTAGAGCTTTCTATGTAGCTAATGCTTTCAGTTGATTCCTGTTTGACTTCTTTAATCCAATACCATCCACGCCCCTTTTTTCTTGATATGATTTTATAATCATAACTCGAAGAATATTTGATACTTTCTTTTGCTCGCAATATCATATTTTTGTCAAATCCTAGCATTTCGCCGGTGTGGTGTATCCAATCTGACGCGCATTCGGTTTTGTCATCAAATATTTTTTCTATCCAGTGAACACATTCGCCCAGCTTTGTTTCACCGAATTCATATTCTCCAGCTGATCCAATTGCGCTTTCTGTTTGTTTCATTACTTCTGTGTGGATCATCCCAGCAGCTTCGCAGGCTTGCATAAAAATATCTGCTATTTCTTGATTGTCTGGTTCTTGCAATGCCATTACTGCTAGCTGTGCAACTCTTTGTCTCATGCGTTGTCGTTCTTTGACTTTATTGTAAATATTGTAAACTTCCGTTTCTGGTGATAGAGTTTCGAATAAAGCACCCGCTGATTGGTGTTGAATAGCGCATTGCTCGATCAGCTGTCCTATATAATCTTTCAATTCCATTCCACTCTTATTAGCTTGTGAGACTGCCCATCCAAAAGCCGCTCCGGAAATAGGGATGTAATTAATCTTCTTTTTTGTATCGTTGTTACTCATTTGTGCCTCATTATCAATTATCAATAAGCCACTTCAAAGGCGTTTGTCAATGTCTCTGAAATGGCTTACATAAAAGTTTATGGCGAATGCCAAAAATAATTTCAAGTGAGAGGGCATTTTATTTAGATTACTGGTAATTATGCCGTTTTTTAGTATAGGGACTTTTTAGGTTTAAGAATTTTGGCCGGAATTTTGGTTGGAATTCTTACTTACTTTTTTTCTTCCTCAAATTAGTGGAAGAATTATAAACACTTTACCCCAAAAAGTCCAGTGTTTTCAGCTAGACTTTAGAAGATATTCTTTTAGCATTTTCGATTCTTTTTTGTGGAATATTATCTAGCGCATCTCGCCAGCTGTCAGGAAATATTTCACGCCAATTTTTGACAACATCTTTTGGAAATTGCCTGAATGCTTTGCTCAACGCCGTGTCAAAATCTAAGTCCTGATCCACGTAAGCACATACTACCCCAACCAGCATTCCGCGATGGTAGGTTATCAGTTTTTCGCTCAAATCGCTGCAAGGATTTTGCTCAATTGATAATCCTTCGAATGCTGTCCGAACAGTATTGTTGTCACCGCTATTCATTTTCTTTTTTCCTTTTCTTTTTTCTCTAAATTCCCCAAAAATCACTTTTTTCAAGTGTGGGGGGGCTATTGACTCAAACAGAAATTTTATTTCTACAAAAAAAAATTTACTGCCGCTCTCGATCCATTCTACTTCCAATTTTACTATCTTCCGGCCTACTATTTTCGCGTACTACCGGCAGGGGGGGGGAGGTCATTCCATCAAGTATGATATCTTGCAAAATTTCGAATTTTCGCAAAAAATCTTGCAATTCCATTATGTATGATATTTTGCGAAAATCCAAAATTCTGCAAAAAAGTTTGCAGTTCCAGACCGTGTAATTTTTTGCAAAAATTGACTTTCTTGCAAAAAGTTTTGCGGTCTGCCTGGTTGCCAGTGTTGGTTAATTATAGAACGCTGTTAGATTGAACACAAGCCATTCTAAGCCATTCCGGAAAGATCATTGCATCTTTTACCGTTCTGTGTCTCAAAATTGCCTAGAATCGTTCTGGAAGTCCCAGCGGTTATCTATGCAGCTGTTAAGGTACTTGTAGTCTTGTATTTCTTTCGTGTTCGATCCTGAATGCCTATGGGGATGAACACAAACGATTCTAAGCAATTTTCAGGCGTTTACCTTGTCTGGGATACCTATAATCGGTAAAATTGCCTAGAATCGTTTGTGATGATCCTAGACGCCCTCCGTCCGCCGGTGTCATTCTCGATCTTTTGCTTTTGTTTTGTTTGTGTGTCAAGAAAATGGCAAAATTGACAGTTCCTAACCGTAGAATCAAAAGAGCGGTAATCAGACTTACATTATCAGTCTGATTACCGCTCTTCAATTGCAGTTTTTGATTTTTTGGTTTATGACTCATGGCCTCTTTTTGGGCGTAGGTTATTCGATTAGGTGTAAGGTCCTAAAAATATCAATGATGAGAGGTTCAGCCGGAATTGTACCCTTGTTAAAAAATGCCTCTATAGCAACCCTGATATGATCCTCTAAAATGCTTGGAGGCGTAGACAAGATTACATCATTCGATTTTAGGTTTTCCTATCTTAGATCGTCTATATAATCCGCGTCCACAAACCGGATTCCGGTCATTTTGCCAATTTTTTGACTGAAATACAATGACCTTATAAAATTGGCTTTGCCATTTAGAGACACCATATCGCCTTGACCTACTTTATACCACGCGTGGCGCTTTGACGCCCTCACGAAAACTTCTGCAATTTTCACCTAACACCTCCTCTTTATTTTCGATCTAATTGTTTGAATAAATTCGGGTGAATCTGCCTGGCCAGACTCTCTGAAATATGCTTGCAATTGAAACGCAGATGATCTAAACCAAAGCAGTTCCGGCAACGGGCGAATCTGCCTCCTCGAAAATCGCCGCTATTCCCTCCACCACGGCAACCCCTCCGCTAAAAAATACTGGAAGGTCGGTAAAAGTAGCAATGACATTGCCGGTATGATCCCCTGGCGCTTTACGCGTTCCTTTTTTCTTTTTGCTTGCGTTCTCGTATTCCAGATAGAATCGAGTTTTGTTCATTTTGATACCTCTATGATTTTCAGAATATGCGATGGGTTTGTAGCGCATTTTCGGATTAAGGTTTTATTGAATGATCTAATCTCGAAAATGCCATCCCCCTTAATTTTAACCCAATAGATTTTCATCCATTGCCCGAAGTCGAATCGCCATCCATAGACTTTATAAATTCCGCTCCTATACATTTCCCAATGCCACAATTCGCTAGAAAGTCTTTCGGCTATAGCTTTATATTCTTTTGGCAGTTCATCGTAACTGCCAGAAGATTCTAACGCCATGTGCAGATTGAACACATCCGTTTTTTGGATGATTTCAATAATAACCGCCGTTGGAGAAAACTTATTCATTGCCATTTTGACACCTCTTATTTTTAGGGTATTTTGCCGATTATTTCAGATTTGATTCCACTTCGGCTATGTACACGCTGACATTCCGTGCTGGCTGTGATAATGGATTCCACCTTGCTATAACCGATTTTAGCGCGTTAATTTGCGCTCTTATTCTGTCTCTTAATCCTTCGGCTTCATTTTGCCAATTTTGAGAGGCAATAAACCACCCTTTATTCTCAAAATGGGTTGATGTTTCAACCGCTTTAGCTAGTCGACTCAATAGCTGGTCTGTATGATCCTTGCCATCGTAATAAACGTCATTTTTTGCCATTTTTTTTATTCCTTTTTGTTTTCTTTTCGATTGGAAGAGGTGACAGGTTCAGCCGCTTTTTTCGCCATAGCTACTCAATCTTTCCCGTTATCATAGCGGACTCGTTCGCCTTCTGAATGAAATAGGCGTTGCTCTGCCTTGCGAGTCCATATGCATAAACCATCATTCTTAGGCGTAACTTCTATAAAGCCCTTGAAGATCGAATTCGCCGGATTGATACCGGTTTTAGCTTGCCATTCAACCGGCGTGTACTTGCCTTGTGAATGCGCCATTCCGGAAAGTTTTAGCAAGCCTCGAAAAAATTCTGAGTCGGTTTTGTATATCATAAAGCCTCCAAAAGATGGTATTTTGCCTTTTATTTTCGATATCCCGGCTTATATCCGGTTATTTTTTGAAGTTCATTTTCTGTTAATCTAACCATATCATATTTTGCGCGAGTATATTCCCGCTCCTGATAGCGCATTGTATCTTGATAATTTAGCAGTCGGACTCCAGATGGTACGTATCCGCTATTATTCCATCCGGTTAAGATCCTCGCGACCTTGACCGCCTGTTTTCGGGTAAAATCCCATAGAATGAAAGAATCCGGATGGATAACCCCGAATCCGACCTCTAACCAATATCGCTTAAGCGTTTTTTTAGTCATTCGATTCCGGTCCTAAAACTGGCAAATTGCCGCTTTTTTCTTGCCGTGTGTCCAGTTCTTCAATAAAGCCACTCAGATATATTTCCATGCTCTTGATCGTTAACCGGCCTGATTTATAATTACCGGTATAAGTTTTGTTCTTTTGTAAAAAGAGGCGCGGCATTCCTGACATATAGTCAAGTACATAAGTAGTATCTTGCTCTTGATTCTGCCTATGTACCGCTAAAAGCTCTTCAATATAGAACCTTTTATTCACTTGACACCTCCGCTAAAATAGAATTTTGCCAATAAGAATTATTGGCAAAATTCCTTTTTATTCCATTCCAATAAAGATAGTATTATCATCTGCTACTACCGCCGGAAATGCAATGATGTCAAGTATCTGTGGTTTTAGTCCATCCCAGCTTATCGGATGATCCTCCCATACTGGGATAAATTTCTCGATTTTATCAATGGCGGCTTGACTTGAATCCGCTTGCGTTAGAAATACAGCGATTTTAGAAAACGGATTGAAATTTACCCATACCCAAAAAAAGTTCATTTTTGCCTCCTCAAAACGGTTACAAATATAATTATAGCATGATGACCTGATTTATACAATGGAATTATAAAAGTCCTTCCAGTAAAAAATCAAGCGTATTTTCAATAGGTCAATATAAAAATACCTTTTTGCCTCGATCCTGAATGCAAAGGAATAAAAACCTTTTACTAGACTTTCTGTTTTGAAAATCATTTTATTCCCTTTTTACTTATTCTCGTATAGTTCTGGCTTGCGTTTCCGGTTATATTCCCTTGCCCTCATTCTGTACTCGCGGGCGTCAATATTCTCTGCATGGCAAGTGATATTTTCTTCTCTTGCTACGAAAGAGTCGTAATGGCGGTTTTTTCCGCTATTCTGGCATTTATTTTGATTTTCTATAGTTCAGCCATTCGCGCCGCTTTGCCATAATCAACCGCCTTACATAGTCCAGGCGTTCAGCGTTTCCAGCGAGTCGATATAGCCGCAAAATTTCAGCATGTACTAGACTGTCACCATAGGAATTTGTATTACTACCGTCTAGCATTTTGTCTATTGAATACTCGATCTTATCCTCCGCCGTTTCAATCGGTTTTCTAAGCCATTTTGTAAAGCTGGTATTCATTTTAGCTCCTCTAGCTTTGCCCTGGTAATGATGGTCTGATTTTCACCTTTGAAGGTTTTATGATCTTTAATTGTAGCTTTGCCGCTATAAACCTTGCCGGTGTCTAATTTTACGCTTGACGTGTACCAGATAATAATATTTCCTTCGGTGTCAATAAATTTGTGCAGCGTAGAAGGATATATTCCCTCAAGGTCAAGAGTCATTGCAAGGACTAAGCCAGTAAAGCCGGTTTTTTCGCCAATTTTGCCTAAAAATTGACTTTTTGACTCTTTGGCCTTTTTTTGATCCTCGATCTGCCTTGACTTCTCTTTGAGATAAAAGGGAATGATACTTGCCGCGTATCCTGACGTATGGTAGGTTACAATTTCAGAGTCAAGGATTACTTTCAAATTCCATTCATAATCTGATACGCTTTTTTTGGCATTTATGGCATTTTTTACCACCTCAATAGCGTCTCTTGCCTCCTCGAATTGTGCAGCGGTAAAAGGTTGTTCATTGCTAGACTTTGAGGTTATATGATCGATAACGATATCAGCGGTAGGAATTCCATTACCGGATGATCTGCTACACCATCCACTTTTTTGAATTGCTGCTATTGTAAAGGCCAAAAATGTTTGAGTGTCAAAGATATCTGGCTTATGACCGCCGAATACATCCTCCCCTGTTTTATCTTCCATTTCCTTGAAAATATTGCTAAAATTTTCGGCATATTCCGCCATTTTTTCAGCATCGCCATAGCCGGTAAAATCTCTTAAGCAGTTCCTCCCCACTTGCTTGAATTCGTTTCCACTTGACAAAATGAAGGTTTCAATTCGCCGCCGGTCCTTTTTGCAATAATCGCATTCAGAGGATACTGACCGGTAAACTTCGGGTATAGTTATATTGCCAATTGATTTAATGATATTTCCGGCTTCTGTGTGTTCGATCTTTCCAATAAATTCCCATCCCTCAATTTTTGGGGAATTCCCGATTACTTCAATCGTATAAAATGGAACTGGCATATTCCAGCTCTGCGAATGATCTACATTCCAGAACTTAATCATTTCCTTGCTTTTTTCAATAACGTTAACCTCGATTGCCGGAAGTCCTATTTTCGCAGCACGCTTGTTTAAAAACTCGATTTTAGAAATGAGGTCATCGTATTTTGATTCTGATATCTTATAACTTTTCACTTTAACACCTCTAAAATAAAGCGGTTTGCTTGCTAGAAATATTATAACATTATGGCCTTTTTGTGTCAATGTATGCTTGCCGGTGTTTTTGGGATTTTTGCTAGAAATAAAAACCCCTCGGATTATCCGAGGGGGTGTTATTCACCATGCTCTTAATGGTGTTTTGTATTTTCTTGATCGCTGTTTCATTTTGACACCTCCGCTTGATTTGATAATATCAGGGAAGATAATCTATTTCCTCGGTTAACCTTAGTAAAATTATCTTTTACGCCCGATTCAATGATACAACCTGATTTATTTATTATACCGGCATGGTCACATAATAAAGCAAGCCACTTTAGGATATTGGCAGAAAATAAAACCGCCGGAATAGTCCAGCGGTTCTATTGGAAAAAATCAATTATTAGGCAATTTTACCATATTTTTAGACGTTCGCCTCCGTTATAGCTGTCTCTGCTATCGCCGCATTAATGATTTCCTCTTCCAGATGAGAGGTAAAATACCACATTCGCCGCTTGCCGCTGAAACGGCCTTTCAGGTTGTGCATAGCCTCTAACACGTGGTCTGCCGGTTTTTCTGGAAAGTTTATCCAAGTCCAGTCGTGGTCGTATGTGACGGTAAAAGCGGAATTTTGCTGATTCTCGATCTGAGTCGCTGGAGTTCCGCCATCGCCGGGATAGCCAGGGAATGGAAGATAGGATGATCCTTTGCTATAGCCGGAATATTCAATTTCAAAGAAATAGGGAGGGGAGGTTTGCCCATCATATGCCCTGGTATTATAAGTCTCTCCTTGAATGCCACACTCCAGATAATTTCCATGTCCCATGGAATACTTTTCGGTGTGCCACTTCCATTCAATTTCTTTGAGGTTCGAATATCGGTTGAGAACCGTTCGCAATTTTGCCTCCGTCTCATTCCCGCGGGGCAGAATTCCCAAAAGCAAAGGATAGTACCAGCCGTGATGATGGTCAAAATAGTCTGTCATGGAGTTACTGTTGTCATAGCAATATTGTAGCGTTATCGCTACATATCCCTCCGGGACGGTGATTTTTTCGGATGATCCCGCAAACTTGCTAACCCATTCGCAAGAGGCGTTTGCCATTGCCTCTTGCATGACCTTTATTTTCGCCTCACGTTCCGCTATTTCATCGCGGGTTTTTCGCTTGTCTACAATCGGAATGTGAAGGTTGAAAATTTCCGCCGATTTTGCCAGAATTTTCACCATATCGGCGGATGTGATAATTGCCGGAATTTCTGCCAAAAATGCCACTTTCGCGGCCTCGTAACCTGTTAGGTCGCTGATTTTACCCTCGTTTCCACCAAAAGGCGTCCACATTTCGGAGATTCGGGATTCGCCTCCAACGATCCCGTTAATTTCTCGAAAGTAGTTTGCTAATCCTGTCACCCGGCCTATGGCAGAGGTAAGATACCTTACATCATCTTTCTTGATTTTCTGCGTTTCGAATTCCCGACCGCTTGACTTGAATTTATAGCTTGTCATGATCTTGACACCTCTACATTTTAGGATATAAAGCATAATAATTGTATCTCGATTTTTGGCGGTTGTCAATGGTAAAATAAATTTGTTTATTTTGGGGAAACTGCAATAATAATTGTACAAGGGACTTTTTATATATTGATTTTTTGACGGGTTTTTGTAAAGATTATCAAGTGCAATGTTAATATTCCTTAGTGTAATATTGATTTTCTGGAAGGATCAAGAAGATTTTTTGGGGAGGTCTTTGGGGAAATGCTGGTGGAAAACAGGTGTAATTGCTGGAAATTGAATGGAAGGGTTGCCGCCAGGTGTAGAATATTCTACACTTCATTATTCTCTGCAATTTCCCAGGTATTTTCAACTTTTATTGCATATTTTGTCACCCAAAAAGTGTATTTTCTCTCCAGCGTAACATATACTATTATCATTCACAAATAATTGACAATTGGCGCCAAAATGTACCATAAAAAGATACACAAATAAAGTGTACATACTTGTCAATAACGTCAAATAAAATTATACAAAGTTCCTGGAAGGTTGCAGCAAGGTTTCTAAAAAGTATTTGTCAATTTCAGCCAAAAAAGGCTAAAATTCCGTAAAATTCAAGTGTGGGGGGGGTGTTTTGGCCGGTAAAAACTTTTGTGGTCCAAAAAAAAAATTTTACTCTGGACCTTGTCGGTAGTTAGCACGATCCTACAAATTTTCAATGTCTACTAATTTCTACTGCTGGCAGAGGGGGAGGGGGGTACTACTCCTCCTCATTGATATATGATATTTTGCGCGTTCACCCCCTACGCCACAAATTTCTTTGCATTTATGATTTTTTGCGACTTTGCCGATTTTTGCAAAAAATTCTGAATGGGTACTCATGGATTTCATACTGGCTACGGCACCCAGCAAGATCATTGATAGTCGAAAAGTCCTTATAATCACGCATATAGAATCCATCTATTATACCGTTAAAGTGCCATTGCATGTATACCAGTTTTTGCAATATATCATATAAGGTTATCTGGTACTGGTAGTTAAATGAAAGGACTATGCCCCAGAAGGAAATTGAAAACAGTATTGATGTTTTGTGAACTATATGATACAAAATGTTTGCTCAATTTCCTTGTGAACGATCATGCCATAACGAAAATGCAAGGAACATGATCTAAAATAATAAGCAAAAATGCCTAAAATCCTTGACAGAATGGATTGACAAGGTTACAATTCTCTTGATAGTCGGTTTTTCAGCCGAACAAATAGACGTTTTAATAGACAAAAAGAGGTGTCAGGATGAGAGCAGAAATTAAGTTTGATCCAAAGTTCATGAGGCAGTTCAATCGGAAAATGTATGCGGGCCATCCGGCTGTAATCGCTGTTAGGGAATTAATCCAGAACGCCGTAGACGCAACGCGAAAGACTGCAAGGCCAAAAATTGGTTTGTCGATCATGATCGATGATCCTAAGTATGTTATCCAGGTTACTGACAACGGCATAGGAATGAGTCTGGATGATATCTCAAACCGGTTTTTGAAAATGCCGGCTTCGAGTAAAACCGAAGACTCAGAGTCGGTCGGAGGTTTTGGGATTGGTATCAAAGTTATCATCCTTTCGGGTGAGTTCTGGTTCTTGCATACGCGCGAGAACTATGTAGACTCGTCTCTCATTGAAGAGGGAAAGGATATCAAAGAAAATTTTATCTTCTTTGACGGCGCAAAAGTCGGTGTCACGTTCAGAGAGTCTGGAGACGATATTCTGCAAAATATCCTTGATATCATTTATACCTCCGATATCCATATTCACCTTGTTTTGAGAAATCCCGACTTGTCGATCCTGTTTGAGGATAAAAACGCAGGATTGCCTAATGCGAAAAAATCGCTATTGATCGACAAGGAAAACTTTTCGGTTGATGCGGTCAGAGGCTTTGAACGGAATTCGCGTCGAATCGGCGGCATAAATGCCATACGCGTGAACGGCTTAACGCAGTACGTAACCAAAATTGATGATCGAAAAGAATTGTATATCATTGACATTAAAACAAGTACCAGCAAGTATTCACCCGATTATCCGTTTAATGCATCCCGCGAATCTTTACGGTACGGATTGCATCGTGAGATACAAGCATCCCTAAACGGATTGGCGAAAGATAAAACGAGTACAGAGAAGAAAATACAAGGTGTCAATGATGCGATAGCGATTACTGGAAATTCGTTTTTGCAAGGGAGGCGCGGGGCGGTTAGTTCATCATATGATGATCTTTCGCTTGATGACATTGTTAAACTGTCAAACATGTTTAAGGATATCACTGGTAATGAAGCTAAATTCCTTGCGAAAAACGCATCGATTGACAGTATGTTAAAAATGGGAATTATCGGTAAAAATGATGATAATTCCTATGAACTTATGATTATGAAAGTGAATTTCAATCATAAGATCATTTCCCAAAAGTGGATGAAACTATTACTCGCTTGGGGAGGCATTATGGAATTAGTTGGCTCCGAGGTCTTTGCCATCGGTTTTATTGGTGACAAGGACATCATAGCAGAGAGACGCATACATGATAACAAAACTTTCTATCTTGTCAATCCAGAGTACTTTGACAGGCTGGATTGGTATGGAAAGTTTTTATGCTTATACCATATTGGAATTCATGAAGCCTGCCATGCAAAATTCCATTACCATGATGAGGATTTTACTATGCTAGAAAGTAAAATCTCATTCGAGACAGCATCGGAATTCTATAGCCTTTTACCGAATCTCCGAAAGCTCATTCAGTAAGATCGAGATCAAAAAGAGGTGTCGAAAATGATTACTCGCAACTCAAAACGTAGAATCGAATACGCGATTATCCGCGATAGGCTTGGATTGATTGCACTACCTTATGATAAAGCGCTTAAAACTGGTAAAAATATCATTTTTTCTAGTTTTGGCAATAATGGCAAACAGGTGATTAAAATGTTTTTAGGAGGCGCGAAATGAATGACATAATGGTATCAGAATGACCCAATTTCTTTTTTAGGAATAGCAATGCTTTTCTTTCTAGTGGTACTGCCACTATTATACAATATCATAGCTAACGGAGGAAAAAAATAAAAAATTTATAGATTGCTTCGCTCACAGAGTGAACGATACTAACAGGACATAATCAAGGAGCAAAATCCAGATGAACGCAAAAATTAATTTCGTCGTAACCCTAACCGGGGTGACTACTATTCCCCAACTTGACCCGTATCACCGCGACACCAGCGGCGAGACAAAAACCGTGTTGGTTATCGATCCGCGCGACGACACCTATCACATCTACCAAGCCAGTGATCTCGGCGCTACCCCGTCTGAAGTTTGGCATGGGCTGGTGCTAGAGTCGATGCTCGATACCCGACCTGATGAGCAGGCCGCGCGCGATTACCTGTCATCCCCTGAAGCTATTGCTCTGGTGCGGCGAGTCATCGCCGGCCATGATGTGCGCTGGGATGGTAACAACCACGTTGGCGGTCTGGACGATGACGGCGCTGAGGCCCTGGAGGATCTGCTATTAGCCTTAGCCGATCTGCCAGAGTGTGAGGTCGGTTTATGGTCATGTCAGGACTGGTTCGCGACTAACAAGGCCGATCTGCTGGCCATGCTTAACGCCGATGGCGCTACTGTCGAGGCAGTAGCGGCCAAGCTGGTCCGGGACGCCAGGTTCGAGGGCGTCGTTCTCGGCGACGACGTCGAGGATTATTTGGTAATCCTGTTGGAGGAGGAGGAGGAGGAGGATAGCTAAAACTGGCAAAATTGCCTAAAACTTTGAAACACAAACCGGACTATAGGAATAGTCCGGTTTGTGTTTTAATGTCACATGCTATTTGTTCTATACCCTGCCAGTACCATCGAATATATACCCACGCGTGGCGCATGAGCATAGACGCGAGGTGTATACCTGTCACCCCCCTCGTGAGTAGCAGGCAAAGACCAGGCGCCTGTGAAATATTTCACAATCTCAGGGTCACTGTAGAATATAGGATACTGGCAGAGTATAAAGGTTATTTTGTAGGTTTGCTTATGTGGGAAGTAATCCCATAGTGTGTGAAATATTTCATAATCTTTTCGGATCGCCATTCACGATCAATTGTGGGGAGAAGAAATCATGTATGAAAAATTGCGAGAAAAAGTCGTCCAGTAAGGCGTTACCCCTTCCTCTCCAAAGTCTAATTTTTCCCCAAAACAATATGACCATTTTCCTGAAATCCATTTTCCAATTCTCTTTTCCCAAAACCTCTCTGCCAAAATTTTTAAAAGTAAAATTTTCCCCAAAAACCTATTCAAAAGTGTTTTAGGTGATACAATCATGTATCTTGCCACTCGAACGTAAGGAGAAGTGTATGCAATGAGCAATAAACCGACTCCAGCGCAAGCAAACGTACTAAAATATCTCACAAGCTTCAAATACATTGACATTTATCGTAACATAGCGCATAGGGCGACATTCGCAGTTTTATTAAAAAAGGGCTGGATAGAAAAGAGTGGTTACAGCTACACGATAACGCTTCTTGGTTCTACGGCCTATTCTTCTCTATTGCCAGACGATTTTATCCCAGACCGTCCTGAATACACAGCTGCGGAGATAACATCCATTTTGCAATCCAAGTATTCTCGTCCTTGGCTATTTTTCAAAGAATTACGGGGCAGCACAGGCTACGTCAATGAGCAACGCATAGATGCGTGGACAATAAACACGTGGCCTTCGTCCGGCCTTCACAAAATCGCTTTTGAAATCAAGATATACAGAACGGATTTTCTACAAGAGATCAAACATCCAGAGAAGCGCGAATTTGCGCTCAGTGTATCCAACGAATTCTACTTTGTTGCCCCATCCGGCCTAATTCAACCATCCGAAATACCGGCAGAGTGCGGTCTAATAGAAATAAAGGACAAAAAGGCAAAAATTATTCTAAAAGCCAAATACCGCAAAGTAAAAGAACCAACGTGGCTATTCTTTGCCTCGTTAGCGCGACGACTAATCATTTGACAACAATGGGCATAACTGATATAATATTATGGAAATGAATTTTGACTGGATAATAAATGGATCATTGAAAGATGATTTGTTTGACATCTTGACTGAAAGCTTTATCAAGAATGTGAATGTATTACAGCGAGAGGAAGTCAAACAGGCATTAACAAAAGCCTTTGAATTTGCGAAGTTATCAGACCAATACACAGCAATGTCATCTGGCAAAGATTGGGTTGAGGCATACATGTTAATGCTAGGATTTTGTTACGGAATAGCTTATCACGAACATTTACTAAGAGAGCGAGGTGGCGATGAAGATGAATACGAACTTTGATTGGATCATAAATGGCGGCAACGATACTGAGGGAACAAACAAAGAAGTAACTTTTGATGATCTAATACCATATGTTAGAGAAATCATTGACAACAATGGTGGTGCTAGGATCAATCTCGATTTAATGCAAAAAATTAGCAGTCAGGTGCAATCGTACTTGCTTACGAAAGAAAGCCTAACGCAGAATGATTTTATTGCGAACCTATTTTTTGCGTTTTTCGATTTTGGGATAGCGTACTGCCAATACGTAAACGACTTAGGAGATAAAAATGTGTAACGAATGTATTTTTTGTGAATGCGGGAAAGAAAATCCGCTGGTCCTTCCGACTGAGCTTGCTGAACCTGAAATGGACATCGAGGACAATCCAATTTTGGGTGTATACAACAATGAGCTAACCGCATTGGAAAGCGAATGAACATTACAGTAAAACAAACCAAACTAAAAGACGCCTTAATCACTCTTGGGCGCATTACCGAGGCGAAATCACCGAATACAATTGTATCCAGTATTCACATGGCAGCGTTGGACAAAACCCTTCGCATGACGGTAACGAATTTTGCATCCGAGATGTGTTGCACAATTCCAGCAGACGTAACGGAATCTGGCGACGTGATTGTACCAGCGAAACAGCTGGGGCAATGGGTTGAAACTGCGAGTGACGACATTGTTATGTCAACAAAAGAAAACCGCTTAAATGCCAGGAGTGGCAAATCCAAATCTTACTTCAATGTCATTCCGATCAACACCTTCCCGGAAGTGGAATTTCCGCCAAACGCTCTTTACATCGTAACATTACGCTCTGCACAGCTGCGGTCCGGATTACGACAAGCCGAAATTTCAGCAACGGACAGTGATATTCGCGTTGTCAACAACTCAATTTTTATTGAAGCGCTCAACGGAAAAGTTTCCTTTGTTGCGTCAGATGGTCAACGCATGTCGGTAAAATCAATCGAAGTTCCTACGCCAACGGCTGGCAATGTTTTGATCCCGAAGAAAACCGCCGCTCTGCTAGAGAAAACGCTGGCATCCAAAATAGGCGAATGCGCAATCTATCTCAGCGAGAACAAAGTAGGCATCAAATTCACCGGCGAATTTACGGATGACGAGTTTTGGTTCTCGTCTCTAATCGTCAACACAAAATTCTTTGATTATCACAAACTCATGGAATTATATCCTGAGACATGCCGGACAGAAGTTGACACAAAATCTTTACAGCTGGCAATCAATCAGGCATTCATATTTGTATCAGAGGAAAGACCGGTCGTTGTTCTCGAATTTCATGATGATTTTATCAATATTGGCACACACGATACTGATACCGGCAAAATTGGCGGGAACATCACAAATGTTCCAACCGGCAATCTGGTTGGCGAAAAAAACATCGTTGGCATTTACTCAGCCGTTTTCCTGAAAGATGTATTATCCGTTGTGGATGGATCATCTATCATTGTTATCGGGAAAAAATACGATAGTGGCAACGCAATTTATTATCCTCTCTTTATCGAAGATGGCAATTTTACTCATATGCTTTCTCCGGTAGTTAGTTAATGAAACATTTGACCAAAGGCGAAATCAATAAAATAATCTCTACTTTCCTGAACGAAAGTGGAGTTTACACATCTTCGGCAGAAAGCGCCTTGGTTGCATTCAAGAAATGCGATAAAAGTGTCTCTCTGGAAATAACAACGCAATGGATTAACAAGGTTTTATTCTATCAATGCTCAATTCTAAAAGGAGGTAATGAATGGATTGTTGGATTTGCAACGAATGACGATATTGCATTAGCGATATCCTATGCTCTAGCGGATTGGATACTACGTAAGGGTGTCCGATGATATTGATGAGGGCTTATGGCAAAACGAAATGTTTTTCCAGAAACGGTAAATCCGGTCATGGCATATATAGCAATGAATCAAACCAATGAGATAAATGCACTTTATACTCATTACATAATTGCCATGTATCGTTCCTCTAGCAATATTTCACCGGGTTGTGACAAAAATGATCTTCTGGCATGGTGTTACGCCAACGCGCCAGAAAAAATATCGAAAATGCGAGGGAGAAATGGCAAAATTCGTTCGTCCTGCCGATAACGTTTATCTAAATTTCAAAAATACATTCAAGGCCAATCTGAATGATTATCTTGACCTCTTGACCGGATTCGACATTGTGAAATTTGATGACAAAGTTATTCATTCCGGCGAAAACGAATCCATGCAAGATGCTATTATCCGCAACTACGGTCAAGAGGCCGTGAGTATGATTAAATATCTAATGAGCTTTGATACAATCGAATGGGAACAAGGAGAGCAAAAATGAGTAAAATCTGGAAACAACTGGCTTGGGATTGGGTATTAGAACAAACACTTGTCACAAAAAAAACTTATGACGATGAAGTGCTTGGTCTTTATGTCGACACCGACGATTTCAATTCTCTAAACTCAGAAGAGGATCAGTCTCAGCCGCATCTTCAAGATCATATTACTCATAGGATTGAACGACTAGACAGGTATTGACAATAAATGAGCAATGTGATACAATAATTATAGGTTGATAGTGAACTGGCTGATGGAAACCAACCTACTGCCCTCCGCTATCAGCCTATAATTTGAATACCGAGAAAAGACATGAAACACAAAATTCCCAATCGCAGGCAGTCTCGTTATATAAAACAACGCCGAATACTAAATAGATCAAAAACAAAGAAAATAAGAGCTGCATTGAAGCAAGAAACCAGTCAGGCTTATGACAATGTTATCAAGGAACTTGATGCAGAATACCTTTGGGACTTCGAAAGAGAGGATTACATTTGAACGCATTTATTATTTCTCCACCCAATTTGAATAACCAGGACGTGAAAAACATTTCTGCCTTCATCGACAAAAACAATTTACAATCTTTTTGGCCGGTGCGTGATGGTTCACGATCTTTGACAATCAGAAAAGCGTATCAGATCATGAAACAAGCCGACGTTGTATATGTTTACTGGGGCAATGGCGATGTACCCATGGCTGAAATCAATATGTTAATCACCCTTCGCAAACCTACTTTAGCGATCTTCCCTGACGCTATTTGAGACAAGGTATGAACGCACAAGATATTATTGCGCAATGGTTCGATCTAACAGCTGTATTCGATGCTGGCAAAGAGAATAAGCTGTTTAGCGAAATCAGTGAATACAACAAACGCATTAAATTAGCAATGGAACTTGACAACACCCAGATAACAACCATGATGATTATTCAAAATGTGGTTGATGATTATTTGGAAAACAAAGAAATTTCCCTAAAAACATTGGTAAATGATCGGGAGAAAACTTTGCAGTTTGTTGATCTTTACATGGCATTGCATAATTTCTTGCGCGATACAGACATCGAAGAAAAAATTATTGATTTTCAAGAAACTCTCATGCAGTCAATCCGATCAGCGGGCATGTACAGCGACGCGGTAAAAGAATTTGTTCATGATCGTTATAAACTTGCTGAAATTAGGCTGAGCGCCCTCAACGCCTACAATGTTCTTTCTGTAAATCAATTTTCTAAAGGATTTCATGCAAAGCAAGAAAAAATCCACTACTCGAATGATATATTTGAGTTTTGGGATATCAATTTTCTTTTGAAATCAATTGCATCGCAAAGACTTCCGGATGGCATTTACTTGACCTTGCTGAAAGAGTCCGATGAGCGTTTTAGTTACTTCGCTTTTGTTATCAAGAACGGCGGAGGCATATATATTGTCAATGATCGGCCCAATCTTCCAAGTCCAAATTACAAAAACAGTGGTCGGAACAGAGCGATTGATCGCAGTTTTGCCAATCGCGTCAATGCTCATTTTTTCCCTTATGAATTGATGGGTATTGAATGGGATGAAGAAAATGAGCGCTATTATGTTGACAACTACACAAACGCTTTGTCTCTCTTTCAACCTCGCTGGAAAACTATCGGAAAATTATCGGAATGTCCATCGGAAACACTTGTATGGGTTTTCATGCTTTTCTCTTTATTCCAAAATCGTTTCTTTGGCGAACATCCTTACGAAAAAGAATTGTCTATCACAGCTGCAATGCTCAGTGTTGGCAAGTCCAGCAATTTGATGATCGTGGATGGTCCGGTACAATATCTGCCGGTGAAAGCTAATCCATTTACGTCTCTTGATCTTACCAACGCCAATCCAAAAGTGAAATCCGCTTGGGAAATCAAACCAACCGGCAAAAACAAATGGATGGAAGACCGATACGCTTCCGAGATAAAAAGGAATGATGCAATCAATTTATTTGCGCCTTCCGGCAAAAAACTCGTAATGAGTTCCAGCGGAAATATCGTTCCTCTCACCAAAGAAATCGAGAGCGAAATCTTTTTTGATCGAGAAGAATACCTTGCTCTTGCTAACGTTGAGCTAAGTGATTTTGGTACACCTGAGCAAGTTGAGCGCAATCGAATATTCTTTGCCAGATACAATCAGGCAAGAATGATATCATCTCTTGCGGATAAGGAATTTGATCGAGAGAAAAAAAATATTCTAGCTTGGTATCGTTCCAGAATCGAAAAGAACATTGATACTATTCGGCAAGCCATTGCAAAAAACAATTTCGAATCTTTGGTAAGAGTAAGCTCGGGAACTTTCACGCCGGACATGAAAAAAGTCACGAAAAACATTGTAAACATCTATGGCAAAATAAGATATTATTCATGGAGGCGAGAAACATCTTTTACGACTCAAAATAGCCCTTATCTAACCTGCTACTTCAATAATGCAAGAGCAACAATGACAGCTGAGTTCAGGATTGAGGACGCCAACGCGATTGCCTTACTCTGCAATTGTGGAATTGACGAATTGCCGGTTTTCTTACGCAATTTCACAGCTCATGATCGATACAGCGGCAATAGCATTCTTGATACCATTGATCCAATGGAGGTTATTCGTAACCCATGGAACAAACTAACACTTGATTTGAGTTTTTTTATCAGCCGGAGTTCTTACAAGAAAATCTGTAAAGAATACGGGACAGAACCATTGAAATTCAAAATAGAATAGGAGAATAAAATGAGAGTAAATGTTGTTGACCACGCTCGAAAAGAACAAGGTATGTGTATGCATACCGGATGCAATACCAAAATTGGCGTAAACGATCCTTACAAATGGATCAAAGCGCGCTACGGCCCTCGCAGAGTTTTTTGCGGCCTTCATTTTCCGCGTCCAAGCGAAATGACAAGTAGCGATAAATTGTCAGTTATCTATGGCGCGAGAGAGGATATCGAAGACTCTTTAGGGGTATTCATGGCAGCAGATAATGACAGCTTGTTAGCATCTCTTGACGATCTTGTAAACGCCCTCGAAAGCGGATCGGGTAGTGTCAATGAGTCCGCCGACGAATACGAGATGAGCGCAGACAACATTGAGCAATATTTCTCTAATAGCCCGAAAGTTGACGAAATTCGAGAAAAAGCCGAAAGTGCCAGAACATTTGCGGATGAATTAGAAGATGCGAGAAGCGAAATCGATGACTTGCGCAGCAACTTGGAAGAGGCAATTGACTTAGCGGATTCCGAAGTGCCAGAAAACGAACAAGAAAATGAAGATGTGCCAGAAGAACCAGAAGATGGTTCTGATATCGAATCAATCAAAAGCGATATCGAAAGTAGAGTGCAAGAAGCAATAGATTCCCTGGATTTGTGAGGTCAAAATGAGAGGATCAGAAGGATACGAACCAGAAAACAAGGAAACCAATATATTCAGTTGGTTGTTTTGGGTATTAGTTATAATTGCGCTGAGCGTATGGATTACATCCATGGTAGTCAAACATGATCTTACAATAACATCTGAACATATAACAATACCTCAATCCTATGAGATAACTCATTCAGGCGGCAAAGTAGAAATTGTTGCCTACGTCTATTGTCAAGTAACCAGCAAATTCGAGAATGGTTCTTTCCTGGTGGAATGCTATAACGAGTATCGTGATTTCATCTATTCGATTACAGCTGTCAGGCTCAGGCTACTTGATGACTGATTTTGGGCTTTGGCCCGCCGCAAGCCACACCGCTTTAGCGATTGTGGTTAGGCGCTTTTTTTGAACAGGTTTATCAATATGTTTATTTGTGGTATAATGTAAACATGGAAAACAACTACCGACGCGATGAACATCGCATTCATTTGATTGTATATCATTTAGTATGGACACCCAAACGCCGCAAGGCGGTATTAACTGGAAATATTGCTATAGACTGCAAGGCACTGATCGAAAAGAAATGCGCTGAAAAGGGCTGGACAATCCTTGAATTGGCGATACAACCCGATCACATTCACCTATTTGTACAGGCCTGGCCGATCACTTCTGCGGCTGAGATCGTGAAAGAATGTAAAGGTCTTACATCTCACGAATTGCGACTAAAATACCCAATACTAAAACGACTGCCTTCGTTGTGGACACGCAGTTATTTTGCCGCCACTGCCGGTAATGTATCCGCCGAAGTAATCCAGCGTTATATAGCCGCGCAAAAGGGATTGTGATGATTCTGAAAACGTTCAAGTATAGGCTTTATCCATCCAGGGTTCAAGCACATTTACTGGAACAAACGATTGAAACATGCCGTAGATGGTATAACGCTTGTTTAGAGGAACGGAAGCTGGCCTGGGAAAATGAACAAAAAAGTGTGGGCAAGTTCGAGCAACTTGCTAAAGTAAAAGATTATCGCCGGGAAAATGTATTTGCCGCACAACTTCATAGTCATATTTTGCAGGTGGTCGTGCGGGACTTAGATAAAGCCTTCCAATCGTTCTTTCGGCGGGTGAAGAATGGAGAAACTCCTGGTTATCCCCGTTTCAAGGGTCGTAATCGATTTGATAGTTTTGGGCTGAAAGAATATGGCAACGGGTTTAAACTGGATGGACGGCGATTGCGGCTTACCGGGATTGGCCGAGTGCGTGTCCGTTGGCATCGCCCGGTGGAAGGCAAGATCAAGACCATTCGTATTTGTAGACAGGCCGGGAAATGGTACGCCTGTTTTGCCTGTGAGGTGGAAGAACAACCGCTCTCGCCAACTGGCAGAGAAATAGGACTCGATGTTGGAATTTATCATCTTCTGGTTACTAGTGAGGGTGAGATTATAGATAACCCCCGTTGGTATCGAAACGAACAACGCAAGCTGCGGGTAATCCAACGCCGAGTTGCGCGTCGTAAGTTGGGGGGTGCAAACCGTAGGAAAGCAGTGCTGGCGCTACGATCTTCCCATGAACACATAGCTAACCAGAGAAAAGATTATCTTAACAAGGTGGCTAATTATCTGATCTCTAATTATGATCGGATTGCTCTCGAAGATTTGCATATTCAAGGGATGGTACAAAATCACCATCTTTCAAAAAGTATCTTAGATGCAAGCTGGTCTTATTTGAAACAACGCCTGATCGACAAAGCGGAAGAAGCTGGTCGTCTGGTAGTACTGGTAAATCCAGCCTATACGTCTAAAACTTGCTGCTCTTGTGGTTCGATCTTTGCCGATCTATCTCTGGCGGATCGTTGGTTGGATTGCGCATGTGGTCTGTCGATGGATCGGGATGTTAACGCCGCAATTAATATCTTACACCGGGCGGGACACGCCCGTTGGGGCGAAAGCACAGCCAATGGACTAAGGCTGCCCCAAGAAGCCCCACGGCTTTAGCCGTAGGGGAGTGTCACTGATTTCAACCCGTTTGATTGGGACCGGCTGCATGATCCAATCGACCACGATTGGAACAAAAAACGAATGCTTTGGCTTATCGATGCGTATTCGAAATTAATCGACACGCTCATTCTGTCCAATCAAAAGGAAGATATTGATACATCTGAAAAGTATTATGCGCTCCTTTTATCGTATCTGAGTCGCGGTATTGGCGACTTCATTGTGAAAAGAATAAACAATACCAAAACATATATTGGTACAGAACGCAAATGCTTAATTGAAAGGAATTAAATGACACGTACATTTGGATTTGATATTGATGGTTGTTTAGCCAATCTAATTGACCCTTGGCTAAACCGGTTAGAAAAAAGGACTGGCTTTCATCTTGATCGAAAGGATATCAGCGTATGGGAATTAGATAATCTCATCCCGCCTGAGTATCTAAAAACTTTTCATAACATTCTTGATGAACCAGATCTGTACGATGAGGTTGAACCAATCCAAGGCGGTTTAGATGCAGTCAACGCCGTTCGATTTGGCGGAGATGAAGTTGTCTTTATCACATGGGTTACGCCAAAATCGGCTGGAAAAAAATTCCTATGGTTGCAAAAACACGGCTTTTTGCCAGAAAATACTCGCCAATCGAAAGAATACTTTGAAACCTATGGCGGCAACAAAAATATATTCAACGTTGATGTTCTTATCGATGATCGTTATCAAACCATCAAGAATTTCCCGCGTCTTGGTATAGTTTATCTGCAACCCTGGAACGACGCTGAGCTAGCCGCTAATCCATTGCCTTATGTAGACAGCTGGTATCAATTTATCGCCCTATACAAAAGCGGTGCTTATGGGCCTCACATCACCGAAATCAAACGACCGCAACAAACCAAACGCTTCCGAGAAGTTCTTGAACAAATGTATAGAGTACATCTTAATAAAAACGCAGATTATTGCGTACACCCCGATACTCTTGTTTTGACATCCGATCTACTTTGGATTCCGATAAAAAGCGTTCGAGTAGGAATGACCCTTGTTGGCTTTGATGAAACAATTACCCCTGAGTATGACCAAGCAAAGCAAGGGAGAAGGATGTACCGACAAGCGACTGCTGAGCGTGTATCACACGTAAATCTGCCATCGTATAAAATAACTCTATCAAACGGCGACGAATTGATATCATCCGAAGAACATCCTTGGCTTGCTGGTTCACAAGACACATCCGTATGGATAGAAACCAAAAGCTTACGGACAGACGAGGATAGTAAAGCAATTAATGGGCATTACAAATCCCATTTCTTACCGAAAATTCTTGATGTATGGGAAACAGATAGTAGCAACGCGGAATTTGGCATGGTTGATCTTCGCCAAAGGATAAGTGTTGTAAAAAAGGAGTTTTTGGGAAACGTTGATCTTGTGTCTATAAAAACATCAACCGGTACTTATGTCGCCAACGGATATGGTTCACATAACTCGCCAGCGAATATTTTAGCCGTTGGCAACACCGGCGTTGTCACACGATTATGGGACAAAACGGCTAGAATGGCAAATTTACTTGGTGTAAACATAGAAATTGGCAAGGTTTGGCGAGACAACGACAATGTTCCGTCCGAAGTTGTATTACATCTATTGCAAAACACATTTGCGCTAATGACATTGGCCGGATTTAGATTTGAAATCAAGTCCATGAGATTTGAGCAATCATCACTAACGCCAAAATACGAAAGCATCAATGACACATTCATGGATGGGGCTGTTTACAATGTGATCGGGCTATTACTGCAAGAAGACGCTTGGGGCAAATAAAAACACTCTGTTGCGATATTCACGGCGGGAGTGTTTTGCTGCAAAATGTTTATCTGCCTATCCTGTACAAATGTGTACAAGATAATGCGACAAAAGGAGAAGTGTAGACATGAAAGTAGAGCTTACGATTGCCGATGATCGAGAATTGCGGAATGCGATCAGGGACCTAATTAAGTCAGAAGTTGTTTCTATTGCGCGTGGCGAGATTCGCGATATCATCAAGGACGTTGCCAATGATCGTTCTACGCCGTTGAGCGAGAAGGATTTAGATGGGATGGTTAAAGGCGAAGTCAATGCTATCATTAGGAAAGAATTGCATATTGGCGCATATCAAGGCGATCAACTAAAAGATATTGTTCGGTCTGAGGTTGAAAAAATTCTGCGTGAATTATGGGAGAGAGGCCGAATAAGCGTTTGATTTGTTCGGCGTTTATGTAGAAGGGAACGATGGGAGAAAAAAAATGGCATTAATTACTCAATGTCCAAAAGGACACAATTATATTCATTATGAGAATTGGCCTCCGGGCGATCCGAGATGCCCGATATGCTCTAACGAGTTTAAAACAGAGAGCTCAAAAGAATATATGAATAGCCTGGAGTCTCGCGTTAAAAAGGCCGAAAGCAAAGTAAAAGAACTTGATAGCGCTCTAAGATTATTGCTGCAAGCCACTGTTGACTACGAGTATGGCGAAAACAGTAATGACATTCAATTGATTCGGGCGCGCCATAAAGCTCACGAGGCTCTTGTAGAGTTGGTTATATAAAATCAATTGCGGCATTTCCCGATAGCAAAACACTCCCGCCGCGCATATCGCAACAGAGTGTTAGAAAAACCCTGCATTCTAATTAATGCAGGGTTTTTCTAGTCTTTTACGCTTTGTATTTCTGCTTTATTTCCAAAATCTTTCCGCTGATTCCATTGCCATTTTTATGTTGCGCCTTCCTACCGGATTGGCTGAGTGAATTTCCCATCCAATAGGGACAATTTGAAGTTTATCGTTGGACATCTTCTCGATAAATACAGCTACGTCATAGCCAGTCATCTCTGATCCTAGCCCAAGATCGTTGTCGAATGAGATAAATTCAATCGATTCAGTTGCAATTAGCCAAATGGCGTGTTCGGCGGATTTCACCCAGGTTGTATAACCTTCCGGCATGGGCCTGAAATCGTCAAGCCAAATTCTGTGTTTCATTTTGCCCTTTCCGTGTTTGCTGAATTGGATAATTTCTAACAGGAAACGAGTTTTCTTGAACACCCATTTGATTTTTTCTTTTTCTAAATGTCCCCAGGTGTCTTGTTCGTGCTCGTACAAATTTATGTAATTTTCTATTATGTCAATAATTTTTTTATCAATCATCTAGTGCCTCCTCGGAAAAAAGTGCCATTTTTGCCGTTTTTTCTTCTTTTTCGGTTTTTATTGGCATATTTAATCTTCGACGTGCTTCACGGTCGATGTATTTGTACGAAATATCTGTGCCTACGCTATTCAATCCAAGATTTCTTGAAACTAACAAGGTTGTTCCTGATCCAACGAATGGATCAAAGACGATACCGGCAACGCTGCAATATTTTTGGCTTGTCGTTTTGAAAATGTAACATTTTTTGCATTTGTTACCATCCCAATCGTGTTCGATGTTACAAGTACAAGTTGGCCGGTATTCGATGATCGTTTCTTCGGTTTGCCAACCGCGCTCAGGTACAGGATTGTTGCCCATACGCTGATCTGTGAGCGAATGAGTTCTACCGTCATCATTGCGGTTACTGCGTTTTGTTTCAATGACCGGCGACCATCCTTGGCCGCAATTTGGACAACATTGCTGAGGGGTAGTTGCTTTGATTAAGGGCGCAATCAAACTTTCGGAAAAAGTATTTCCTGTTATAAATGGTCTACCACCTCTACGCGCTATCCATGTGCCATTTCTAACAGATGGACACCAAACAATTCCATGATATAGGTAATCGTTACGAATTAATGATGATTTAGCATTGCGAAAGTGCCTTCGATCTGCATTTGTAATAAATGCTGTCCATATTCCATTTCCGCGCTGTGATAAAATACAAGATTTTCCAATGCGTAAATACATAGCTTGTATAATATCTAATACTTGTTTGCTTTTTTGAGTAATACTTATTCTTTGATCGTTTCTGATGTTTCCATCGCCGCCAACGAAACCTGCAAGAAAAGCTTTTATGTATTCGTCTGGCAAAGTTAGAAAATGTTCTGGTATTCTAAACTTGTCCGGAAAGTAAAGTTTGATTTTTTTTCTTAAGTCGCCATTTATTCTCCATTCTATTAGTATTCCATTTTCTTTCAAATCTATTTCCGCTCTATGAAACCTTCCCATAGTGGTCAAAAGATAGTCAATTCTATCTGTTTTTGTTGGATTTGTTGTTTTTGATTGAGATAAAGATACAGTCCCGTTGTCTCTGTAGCTTCCTTCTGCTAAGAACCATCCCAGCATCTCAAAAAATTCTGGCGATTCGTTGGGCGTAATAAGATTTTTTTGGGACAGGTGAGCTGCGACAATATATTTCATGCCACACTTTAGGTTATCAGCTGTAACAGTAGTTGGCTTTCCTTCCTTTTTTTGTCTGTGAAGATATCTTGTAACTACGCATCGATGATTTGGTGTCATTAACATATTGCTTGATCTTCCGAATACCGATACGAGATTTCCTTTATACTCATATATGCCAATATCATTTACGGGTTGAATTTCAAGTTCTTCGGTTTCTATGTTGTATGTAAATATTGGCATACCCGGTTTTATTTGATCGTACCTTTTCCACCCACCAATAGTTAAACACTCTGTTTCGGAGTCAACGCAAGCGAAATGCTTTCCTTTATAATTCGATCCTTGCGGCCATGTAACATCGATGGGGTTTTGGCTGTCTCTAAGCATTTGTGCTAGAATATCAGGATGATTGTTGTCAAGATATTCCAGAATGTTCTGTAGGTTATCTTCTGGTATATTTGCAATGACATCGCGGGGATTTTTGCCTCTGTTGGCAAAGTTTATATCATCTAGTCCGCCATGCGGCTGTAAGCCAGTACCGGACTTGTGATACTTGTTGTCAGTTCTATCTCTAGTTCCCCAATTTTTTGCCGGTTCTTTGATTGCCTCTCGATTGGCATAATAACCGGGTTGTTTTACGATCATCAAAATGGATTCGTGTGATCTTGTGTGTCGCCAGCTGCCAGACTTGAAATTTATTTCACCGGTAAAACCAGTACCAGAACATTTCTGGCATAGCGGATTGGGCCCAAATTTATTGCCTACTAGATCGTATGTGCGATGTCTGTTTACACCTTCCAGGTCAACCGATTCCGCGATAGCGGCTTCGCGATTTTCGGTTACGCAATCGCAAGCATCTTTAGCAAATCGCCAACTATTGATTGACTCAGGCATTGGCGCTTTTTTGGCGAATACTAAGTCATTGCGAACAATATAACCAGTGGCTTGAATGGCAAATAGCATTCGGTATGGAATTCCAGCGATGTTGCCAGAATCAATGTTTTCGTCATCTGTTTTGATGTAATTATCGCCAATGTTCCACCATAGCACTCCATCGTCGCGCAACACGCGCATGAGTTCCCGAATAATCAATATGGAATGATAAATGTACTCGCTGATAGATTTCTCATTGCCATAAGCGCATAGAGTCGATTCGATCCAAATAGGGTCTGTATTTGGCATTGGCTTGAACCAACCGCTATGCCACATAATTTTTTGCATTCCTTCATAAACACGCAAATTATGATACGGTGGGCTGGTTACAATCGTGTGAAAAATTTTGTCTTTGAATGGCAATTTGCTAGACGTTGAATTAATAAGAGTTGTTATCATTTCATTTTCCTTGTGTATCAACCCCATAAACTACTTTATTTTTTCTTATCATTGTCTCAGCAATTCTTATGTTGCCATTTGTGTTCATTAAATTGCTTCTAATTAGGATCAACGCGTCGATGTAGTTTGCGATTGCGTTATCACGTTTTGCGATAGATAGTATAGTATCTTGATTCCAATCGGTTTCGTAAATAACAATTGGAATTTTATGCTCTTTGGCGTATCGCTCGCTGAGGATAGATGTTCCAGGGGTATGATTGCTAACAATTTCAGTAATTTCAATATTCTTTTGATTTACAACCGTGTCAATAATTTCTTTGATGGTTTTGTAATTTGTCAAGTGTTTTGGTCCCGCTATGGATATTTTCATTTTGTTACTCCTGTTACAGATTTTTCCAATGAATATTATTGACAATATTGTAAACCTGAGATTTGCTAATTGAATATTCGGTTGCCAGAGATTGCAAACTACAATTTCCTTGATTATATTTTTGTCTGATTTCGACAATCTGACTCTTGTCTAGTTTCGTTGCTGTTTTTCCTGATATACGTGGACCATCTATGTGTTTCCAAGTTTCCCCTCGAGTGATAAAGGCAATGTTGCTGTAATTTACATTGAATATTTTAGCAAGTTGTTTGTGTGTGTATTTGTTAGTTGCATACAGTTTACGTATTTTTAAAACATCATTGTTGGTTAATTTTGATTTAGTATTATCCTCGCCTTTAGGTGAATTCGATCTACCTTTTTGGGCTTTATCGGTATTGTTCTCTGCAACCGTTCCTGGTTTTAGGTGTTTTGGGTTAACGCAAGGTGGATTATCGCATAAATGCATAACAACTTGTTTGTTGTCAAGATCAATGCCTTCGAGTAATAATGCCATGCGGTGAGCTGATATTTTGGGTGTCATTCGTGTTGAGACTGGATAACCAACACGAAATTCACCATAGCCTTTTTTGCTTAGTGATGCTTTCCATATCCAGCACTCATCAGGATTGCCTATATTAACTTTACTCCAAAACCGTTTTTGGGTTCGGTTTACCCAATTTGTATAAGATTGATCGTAGCAGTCTTTTAGGGTTGGCATTTTGTATGTTAAGAAGTTATTGCGTCTAATAAGTCAGCTGGCATGTAGCTCTTAACGCGTGTCCAGCTACCATCAGCTATGGCTACTAATTGTTCTCGTTTTCCATTTAAGTCATAATCCTCTTTTTCGCCGCGTCTTGTACGCCCTAAGCTTTGAGTTAACATTACTGCTGTTCGCCACAAATATGTTTTGCCGCTATAGCGCAAGCGTGCTTGCTCAAACGGATCGCCCAAGGATGGGTAGGGGATTTTGGCGGAAATACAGATTCTTTCCTCTTTTAAATCCACGCCCGTTCCCCAGGTCCAAACAACCGCAATCATGCCTTTGCCGGGGTTATTCCTTTTGACCTCGCTCCATTGCCGCATTTGTTCGTCAGTTCCGGTATCGTGGGCTGGATACCAAATGCGGCCTCTCAATCCGTGATCTTTTAACCTATCACCAAGCAAATGACTTTCTGTTTTACGGGTAACGTGGATAACGCCATTCCAATTGGCAGGACAGTCTTTGATGTTTTTGGCAATGATTCTGGCTTGTGTTTCATAATCAGCCGGTGTAGCTTTGTACCCCATTGATGGGCATTTTAGATCAATTACTGGTCTGGTATTGCTGGGCCATTGATTGGGGATGGACGAATATTCATAATTGTCTATTCCTAATTCTTGTGCGAAAACAGCTTCGTTTCCAATGGTCGCGCTCATCAAAATTAGTGTTTTTGCCGAAAAGTAATTCTTGAAATGATATCGCGCCGATAGTGGCTTGCACGTAAAAGAGGGCGGATTGAAATTATCTTTCTGGCTAGGTGAGCTTTTGATATACCAATCATTGGGATTATTTGCTAGGGCAGAGATAGTCGCATCAACTTTTCTGAGCAAGCTTTCGCATTGTTTTAATTTTCGGCTGTTATTCTCGCTTTCGCTATCGTTTCCATCGCTGATATCAGACATAAAAAAAGAAATTTGGTGATTGTTTGATAATTTATTGTAAATACTTGTGAGGTGTTTGCTTGCTTTTAATAACCATTCTTGTGCCAATTCGACTGGGTTATTATTCATTAGAATGGACGATGACGATCCACTAATTGCTGGAAATTCCGGCAAATTCCACTTTTGTTTTGCTTTTTGATTAATGCTTAATCCTGCCCATTCTAAAACAATGTCCGACAATTCGTGTGCTTCATCAAGCGCCAGAATGTTACTAGCCAATGATTCTATGCGAGGCCAGCGCGCGCTAAGATAATAAGCGTAATTGAGTGATCGTTGTTTTGACCGCATTGCTATTCTTTTTGCGTTCAAGTAACTACAATTTTCTGCAACTGGGCATTTGTGCATTCCGCCCTCAGCGAATGGACAGGTATCGGCGTGAGTATTCAAGTCGATACGCAATGGGTGAACGCAATCATAATTGCCTTTACCGAACATGATATCAAAGCCGTATGAGTTTTGATAATTTTCTACTTGTAAATTTTTAGTTCGACAAAGAGCTGTAACGCTGTCTTTTTTTGCGAGAGCGGCAATCAGGGAAGTTTTTCCGCTGTTGTGGGTTATGGTAAAGTTGTCTAGTAAATAACGTCCATCACCATCCAAAACAAATCCGTAATAGTTTTCCTTGTCGGGTAAGACATTGATATGAAATCCGGTTCTAAGAACATCCTTTTTTTGTTGTCGAGTAGATGGTATTCTTCTAGCAACTCGAAAAGGAATTTGTTCTAAATGTCCTGAAATTGAGAGTCGGAAGTATTGTGCAGAGAAACCTATACTTTTTATTCCCTTGATGACAGGTTTTATATAAGCAGCTAATCCTAAACTGCGTGCGATAAAAGCAATGTCGTTTGCTAAAACAGGCGACTTTGTAATAATATCATAACAAGATTTGTTGTAATATCCATCTCCATCCAAGATGCCAGCTAGAATTTCGCGGCGAGTGGTGTCGTCTGCTGTTTTATAAGATTCGGGAATAAATTTTTCTCCCGCGCTACAATACAATAATCCTAAATCTCTAATCTGGTTTATCAATAAGTTGCAATTTTTACACTTTTGGTTGGTCAAGGTATATGTGGTAGCTTTACCGGCTGGTGCTGTCCTGATTTTTAATCCGTAACGATTGGCTTGTTTAAGAATAACATCTAGTACCTCTTGTTCCATTGTCGTAATAGAAACACTTGATTTAAATGATCCATCAGCTATCAAAATACCAAGAAAGTATGGATCGATTGAAGGGTTTTGATTGTTGTTGAATTTAGCCGGTGATCGAAATAATTTGTAAATATGTTTTTGCCGTTTATCCCAATGCAAATACTCGCGAACAGTAGTATCAATAATTTCTCCACCTAGATTTACTGGTTTACTTGGATATGGTGACGTTCGTACTACGCCAGTTTGTATTAGCGTAAGCACATGATCTAAGTTAACAACAAATTTTTCCCCCTTTACTGGTACAATTTCTGCCATTTCGCCAAAGCCGCGATGTAATTCCAGTACAGTTCTTGGAAGGGAGTTTATGCCCATTACTTTATCGCCAACAACAATATCCTCGATTGGCTTGATAGAACCATTGTACATGAGGATACCTTGACCTTTGCGGTGACACCCTGTTACGGCCTGTAGCAGAATGGTTTTTCCGATATTATCAGTCAACCATTGAATTGTTTCAAATTGATTTGGCCTCCATTCATCATGTGGTAGACCCCAATCTTTAGGGTTAATTAAATCCATGACTCCTCCTGTAAGATTATGAACCAAACAAAGACATTTGCTCGGATGGTGTGCAGTTTTGCCATACTATACTTTTTGGATTGACAGACCAATTTGTTACATCATTTTGTATTGCTTTTATGTATTTTTCGTTGATATCGAATAATACAAAGCGCCGGTTTAGGCTTGACGCGACCTCACCTACTGTACCAGAACCAGCAAATGGATCAAGAACAATATCGTTTTCAAAGGTTAGCAACTCGATCAATCGCCTTGGAATTTCGTTCGGCCAAGGTGCCGGATGCCAAGATTTGCTTTCTGGCAAAATATTCCAAACAGAATTGGTTGTATCCATAAACGTTTGGGCGTTGATTGTGTTTACTTTATCATTTCTGGTACTCAATCTGGATGGATTGCCTTTATGTGCCAGAACAATTATTTCGTGGCTGTCACGTATTGTTGGATTATTGGCTGATAGCCATGACCCCCAAGCGGTTGATCCAATGTTGCTCTTGTTCCAGATAATATGACCGCGTAAGGTAAAAGTGTTTTGCAATTGCTTTGTGATGTCTACGCCAATAGGGATATACTCGGTCCTGCTATAGCCTAGCGGAACATTGATAGCAATTCGCGCTCCGTCTGCCATAACTCGATGACATTCCATCCATACCTTTTGCATATCTTCCAGGTAATCAGTGTAAGTTTCCCATTCGGCATATTCTGGTCGGGCATTGTAATAAGGGATAGATGTACAAATCAAGTGAATTGTTTCGTTTGGAATCAAATCCATATTGCGCGCATCGCCTTGATATATCCAAACGTTGTCTTTTTTATAGAATGGGATCATAGGGATAATTCAATATCCTTCACACTAACGTTAGTGCGATTTTCTCCATTGCCATCAAAGCATAAAACATAACAGTATAACCAATGATTGTTCTTTGTGTGTTTTTTGTACTCTTTTTTGAATACTTCTTCGCGATAAACAGCATCTATTGTTCGATCATCGTCGTCTATGACAATATATATTTTTTGGATCATTTTTGGTTATATACCTCAATGGCTGTCAAGAAGTCGTCAACTTCGGTTTTTTGATCGTGATCGGTGACACGATAAAACACTTTGGTTGTATTAGTCTCAGCAATCCAGACAGCTCTTTGTCATTTCCGCTACCGCGAGAGCTGAAAATGATCGATCTGGTTTCAAGATTTTCTTCGGGCGGAGAGACGATATGGCTAAAATTGGTTCCTGATGGAAGTTGAATGTGTTGCATGTTTTACTCCATTTGATACAGATAGACGATCTTAGCCCCCACACTAGGATTTGAACCTAGAGTCTCCTACTTAGAAGATAGGCGGGTTATCCATTGCCCTATGTGGGGATATTATGGGATTGGTAATCCATTGTATCTTACGATTGAATCAACAATGACCGGTGAGAGCAAAACTACGCAAAGCGCAAATCCAATAATCCACCAACCACAACCAATACCAAAACAAGTTATACTTTTGTTTGTTCTCATTGTTGATTTCCTTATCAGACTTGGCGATCTATTGTACATATGTATTATAACACAATGCCCATTGTTGTGTCAATGGGCATTGTGTGTATTTGCCGCGAGATGTTTTACCGTGCTTCACTTTATGCAAGGGTTGTTGTCAAGATATTTTCCATAAACATAACCAATTAGTTTTTTGTATTCAACCTCAACCCAATCTTTTTCGCAGCTAATCAATCTTAGGGATTCGCCTTCTTGCAACGTTGTTATGATAGTACTGGATGTGCTTGGTCCTACTCGCAAGTTCAAATTGCCATTCTCGATATCTGTTTTTACTATAACAATTGCAAGAGTTGGTTCTGGTATTGTTTCTGGTACTATGGTTGGTGTAATAGTAAAATTTTTGGCAAAAATGGCCGTTTCTGGAATAGTTGCAATTGGTTCTGCCGTTGCGGTATAGCCATAAGCACTAATCATTGATGTTTGCAACGACTTCCAAAAATTGGCATTATTGAATACAAACCATAGTACCAGAATCACGATCAGGAATAAAAATAATCTAATTGCCTGTTTCACTGGATTTGTCTTTCACTTCAAGCAAAGAGTAGCTATCTGTTTCGGGATCAAAGCTGGCCGGTAAAATGATTATATGCTCTCCGGTTTTCAATGTAGCGGCTCGATAATTTCCGCCATATTTGGCATATAATTCAAGATAGCTAGCCAGTCCATCAGCCGCTTCACGCAAAAGTGATTTCTTTTCGATTGTGCCTTTCTTCTTTGAATTTTTCGTATTGCTCTTTTCGCCAATTTGGGAGGGCGGTAAAGGCGATATTGCCGTGACTTTTGCGCTTTTTTCCGTAGCCTGATCTAATTGTTGCATATTTGCCTCTATGAGTAATTTCGTATCTTTCTCTGCCGGATACGATTTTTTTCTTGGACTGCGAAACCGCCTCAGCTAATTCGTCAAGATCAGCTTCGGCGGTTACGAAAAATTTTTCTGGCTTTTGCTGATCCTCCCATTTGTCCCGTTAGAGCTTGCAACCAAACTGGTTTCATGTTCTTTCGTATCGGCTTCTGGCGATTTTTCTTTTACCGTATTGCCAAAGGCTTGACTTAATACATGATTGCCAATTTCACCACCACGCCGTTCTATTGTTTCTTGAAACTTAGGCGATTTCAGCCATTCGGTTGTCGCCCTTAGAGCGGACGTTTGGGCATGAACAATCAGCTCTTTCATTTTCTCGCGCGCTCGTTCGGCTGGATCGAGTGAATATAATACAGCCCATACAACAACGGTGTATATAGGTGATACTTGAGCAAAAGCATCTCGATACCACATCATAAATGACGACATTTGCGCTCCGCGCAAAATGTGAACATCGATGTTACTGTTTAGATATAACATAACAATATCAAGTGCATAAAACAAAATCGCTGCCCCGCGATGGGCTGAACCATGAGTCCAAAAATGGATTGCCAAAGGCAAGGCAATCGCATTCAATTCAAGAGCGATAACGCCTAGCATGGCAATCCATTTAGCCTCATCAGCGACCGGCGCAATCAAAAGATTATAGCTGTGCGCTAACGTAAACGCCAATCCTAGCAGATAAATAATTGATCCGCCCAATACAACCCAAGACTTGGCCGCTGATCGTTTTTCTTCTTTCAGGGGATCGTATTCCATAAAGCTCATGTCATTCATACTTTTTCCTCTTTGAACTAGAATATTGCCGCTTTCCTTTCGCAGCACGATCTACCCCGAAATATTATCATGACTTTGGGCAAAATGCAAGTATTTTTGTGAAATTATTCAGTTTCTAATTTTTCCTCTGCAATTTCAGCAAAAACAACACCTTCTATATTTGACGTGATTTCCGGCGCTGGTTTTGGGCCATCAACCCATCGCTCATTCCTGTGTTCATTCAGTAGCGCCAGTCGTAAAAAATCAAGATTGGCGCAGAATTCCTCAATGGCCTCTGTGTTGTTGTTGAGTAATGTTTCCAGTACGTTGACAACATATCGGACAGGTTTTTCTTTTGGGAAAGATTGTTTGAGCATTAGGAACAAAACAATCTCTGTGCAAAACTCAATAAATGCGCTACCGTATCCGCCCTTTTCAGCAACATTGGTTTTCTTGTCTTTGCTTTCCTTGCGCCTAATGATACCCGCCGATCCGAGGGCGCGATGGGTAAGCTCTGTCAAATTCAGCTTGAACGAAATACGTCTGTATCCATACGGCTTTCTTAGCGATTCTGGGTAAACTCGAATAAATTTTTCAGTCATTTTATCTCCAGTCTTTTATGTGCTTTGCGATTTCAATTGCAAAGCCTTGACAATCTTGATGATTTGTGGAACGGTAACACCCTCGAACAAACCATTTAATGATTGTCGTATTGTGCTAACATCGGTTGTGCCGCTTTCGATTATTTCTGCAATCTTTTTTGCAAGAGGCGCTTCGGTGTCAATTATTTGTGCAACCGATAATAGCGGTGCGCTTTCTTGTTTTAGGCGAATTTCAGCCTCTTTTGCCTCTTTTTGTGCCTCCGCAATCATAAGCTGCATTTGCTTATCAGTCATTGCATCGCTAACCAATTCTATTTCTTCTGGTGACATAATTTCGCGTGGATCAGGATTTTTTGCATTGTATCCCTCTCTGATATAACGCTCAACTTCTGTCCAGGTGAAAGACGGTATTCGCTCTGGTATAACACGTCGAATATCCCATTCTCCGCTTTCGGTGATTCCGATTCTGCCAAGTCGCTCTTTGAGAACCAACGCAGCTGGCGCGCCACTGGTGTTCCGGTTATCTTTAATCAGCCAAACCATAAAGCGGCTGAGGAATTGAAGTATTTTCTTGCCAGACAAAACCACTTTGCCGGGTACTGGTTTATTGTTTTCCCAAGGCTGTTTCAGGTGCGATGTGAAGATAATTACCTTAATCCCGCGCGCGAAGATGGATGATATCAATCCCTCGTATAGAGGAAAAATTCCCTCACTCCAATCGCGCCCGTGGCTAGTATTGGTTACACCCAGTTTCCCCATGTTCTTTTGCGCCCAAACAGCCATGCTCGCTTCTAGCCGCTTGAGAGTATCGAGAACATATACATCATACTTCCCTGGAGTCATGTTTTTGTCTAAATCGTTTATGATAAAGTTATAATACTCGATTAGGCCGGTATGTGTCTTTTGATCTACCCATGGCATTCGCCCATCAGCGATTTGACTTAACATATCATCATCGTCTGGAAGATCAGCGAAACGACCAGCTAGATCAACGTAATGACCGATCTTTACATCGATTTGCTTTAGCTGAGTTTCTATGTTATTCCATGATCTTTCATCGTCATGGACATACAATTTATCATATTCGGTTGATTTCAAGAGCGTAGCTGCTGCCGTGGTTTTCCCTGCCCCTCGCGCGCTCGCGATAACAAACAAAGAGTTTCCAGATAACAAGATTTCTCTTGCGTTAATGTTTTTGTTCATTCTTTTTTCTCCGATTGAACATATTGATTATCCTCCTTGACAATCATCAACCTTTCGCCTTGTTCTAACCCTAAGCGATTGCGCGCCCATTTACTAATTGTAGGGCCGTATCCGTCCGGTTTGTTCTCCCAAGTATGAGAAGTTTCGTCCGATAAAAAACAAAGAGCTAAGGCTAAATTGTCATACGTTTCCGATATTCGCCGCGCCATGACGCTGCCAATCCCTTGAAAGGTTTGCAAAGTAGAAATAATTGTATTTTCTTCTGCTACAAGTCCTTGCATTGGCCGTTTATTTGGTACAAGAACTTTTGTTGGTTCTTCCGGTTTATTCAACCAGCTTTCTTTCATTTTCAACCATTCACAAATTTCGCTATCGTTATTAAGTTGAGTGAATAAACCACCGCGCCATTGCCATGCATCTACAAGTCCAATCACAGCGTTGTAATGGAAACCAGTTTTGCGATCATTGATGATTGCATATCCATCAGTTGAAACATCAAATCTGGCAGTACACAACAACCAAGACGCTTTAGACCATATCAACATTCGTTCTAAAACAATAAACAAATGCAATGCAAAATCGGAGTGATTAAGTAAATCCAAACCTGATTTGCGTTGAACCAAAATTCCGCGCTGCATTACCGCATTTTGAAAACGAACAATTTTCATTACGACCGGCAATGAAACACCAACCGATTTAGCAATTTCGGAATTAGTTGCGTTAGTATAAAGCAATCGCCCAATTTCTAAACTGTGTTCGTTTGATAAATCTTGTGGGGTGATTGGACTGTCATCGCGCAAAATAACGATATCTGCCCCAGTTGCCCGCTCTAGTCCAGGCATTGATGTACCGATTTTTGATAATTCGGAGTGTACTATACTATTTCTAGTGATTTCGGTTGGATCGAATAGGATCATAGATTTTCAACAAGATGGGGGGTTGAAAATCTCAACCCCCCATCTTCCTTTCCGGGCGAGTTTCCTACTTCACTAAACCAAGATGCTTTGCCCAAGCCTCAATTTCACCAAATTCTGCCGAAAGCTCAGCCGCTAATGCCGCTTTATCCTTCAGTTTCTCTGGCAGCTTGCCATTCAAAGCCGTTACAGCCTCCTTGACCGCTTTTACCCATTCTGGCAAAATGGTATCCCATTCAGCCGGTACGGGCGGTCGAGTCGTGGCTGGTTCTCCGCCTTCCTTAGCACTCGATTCTGCCATTTGGCGGTCTGCCTCAGCGCGTGCCTCGGCCTGAGTCTTGAAAATGCGTGTCAGTGCCGGGATGCGCAAGCGATTACCGGCCTCGCCGGTAACAGCATCAAGGCGAGGATCAAGAAAAGAAATTACTTCCGCATAAATGGGTTTAGTCCAAGTGCGATGAACAATGCTTAGCGCGGCGCGCAGGTTTGGCGATTGGGCCACATACCGGCTACCAGAAAGCATATAATTGATAGCCTTTTCTTCACCCAACGCTTTCCATAATTCGGCGCGCCTTTGCCCTAATACACTGTTTAGCATCTCGTCAACGCCGCCATCAGGCCCGATCATTTGATCCTGAAATTCACCAGTAAACTTTTCTGGTTCATTATCGCGCGAGGGCATTAATAGCTCGTTGGCATGAAACACAGATTCTTTCAAAAATCCTTGCAAGAGGGCAACTGCCTGGACAGCATACGGCAATGAAACTAAGTGAAACACATGACGATGCTTCTTGCTGGCAGGTGTCTTGATATTGACCTGATAGACAATGACCTCGCTGAACTTACCACGTACAGATTCGTCCTTGAAGTTCATTACCTCAGTGTTTGGCGTTTCAAACCGCCAATAGGTATCCGGACCATATGCCTCCGATGCTAATTCCTTTGCCCTATCTGCACTCTCCTTGTCCTTGAATACGTACCAGTGTTGACCATTCTTGTCAACACCGGTTTGGTCGAACTTGACGCCCGGAATGGCCCCAAGATCGGAAGAAACGTTCGACAACCGGAAAACAAATCCGCCTCGCCATGGTGCAATCAAACCCATTGGGCTAAAATCGCCCCCGGCAGGCACTACATTTTCCTCTTGTCCTAGATAATCTTCCAAGAAACCTAAATCACTAACCATACAGTTTTCCTTTCATCAGCTTGTTTAGACTTCTGGATTGTAGGATATATTCCAACGCCAATCCATTTCCTATCTATAATCATAAATGATTTTGGTCATTTTGTCAAGGTGATTTTTGGAATTCATAAAGTCTTACATAAACCCCTTTGACAATTATACTCTATTGTCAATTACCCCACGGTTAAAGCCGGGGGCTTGTCCCTGAACCTTGATAGTTCGAGACCATTGGCCGATTGACACCGGCCCTGGCGGAGATGTTTACCGCTGCATTAGTATCTGCGTTGGCAGAATATCCGCAAGATACACAAAGGAAAACAGATTGATTACGTCGATTAGCTTTATCAACGCAACCACATATAGAACAAGTTTGGCTGGTGTACTTGGGGTCTACGAAAATCACGGGAATACCAGCCCGTTTAGCCTTGTAGCTCATAAATTGACGCAGCTGATAAAACGACCAGTTAGCATGTTTGCTTCTCTGCAAGCGGCGAACAGGGGCCTCGCGGATACCACTCAAATCTTCCAGAGCAATGGCCCTGCGAGTGTCTTGCGCTTTTTTAACAAGATGCTTACTAATCGTATGATTGGTATAGGACTGGAAGCGCTTTTGCTTCCCAGATATTTTCTTGAGTTTGCGTTTGGCAGACTTGGTTTGTCTCTTTTGCAAATTCTTTCGACGGTGCTCGAACTTGCGCCTGTTATCGTCTACAGATTTGCCATTAAATCGCTCTCCATCACTATCAACTGCAAGATTGACGATACCGAGATCAACACCAAGGATGCCTTTTACGTCAATCGGTTCTGGCGTCTCCACATCGCAGGCAGCAAATAAATAAAACTCTCCGGCTACCCAAGCAAGATCACTTTCCCCACGCTGTTTCAAAAGCAATTCCATTTGGTGCGTTCCGGCCACAAAACGAATTGTTTGTCGTCCGCCCACTGTCCAAATCGAAACAGTCATCTCATGGATTTTCCAGGAAAGGATACGGTTGTCAAATGCGATTCCACCGAGTGGTTTGAAGATACGCTTGGTCTTATGGTCAAGCTTATAAGCATCTGCAACTTTGGAGATACAATGGACAACGACTTGAGCAGAAAGTGCAAATTTATTCCGCGTAGCATAGTAAGTAAGTTTATGGAGCGGGAATTGGCGAAAGGTCTTATGTTCCCAGGCTTGCTCCGATATATAATTGCAAGCGTCGTTGGCTGTCTCAAGAGTTTTCTTGAGCAATTCAGCTTGTTCTGGTATGGGAAGAAGTTTGACCTTCGCTGTCAGTTTCATATCGAAAGTATACTTCAGTATCTTGAAGATGTCAAGAAAGGAGACGGCGCTTTCTCCCTATTGTTAAAGCAAGGGGTTTCCGCGCCGAATTTTCGATGATACTTTTGCAATCTATACAATGCAAAACTTTTTTTTCTTGTTCTTTACGCTTTTTTTTATCACAATCCTTTATGGTCATAATGCCAACGTGCGGCCTTGACAAGATTGGTGAATTGACGTAAAATCATAATTGGCATTGGGGCTACAATACCTGGGCGCAAGTCCTAGAAGCCCTTGGCTTTAGCCGTGGGGAATAGTCACAAAGTCTATAAAACTAGGAGTATTATTATATCATGCCATACAAAATAAAGATTAACGAAAAAACCGGCGAGAGGTGTGTAATCAACTCAGAAACAAGCGAGGAAAAGGGTTGTCATAAAACACACGCCGAAGCATTAGATCAAATGAAAGCTCTTTACGCGGCTGAGGGCGTAGAAAAGGGACTGGAAGAGCTGGAAAAATGTTATCCAGAATACAGCTACAATCCCTATGCTGCAATTTCTACATTGGCAGAATTGGATCAATTGCGTGCGGCCAAAGAGCTTTCTCATGAAATTGATGAACAGCTATGGGATTACAGAGCTGTATTTGACGCAATTTGGCAAAACCAAATGCTAAATTTGTCCGATAAGATTGCTAAGTCCGCTGATCTTGTGAACGAATTTCTTGATCGAGTAAAAAAATACACCGAGGAGGACGTAAGTAAGAGTGACAATAGCAATCCCGCCGAAAACGATACCGCGCAAAAAGTTCTTGAAAATAGCGACAGAGTTGAAAAAGAATGGCAAGTTGTTTTAGATACAACGCTTACCAAAAGCAATGAAAAGCGATTGGCTTATGGCGTTGTTCTTAAGCCAAACGAATTCGATGCTCAAGGTGATATTATTACCGTTGATGAAATTGAAAATGCCGCACATGAATACATGGTAAAGAGCATCCAGGAAACGCCAATGGACTTGCAACACATCGAAGATTTGCCGCGTGATCGGGCTGTACCAGTTGAATCCTATATTGCGCCGGTTGACATGGATGTTAATGGTCATCTTATCACTAAAGGATCGTGGGTAATGGTAACTTATGTCCCAGATCAGGAAATTTGGGATGATATTCGCAAAGGCGCGGTAATGTCTTACTCAATTCGAGGATGGGGTAAAAGAACTCCGGTAAACGCATAAATATAAAAATATTTCTTCTTGTTTTGCTGCTAATTCTAGGTGGAATCAAATGTATCTGGTTTGGTTCTACCCCTATTTATTATCATGTTTCACTATAGTAAAAAATAGTTGCTGTTTCAACGCCATTGATAGTATTAAGTAGGATTTTATAATCCTGACATTCAGTATGCTCTTGCAAGAAATTTTTTATGTTCGCAAAAATATCAACATCGGTAGTTTCATGCAATACAACAACACGATAGGGTTTTCGCACAAAAAATTGAAATTCCTGGTTATCGTCAAGATTTATTGCATCCATTTCATTCCTCCGGTTCCGTATAAAATTTGCAACCGCCCTCCATGTATAACCATGATCGGCAAAGCAACTTTTCCCATGAAGGAAAATAAAACATTCTATCACCGCAGACAGAGCAAGTATCACATTTAGACCACGCAACTGTTTCTTCTCGCTTGATGCCCTCAGATATTTCGTCCGGCGATAGGAAGTAATCTATTTTTATCATTCGTTAATCGCCTTCATTTTGGTGACTTCTCTTATGCTTTTCACTTCAATCCTTTGGTTGTTTTCATATGCTTATCGCAATCCTTTATGGTCATAATGTCAATGTGCGATCTTGACAAAATTGGCGAGTTGATGTAAAATTGTTGGTAATTCAATCCTTTTAATCTGTCTGTCCGGTCAATTCTGGATGGGCAGATTTTATTTCCGGCTCAAATATTCGTTGTAGCCATAAAACTTCCAGTGAGACTCTTGAGAGCATTGGCAAAGTAATAGATATGTTTCACAATAAAAGCAAAAGCCACTCACTAGATTTATCTTTCCGTTTTCAACTGTACCTTTCATGATGCGCCGATTTCCAGGATCGAGGCTATACAGATGATATACTTGTTTGCCGTCGTCGGTTATTTCTGGCGTTGCAATGGCTTGAATGTTGCTATCTTCCAGAATGATTTCTCTTATGTTGGCATTCATAATTTCAATGCTTCCTCTACCAATGTTCGTATTCGTTTCAGCAAAATCTCGTAATCCGCATCGTAATCCATGATTGCGCCTGACAAAAGGATGAGAATGTCTGACAGGAAACTAACGTATTTGCTATTTCGTTGCAATAACGTCTCAGTTTCAGTTGCTTTATCCCCAAAATATTCGTATTGAGTTTCAAAGTTTTGCGTGTAATCAGGCATCGTAATATGCATCTCCTTTTATTTTGCTTTCAACGATAATTTCTTGCTCAGCATCAATAAAAGCAAGATCAAACATTTCTTCTGTATCAATTTCTTCATAGGGAATTCTAAGTACACCGCCGTTCATTCTGGCAAGCGCGGCGATAATCCGCAAAGAATATTTAAGCGCGCTCAGATTTGTGTCAGACACGATTGTTTCAATCTTTTTTGCATTAGATGAAATTGCTGCATATTTTTCTGCGTAATTATTTTCTGGCATTTTGCCTACTCTTTATCAATCTAATCAAGTGCGGTCGCTTCCTTTCGAGTGGTTCAATCAAATGGGTGTTCCAAAATATCCAGTATTGCTCATTCTTTTTCAGGAAAGCGAGTGGACAAAAACTATCTTTTTCCCATCCGTGTACAGGACAAACGAACACATAAGAATAATCTAGCGCGCCCAGAATGGCATCAATCAGAATGTCACAATCATCCATCGGCCACAATTGTATCACATTGCCCATGATTGTCAAGCGTCTTTGGCGATCCACCGGAAACAAAATAGCCTTTCCGGTATTGTTCCGGTTAGGCTATAAGAAAAAGTGTATAAGTTATTATACCAGATTTTTGATATAAAACTCGATGGCAACATTAGTGTTTTAACCCTTGACAAATGCAAGATATTTTGTTATTATTTTACGGTAAGCAAAAAGTGATTGAAAATTGCTTTTGCTAACATTTGTGAGCGAATGGGCCCGCGCGATAAGTCGTGCGGGTTTTTTGTTTAAGTTGAGGTAGAAATGGCTGGTAATGACAAGAAAGCTAAAAATGCCTTAACGGAAGTGTCGGTTGACACGGTTGGTTTAGTTTCTTCCGGTGCTAACCGTGAGACGTTCTTTTTACTCAAGTCAATGAAGGAGTCTGAAATGGATCAAACTAATACTACGGTTCAGCCTGCCGCGGGTGTTGACGAAGGTAAGCTTGTCGAAAGGGTTTATGAGCGTTTTATGAACTTGTTCAAAGCTCAGCCTAAAGATCAGCCTACCGAAGTCGCTTCGGAAATGGCGGGAGAGCATGAGGCCTTGGCCAAGGCGAACGCCGATTTGCAGTTGCAGATTGCTAAAGCACAGGAAACGGCTGCTAAAGCAATTAGTGATGCTGAGGAAGTTCGTAAGGCAATGGCAATTGAGATTGACAGGCGCGAGACTCAGATTTATTTCGAGAAAGCGAGTGCTTTTGGGCGTTTCCCGATCAGCGCGAAGGAACTGGGTGAACAGCTGCGATTTGTTTATAAGCAAGATGCCAATCGCGGCGATTTTTGGACCGGTCTTCTGAAAGCGGTCGATGCCCAGATGGAAGATTCTGGTTTGTTCTTCGAAACCGGAACTACCGAATCCGATGAAGCTGATTCTTTGGCTAAGATTTTAAAAATGACTGATCCAAAAGATATTCGTGATGCTTACTTGAATGTTCCATCCAAGGAAGCTACTCGGATTATCAAAGAGCGTCGGCGCATGGTCAAGACCAGCTAGGAAAAATCAGCTAGGAGATATGAAATGTCTACTTATTCCGGTCAAGGTATCGAACTTGGGCATTTAGTTGCCGACGTTGATATGGCTACCCATCAGTGGAAGTTTGTTACTAATGCTTCTTCTGCTGGCAATTTCAAACCCGCTACTGGTGGATGCAATCCGCAACCATTCGGGGTTTTGCAAGATAATCCGAGGGCTGGTCATCCTGGCACTATTCGGGTTTATGGCAGCACTAAAGTTGGTGCTTCTGGCGCAATTGGTTATGGCGATTTTGTTACCTCTGGTTCTCATGGGTTTGCCATTGCGGTAAGCTCAGCTAGTTCCATTGCTGCGGGTATCGCCTTGGGTGCAATCACTTCTGGCTTTGGTTATATCGAAGTGTTGCTAATGCCGGTTTCTAATACTGGCGCGGATAATACTCCGTAGTGATAATGGAAAATTAAGGAGATTAAAAAATGCCTGCTCCTACCGCTCGTGATGTACATCCTTCTAATGACGCACTTACGCAATTTTCTATTGCTTATCACAATGGAATGTATATTGCGGAATCGGTTTTTCCGGTTGTGCCAGTAACTAAGCAAAGTGATTTTTACTTTGTGTTCGATAAACAGTCTTGGTTTCGTAACATTGTTCAGAAACGTTCGCCGGGTACTCGCGCTCAACGTGCTGATTATACGCTGTCCACCGCGTCCTATGTTGCGATCAATTATGCTTTGTCTAAGGCTGTGCCAGACGAAGTACGCGATAATGCTGATAATCCTTTACGCCCAGAGGTTGATGCGGTTGAATTTGTAACCGATGCTCTCTTGCGCGGTCAGGAACTTCGGGTCGCGACCTTGGTTACTTCGTCAACTCAGTGGGCCTATGCCGCGTCGCCCGCGACTCAGTGGAGTAGCGATACGTCTGATCCTTTAGGCGATATCGAGGCGGCTATCAATGGGGTTGTTAGTCGTATCGGGCGTATGCCAAATGTTCTTACGACCAGCTGGGATACGTGGCGATATCTCAAAAATCATCCCGATCTGTTAGAGCGAGTGAAATATACTCGTCCTGGTGGAAAGCCAGAAGCAAGCGATCTTGCTAATTGGTTCGGTCTGGAAAAGGTCTTGGTTGGTACTGCGCTCTATGATAGTGCTATTGATGGCGCGGCTGCCAGCATGGGATATATTTGGGATGATGATTTGTGGGTTGGCTATGTTTCTCCTCGCCCTGCCCTTCTGACTCCATCGGCTGGTTATATTTTGGAGTGGAAAAATCGTTCGTCTGAGATGTATCGTGAAGATCAGGAACATCAAGACGTGTTTGAGATTGGTCACTATACGGCGGAAGTCGTAAGTGCGAGTGATGCTGGCGCAATTTGTTACAATTGCATCTAGTTGTTTGGTTTTGTAACACAAAAGTTACGAATACGGGCGAGTAGACATACCGGTTTACTCGCCCGTACCCTAGAAAATAGGATGTTCCGGCTTGCTTCCGGGAGGATAATATGTCTAAATTCAAGGTTCGGCGTAATACTCTTGCCACTGGTGGTTTACAGGTTGGCGCTTCTGGCGATAACATTTCTAACCGTTTGATTTTTGGTTCAGTTTCGGCTTGTGTTCCAGCCGGTGTTGCAACCAGTGGACTTGGGGCTGGGAGTATGTCTATTCCAAACGCGGTTACTGGGATGAAATTGTTTTTCACTGGTAGTTTGGCGAACGGTGTTTCGATTTATGCGGCAAGCGTCGATTCTGCCGGTGTTGTTACAGCCAGCTATGTTGGTGCAGCTGGCGCTACTATTGCATCTACGCTTACTTTTTGGTATCTTGGCTTGAAATAGTTGGTGTGTTTGTGCCGCTCCCTATACGGGGATGTGGATTGAAACAATTGGATAAGATTTCTTGAGGTTTGCGAGTGAGCTATTATAAAATAATACCTCACTCGCAAATATTGGCAAATTTGCTAGAAATTGAATAATCTGTTTCTCGCCTTAATGATGTGACGCGGGTTTTCCCGGTCGGAGGAAACAATGTCGAAAATTTATGCCCAGAATCTTGAAATTGTATATTCTACTACAGCGTCTTTAGCCGCATCTGGTTCAATCTCAAGCGGCAGTTTTGCTTGTGGTGGATATGCTAGACTGGTTGGTACATTGATTTCTAATGCATCAGCTAAGACCGGATCAGGATTGCGAATTTCTCAAGGCTTTAATAGATCGGCCTCATACGATTATTTTACTGACTTTGCGCCTTCGGCTTGTTCTGGCAGCGCATTTTCGATTGAAATTGTTGGCAATTCTATTCAAATTGATTACATTACGGATTCTGCGGCATCTATTTTAAGAATGAATTGGATGTTACGTCCGGTGTAATATGCCTATTTTGATTGCGCGCGGATCATCCGCTTTCCGACCGCGAACGGACCGATCAATGCAAATTGTATCAGCTCAAAATGCTGATGGGCATATGCGGATACTTTCGTTTGCAGATTACGCGTTGAATATACAAAGAGCAAATCTTATTGGTGCGTGGTTTCCGGGCGAATCGGCGGGTGCATCTTGTTTTGATAACTCGGATCAAAGAAATAATGCTACAGCTTGCTCTTTGTCAATTCCAGAACCATGCATTAGCGGAATTACGGGTGCATCATTCAATGGCGCATCGGCGCATGTGAATGTTTATTCAACTGCATTCAACTCAGATTTTAATGGTAACGAGTTGACAATGTTTGTTATGGCGCGAACTGGTTCGGCTGGCAGCTGGACAGATGGGGCAACACGTAATCTGTTTCATTTTGCTGTAAGTGCATCAAATGATGTGTTTATCACAAAAACAAGTACAGATTATACAATTCGTGTGTCTTATGCGGCTAGTGGAACAACTAAAATAGTCAATAATCTTTTATTGTCGAATCAATTGCCACGTAATTGTTATTTCACAATGGCATTAACTGTATCTGCAACCGCAAGTCAATTTATGGGATTTTTCAATGGTGAACAATTTGGGACTACTCAGACCGGATTATTGAATTGGTCTGGTGCTTTGGCGGTAGCTCAATGTACGATTGGTGCGAACTCCATTATTGGTGCAAACCCTTGGGTTGGCTGGATAGGGGCGGCATTGGTTTGGAGTAAAGCGTTAGATGCTAATACAATTCGTAATTTGCATCGGTATTCTGGTGCTGGTGCATAGATAGGTAATAGGAGATACTACAGTGGCTGGAATTACGAATAAAGGCAAGTACAGAATGTTGGATATGTTTTTCCGTGGTGCGGCATCTCCAACCTTGTTCTATGTTGCGCTATGTACTTCGGCGTCTGCACCGGGAGCAAGCAAAAATGTTATTACCGATATGGCTGAAATTGCCTCGGGTAATGGCTATTCAACCGGTGGAGCATCCGTCGCACGTAATTCAACTGACTTTGATACTTTGACTGAAGACGATTCGGCAAGCCGTGGTTTGATTCAAATCAAGGATATGGTTTTCACCGCTGCCGGTGGTAATCTACCGTCTTCTGGAAATGGTGCTCGCTACGCGGTTCTGCTTGATTCGAATTCAACCGCATCGCTCCGAGAGGTCTATGCATCTTGGGATTTGACCAGTGATAGAACGGTCAGTGATACTCAAACTCTCACATTACAGAATCTTGAACTCCGCCTAAATGAGAGTTAGATTAGAAAGTTAGTGTTTGTGTATCTGATAGCGTATAATGGCTAGAGTATTAGTTTTATATACTGCATATATAAGAGGATACTCTAATGACAATTACACTTAGGTGTACTAATTGTGGAGAAAGGTTCAGCCGTCGGGCAAATCGTATTGACGAGAACAATTATTGTTCAAATGCCTGTAAACGAACTTATCAGCGATCAACGGGTGTTTATGGTATTGAGATTTCATGCTCGAATTGTGGGAATAAATTCACTAGAGAACGTAATCGGATTTTTGAACACAATTATTGTTCTCGTCAATGTATGAAAGAGTTTCGTAGAACAAATGGTGGTGGTACACAAACCTTTTGTGGTGAATGTGGTAAAGAAATGTGGATACCACCATCGCGTGCCAAAAAAGCATTAGATAAAGGCAAAGTGATTTATTGCTCTTGGAAATGCAAGAACAAACACTATGTCGGGAAAGATCATTTTGCCTACACGGGCCGCTTTAAAAACTATGCCGGATACATCGTCTTGCGATCTGCCGAAATTCCGGTTGAGTATATGCCTATGGTACGTCGTGGCGACTCTATTCTTGAACATCGTTTAGTAATGGCACAATATCTTGGTCGTGTTCTTGAAGATTGGGAAATTGTCCATCACAAGAATGGCATAAAAGATGACAATCGAATCGAGAATCTTGAACTACACTCGTGGTTACAGCACAATGGTATAACCGTTGTGGAACACAAGGAAATTTCTCGACTGAAACGAGAAAATAATGATCTTCATTCTAGAATCGTTGAACTAGAAGAGCGGTTGAAGGAGCGCAGTAACTAAATGGGTGTTTTATGATCGCCTTTGATAATATCAGTAACCCTATGCCGGAATCAGGCAACCTGACCTGGACGCACACGCCCATTAGCGCGCTGGGGATACAAAGCCCATGACCTGGATTGACGCCCACGTTAATCTCGATGATCTACACGGCGGGCGCTTTCGTAGCACCCACCATATCAAGCCGCGCGCCTGGGCCAAGCCGGGCTTGGGACTGCGCGACATCATCGAGAACTGGGGGGATGGCGACGCCAGTTTCCCGCATGTGGTATCCGAAGCCAAACTTCGCGTCTTGACCGCGCCCAACGGCGACCGGCGCATCTGTCCCGTCGCCACCGACCTGGACGCCTGGCTGAGTATATCCAGCCCGTTTATCCGCAGCGGTGAGACATGGATACAGCCGTCACCTGGCACGTTTACCCGCGTTGGCAACCTGTTATCTGCTGTAACCCCCAATGTCAATACCTACATCACCCATGCTGGGCATTACATCAAAGCGGGCTTTTTACTCAAAGGCGGCTGGCTGCCTCCGCAGTCACAGTTTGCTTTTCGGGTCGGAACGCAGGGTTTGACCCGTAACGGTGGGGTGCTCTCGTATGCCGGACGCCCGGAGCTGATCGTCCGCCCGCCGGTGGTGTACGACTGGCAAAACCCGGATGATACCCGCCCAATTGCCTGGGAGTTTGTGCAGCTTGGCGGACTGGATTACATCCTGTTTACGTTGCCGAGTTTGACTGGCATGTCACTGCCGGTGGTGGACCCCACGTTCACCGACGGCTACGGCGGGGACGTGCAGACATACAAAGATACCAAAGTGCGCTCTGATCTTCCAACCCGAAACTATGGTGTGGCCACTACAACGTCAATGGCAAGTAACGACAAACCTCTGTGTGAATTTGACTTATCTTCTATCCCTGAATCGGCTACTTGCGACTCCGCCACAGTATATTATTATCAGGCTGGCAGTGCTGGCGCTGCTGCCTGGACGGTGAGTGTTTATTCGATAGCCATTGGCAATGACGCCTGGATTGAGGGTACTCAGAACAATACACAGGCATTAGCAGGCGAGCCGTGTTGGAATGCTTTGGCCGCGGATGGTGCAGGGGGCGTAACGACTCCCTGGGCAGGATCAGCGGGACTTTTAACCAGCGGTATAGATTATGAAGCCTCATCTATTGGTTCGTTTTCGGGCAACAGATCAGATGCGAATGGTACAGAATATTCTACATTGCTAACTGCTGCCCGTATTGAAGGATGGTTTGGCGCGTCTAATACCAATCATGGAATATTACTAACCACTACTGCTTGGGCGGGAGCATTAGGATTGTCTGACCACGCCACTCCCGGCTACCGCCCGAAGCTGGTCGTCAACTGGACGGCGGCGGGGGGTGGTAGTTTGGTGATATCATTGTCGAGAAAACGTTTTCAACCATTAATTATTAGATAGGAGTGATAAAAAAATGACTAGAACTTACTCGGTGCAATTCGATGGTGTTAGTGTATCTGCGTCTCAAGACCTATTTGAGATTGTACCGGCTGATGATGTTCCAATTAAGCTACTTGGTTTATTTTTGTCACAATCTAGTGATGTTGGTGATGCCGCTGAAGAAATGGCAAGAATACGAATTATTCGAGGTTTTGCAACAAGTGGTTCTGGCGGAAGTGCTGGATCACCTGTACCTATTGATTCAAGTGGTGCATCTGCTGTACATACTGCCGAAATGAATAATCTGGATGGGGCAATCGCTGGTGCGTCTGCTGTTTTGCATTCGGAGGCATTTAATATTCGTTCCGGGTTTGCAATGTGGTGGACACCCGAAACTGCTCCGCGTATTAGTCAGGCAGATTCAAGAGTTGTTGTTCGTCTCTCCGCAAGTCCAGCTGATGCGCTTAGCATGAGTGGTACGATATATATACAAGAAGGATAAAACATGCGGGACATATTCCGTCATCAACCGCGTGTTATTCTACGCCGTCGGTTTTTCTTTTCGGCATCTTCGTTGATTTCGGTTAATGTTTCGCCGTCAGCTCAATCTGTTATCGTTATCACTTATGCCCCAGCTATAATTCGTGGATCAATAGCACCAACAATATCTACTCTTGTTGGCATTGTGGCTTCTGTTGATCCAACACTGATCTTGGGCAATATATCTGTTGTACCAACAGCGATCTTTGCTGTTACTAGTGGGTCTGATCCAACTACGTTACTTACTAATATTACACTAAGTCCAAGTACAGATTACGCTGTAACAGCAGTTATTGATCCAATTGTTGTATTGGGTGGTGTATCTTATTCTCCATCGAATGTTTATGTGATTGCGAGTGGTTCTGATCCAACAGTCGTTGTTGGTGGTGGAGGTATCACAATTACGCCGGATGCAATCACACTTATTACATCAAAGATTGATCCAACTGTTATTCTTAGTTCAATAAATTTCGTGCCTGACAGCGCATCAGCATTATCCTTTAGTGTTGATCCAAATGTAACTTTAAGTAGTATGCTTGTTGTACCAATAAATGTGAGTGTTGTATTTACAAGTTTTGATCCAACTATTATTCTTAATTCAATAAATTTTGTGCCTGATAGTGCATTTGCATGGGCAAGATCATTTGATCCATCAAATATTATATATGGATCAATATCAATTTCGCTTAGTAATGTTAATACAATATCGTTTACAATTGATCCAATAGTTTCTTTAGGCAGTATTGTTTTTGCGCCTAATTTGGTAGATGCGATAACGACATCGATTAATCCAACAGTATCTATTGCATTAGTAATAGTAACGCATTTATATATTTATTTGAATGGCAGTTGGATTGCTTCTGAGTTTTTGAGTGGCGATTTTATTACATCTATTTATGCTCAAGGCGATTTTTTGATATCGAATGCCTTGGCGGGAGAGTTTGTATGACTTACGTAGGACAAAATTTTGAGCTTTATGCCGGAAATTATAAGGATTTGATTATATCTATTTCTGGTAGTGTTTCTGGTAGTCCCCATGATCTTACTGGAGCGTCGGTAACATGGACATTACGAGAGATCGGCGGAACAGCTTCGCTTGTGCGCAAGCATGGTGATGGATCATCTAATGCCAGTGGATTGTCTTATAGCACATCGACTCTAACGATTGCTGTGTGTCCGAGTGATACAGTTTTATTGTCGGGTACATATTTTCATTCAGCTTGTGCTAAAGATTCTGCTAGTCGGGTAGAAACCTTATTCGAAGGCATTATGAGAGTGAAATAGATATGGCTGGTCTAACGAATCGCGGCAAATATCATTTTCTAAACTCATTTTTTATTGGATCAGCATCGCCCTCTGGTTATTATTTATCTTTATGTACTGCCGCGTCTGTACCGGGTGCAAGCAAAAATTCCATTACAGATATGCAAGAAATTGCCTCTGGAAATGGTTATATCGCTGGAGGTGTATCCACTTCACGCAATGCAACTGATTTTGATAGCATATACGAGGACGATTCAGCCAGTCTTTCTAGTGTTTTTATCAAAGATATTGTTTTTATAGCTACAGGTGGCAATATTCCCATAAGCGGTAATCCTATTCGCTATGCTGTTTTATTAGATGCTAATTCAACCGCGTCTTCAAGAGATATGTTAGCTTGGTGGAATTTGGGCGAAGATGTCATCATTAGCGATACACAATCATTGACTTTACAAAATTTCAAGGTAAGATTGATAGAAAAATATTACTATCAATCCATATTGGATACCTTTGGTTCTGATTTATTGGCTTATTGGCCGATGAATGATAGCGGATCAGTTGTTTCTGATGTTTCTGGAAATAATTTCAGTGGATCGTATTTCTCACCTAGTGGAATTACTCAGGGAACACGTGGTATCGGTGATGGTTTTGATGCGGTTCAATTTAATGGTTCTAGTGCTGGCAATGTTTGGTCGCCAAATTTTTCAAGTGCTTTTGGGTTTGCGACTGAGTGTACTTTATCTGCATGGATAAGAAGTAATAACAATGATTTGACAGCGCAACAGTTAGGCGGTAGAGCTGTTTGTCTTAGAACTGATGCGGAACATGGAATTATTATTCAAAAGCTCGCGCTGAATAATCGCATAAGTCCGACTTGGATGACATCGGGTTGCGATTGGGGGACCTTAGCTGCGTCTTATTCCTCGGCTTGCTGGCAACATTTTGCAATTACAGTTAGTTCAGCAGCTAGTCGCGTTACTTGCTATCAAAATGGCGCGTCTTATGGACAGCGCACAACCACTTGCGCTATTTACGCTACAAGTGGATTGAATATTAATACAACTGCGGTTGGTGCGGATCAAACCAATACTGTACCAATAACCGGAAATTGGCGCGGGCATGTTCAGCATGTTATGTATTTCACCCGCGAACTTTCATCTAGTGAAATTGCGTTTATTTATAACGCAGTAGGAGCGTCTTAAATGTCTTTCTCGTCAGCAAGTGATGTTTCTGCAATGTGTCAGCATCTTTTAAGTGGTAGCGATATGTTTTCAACTGCTACTTGTCCAACATTATCTGAGGTTACAGAATGGCTATCGTCCGGGTGTGAAATTATCGAAGCTCGAATTGCAGGAAAAGGCTACTCGATAACATCTTTATCTTCTACGCCCATCGGGAAATGGTTGAGAGATATTAATGCCTATTATGGTGTTTGGCATGTTGAACTTAGTCGCTCGAATGCAATTCTTCAACCTGGACAAAGAACGCGCTTTCAGGTATTTCAAAAAATGTTTTGGGATGGTCTCAATGAAATTATTTCGATGGACTTAACTACCATGGGTGTATCGAGGTCGTCTACTGGTGCAATTTACGTTGGCGGCATTAGCTATGCCGATAAAGAAACTTTTGAGGCCGATACGGACAGAGTTCCGCCGCGCTTTCGGCGTGGTCAATTTAGTTTTCCTGATAATATTAAACCAGATAGTTACATTACCGCTAGTTAGATTAATATCTTACTCATATTCATTCCAAATTGCTTATGAGCGAATGGCGGCATGATAAAATTATAAAATACACAAGACTGATATAATATCAGTCTTGTTACCAATAAAAAGGATAAAAAATGCACATTGTTTATGTTTACGCTGATAATCCGCAAGAATGGAATTGTAGTGAATGGCGGTGTTTGACTCCGTCAAACGCAATCAATTTTATGAATGAGCATCATAATAGTGATGTAACAGCGAAATTGGTTCATGTTAGTGGATTTTTAGATTTCTTAAATCCAGGTTTGCAAGAAATTGTTATGCTCGCTGATGTTATTATCTTTCAGCGCAACATGGTTGACGAAACCGCTTTTGACGCTATGGAATATTTTCAAGGCATGGGCAAACCGGTTGTCATTGATCTTGATGACGCTTATCATATTTTGCCTTGGTCTAATCCGGCGCATAAGTTTTGGCACGAACACGAAGAGGGCAAGGCTTTACTATTGCTTGAAGAGGGATTGAAGCGCTCGAATGGATTGATTACCCCAAATCGATTATTGCTTTATGACTGGAAGCATGTTGCAAAGGGGTATTATTTGCCAAATTATGCCAATCATAAATTTTGGCCGGAGGATTTGCCAACTCGCGATGAGATGAAAACGAAGTTAGGATTTCAAGATCGAATTGTATTTGGATGGGGCGGATCAGTATCACATTATGATTCCTGGTGGGGGTCTGGCATTCGAGAAGCGGCAATTCGAGTAACCAATCGTCATCCTGAATTATTATGGGTTATTTGCGGAAATGATAGTCGCATTTTCGATCAATTGCCACTTTCGAGTACCAATAAATTCCAGCAACAAGGAGTTGATCCTTCTATTTGGCCTACAATCATTAGGTCATTTGATGTTGGATTAGCCCCATTGTTTGGGCCATACGATCAACGGCGATCTTGGATTAAGGGACTGGAATATTTGTTGGCTGGTGTACCTTGGATCGGAACGGTTGGAGAACCTTACGCCGACTTACAAGGGCTTGGGGTATTGATTCGTAATGGCATTGAGGAATGGGAGGACGGATTAGAAAATATCATCAAAGACCTAAAGCAATCGCAAGAAATTTTTGCGCAAAATGTACCTACTGCGCGGCAATGGTTAGCAATCAACCAAGTTAAAACTTATAAATCCGTGTATAACGAAATCTCTCAAGACGCGGGAATAAAAGGACGTTTGCCGGGGATTTTTTATGTCTAAAAGACGAAGAAATGAATTAAATAATAAGCCGGGTACAAAGGTTGTAATGGTTGATCTTTTATCGCCAGAAATGATTGAAACGACACAAGAAATTCACTTGGGTTATTTGGAGAAACTTGGTGCAAGTATGCCAAAAATTTTTGGTGTACCGCTTGTTCAGGCTTTATCCTATGACATTATACAAGGGCTTAATAATGCTCATTTAGTTGGCTTGAGCGAGGAGAGTAAACAGGAATGAAAATTTTGATGTCTTTTTCGCCAGTCTTTATCCCATTGGCTAAAATTTTGCATCAACAAGGGCATACCATTGTTGGTATGCATCCGAACTTTACCAAAATGCTAAACGATCAAGACATTCCGGCCAAATCATTGCCAGAATTTCTTGATGGGAAATATCATTTTGAGGCATTGAATTATGCAGCAAGGACATTAGGAACTTTAGGCAATGGCCGGTTTAGTCATGATTTCCCGGCGAATATGACGTCCGGTGCGCGTAATTTTGTATCCAAGAGTTTACCTGCCTTTTTGTATTCAAGACTTGGAGATATTTCAACATTTGTTTCAATGATTGAGAAGTATTCACCGGAGCTTGTGATAGTTCACAATGATGTTGATCCAATGTGCCGATCAGCGGCATTTTGGGCAAAAAGTCATAAAATTCCATGCTTGCATATCCCTCATGCTATTCATATGGATATCGGACGCGGAAAAGCAACTAATTCAGATATTCATGACTTGATTACGGCATCACATTTAGCGGTAGCTGGTCCATATCATGCAAAATGGTATTTGGATCGAGGGGCGAATCCGAAAACAATGCGAGTTACCGGATTGCCACAGCATGACAAATTGGCTAAAATTACCCAAAATCGTTCACGATCTTGTTCTTTGCTCGGACTTGATCCAAATAAGCCAATTGTGACTTATGCATCCTCGTGGCGGCAAGACACTAATTTGTTGGGTTGTCATGATGGAGTAGAAGAATACTTTGTAAAGTTTGTCTCTGCTATTGCGTTATTGCCGGGTATTCAAACCGTTATAAAATTACATCCTAATGGTACTGGTTCTGCACAATGGCACGCAGACAGGGCAAAAGAAAAAGGTATTCATTGTTTAGTTCTTGCAGCGCATTTAGAGCATGTCTTAGCTGTATCAGATGCATTGATTTCATATGGACCGTCTAATATTTTACTGGAAGCGTCTGTTTATTCCGACGTTCGACTCATTGCCACTCATGGTTTTTTTGGAGATGAAGAAATTGCTAAACTCGGTGAAGAGGCTAAAGAAGATGAAATTGCGGGCGGAATAAGAGCAATTCTTTCAGCGCCAGTATTGAATTACTCGGCTTTGCGATCTAAATATTTCGGCAGACTTGACGGAGGCGCAACAGCTAGAATTGTTCAGTATATCGAGGAAATATGCAAGACCTAAGCATTGTTGTATACGGAGCGAACGAAACTGCTGATAAGCTAAATTACCCGAAAGAACCTGCGATTTCGGGGATATTGAGAGTTTTAGCTTCAAAAGTTCTTGCTAATGTTATCCCGCATGTGCCGATAAGAACCGGGTATTTGGCGCGCCATATTGTTGTTAAACAAAAAAACCCATTACGATTTGATATTATGGAAGAGGGAGTATCTTACGGGCGTGTACAACGACTTGGAACAGTCAAGAAAAATTATATGATTTTTCCAAAAACCAAAAAGGCTTTGTATTGGGCCGGTTTATCTCATCCGATTCCTTTCGTTGGCGAACCTATAACTCGTAGGCATCCAGGAATTAAGCCTCATCCATATAACCGTGAAGGATTGGCGGATTCACAATCTGCTATCCAAGAGGCGCGTGTCGAAATTGGGAAATCATTTACATTGCGAGGGATCGTTCCTCCGAAGGCATAAAAATGGCAAGTCCGTTGAATGTCGCAAACGCTATTATTAATAATCTAAGCGCCGGAAGTGCTTTAGGTGCATGTACTGTTGGCAAAGACTATGCCGTGTTAGAAAGAAATGAAATTAGCGCGGTGGTTGGATGGTCAAAACTGGTTTCTAGTGTCAATGTGTTTGGCGGATCAAGGCAAAGAATCTGGACACATTCTATTCAGGTTTATATCAAAGACAATACTAATGCATCCGTTATGATGGATAGCAATTTGACCGTTATTCCAAAAATTGTATCCTCACTAGAATCTGATTTGACTTTACAAAATACTGTTGATGCTGTAAATCAAATCAGGGCTGTACGCAGACCCGGAGATGCGTTAGAAATTGGCGAATTGGTTTACTTGACAATTGATATTGAGGTTGATACTTTAGAGTTTACATGATAGAATTCAGCTGACAATACAAAAAATACTGCTGTGAGGTAGAAAATGGCAAAACTGATTGGTAAAAATATGACTGTATTCGCCGGAGGTATGGATATCTCCGGCGAATTGAATTCTGTCTCTCTGAATCGATCTACTGAAACGCCAGATGTTACAGGATTTGGAAACCCTAACTATGAACGGCTTTCAAATAGCCTAGACGATGTTGAAATAAGTTTTAGTGGTTTTTATAACAACTCGCCTAGCTCAACAGGATCATTGTTTGATAGTCTTTTGGGAGCGTCGTCCGCTTATGGTTTTTATCAAAACGGCGCATCTTATATGGGAAACGGAAAAGAGGTCATAGGCTATCTTTCCGAATACAATATCGTTGGTGATGTGAGTGCAGCGATTGGAGTTGATGCCAATATTGTTACCACGTGTCCAATGTTATTTGCGAACTCACTAGGGCTTATTCAAAGCGCGTCGTTTAATACATCGGCATCGGCTTCTCTCACGGCATCTTTTTCTGGATCAACTCCAAGTCAATATGCAGTATTTCGCGTACTAGGATTAGATCGTAGTAATGGCAATGAACAAGTTACTGGTTGTATACTAACATCTTCTGATGGCGCAGCTTTGGGATGGACAACTCTTTATGTTTTCGACGCGGCCTCTGGCGCTGGGTTTTGGCAAATCAGTCCATCGTCTGCCGCCAGCTCTTACCGGCTTTTTCGTTATCAGTTCTCTGGTACAAGTCCGTTTTCGGCTTGTTTTGTTTGTGTATCTGGTTCTATTCCTGATTAGGAGAAGTGTACTATGGCAAAAATCATTGCCCGCAATGCAAGTTTTTATCTGGAAGATTCGGCAGCTGCAAGTCGCGCATTCTCTGGTTTTTTGAATACTATCACCTTGACTCGAAGTGCTGAAACACCGGATGTTACTGGTTTTGGTGAAGTCAATCGCCAAAGAATGAGCGGCGGTCTACTTGATTTTGAGGTAGATTTTACCGCCTTCTTTGCTACTGGCGCGAATGAAACCGACCAAGTTTTGTCCGGTATTTTAGGTGGATCAACTGTATTCAAATTTGGACCTTCCGGTTCAAGCTCTGGTTGTATTCTGTATACCGGATGTGGCATTTTATCTGAATACAATGCCGATTTTGCCGTAGAAGGCGCGGCAACTGTATCCGGTAAAGTTATTGCTCGATCTGGTTCATTAACTAGAGGAACTTGGTAGAAAGGTAAATCATGCATATTAAACATTCTGTTTACGGTTTCGATTTTGAAATCCCAGACGTTTTGCAAGGGCAACTCGAGGCATGGGAAAGAGAAATGGAATCGGTCAATATCACCATTGGCGATATTCGTTTGTCAATTTTTTCCGGTATTGTGGTACGGGCAGCGATTAGGGTTGGATGGATTCCGCCCGAGGTTGCCAAACTGGAAGATATAGACAAAATGAATCCTGGGGTAATTATCTATCTTTCGCGCAAAATCAGCGAATTGGTTAGTGATGCACGTGAAATCCCCCCGGAATAGTTCTAGCGGCAGCTGATTCGGCTGATGGAAAAGGGCAACCTCCGCTAGAATTGCAATATGCATGGCAAGCTCAAGAATATCCAGGCGCGCTACCTAATCCTGGTGGACTTCGGCAACAGCCGGTCAACCTTTTGATTAGGATGCGTGTATGCCTTAACGTTTGGAGTGCATTCAGGGACTATGAGCGCGCCAACATGGATACAAAATGGATTACAAAGAACCCAGAGAAGTGGAAAATGATTGTTATAGTGATGGATATGCGCGCTGCTCGTAATCGAGGCGAATTATAATGTCATCTCCTGGTGGATCGGCTGATGTTCTAATTGTAATTCAAGCAATTGATAAAGCCAGTAAACAATTACAGGCCATTGGTGGACAGCTAGGAGCTTTATCAAAACAAATGCAAGGGAGTGGACAGGCAGCGCAACAAGCGTCTACTCAAACCAAGGGCTTTTTCGATCAAATTAGTGACAACTTTAGTTTTTTGTCTAAAGCTACGGTTGCTTTATATGGTATCGGAAGAGCGATAGGATTTGTAGGCGAAGGATTTAATCAGCTAGAGAGCGGCGCGGCGGTTACGCAAACAACACTGTCTTTCGAACAAATGACAGAAAGCGTTGGGGTTAGTGTTAGTTTACTTGATGAGTTACAAAAAGCTGCTAACGGAACAATTCCATCTCTCCAGTTGATGAGTTTAGCCACAACCGCCTTGTCTGGTGCAACTTATGAATTCGGCAACGCTCTAGCAACTTCCTTGCCACACATTCTTGAAATTGCTAAAGCCGCGAACAAAGCTAATCCCGCGTTGGGATCAGTTGATTATCAATTTCAATCCTTGATTGTTGGCCTAAAGCGTTTAAGCCCACGGCTGATTGATAATACCGGCTTACAAGTCAAGTTAGGAATTGCTTTTGAGGACATGGCTGATAGCCTTGAAAAATCACGCGAAGAGCTTACGGCGGAAGAACAACAACTGGCGCTACTAAATGCGACTCTTGAGGCTGGCGATAGACTAATTCGACAAATAGGTGGTAGTGCCGAAAGTCTAACTGATCCTTATGAACAAGTAAAAGCGTCATTAGCAGATATAGCTAATGTAATAAAACAGGATTGGGCGAGAGCATTTGATCCAGCTATTAAGGGTCTGGCTGAAATGCTCGATGGCATAAGGCTTGTAGAAACAGCTCATCGTGAAGGCAAAATTTCAATTCTTACTTATGCATATGCAATGGATCAGCTTATAAGAGGTGTAATTGATGCCGACGCCGCGTCTGTAATGATTACCAAAGATATGTATTTCCTCGGTAAAGTTGAGGAATCTGTTGCCCAATCTAGCGGACTCATGAAAGAAGAAATTGAAAGAGCTGGCGGTAGTGTTGAAGGATTTACGGACTCCAGCAAAACATCGACTGTTGTGGTTGAGGAATTTAGCAGAGAATTAGTAAAAACTGGCACTAGCGCAGTTTCAGCTAAAGATGCTTTGGCAAAAATGAAAGAGATGGAAAAAGCCGCGGCTGAGGAAACTAAACGGTTAAAATCGGAGCTCTCTAAATTCAATGAAGAAATGGGTCAACTAGAATTTTTAATCAATGGGCCGGTTGCAGAAGCATATACAGGTTTTAGTGAAGCGCAAAGTGATATAAAGAAAGATATTATAGATTACAAAAAAGAAATTCGAGAATTGGGCGGTTTGCAATATGTTTCAGATGAGGATATTGGCAAAATCAATACCCTAAGAGGTGAGCTTGCTAGTGCTTTTGGTGAGCTCGTGAGATTACAAGAAATTATCAAAGCCAGTGAAGAGCGCGATACAAAAGCCGGAAAAAAAGGCGGCTTTGATCTTATTCCACCTAAAAAGATCGATGCTGCTAAAGAAAAATTACAAGAGCTGCGTAATACCATTGGCGAATTGCAAAGAGAGCTTGAGGCAATGGGCGTTTCTCCAAATATCAAGAAAGAGGATTTGGAAAAAATTCAAGAACTGCAAACCAAAATTGACGAGGCCACATTAGCCCTAGATGCTGAGTCGGAAGCTTTCAAACGCAATACGTCTGAAATCATTTTCAACATGGCGCAAAAACAAATTGCCGCGGCGGTTGAAGCTGGGCTAATAAAAGACACCAATAATAGCGGTACAGCTTATGATGAAGCCAGTAGAGCAATGACTGTCCTCGCCGTTCAAATGGGATTAATAGACGAATCAACTGCCGCGTTACAAACTAGCGTAGTAGATACAACCGGCGCGTTTATTGATGGCAAAATCTCGTTATATGAATGGGCAAGACAATTACTTGGTGATCGAGATATAGTAACGGGATACAAGGGCGATGTAGATGGTCTTGATAATGCGCTACGTGGCTTACCATCAAATGTAAAAACAACTTACACACTCGAATACAAGATTAAAGGTGAACCATCTGGTGCATTTGAAGTTCCAATACCTCAACCAAAGGGCGGACCTGCCCCAAAGCCAAAGGGCGAGGCGCTTGGTGGTCCGGTAGCGCCGAATACACCTTATTGGGTTGGCGAGTACGGTCCTGAATTATTTGTTCCACCAGCTTACGGCAAAATCCTATCCGTTTTTGATCTTCCATCACAATCAAAAGACACGCCTTCTCAAAAGCCGAAAATGGATGCGCTCAACGAAACAGTATCGCCAAATCAAAATTGGCGTGTGCCTGAATTGTTCATGTTATCGGATTACAACAAGGCCAATCCTACTCACGATACTGAACCATTGCAATCAAAAATTCCAGCGCCAAAACCAAAAACTAAAATGCTTGGTGATCCGGTATCACGAAATCAACCCTGGGAATTATCCGAATTATTTATGCCATTAGATTATAACAAGACCAATCCTATTCCTAACATTGATGAAAAAAGTTCTAACCAACCTATCAATGTAACTATCTATGCCAATCTCAACAATGATGTTGATGTAAAAATGTTGGCCTATCAAGTTGCTAATGAAATCTCACGGAGGCAATAAATGTCACATGCCTTACGTTTAGTATGGGGTGCTTTATCGGTTGATCTTAATTCTGGCGCAAGTAGTGTTATGCTTGAGTATGTTCCTCAGTCGCCTGACATTAGCACAATTGATACAAATTCAATTTTACAAGATGGTGGTGAAAGACCTCTCATTACCCGGCGGAATGTTACCGAAACTGCCCGTATTCTAATTACCGGTTCGTCTCAAGATGATATCCAGGACGAGAAACAGCGTATTCAACGTTATTTCACTCGCGCTGAACGTTATCAAGAAACCAAAGCCGGTAGCCCAATGTATGTTCATTACACACCACACGGAGTTACTACTGGAAGTTTTCGATCTGAAATCTTGACCGGGAAAATAGATTTATTTGATCGATCATTGGATTGGAGATGGACAAATTCCAAAAAATCAGAGATGGTTTTGTCATGGACACGCCGATATTTTTGGGAAGGCGCTGAGATAACGGCATCTATTTACAACCGTCACACAACCGGTTCGATTGTACGCGTTTATAATACCAGTACATCTACAAGAGATAATTTTGTTGATATCGATGCCAGCGTAGTGACCGGCGAAATCCCAACGCCCGCAACAATTTTGATGCAAAATCCAGGTGGATTTACAATAAACTTTACACGCATGTTTATTGCACATAATTCAATCTCGCGCCCATCAGCTTTCGATCATTGGATTGAGGCAGAGGCGGGATCGGCTATGTCTGGAATTACTGCCAGCGTAAAATCCACAACGGCATCGCTCGCCAGCGATACGGGATATGTTTTTTTTAGTACCGCTTGTAATTCGCAAACTCAAACAGCTATAGCGCGATGGCTTTGCTCAAGTACCATGATGGATTCGGGGCGCGGCGGAAATATATCCGCAATTGGTATATTTTGGGAAAGACATTCAGCTAGTATGTATGGGCAAATGAAAATGATGTTTCCGAATACAACCGGAACACAATTTCTTGTTGCGGAAGGTCCGGAAATTGAGCTTTTTTCTGGAAGCAATCAAGAATATATTGCCAAAGAGTTCGGCGTATTCAAATTTCCACCCAATTTGCAACAATTAACTGGGCATGACGAGACAGTATTACAACTATATATTAGAAACGGGTTTAGCTCAACCGCTTGTACAAACTGGGATGCTATTTTTCTCGCGCCGGTAGATACCGGTTATCGCATTATTTCATCGCAGCATGGTCAAAATATTAGCGCATCCTACTATTTAGTTTTAGACGAATCGAATGGAAATTGCTATGTATCTGGTTCATCTAATTATCTCAACAACATTACTCGCGCTCAATCTTTGACCGGTAAGCCAATTATGTTACAGCCATATGAAGATCAACGCATAAGCTTTTTACATCATTATCGAGTAAATACTGAATATTTGCCAAATAATATGTTGTTTATCACAGTCAAATTTAGACCGAGAAAATTAACAATATGAAATCATTTAGTATTTCTCTTATGCGTCGCGATTTCGTAACGCCTGTACCGCTTGGGAATATGTCCTTCACGGTCAACAATTACAGTCATAGCGCTCAAGGAGGACCAAAACAAGCAAGTATTACTGTTTTTGCAAGCGAATCAGATTTATGGTCATTTTTAGATATGTTGCGTTATGGCATTGAGATTAATAATCATCGTGGCGAAAAGGTTTGGTGGGGATATATTTCAAACGTCGAACTTCGAACGGGATGGTTTACTCTCGGAGTTGATCTGGAAAACTTTACAAATAATATACGAGTTGCTTTTACGAATCTAAACATTCGTTATACAACTGATTATCAAACCGATGTTCTTAGCGAATCCACTTACGGGACAAAACAAATGCAATTGTCTTTGTCCGACGCGACATTGCAACAAGCTAATCAATATCGCGATACCGAATTGACTGCTAGAAAATATCCAATTCCGACTCTTCGTATCGAATCGCAAGGCGAAGGTGGTTATTCGGTAACTCTCACTTGTAAAGGCTGGTACGATACATTAGATTGGAAACTTTACCAACAACCAAAAGGACTTGAGGTATATGACGAATCGGGTGGCGGTTCACAAAAACTTGGTGTTAATTATGCAGCGAGTACAATATCTTTTGTAAGTGCAAGCGAAATTAATGACACAAGCGGAAGTGGCTTATCGCGGTTCGATGCTGGTGATATTATTTCAATTACTGGAACATCAAACAATAATGGGAATTGGCTGATTCAAGAAAGATCATCTGCCGGGACCGGTATAGAGGTTGATATCTCTACCGCATCTCTCGTTACGGAAGCATCCGGAACAACATTTACCATAAAAACAGCATCTTCAATCAATCAATCGTTTTCACAACGATCTGGATCGACATGGAATGCACATTCAATTCACCTAAGAATAAAAAGTATCGCTAGTCCAACCGATGCTATTTGGGCGCAAATCCGCGAAAGCAATTCTGGTAGTGTAGGAACGCTCAAAGCTTCAGGATCAATTATCGCAGCATCAATTACCGAATCAATGTCATGGATTCAAATTCAGCTTTCGAGTTCTGCCGCGCTCATAAATGGATCAAGCTATTTCATTTCAATATACCGAGATGGGCCAATCAGCTCTTCCGCTCATTATTTACTTGACGTTAACGAAGAAACCGGTTATCAATATGGCGGCTTGGTACTTCATTCGGGATCGAACTATCACGCTCGCGATACCGACGCGGACATGCCTTTCAAAGTGGTTGGAACACAAGAAACCACTGAACAAATTCGTGAAATGGTTCAAGATGCCGGACAATTTTTTAATGCAATTGATATTGCTGTTAGCAGTAGCATTATGACTAATCAATACCGAGAAGGCGAAACTACTGCATTGACAGAAATAAAAAATCTTATGAATACAGGCGCTTTGAATGGTAGAAAATTATTGTCTGTTGTAACACCTGAGCGACGATTGAAAATTTATTCTGAACCATCCATAACCGCATCGAGTTACAAGCTAAAACCAAACCGGAAAATATATGCCTATTCAGATACAGAAATAGAACTTTCAATATGTCCGGTTGGTATTTGGATTTCTCTTGATAATGTCGTACCAACAAGCGTTGACGTAAGTAGAATCGCAAACTTTACCAATTTATTCATTGAGGAGGCTGAATATTTTGCCGAAAGCGATGCCTACGTACCTCATACGAAAAACGCTTTTGATCCTTGGAAAATGTCACCTTTTGTAGAAGGCTAAATGGCTATTCGTTATTCTGAACTGGCAAACGATCTAAAACCATACATCATGAAATGGGTAAATGACGCTACTGGCGCGACTCGTGCTAGTAGCGCATCTTCTACCAGCGGCGGCGCGCCGACTCCGCACGCCATGAATAGTGTTCATCATAGCGGACAACTGCCACACACAATTCAGTGGATGACCAATCTATCTGACGATAGCCATACTCAATATGCTCATGCGGATGGATCAGGTTCACGTAGCGCGTATATAGCCGAACGTCTCAATAAATCTATTTTCGCGGGAAGTGGCCTATCTGCCAGTTCTGGCATTTTGACAAGTCATGTTACATTGAAACTTGGCGTCCCTTCCGCAAGCTTAAGTGTATCTTCCAGCAATGGTGTTACCGGAAGCTCTCATACTCATGCCATTACAACAAGTTGCAATACTGGTGTCGCCAGAGCTATTTTGGCAACCGATTCTAGCGGACGCTTAACAATACAACACCTTGGATTAGGCGCGTCACCAGATGTTACACTCACCATTCTCAATGCAACTTCTCCGCAATTTGAAATCCGAAACGCGGCCTCTCGCATGGGTAAACTTGGAGTTGACGACGAAGGAACATTAACAATTTCAACTTGTACAAATTCTGGCGCGGGGAATTTAACACTTACGCCACAAGGTGATATACAACTTAATCCAACAGGAAATGATGTCTATCCAACAACAAATTATGACCTTAACCTGGGACTGATAACAAACAAGTTTTTAACCATTCACGCGGCAGAATTATGGGTTGAAACTTTAGTCGCGGCATCTACAATGGCAACCATTGGCGGGCGGATTTTAGTCGCACCAACAACATATCTTACTCGCAATCTTGACGGAGATTCGTCTACATCCAATGGCGGCTTTGAAACTTTTGCCAGCGGTAGCTTTACTGGTTGGACAGACATTCCAAGTGATGGTAGCGTGGGCGTCAGTCCTTGCTCGGTCGCTGGCGTGCAATCAGTTGTTTTAGTAGCTGGCGTGGCATCGGCTACCCGCATTTATCAAAATATTGATGTTTCCCCATGTAGTCAATATTATGTCCGTATCTGGACACGCGGTGATGGTACTTGGGCCGGTCGCTACAATATTTGGGATTACACAAATAGCGCGACATTATTATCTGGCACTACCGGTATATCTAGTTGCAGCTGGAACTTGGTTGAGCTTTGGTTTTCTACCGCGTCTACCACAAATACAGTTAGCATAACTCTTTTGTGTCCGGTTAGTAACACAGCATCGGCCTACTTCGACAATATAAACTTTTTCGAAAGCACTATTTATACCAAGCATAACAGCCTAAACGCATCTGACATTGCCTACATGGAATCCAACGGTAGAGTTGAATTTATGCAAGTCCAGACAGCTTGTGGTCTTATTTCAGCGAGTGGCGATTACAAATATGGAGTTAAGCGTAATCTTGATGCGACCGGCTGGAATGATTGGTATGCCGGTGATGCAATCGCCAATACTGGAACAAGTGGAAACGGCTTTATGGACTTGTACAGTATGTGGGGTGTAAACGCATCTGCAACAACGGTTGGTCCAACCATTGTTGGTAATGTGCGCGCATCATCGACTTTCAATGACTGGTTGCCACATTGGGCAATCGGAAATCTCAATGGCCTATACGGATATTCATCTTGTACTTACGGCGCAGCGTTTGGAAAATATGCGACCGAACAACCATTCTTGAGCATCGATGCCACGAACGGCATTCGAATCATGTATCGTGACTCGGCTAGTCAAAGTCAAACGCGCGCTAAATGGGACATTGATGGAAGTGTCCAGATAGGACGGCACGCAGCTGGATCGGGCAATGTGTATATCACAGAGAACGGTATTCACATGCGAATCGGTACAGACACCAGAGCTATTATTAAATCCGAAGGAGATTTTTTGATCGGCGCAAACGCGTCAGTTGCCGGATCAACCAGTTTTGCTTTCTTTAATATCGCCCAAACCTATAACAGCGAATCAGTTGGAGCTGGTGATCTATTACTAGGCGATAACTCCGCATCACAAGCTAACATCTTGTGGGACAAATCGGCAAAAAGGTTCATTTTTCGCGGCGGAACAGCGTCACACTTATATCTTAGTTCCGATGGAACTTTAGTTGCCGGAAGCGGAAATGTCACTCTTTCAGACAACGGCATAGACCTTGTTACTGGCACAGGATCGCCAAACGCAATCCGATGGATGTCATCAGGTTGCCAACACACCAGAATCAGAAACAAGTTTACTGGTGCTACAGCAACTAACATTCTTGAAATCGATTCTTGGTTTGACACACTTATTAATGGATACACCGGTATTGTCCTTACGGCTGGAATTGGCGGAACAATTGACGGGCCTAGTCGTAAAGGAATGTTAAATATCTACGCTGATTACTCTAACGATATTTATGGTGTAGGTATAAGTGGAGGACTATCAGCAGGATCAGCAGCGAATCCTACCATTGGACTAAAAGACGGTGATATTTTTGCCGCGAGTCGGGTTGTTATTGGTCAATACGGGAGTGCATGTCAAACACTTGGATTAACCATCAATCAAAAAGCCGCAGATGATGAAATCATCTCTTTGATTTCAACCGATATCAATCATGGTATAACAGATGTAACTAATACAAATACATTTAGCTTTCTTAAGAAATTTAATGGAGCAGAAGGAGGAGTAGAGCTTGGTGGATTATCCGCAAGTGTAGTTGCCGTTGGTATTATTGGTCGTCAAACCGTAGCCAATAGCGCAAAAAGCACATTGGCAGAAGCCCCAATTCTAATTCAAGGCGCATTAAAAAGTGGTACTGGAACAACGTCATTAACTGCAAATTCAAATCTGGCTGTTTTCCGAAATCTTACTGCCACGAAAGCAATTGTTGACGCCGATGGCGATTTGCTTTTAGATGCAGCTATTAGCGCAAGCGCGTATGACGATTATGATGACGTAAAACTACTAACCGGCTTACGCGCTAGCATTATGCCAGAGCAAGCATCCCTGAGAAAAGATTTTTCTCATTGGATCGAGTACGCGCGTCCTGTTTTACAAAATGCCGGGATAGTTCATTACAATGACAATGGTCATCACTTCGTTTCTGTCAAAGGCTTACACATGCTTACAATCGATGCTATTCGCCAGCTTTACAATCGTATCAATAGTCTTGAACAAATTGTAATAGCGTCTGGTTCTGGACATCTTTTATTACAAACAGAACAAAATTTGTAAATATTAATGTTTTTCACAATATTTTCAATTCAGGTATAATAATTTCTTATGGAAAATACAAACGTGGACGAATATAAAGAAATAGAAATTAACAATGGCGAATTACTTTGCTTGCGATGGCTAACCGATAATGGGCCAAATGTCGACAAAGCTGGTGCAATTATCATGACCGGCATGGTATCTGTCTTTGATATGTCAAATCCTATAAATATCAACAGCCTAAATGACATACAAGGAAGATACAACATCCCGTTTCCGATTATTAGCTGGATAAAAAATCGCATTGAAATCTGTTTTGCCACAACCGGAATTCCGGCAAAATTGGCAATTCGTATGTATCTTTTACAAGAAAAGTTGCAAGAATGAAAAATACAGCACATAAAATTACTTGTTTGTATTGCGGCGCAACTAATTATGGTACTGAATTAGAGTGTGCAAAATGCGGAGCGCCAATCAAGCCGACTTATCCAGAAGATTTAGGTTTTCAGCTTGTTCCACTATCAACACTTCTCACATCCTCTTCAAGTCGTACTGTTGGCATAGATGTTTCTAGCTGGCAAGGAACAATGAATTGGGGGCAAGCAATAGCCGCAAGCGCAAAATTCGCTTTCGTTCGATCAGGCGGAATTGGCAGCGATGGTATTCTTTTTACCGATTCTCAATTCGATAACAATAAAGCTAATACCAGTTTACTACCAATGGGGGCTTATTTTTTCTTCCGGCCAAACTTCACTAATCCAACAGCTTATGCTGATTATTTTTCCAATTTATTACTTGGCACAAGTTTTAATTTACCGCCTATTATAGACATTGAACTTAATGGCGGCGCAACTGCCAAAACCGTTGCTGATCGTTTAACAACTTTTTATAATCGAGTTGTAACAAATACAGGACAAATACCAGCAATTTATACTCGGACTTCGTTCTGGAATCCACGTAGAGAAGATCGAACTCTATGGGAAACTCTTGATCTTTGGATTGCTCGCTACTCATCCACTTTACAACATCCTTGGGGTGATGGTCTTTATAAACCGCGCGACTGGTCCGATTGGCGTTTTTGGCAATGGTCAGAAACCGGCGTAGGATCAATTTATGGAGCGCAAAGCACAAACATTGATCTTGATTATTTCAATGGCGATTTGGCCGCTTTATATCAATACGCAAATTGGAATCAAGAACCTCCTCCGCCTCTTCCTGTCCCGCTAGGCAGCTGTCATGCGGTAGGTTCACCCTTCGTCAACATTCGGCTAACCCCATCAATATCAAGTACCGATTTAGGAGATTTAGCCCCTACTGCAACCAAATCAATTTTATATTGGTTCGAGGAAACTACAGACACAAGCGGAAATAAATGGCTAAAAATAGGTCAAAACGCTTGGGTTTGTGAAATTTTAAGTGGTGTTATTCTGGTCGCGCGAGATTAAAAAATGGATACATCTACCGCAAGAAAACGAACAATGTCAGTTCGAGTTGATGAATTAGAAAATGCTCTCAATCAATGGTCTAACACTATTGATAATGGCCTTTTGCCAGAAGTGCGTGAAAAGATTGACAGTTTAGACGCGGTTGTTAGCTCTTTAGTCAAAAATATCAACGGAATTGATGTAACCACACTCGGAAAAACCGTTGACAGGTTAGAAATAATCATCGATGGTGACGAGAAAGGTCATGACATAATTGGTATTCGTAAGCGCGTTGAGAAAATAGAAAAAATGCAAAAGCAAATTCTGACTGGCGTTATCGCAATTATTGTCATCACATTGTTGACAGACGCTACACAAGGCAGTATAATTCTTTCTGTCTTGCAAAAGATTTTCATTCCATAAAAGGAGCTACATGGAAACAAACGAATTGCTAGAGCTGGCAAATCTAATCAAAATCGGCGGAGTTCCAACAGCTTTGATTGTATTTCTTATCGTTCAAACTGCAAAATGGGTTGGTTTAGCCCGCAGCGAAAATCAAATCATTGCCTGGAATGTAATCGTATCGGTAGTATGCGGCGCGACATACGTTGCTTATACCTTGTTCCCGCCAATTGCGCCTTATGTAAATCTGACTGTGACAGCTTTAATTTCAAGTCTTTCATCTGCCTTACTTTATAAAGTCGGTAAAACACTGGTACAACAATTCGCCAAAGTTGGCAAATAATAACAATAACATAAAAGGAATAAAACGGTATGGCCTCAATCTATGATTGGCAGGCTGTACTAGATAAAGCGAAACAAGTCATTCGCTCTAGTACAACCGCGCCCTCAATGGTTTCTCTCAGCCGTGAAACAAACGTACCGCGATCAACTTTGCGGGATGCATTCAAACGTTATGGGATTAACGATCTACAAGAATTATATCTATCCGAACAAGTATCAGTTGCAACAGAAGAAAAAATAAACATAAAAGATGATGGTGATGAAAAAATTGTTGATGTAACAAGCAAAAGGGTAAAAACCCTTGAGCAAATCCTAGCAATTTGCAAAGTAGATACATCAATTTGGGAAGTGGATCATTACATAATCAACAAGTGGGAGGTTGGTGCAAAAACAACCAAAAAGACCCTAGTATTCGAGAATGGTACTATCACCGGCAAAATTGATGATACCGGCGAACTTACAATCGAACCGCTTTACCAAATAAAAGTATGGCTACGCAGAAAAGTATCTATTCAAGACCTAAATTTACAACCCGTAAGAATTGTTTTCTCCAACAACGAAAACAATTCAATAAAACCTACCAAAACAAAAAACTCAAAAACAGCCGTAGTTTTAAGTGATATTCAATGTGGTTTCTCTAAAAATCACGATACTGGCGAACTAATCCCTTTTCATGATCGAAGGGCAATGGATATTGCCATACAAATTATTTCACTGATACAACCAGATGAAATCATTATACTAGGCGATTCGTTGGATTTGTCTGATTTTACAACCAAATTTATTCGAATACCTGAATATTATTGGTCAACTCAATCATCTCTTATCGAATTAGCTTGGTGGTTTGGAAAAATCCGTATGGCCGCGCCAAATGCAAACATTCAAGCAATGGAAGGAAATCACGAAAAGAGACTTGAGGATAGTGTCGTTATCAATTTGTCATCTGCATATCATTTATTTCCTGTCAATCAGACCAACAAGTTACCGGCACTGTCAGTAGAGAATTTATTGTCTTTGCAATCCTTGAACATAAAATATATCAATGGCTATCCAAATAATGAAATTTGGCTAAATGATCATATTCGTTGCATTCATGGAAAAATCGTTCGATCCAATCCCGGAGGCACAGCCGGAAAATTAGTGCAAGAATCGGAAGTCACCAGCATACAAGGACATATACACCGGCTTGAAATGGCATCAAGAACCATTCGTAGGCGCGATAAATACAGAACTATTCATGCCTTTACCCCTGGTTGTCTATGTAGAATTGATGGACTTGTACCAGGATCAGACGGAAAGGAACATTGGCAACAAGGCATGGGTGTTATTTACTATAATGAAAATTCGCACGAGTGCTCCATCGCGCCGGTATCAATCCAAAACGGTACAGCAATTTGGCACAATCAAACCATACAAGGGAAAAATAGAGTAGCGGAACTTCGCCGCGATACAAAATGGAAACAGTTTTAGCCCTTGACACAAAATGTTCCAAGTGCTATAATTATTGTTAAGACTTGACACCTCTTAAAAACACTCCGGTTGCGATATGCGCGGCGGGAGTGTTTTGCCTCTCAGGCCAAGAGTGGAGGGCGAAATCAAAGTCGCTCCCTGTGCGAGGATCATGGATTGAAATAAAATCATATCGACAAAAGGAGAAAACGCAATGAAAACTTTGAAAATTATTATCTCTATGATGGTTCTGTTTTTGGTGTTTTTGCCGTTTTTTGTTGTAAAAGCAAACGAACTGCCGCAATCGGAATGTTTCTATTTGTCAAATGGTTGGAACTATCAAGATAATCGAATGAATATCGCTTTACGATGTAGCGGCTATTTTCATTATACCAATCCGACAACTGCCAATTTGTACTTAGAGCAAGATGGAAGTTTTGTTATAGGTGGCTGTTTTGCTTGGGGGGTATGCGCTACACCTCACGACGAACTTATTTTTGTTCCGTTGATGCACACCGGCGGATTCGTGAATTCGCAAGAAGAATTGCAAGAAGTGTTGTGTACTACAATTGTTTCTGAATTACGGCAAGTCCCTTGGGAGAATGTAGTTCAGGTGACACTGAAATGTTCTGGCGATTTGAATCAAAACACAGATCAGATTGTGCTATTTGATGCTTTGCCGGATGGTCTAAAGTTTCACCCGAATGGATCATATACACTGGAAGGATGCTTACCAGAAACTTCCTGTCAGCTTTAATTAATTCGCCGGAAAGCGAAATCCCCCGGAGGAGGGCCGGGGGATTTCTATTACTCAGGGACAGGCTGATCCTGGTAGATCGATAACCCGCTAACTTCAATTATACACAATCAATCCGATATTGTCAACGGCCTATTTCTTGCCGGAAAGAAAAACATCCCCTGACAAAACAGCGGATGTTTTTACTACAGTTCACGAATAATTCAATCATTATATCATAATTAATGGTCACAAACTGCCAAGGTGAGAATATTTTTTGTAGATTTTCTACTTTGTTCATCTTGACAATCTTTTGAAATCGGATATAATAGGTGCATAGAATATTGCTTTATGTCGGGAGGAACGACAAAAATTTATGCGAGTATGTATACTTGGCGGTACTGGTTCTTTGGGGTCCGCGCTTTCCCATTATTATTACGAAAATTGTGACAGTTTAACAGTTTTTAGTCGCGATCCACATAAGCAAGCGATCTTGCGACGCGAGTTGCCGAAGATACGCTTTGTCTTAGGTGATATTTGCAATTATCATGCAGTAAGTGAGGCAATTGATGGAAACGATGTTGTTATCAATGCCGCGGCATTGAAATTGGTAGATCAGGGGGATTGGTTTCCGGAAGAATATTTGAGAGTTAATGCTTTAGGAGCGCAGAATGTTGTACAAGTCAGTAAAGAGCGGCGCGTAGAGATATCTTTGTTAATTAGCACAGATAAGGCAGTTTCGCCGGTGAATTATTATGGAATTACGAAAGCGGCGGCAGAGGGGATATACATTACGCATAATTATTCAGTTTTGCGATATGGCAATGTGGTTGGGAGTCGTGGTTCTTTTGTGCATATATGGCGAGAGCAGCTAAAAGACAATAAACGAATTACATTACGTCAGCCTGATCCAACTCGTTTTTTCTTGACAATGAAAGAGGCAATTGGTTTAGTCGTTTCGGCTATTCATAATGCTACATATAAAGACACTTTTATTCCACGTGGACTAAAATCTTTTTCGATTTTACAAGTTGCCGATGCGTTGAAAATCAATGACTTCGATACCGAATCGTTATTGCCGGGAGAAAAACAACATGAAATTTTATTATCTGAGCATGAGCAAGGCAAAATTGTAAATGATTTGCTATGTCGCGTCTGGAAAGGCTATCAAGGCGAACTCAATAGAAGCGAATTTGCATCAAATACAGCATTACGCTTTACTGCCGGAGAATTACTAGAAAGGCTGAAATTATCCTTATGAAAATAATTGCAGAGGTAGGATCGAATTGGCTAAAAGAAGGATCAAATCAAGGCGAACATCTTTTCAATTCGGTACAAATGGCAAGTCAATCCGGGGCAGATATTTTCAAGGTGCAATTATTCCGCGCGGAAACGCTATACTCAAAAGATCGAATGCCGGAGGTTTATGATCGGGTAAAAAAATATGAATTATCATTGGATTGGCTTGTTACTTGTCGAAGTTTTGTCAATTCAAATGGTATGAAGTTTTGGGCATCGGTATTCGATGCCAATATTTTGTATAAAGCTAGTGAATTTTTGCAAGGCATTAAAATTGCCAGCGGCGATTTGACAAATTACCCATTGATTAGAGCGGCGGCAAAGGTCAGTAATCGGCGCGGTATACCATTGGCTATATCGACCGGTGCTGCAACTTATGAGGAAATCAGAGCTTCTTTAGCAGAAATCAATTCGTTTGGTCCGGCATATCAACTAATCTTATTTCATTGTGTTTCGGCTTATCCTGCTGATCCATTAGATATCAACTTATTGTCTGGCATTATACATAAAAACAATCCAGAAGTAGATACTCTTGGTTTCTCGGATCACACAATGACTTCTGAGGCGGCGAAGCTGGCACTCGCAATGGGATACAACTATTTCGAAAAGCACTTTCATGCTTGGGGAACACCAGACGAAAGTCCTGATCGAGTTGTTTCTGTTAGTCCCGAGGCTTTCAGGGATTATGTATACGACCTTCGGCGTGCCGAAAAAATTATCGGTGAACCGGTTAAGCGCGTTATGCCTTCCGAGGTTGGCGAACGGCGATATGCCAGACGTGGCGATGACGGTCTAAGACCCATTAAATAATTGAGGAAAAATGAACACATCTTATCTTTCAATGACTGGCACTTTCTCCAAGCATCCTCGTGCCTTTGGTTTTGAGGATGATCTAGCTGTTATGTCGGGAAATGGGGCGAAAGTTACCCTAAATGACGGAAATACATATCTTGATTGGGTTTGCGGACTTGGCACAAATTTGTTGGGATATAACGATATGCGTGTTATTACAGCAGTTGAAAGACAGCTAAGGAATGGCGTTGGTTTTTCTTTGCCGAATCAACTTGAATATGCCGTGGCTGAAAAATTGGTAAATTTCCTTGTTTCTGGAGGAATTGTCGGATGGGACAAAAACAATATTTCGGTTCGTTTTGCCAAAACCGGTACTGACGGAACTGCAATGGCAGTACGTCTAGCGCGGGCCGTTACAGGAAAAGAACCAATTCTAAGCTTTGGCTACCATGGATGGGCAAGCGAGTTTTCGGATACATCTCCCGCTCTTGGTATTCCGGTCGGATATCAGCGCGATTTGATTCGCAAAATCAAATGGAATGACAAAAGCTCTGTTATGTCCGCGGCGCGGCGCGAAGATTTTGCTGCAATTATTGTTGAGCATCCGGTAGATGAAACTGATCCGGATTGGTACGATTTTTTGCGTAGAATTTGTGACGAAAGCAAAGCTTTGTTGATTTTGGATGAGGTTGTAACGGGGTTGCGTTTTGGTCCAGGCGGAGCGGCATCTCTTTACAATGCAATGCCAGATTTGATTGTAATGGGTAAGGCGCTTGGGAATGGCGTACCCATATCGGCTTTGGT
>Ga0208958_1000106_pt1 | contig 107933 bp, 102 predicted proteins | sample RifOxyB1_FD_184032 | JGI IMG/M metagenome (GOLD analysis project Ga0208958, IMG submission 184032) | Soil microbial communities from Rifle, Colorado - Rifle Oxygen_injection B1 (SPAdes) | ecosystem: Environmental > Terrestrial > Deep subsurface > Rock core/Sediment | place: Rifle, Colorado...
GTTGCTTGCTTGACATAGACTGGGAGTGATTCCAGTTCAATGGGAGTGCGGTTCTGTTCATGATAGATCTCATAGAGCAACTTGTTGTCACGGGAATAAAGGTGGGTAGACAAACTCCCCTGGTAACTCTCCACCTGGCTGGGAGAAGGCAAAGCCTCAATAAATAAATAGGCGGCATTACCAAGAAAGACAGTCAGGGCAATCAAAAAACCAAAGATAAAATATTTAACCCGATAAAAAAAAAGGTAATGACTAAGGGAAAAAAATTGTTTTTTAATTCCCTGTTTGCGCTTAAACAAAATCCAAATGCCATTAAAAATAAATTTAAATAAAGACTCAAATAGCCAAGATAACCAGGTACGACATAATAAGGCCATTTTAAAAAGGAGTTTCAGAGGTAAGGTAATCAATCCTATAATAAGTTCACCCACGAGAATACAGGCTTTGATTAGAAGTACTATTAGCTTTTCCACTAGGCTATCGGCAATATATTAATCTGGCAATTTTATCACTTTTTATAGGATATGTAAATCAGATACTCTGCAGTTTGGCCTTAACAATCAATCGTTCCCAGTAAGTTCCGGGAGGAACGCAGGTAATTAAAGTTAAAAAAGCTTCGTCTGCCTCTTCGTTTAAAACCGAGATCTTGTCCGGAGAGACAACATACATTTCGTAAACTGTGTACTGGTAAGTAAACCCGCCAATATCGACTCTGATTTTATCCCCTCGTTCCAGAGTGGGAATAAAAGTAAAAACAGTTCGGTAATCATCTTGATCAAAAAGCTGCGGTAAAGTGGAATGGCCCAGAATAACGACATTACCAATTTCTCCAGGCATCACCTGATTGCCGTATTGGGCAAGCGACTTGGTCAGATCTTCACCACCAATCTCAACATTAAGATCGGTTAACCCTAATCGAGGCACAGTTAACCGGTAGTTTTCGATTTCGTTTTTACGGGTTAGCTGCTGTGGTTGTTTTGGAAACCAGTTGGCAACAGTCGTAAAATCTTTAAGATAACTGGAATAGTATGGTGCCGAACTGTCGCTATAAAGACTAAAACCTTTTTGCAATGATCCGGAAAGCGGACTTTGAGGCAGCGGACTTAAATCTTGGTTAGATCTTACCAGTGACCCAATCTGATAAGCCATCACCGGATAAAATGACCACAGCAAGGTAAACACTCCCAAAACCAGAGAAAAAGTCGAAAAAAAGATCAATTTGGGACTTTTTTTTCTCTGGGCAACTTGTTTTACATAACTATATCTCATTTTATTTAGTAAATTCGAATTTAATGGCTTTGGGCATTAATGGTAGATATGGCAAAGGCAAAGGTTTGGTTTGAATCTGAAAACTAGTGATGTTTCTTTCCTCGTCCAGAATCTTCTGAGCCTGGCCCTTAAGTTTTCCCTTAAGCTTATCAATTAAGATATTTCGATCAATAAAGTTCTGAACCTGACCACGGCCGATGGCCGAATAAAGATAATTGCCATTTTTTTGACTGATTAATTTAATTTTAGAAAGTTCAAAAGAATCCTGGACAAATTCTTTGTCTTTTAGTTTCTGCCGTTCAACCATTTCTGCCAAACGAACATAAGGGGCATAAAAAGCTTTGACTTGACCTTCATATGACAAGGTGACCCGATTTACTTCTTCATTAATCTCAGCCGAATAATCTTTTTTGACCCCAGTTGTTGAGATGGTTTGAGCAAACAAGACATCGTTGTCTCCGCGCGTTTTCTTAAATTCGTTCTGAAGTTTGTTTTTGGACATTACCAAGGCTTTTTTATCCAAATTAACCGCGTCGGCATTATCAAAAACCGCGACCGTCTTTTTAAAACCGCCGCTGAAATTATTGTTGGCAATAGCATAAAATTCGTCGTCAGAAAAATCCTCTGTTGTCAGTTTGGCACCACTATCCAGATTAGCTTCGGCGCCAATATTAAGGGCGGTTAGCTCGATATTTTTTTTGCCAAACGCCTTTGTCACCAGTCCCTCACCCAGATTGGCTGAAGTGGTCGCCGCCGGAACCGATACGGCAGCATTAATAACAAAAACCACACCGTCGGCACTGATAAATCTAGTGCCTTCTGCCAATTCTTTTGTTTCAAACAGACCATTATAAATAGTGACTTCGCCTTTGGCTTTTTCACCGGTGACTTTTTCACCGGTTGTGGGTTCTGAAACCGTGAGCGAAACCCGGGTTTCATAAGCCTTGACAAATTCGCTTTTGGAATTAACCGTGAATTCAATATTTGAACTGAAGTTCTCTTTTTTGGTTTGTAAAGTGATTACTGCCTGATGAAAAAATATGAAGTAAAGCAAACCCAATGATAGAATTAAGATCGGAATTCCTAACCACAAAACTTGGCGAGAGACTTTGGGAAATTTAATCTTCAAGTTGAAACTGGGCAGTTTAAAGCTGATTTTTTTGGGTTGAGTAAAAGATTGGCTCGGAACCGAACTCAATTCGGTACCAAAACCAGGAGCCAGTGGCAAAACACCGCTTTTGAGCTCTTCTTTTTCCGGTTCTACCGCCACGCTCTGCTTATCTTTAAAATAAACCTTAACCAACAGTTGCTGTAAATCACTTTCCTTTATCAAATGCTTGATTTTCAAATCCGGTTTTTCTTCCGCATTACCTAACCAAGCAATAATTTCCGACTTATCATCAAGTTGTTTATTAAGATCTTTGATCGTTTCACCAAATTCCTGAGCTTTGGCAGTTTTGTGAATGTTTTTAATTGCGGCTTTCTCAATTTCATAAAGAGAATAATCATATAAGCTCTCTTCCAAAAACAAATAAGCCGCCTCTTTCTCAAAATTATGTAAAACCGCCTCATAAAAATTCAAATAACCTAAATTATCCAGATCAACGGTTTTAAGGAGTTTTTTTATTTCCTTTAAGAAATCCTCTCTGATCGCTCCGGATTCGGTTGTATATAAAGAATTCAGAACCAAAACTGTTCTTTTTAAATAAACATTCTCACCCAGATCCCGCTCGCAGTTGGCAATGATTTTTTCGACCTTTTTGGCCGACTCTTTGAGAAACGGATCAACTGCTTCCTGATAAATAGCCGACTGATTTTGTGAATTGGCTTCTTCAAAAGCAAATCCATACAGTTTTTCGCCGGATAAAAACAGAATAAAAATATAGCGTTCAGTTTCGGCCGCATTTTTATGCAAGAAAGGGAGATTGAACATATACCAAAATCATAGTATAAAAGTCGCCTACTGTAAAGGCCTGGTCGACTTTATTTTGCCGCTTTGGTCACAATTGGGGTAATGTTACCGGCTTTGCTGTCCAAATTCAAAATATTCATAAAGTTGCCACTGGCTGGCAATACATATTTGGTATTATCGGCAAGCACTGTTTCAGACACCTGAAGTTTTCGCCAATTTTCAGCACGGCTGGTAAAATGTTTGTTGGCCGCTTCAGCCACTTTTTTAATTGCCTGACCCTCGGCATCTGCTTGCAAGATTTTTGCTTGAGCTCGCCCCTCGGCTTCCAAAATATCGGCTTGTCTGACTCCTTCAGCAGTAAGAATCCGAGCTCTTTTTTCACGTTCTGCTTTCATCTGTTTGCTCATCGCCTCAGTGATGTCTGCCGGCGGATCAATCCGCTGAACTTCAACCCGAGTCACTTTGACTCCCCAGTTGTGAGTCGCCTCGTCCAACGTGCTTCTTAAATCAACATTAATATTGTCGCGAGCAACCAAAGTTTCGTCCAAACTTTTGTCACCGATCAGATTACGAAGATTGGTTTGAGCCAGAGTGGTCGCGGCCACATTAAAATCAGCAACCTCAAACTCGGCTTTGACCGGATCAACCACTTTGTAATAAATAACCGCGTCTACGACTACGCCGACATTATCTTTGGTAATTACCTGCAAGGGTTCCACTTCAATCACCTTTTCCCTCATGTCCACTTTGATAACCATATCGATAAAGGGAATAACAATACTGATTCCAGAATCCAGCAAATGGCTATATTTGCCCAAACGAACGACAACGCCTTTTTCATAAGGCTGAATAATCACCATTCCGCGAATAAGAGTAATGACTGCCAATACCAAAAGCATAATCAAAATTGTGTTCATGGTAGTTTTAGTTTAGTAACTTTTAATGAAACGCCTTCAATTTTCAAAACCACAACCTCACTGTTTTCTTTAAGACTTTCTCCGGCGATCGCCCGCCAGATCTCACCGTCCAATAAGACTTTACCTGCCCTCAGCCGATTAATCGGTTCGACAACAACAGCTGTTTTTCCCAATAATGAATCAATCCCGATCTTCTGAGTGGTGATTAATAGTTTTTTGCGTGCTACCCGGCGAAAATAAACAAAATAGGCCAAAATAATGACAATGGCGACCACGATTCCCAGCTGCCAGGAAGCACCAAAGTAATGTACCAATCCTCCCATAATCAAAGACAGGCCGATTAAAGCAATGTCGAAACCGGAAATGGCGCCAAAGAGTAATTCAAAAATAATCAGAATTAATCCCAAAACCATTAACCAAATATTTTCAGTCATTGTTGAGCAAATTATACAAGGCAGTTTTTAAAGAATCAACAAAATGAGATTGGCTATATTTCTGAGCTTGTTTTTTTTGTCTTTTGATTAATTCTCCATTATCACCAAACATCACATTTTCCAAACCAGAAGCAATGGACGACACTTTTAACGGATCAACATAATAAGCTGCCTCACCCATAATTTCCTGAGTGACTGCAGTTCTACCAACAACAACCGGACTCTCCTGCCAACAAGCTTCCAGCCAAGGCAAACCAAAACCTTCTGCCAAACTAGGCAAAGCCACTGTTTTGGCATTCTGATACAACCATTTCAATTCCATGTCGGAAACAAAGCCCAAAAAAATAAAGCGCTTGTCGTTTTGTGTTTCTTTGAGAAATTCAACAAAACTTTTCAGCCATGGGTGATTCAAATTAGTCCGTTTGGTAAGAGCGGCCCCAGCCAAAACCAAAGTTTGATTTATTTTCTTGATTGCTTGTGCCAGACGAGGTAGATTTTTATTCCAAGTCACGTCTGCGTTATATAAAATATAATTCCGGGGAATATTATCGATAAATTTTGGAAGAGCCACCGGGCTTTTGGTTTCGTAAATCGCTTTGGCCGCTGGATATACTACGTTGATTTTGTCAGCACTGACACTAAGAGTTTGAATCAGTTCTTGTTTGACTACTTGTGAGTCGGTAATAATACCGGCAAGCTGAGAGATGATTCGGCAATTTTGCCACCAAACAAACTTCCCTTTTAATCCAATCGGAAAATGGCGAGCATATTTTAGAGGGATAAGATCGTGAATAACGATCGCTTGAGACACTCCCGCTTTTAAACTGATCTTTTGAAAAGGATTAAAATCCGTAATCAGCTCCAGATCATAACTCTGATTGCTCAATTCCAAACCATTTTTTTGACCATAACGGGCAATCCCTTCTTTCAGCATTTGATTGTAACTGCCAATCCCCCTGACAGCTGACAAAGGATTGCTTAAGCTTTCAACATTAATTCGCATAAAGTCAATATAAGTAATATATAATAAATGCTATGTTTGTGTTTATTTATTGGGTAACGACTGCTCTATTCTGGTATTTGATTAGCCTAGCTATCAGCTTGACTTTTCTGCCTCTCAATACTCTAATTTTTGGTAAATTCAAAGATCGGGGTTATGCTTTTAGCAAAGTTTTGGGGCTGGCTTTGTTTGGGTACACCGCTTTTTTTTTAAATTCGCTTAAAATAATGCCTTTTAACCAAAACGGTCTATTTTGGCTATTGGCGGCTTTTTTGGGCTTAAATCTCTTTTTGCTCAACATTTTCAAACCCAAACTTCCTAAGTTATCTATTGTCTTGTGCTACGAACTGTTTTTCCTATTAATGTTTGCCGGTTATTTATATTTGAAAGGCTTTGAAGCCTCAATTCACTCCTTGGAAAAATACATGGATTTTGGTTTTATTCAAAGCTTGCTTAATACTAAATATATGCCTCCTCAAGATATGTGGTTTGCCTCAACACTAAAAGAAAGTCTTAGTATTAATTATTATTATTTTGGTCATTTTATCAGCGCTCTTTTAATCAGAATGTCCGGAACCATTCCCAGCATCGGTTATAATTTAATGCTCGGCCATATTTTTGCCTTTGGTACAACACTTAGTTTTGCCCTTGGTTTCAACCTTTATCAGTTGTTGGCCAAACCCCAAAATCAAAAAAATGCTCTTCGCTTAGGCTTTTTATCCGGAGTCCTTTCAATGGCCATAATGAATTTTGGCGGAAATCTGCATACTATCTATCTTTTTACCAAGGGATATTTGGCTGATAATCCCGTTCCATTTTGGCAGATTTGGTCAAATTACAATCCCAGCAGTTATTGGTACCCAAACGCCACTCGTTTTATTCCGCTCACCATTCACGAATTTCCTTCGTATTCTTACGTGGTCTCTGATTTGCACGGCCATGTTTTGGATATTCCGTTTGTACTTTTAATTTTGGCACTTTCAATAGTGATAGTTCAAATAAAAAACTGGCGAAAACTGCTATTACCACTTGGTTTTTACAGTCTTATTTTGGCAATTAACTATATGACCAATTCCACTGATTTTATTGTTTACTCTGTAATTTTGTTTTTTGTACTGATGATTGTTTTTGATCATTTAACCAAAGTGCTTGCTCTAACCGGAATAACCGGATTGACTGCTCTGGTATTAACCCTGCCTTTTTCGATTAACTTCAAACCGTTTGCGAGTTCACTTGGAGTCAATTGTGCTCCGGATTTTTTGGTTGCCAAAGGCTCTCTGGGACCGCTGTTATTTGAGGCCAATAAGTGTCAAAACAGTCCTACCTGGATGTTGTTTATTTTATGGGGATTTTTCTGGATTATTTTTTTGATTTTTTTAAAAACTATTTTCTTTAACAAAAAAAGAGAAATCTACAGAGATCGAATTACTTATTACTTTTTCTTTGTTTTTACAGTCAGTATTTTGCTAACGCTGTTTGCCGAGTTTTTCTATTTTAAAGATATTTATCCTGCCCATTTTCGGGCGAACACCATGTTCAAGCTCGGCTATCAATCCTTTATCATGATGTCGATATTATCTGGAGTTGTTATCGTTTATGTTTTCAAAGGCTTACCGTTTATTTCCAAAATATTCAAGTTAATTCTGATTATAATCCTATTGCCGTTACTGACTTTGGTACTGATTTATTATCAATACGCTCTGCCTTCTTATTTTGGGAAAACAGGCTTTCAAACCTTAGACGGAACTTATTGGATTAAACAACAATATCCCGACAGTTATCAGATTATCCAAAAATTAAATCAGCTCAAAGCCACTTTATTCGACTTTAATATTGTCGAGGCTCACGGTGACAGTTATTCTGACTATAATTTAATTTCCGCCCACACCGGGCTTCCCACAATTGTCGGTTGGCCGGTTCATGAATGGCTCTGGCGTGGCTCTTATGACGTGGTCAGACCCAGAGCGGCCGAAGTTCAATTAATATACGAGGGGGATGAAAAAGATTTATTGCCAATAACCAAAATTCTTAAAAAATACAAAATCAAATTTATTATTGTTGCCGAAATGGAGAAGCGCAAATATCCAATACTAAACTCCCAAAAATTTTATAAAATAGCTCAACCGATATACATTAATAAGAAAACCAATAGTTACCTTTTTAAATTAAAAATCAATGACTAAAAAAATATTTTTTATTGATCTGCCTAAAAAAGTGAATCAAGTCGTTGACTTATATGGTTGGGTTCAGACTATTCGCAAACACGGCAAAATCAATTTTATTGATCTGAGAGACAGCACAGCTGTAATTCAGGTAGTAGGAGCCGAAGAGTTGGCCGATTTGCATCCTGAAGAAGTGGTCAAAATCAAAGGCACAGTTGCCTTAAGAGGAGAACGCTACGTCAATAAAAACCTGGCCACCGGCACAATTGAACTTCAGGCTGAAACCGTAACCAAGATTAGCTCTGCCAAAACTCCGCCCTTTCCTTTAAACACCGACGGCTATGAAATCGATGAGGAAACTCGTTTAAAGTATCGCTATCTGGATATCAGACGGGAACGGATGACCAGAAATTTGCAACTTCGTTCTCAACTTGTCTGGAAAGTCAGGCAGTTTTTGTTTAATCATCATTTTTTGGAAGTAGAAACACCAATCCTCACTAAGACCACTCCTGAGGGCGCCCGAGATTTTTTGGTTCCCTCAAGATTGCAAAAAGGTAAATTTTATGCCCTTCCCCAAAGTCCACAACAATATAAGCAATTATTAATGGTGGCTGGATTAGAGCGCTATTTTCAAATCGCCCGTTGTTTTCGAGATGAAGATCCTCGTCGCGATCGGGCTTATGGCGAATTTACTCAATTGGATATGGAGATGTCTTTCGTCAACCAAGAAGATATTCTAAAACTGACTGAAGAAATGTTCACGACAATCGTGGAGGAATTATTTCCGGACAAAAAAATCAGTCAAAAACCTTGGCCCAGATTAACTCATGCTGAAGCGGCCAAAAAATACAAAAGCGACAAACCCGATTTGAGAAAAGATAAAAATAATAAAGATGAATTGGCTTTTGCTTGGATTATTGAGTTTCCACTTTTTAACGAACAACGAAGCCAGGATTTTTTCTATGGATCGGGGAACTCAAAATTTGCTCCTTCCCACCATATGTTTACCGCTCCACATCCAGATGACTTGGCTCTTTTAAAAACCAATCCGCTCAAAGTGAGAAGTTTGCAGCATGATTTGGTTTTAAACGGCTTTGAAGTTGGAGGCGGCAGTATTCGAATCCATCAGAAAGAAGTTCAAAATCAGGTTTTTGACCTGATTGGTTTTAGCAAAGAGCAAAAAAAGCAATTTGACCATCTCTTGGAGGCTTTCGAATTTGGAGTACCCCCGCATGGAGGAATTGCTCCGGGAATCGACCGTTTGCTGTTTGCTATTTTGGGTGAACAATCTTTGCGCGAAGTGATGGCTTTCCCGGCAAGTTCCGGCGGTAAAATCGCGGTTATGAAGGCCCCTAGCACCGCCACACCAGAGCAATTGCTGGAGTTGGGGATCAAAACCGATGATCACCAAAAGTAAAATCTACTGGAAATACTGTTTTTATTTGTTATTGGCGTTTTTTTGGTTGCTTTATCCCGGACAACAGTCGCTATTAAAAAAAGCCGGGCTAAATTACAGCGCTTTTATTCAAAACCAACCGATTAAATTCAAACCAGAAGCATTACCGAGATTAACCGATGAAATTGAAAAGCCGTTAGTTTTTGCCCAATCTTATTTGGTCATAGATCTGTCTTCTTTTACACCAATCCTGAGCTACCGTCCAGTTCAGAAAATGTACCCGGCTTCTTTGGTTAAATTAGCGACAGCAATAGTCAGCTACCAACATTATCCCTTAGAACAACAATTGACGGTCAATAAAGTCATCAACGAGGAACTCAAGATGGGCTTGGTAAAAAACGAAAGAATCTCGGCTCTTAATCTGCTTTACGGAATTTTGGTGTATTCGGCCAACGACGCGGCCTATACTCTGGCCGAAAACTACCCCGGCGGCGTAGAACCGTTTGTGCAAGAAATGAATCTTTTAGCCAAACGTCTAGAAATGAAAAACACTCATTTTACCAATCCAATCGGCTTTGATTCGCCCAAACAATACACCACTGCTTTTGATTTGGCCCTTTTATCACGGGAATTTATCAATAACCAGGTGCTTTTAAATATTGCCTCGACCAAATCAATCACGGTTTCTGACGCGGACTTTGAACATTTTCATTATCTTAATAGTATTAACGAGTTATTGGGAGAAATTCCTCATCTGGGCGGCCTAAAAACCGGGACCACGGATAACGCCGGACAAAACTTGATTTCTTTTTATCGTCTTAATAAAAAACCCTTGTTGTTAATTGTACTCAAGAGTGAAGATCGCTTTGTGGATACTCGTGCCTTAATCGATTATCTTAATAGCAATTTGGTCTTTATTGAGATTACTTAAGTAGATATTCATCCTTGATCGCCGGCAAATAAGCGACAAAGTCATCACTACCCAAGAAAACAAACACCGGCTGAAAATACGGCTGGTATGATTGAGGATCATAATAACCAACATCAATTTTTTTGATTTTAATTTTGTTGCTATGGTTTTTTGAGATTGAAATTGTCGTTGCCTTGCCCTGTTTAAGCTTGGCAAAAGCTTCTTCGCTGGTTAACAACGGATAAACGCCGGGTTCTTCCGACAATTTTTCAAAACTCAAATATTGCATCTGGACTATTTCGGCATAATAGTTAAGGGGCGCCAAAATCACATAATTTTGACTACTGAAATATTCGGGAGTCAGAATATTAAGAACCTCGTCTTCTCTGAAAAAATCGATTCGGACTGCCTGAGGAAAACTGCCCTCCTCATACGGAATAAATTTGTTAGTCATTAAATCATAAGTCTGATAAACAGGATTGTTGGTTCCAGTCGCCAGATATCTCGGATAAGCATCTCGAGTTAACATCCCCTGGCGGCCTTTTTCGACAAACTCATTTTCCAGAAGAGTAAATCTCGCCTCTGGAGTGGCCTCAACTAAAGCCTGTAATTGAGATCCGGTTTTGTAATAATACTTAAAGTGCAAGTTGACAATGTTGATTTCTAAAATCCGGTAATTGTCCTCATACTTTACCCATTGATCGTTCAGTCTTTGCGACTGATAAATTTCAGTGTCAAAATCAAATGATTTGGCTAGACTGTCGATTTTGGCAAGGTAAGCCAAAGTACTCTTAGGTTCGGGAATAAAATAAACCGCCGCACTCGCCGTTGTTTCCGGATATTGCCCGTTAATGGTATCCAAAACGTATTCATATTTCCCACTATTAATTCCCTCTTCAAAAACCGGGGCTTTGATTGAACCATACACCGGGTTAAGATGCAGGTCTTCCTGAACCGGCTTCGCCGTTATCATTAACACCAGAATGATCAATAAATAAAAAAATAAAATCCCTAAAATCAACAATCCCAACAGCTTCGCCATTACTCTGATTTGTAAGGAAAATTCAGACAAAGTCATATTTTAACTATATCAAAAATGGTAAAATGCATTTTAAGATGATTCGCACCAGAATTGCACCCTCACCAACCGGCTTCCCTCATATCGGCACAGTTTATCAAGCTATGTTAGATAAGGCTTATGCCAAAAAACATCATGGCCAATTTTTTATTCGGATAGAAGACACGGATAGGCAGCGCTTTGTTAAGGGAGCGGAGGAAAAAATTTATCAAGCTCTTGATTGGTTTGGTTTAACCGAAGACATAAGTCCACGAAAACCGGATAATTTAGGACCATATCGTCAATCAGAAAGATTAAAGATTTACCAAAAATACGCTCAAGAATTGGTAAAAGAAGGGAAAGCTTATTATTGTTTTTGCAGCAAGGAGCGTTTGGAAACGATGAGAAAAGAACAGCAGACGGTCAAAAAACCACCACTGTATGATCAAACCTGTCGAAAACTTTCTCACGCAGTAATCCAAGAAAACCTAAAAAAAAACATCCCTTATGTTATTCGAATGAAAATTCCCAAAAACCGGCAGATTAAAACAAATGATATTATTCATAAAAATCTGGTTTTTAATTCCAATCTAATAGATGACCAAGTGATTCTCAAATCAGACGGTTATCCAACTTATCATTTGGCGGTCGTCGTGGATGATCATCTTATGAAAACCAGCCATGTCGTTCGCGGACCAGAGTGGTTGCCAAGCTATCCCAAACATTTGCTCTTATATGAATATCTTGATTTTAAACCACCCCAATTTGTTCATACTCCGCTCATAACTAATATGGACGGTTCAAAAATGTCTAAACGCCATGGTCACGCCAACGTTGATTGGTATCGGGAAAACGGATTTCTACCAGAAGCCATTCTTAATTTTCTGGCCCTTCTGGGCTGGAGCCATCCGCAAGAAAAAGAGATTTTCTCCTATGATGAATTTTGCCAATCCTTTGATTTTAAAGATTTGAATCCGATCAGTCCTAAATTCAATTTAGAAAAGCTCGAATGGCTAAACGGAGAATATCTTCGACAAATGCCTGCGGAAAAATTACTGGAAAAACTAAAACAATATTTAGACGAATACGGCCAGATTAAACTAACCGAAACACAAATTAAATCAACTGTTCCATTGGTGCAAACACGGATGAAAAAGCTCTCAGACTATTGGCCATTGGTTGAGTTTATCTTTGAACAACCTGCTAAAGTCGATTTTCCGATCAGTTTTCTTAAACAAGCTCAAAGCGAATTGTTCAAGACCTATGAACAAATTGAGTGGAACCATCAAGAAATATATAGCAAAACTGAACAGATAGCCAAGAAGTTGGCTATCAAACCAGTAAAACTGTATATGGATATTCGCTTTGCTCTATCAAATCAAAAAGTAACCGCGCCTTTGTTTGAAAGTCTGGAAATTATCGGACGCAAAGAAACACTCAAGCGCTTAAAAAGCGTTCTGGTTTAATCAAGAATGTGATAATCGGTGTCAACAGACAAGTCAAGATATACTTTTTTGCCACGGGATAGTTCCAATTCCTTGCGAGCGGCCATCCCAATTTCTTTGATCATTCGCCCTTCACGGCCAATCAGCATTTTTTTGTAGCGTTTATCTAAAGTCAAGACGACTGCTTTGATATAAAGCGTTTTGTTTTTGCGTTCGGTTACCTCTAAAACTCGTACCGCTGTTTTATACGGAACTTCCTCGCGTGTAAAAAGATAAACTTTTTCCCTAATCAACTCTTCGATAAAGATTTTACTACTCACATTAAGAGCCGGATAGCTAAACTGATCTTTATCAACCAAAGGATAGGGTCGTTTGGCTTTTTCAAACAAGCTATCTAACAATGGCTTAACGTGAGTACGATTAAGTCCTGAGATCTTGTAGATCTCCGAAATCTCATCTTCTAAAAATCGGTATTCTGATAAATAAGAAGGCGACTTGATGTCGATTTTATTAATGATTAAAATGACTGGCTTTTTGATCTTACGCACAATTCCCAAAACCTTACCTTCCTCATAATCACGATGACGTGTGTGATCAACAACATACAGAGCGACATCAAAATCACCGTCAATGGATTCCTGAGCCCGACGATTGATTTTTCGCGACAATTTGTCTTCGGCTTTTTTAAAAATTCCCGGTGTATCGATGAACAACAACTGACCGCGCTCATCCTCATAAAGAGCCTTGATGCTAAAACGGGTGGTTTGGGACTTGGGGGACGTAATACTGACTTTGGTACCTAGTAAGTTATTAACAAAAGTGCTTTTGCCGACATTTGGCCGCCCTAATATTAAGACCACTGCACTATGCTTATTCGGGGTTTTTGTCTTGTTCACTCTTTATCACTAACTGTTAGTCGTTTGCGTCCTTTGTCTCTTCTTCTTTTAAGAACGTCACGACCAGAGTGACTGCTGTTTCGAGAACGAAAACCGTGTTTACGGGCTCGTTTGATTTTTGATGACTTGTGGCCAACATAACTTTTGCTCATGTAGTTTTAGCAACTAATAACGATGCTTGGCTTCCTTCAAATTCCTGATACACTGCCTCTGTTACAAACGGCATGAAAGGATGAAGCAAAACCAAACAAGAAACAAAAATATTTTTAACTAGCTTCAGTGTTCTTATGTTACCATTTCGCAACTCGACTTTCAATGCCTCAAGATATTCGTCGGCCAAACGATGCCAAACGAACTCATAGACCTCGCCAAAAGTTCGGGACAACTGAAAACGATCCATCTGATTTTGGTACTTGGCTTTTAGTTTATTAAATTCCTCTAATAACTTGGCTTCATCAGTCTTTAGATCTTTATCTATCAACTCAAACTGGTCAACCGCCGTTGAATTTTCTTTAAGACTCATTTCAAGAAAACGGCCAATATTCCAGATTTTATTGGCAAAGTTGCGCATGGCTTTGACTTTTTCTTCAGTGAGCGGGATTTTGCTACCCTCAGCCACCCCAAACAACAGTGAGGCTCGGAAAGCGTCGGCACCATATTTTTCAACCAGCTCAATTGGATTGATCACATTCCCCTTACTTTTGCTCATTTTCTGACCCTTACTATCTGACACCATAGACCACAAATAGACATTTTTAAACGGAACCTGCTTTTTTAAATAAAGCGAAAATAATAACATCCGGCTTACCCAAAACGGAAGAATGTCGGATAAAGTTCCCAAAACATCGGTCGGAAAACGGTAAGCATATTCTTCGGCTTTTAAAGTGACCAGCGGCCACTGACCAGACGAAAACCAGGTATCAAAAGTGTCGGTTTCCTGCAAATATTGACCCTCTGGTTTAGTGACGCTGATTGTGTAATCGCTGCCAACCGGCGCGGACAACTCCTGCAAGCCAGCTTCAATTTGGCTAAAAGGATATTTTTTTAATAAGTCCTGAGCATAACCTTTGACTGATTCTTTTTGGGAATTTAAAAAAACCAGATAGGCATTAGTTTGATTGATGTCATACCAGGCCGGAATACGAATCCCCCAAGTAATCTGGCGACTGATGGGCCAGTCGTGCATCTGTTCAAGCCATTGCAAAATCTGTTTTTGGTATCTGACTGGAAAAAAACGGACTTGTTTATCTTTGATGGCTTTGATTACCGGTTGTTTCAGTTGCTTCACTTTAATAAACCAGTTGGGAATGATTGTGGGTTCCAAATCCCGACCGCATTTATAACAAACAGTGACTGCATGTAAGTATTGATCGTCGATTCTTTCAATCAAGCCTTTTTGTTTTAGGTCCGCGACAATTTTTTCTCTGGCAATTTTAACTTTCAGACCGGCATAAGGTCCGGTATGCTCATTCAGCCGGCCCTGACGATTAATAACCTGCTTGACTTTGAGATGATGACGTTTGCCGACTTCAAAATCATGAGGATCGTGAGCTGGAGTTATCTTAACCACTCCGGTTCCAAAATCCGGATCAACCGTTTCATCAGCAATCACTTTAATCTTAAATTGGCCCAGTAGCCCTTGAACGTCAACCGTTTTTCCAATCCATTGCTGATATCGCTTGTCTTTGGGATGAACAGCCAAAGCCGTGTCGCCAAACTTGGTTTCGGGCCTGACCGTAGCCAAAACAAGTGGTCCGTATTTTAAGTAATACAGTGGGTCAATTCTTTCGACGTGCTTTACTTCCAATTCTGAAAGTGATGTCCCGCAAAAAGGACAATAATTAACAATATAGTCGTCTCGATAAACATAACCCTCTGTTTGCATTTTGATAAAAGTGGCATAGACTCGCTCTAAAACCGCTGAATCCAAAGTAAAAACACTGCGACTCCAATCGGCCAAAAAACCCAAGCGTTTAAACTGCTGGTAAATTAATCCAGAATTGTCTTTTACAAAACGCTCAATATTTTGATAAAGAGTCGCTCGATCAAAATCCAAACGACTTTTGCCGGTTTTTTTGAGCTGTTTTTCATAAACGTATTGAGTTTCAAAACCGGCGTGATCCATTCCCGGGATCCAGAGCGAAGAAAACCCTCTGATTCTTTTGTAACGGATTAAAATATCGTCAACCGCATACATTCCGTGGCCGGCATGCAAAGAGGCGTTTGCGTTTGGCGGAGGCATTAGAATCGTAAACGGCTTAAGCTTGGTTTTGGGTTTTAAAAACCCCTGTTTTTCCCAAAAAGAATATAGCTTGTTCTCATAATCGGTGGCAATAAAGCGCTTGTCCATACACGCTTTATTATATCCTACAAAAAGAGCTATTTATAGTACTCTTTTACCTGAAACAGGATATACAGAGAAAGCAAAGTCCCGATGATTAAACCGCCCAGATTAAACACGACCAGATTTTGTACCGCTCCTAAAAGGGCAGCATAAAATAAAAGTGACCAGGCTGATTTGGCTTTTTTAAACAATCCTGGAATCGCCAAAGCCTCAATGACGACAATTGCCAAAGTAAATACCCAAGTGAGCGTATACCCAGTACCATAACCAGTGCCGGCTATATAAGCAAAAGGACTAAACATTGCCGCCAAACCAAAAACAGCCAGAATCAACGGCAAAGCCATGACAATCATAATCACCGAAAGCCAGGGCAAAATTTTAACTATCAGCTCACGCCACTCTTTGGGAATTGAAGGCGCCTTATCTACCAAATAGTATTCAAGCTTACTTTCTAACTGAGTAACCATAGACTTCCAGTCACTCGAAGACGTTGATTTGGCCATGTCGGTGAAATATTAATTTGTAATTTTAACCACAGAATAACTTTTATTTATTGTTTTGTCAATAAAAAAGCACTGATATAATAGCTAATAATGAAAATTGTCAAATTAACCAAGAAAAATTTGACCTCTGTTATCAAACAAGCCAAACATTATCTGGAAAAAGACGGCCTAGTGGTTTTTCCTTCTGACACCGTTTATGGTTTGGCGGCCAATGCTTTATCTAAAACTGCGATACAAAAACTTTATCAATTTAAAGATAGACCAGTTAATCAATCAGTTGCCATTGCAGTTGCAAATTTAAACAGTGCCAAACAATATTTTAGAATTAATACTGTGCAACAGAGTTTATTAGAAACACTGTTACCCGGACCATTTACGGTTGTTTTGGAATCAAGACACAAAGCAATTACTCAACTTGAGGCCGAAGACCAAACCTTGGGAATGCGAATACCAGACTATTTTTTTACTAAAGCCCTAAGTCAGTCAATTGATTCTCCCTATACTGCTACCAGCGCTAATCTTCATAACAAAGGTCCGCATTACTCAATTACAGCGCTATTAAATAGCCTGTCCTACAAAAAGAAACAATTATTAGATCTAATTATTGATTATGGCTCTTTGCCTCACAATCAACCATCAACCATTATCAACCTTACCGGCAACAAGATCGCTATGTTGCGCCAAGGGGATTACTTATTCAAGCCTGTTTTAAACCAAAAAGTCATTTCGGTTGAGCAAACACAATTGCTAGCCAAACAGCTCTTAGAAAAATATCTAGACCAAGCTGATAATAAAGCGCTGGTTATGATTCTTCAGGGTGATTTGGGAACTGGCAAAACCGTTTTTACCCAAGGATTGGGCCATCACCTAGGCATTAATAATATTGTTTCACCCACTTATGTTGTCTATTATGAATATCTCACTCAAAATCCTTTGATCAAAAAACTTCATCATTTTGATCTTTATCAACTTGAAAGCCCAGAGGACTTTGAACCGCTGGCAATTGATAAGCTTTTGATTCCAAATAATCTTCTGGTCTTTGAATGGGGAGAAAAATTAGGCTCTATTTTTTCTTTAATAAAAAATCGAAACACTTTGATCATTTTAATTAAGATTAACGAACTGACTCGCAATTCACGAGAGTTCGCTGTTTATCAGCTTTCATGAAAATATTAGCCATCGACACCTCATGTGACGAAACCAGCGTTGCCATCACACAAGGCCAGAAAGTAATCAGCAATGTTTTGTTTTCTCAAATCAAAATTCATGCGCCTTTTGGCGGAGTCTTTCCTTCTTTGGCCAAACGAGAACATTTAACCAAAATCAAACCGGCAGTTAGCTTGGCCTTAAAACGAGCCGGACTAATAATTAATAAAATCGAGGCGATCGCGGTTACTTTTGGGCCTGGTTTGCCGCCGGCTCTGGAAGTCGGGGTCAACTTTGCTAAAGCGCTTTCCCAAAAATATCAACGGCCTTTAATTCCAGTAGACCACTTGGAGGGCCATATTTATTCTGGAATTACACTTAATCAAATGGGTAAACCAAAACGCCAGTTTCGCTTTCCACTTTTGGCACTGATTGTGTCCGGCGGCCACACTCAACTGGTACTAATGAACAATCATATTAATTACAAGGTTGTTGGCCAAACGCTGGACGACGCTTGTGGTGAAGCTTTGGATAAAGCCGGTCGGCTAATGGGCTTGGGCTATCCCGGCGGTCCTATTATCGAGAGATTGGCTAAATCCGGCAACATCAATCAATACTCTTTACCCATTCCGATGCTCCAACATCAGTCTCTGGATTTTTCTTTCTCTGGTTTGAAAACCGCGTTTAAGAGATTAATCTATTCGTTAGACGAAAAACAGAAATTAGAAGCCATTCCTGATTTATGCGCTTCTTTTCAACAGGCAGTCTTTACATCGCTCTTAATCAAATTAGAAAAAGCGATTAAACAATTTCAACCAAAACTGATTGTAGTGGGTGGCGGAGTCTCTGCTAATAAAGAATTACGAAAACAGCTACGAACTTTGTTAGCCAAAAAAATACCGGTTTATTTCCCACCGCTCAAAAAGCTGACCGGCGACAACGCGGCCATGATTGGCGTTGTTGCTTACTTTAAATATCAAAAAGGAATTTATCTTACTCATTCAGAAACCCTGGACCGCCTGCCCCGTACCAATCTGGATAATTATATTAACTAATGCTTAGTGCCAACGGGAGGAATCGGACCTCCGACCCATCGCTTATGAAACGATTGCTCTACCGCTGAGCTACGTTGGCAAATCTTCTAAATTATACCGCAAAAAGTGATAAGATTAAAACTATGCAACTGAACAAACTAGTACGCGACAAAATCGCCCGAATTATCAAAAAACAGGGTCGGGTACCAGTAACTCATGTCGCAGATGATCAAGAGTATTATCACAAACTCAAAGCCAAACTTCAGGAAGAAGTCGAAGAATTTGTAAAATCTAATCATATTGATGAACTGGCCGACCTTTTGGAAGTAATCTATGCTATCTGTGAATATAAAGGCATCAGCCGGGAAGATCTAAACGACCGTCGCCGCAAGAAAAACGAAGAACGTGGCAAATTTTTGGACCGGATTATTCTTGATTCAGTTGAGAACTGATTCTTGTGGCGATTTCCTGAAATTTATCAGGCGTTAATTTAATCACCTCCGGAATATACTCAGATCCCGATTTTTGATCGCGAGGCATGATGTGAATATGAGCATGAGCTACTTGTAATCCGTGAGTCACATAAGCAATAAAATTTGGCTTTAAGCTTTTTTGCATTGCCCGAGTTATTTTAAGAACTGAAAGCCAGTATTGATCAAACTCCGGAACATCATAAGTCCAGCGATAATGCTGTTTAGGAATTAAAACCGTATGGCCAATTGTTCTGGGATAAATATCCAAAAAACCAAGAAACAAGTCATCCTCATAAACCTGATAACAGGGTAATTTTTTCTCAATAATTTGGCAAAAAATACACTCTGACATATTTATAATTTAGCAAATTGGTGATATAATTTCCAAATGTCTCCACAAAATGTACTTGAGGTCAGTTCTCTGTCTAAAATATTTAAGTCAAAGTCGAAAAGCTTTACCGCGGTCGACAATGTTTCTTTTGGTTTGAAAAAGGGAGAAATTTTGGGATTGTTAGGCCCAAACGGGGCTGGAAAAACGACCACTATTCAAATGTTGTTAGGAATACTCACCCCCACTTCTGGTTCAATTAAATACTTTGGCCAGAATCTGGAAGAACACCGAGAAAGTATTCTGGAACAGGTTAACTTTTCCTCAACCTATACTCACCTTCCTTGGCGATTAACAGTCATGGAAACTCTAAAATATACCAGTTATTTGTATAACATTAAAGATAGAGCCAAACGGATCCAAAGAATTGTTGATCTGTTCCGGCTTTACCCTTTGGTCAATCAGGAAATTGCTTCCCTTTCGGCCGGTCAACTCACCAGATTGAATATTGCCAAAAGCTTTATCAACTATCCCAAAGTGCTATTATTGGACGAGCCAACGGCCTCGCTCGATCCGGAAACCGCCGACTACATCAGGAAATTTATTCTTAACGAGCGTAAAGAGTTTGAAGTATCGATCCTGTTCACTTCGCATAATATGCCCGAAGTTGAGGAAGTTTGCGACCGGGTGATTTTTATTAATCAAGGTAAGATTGTTGCCGAAGACAAACCGGAAAATTTGCCCAAAATCATCAAATTTTCCAAACTGGAACTGGTAATGGTCGATGGCCTCAAAAGAACAATTGAACTCTGCCATCATCAAAAATTAAATCATCAGATTAAAAAAAGAGCGATTGAAATTGAGATTGAAGAGAAGAATATTGCTCAACTGTTAAACAAATTGGCCAAAAAAGGCATTCGGTATGATCAGATCTCCATTAAAAAACCTGATTTGGAGGATTTCTTTTTAGAAGTTGTCAGGCATAAATCATGAAAATACACCGCATTTATGCCATGGTCATCAGATACTGGTATTACCTGAAACACAGTCTTGACAGAATGTCGGATATGTTTTATTGGCCAACCGTAGACTTGTTGCTCTGGGGCTTAACCAGCCGTTTTGTGCAGAGCCAGTCAACTGATGTACCCAATATTATTTTAGTGATCATTTCCGGAATTTTGTTCTGGATCATTGTCTGGCGCGGCCAGTATGAAATTACAGTCAATTTTCTGGAGGAGCTTTGGAATAAAAATCTGGTCAATTTGTTTGTTTCTCCCTTAAAAATTCGGGAATGGGTGGTCTCGGTTTTTATTATCGGCATTATTAAAATGGTTTTGAGTCTTGGCTTTGCTTCAACATTAGCTTTCTTTTTGTACAAAACTAATATTTTTAGTTATGGTTTATATCTGATTCCGTTTGCCGCATCACTGATTCTGACTGGCTGGGCGGTGGGCTTATTAATCGCCGGAATCATTATGCGTTACGGTACTCGTTTGCAAACTTTAGCTTGGACGGCAATTATGATGATCTCTCCTTTTTCGGCAGTTTATTATCCGATCTCAATTTTGCCGGAATGGGCCCAAACAGTTGCCAAACTGGTACCTTCCAGCTATATTTTTGAAAACGGCCGTTCGCTTATTTTCAAACAGACAGTCAATCACGAAGAATTATTAATGAGTTTTCTTTTGAATTTTATTTATCTCAGTTTGGCCCTAATCTTTTTTAAACAATCTTTTGAAAAAGCCAAACAGCAGGGATTAATCTCCATCTACTGATCGCAACCAAGCTGACGACACTCATTTTTAAATTTTTCTAGAGTCTCGCGCCCCATATCCAGTCGACGATAAACGTTTGGACTAGCAACCAATTCTTTTACCAAAACAATGTTTTCCAGCAATAAACGACGACGGTGTTCTGTCGTTAAACTGTGTAGAACCGTAATCGGATAAAGATTTTTGGTTTCAATCATGGTTTGTAAACTGTCTTTTTTCTGCGGATAACTCCAACCGGTTAAACGCATTTTTTTGCATTCGGCATAAGCGATGGCGTCAGTAGAAAATTTGGTATTGGTAAAAATCCAGGTACCATAAACTTTGTCGTTTGGTAATTTCGCCATTAAGTCCTCACCCCTGGCGTGGACATAAAGCACCACCTTAATATCGGAACGTACGCCTTGCTGATTATGATATTTGCACTCCACAAAATAGACTCGATTGTCTTTTTTGGCCAAAACATCAACTTCATGATTGACACAGCTGCCAGGCATCTCAATGCCCACTTCGGTTTGATATCCGTATTCCTTTAGCAAATGGCCAATAAAAACTTCAAACGGATATCCGGTCGGACCTAACTCCATAATGGCCTTTTTTAATCGGAATCGAATTTCACCAACCGGATAAGATTTAATTAAAAATTGCGATATTAAATTGTAGATTTCACTCGTTGGAATGTTTTCATAAAGATGAGTTTTCAAATCGCTCAGCACTCGCTCGTGATATTCAAGAGGAACTTGAGCCCGGCTAATGGCTTCTTTGATTTTAGTTTCGCTATAGAGTTCACGCTCGCCGCTGGCTTTAATTACATAAAGATCTTTCATAAAGAAGGCGTGGTCGAAGAAGTTTTTTTGTTTTTTGCAAAAGTATAAATTAATAGACCTCCGGCAACCACAACCAAAAACAAAGTGATCAATAGAGCCGGAGAGAAAATAGAGCTGGTTTCCTCGCTTTGTTCGTCGATTGGCTCGCCCGAAGAGTTAAGATTCTGATTCTGACCGGTTCGTAGCGCCTTAAAAGAGCTGACGGCTACTGTGGCCAAAGGCACGGCCCGATTGTCTGCTGAGATCAAATTTAATTGTTTGGATTGCAAATATTCTTGGTTCCCTGCTAAAAATTGAGAACTGGCCACTATTTCGTTGGTATTATTTTTCGGATTGCTAAAAACCAAATCATAAGGCAAGCTCGGTAAGTATTGGGAGCCGATCTTAAAATAACCGCCTTTATCGGCTGTGGCCAGATAGATCACTTTGTCGCTGTTCTCTTGTTTGATTCCCACACGGGCTTCGGGAATAATCTTGCCTTCTGGATCATAGGCATAACCTTCTATATAATTCAGAAGTGGTTCAAAAGTAATGCCGCCAATTGGCTCAAACACTTGACTGGCAGTAAGGTCTTTTTTGATGTAGCGCAAAACGATTTTGTCAGGCACGCCTTTCGCAGTTAGCGGGTATAAGCCGGTCAATAACGTGGTTCGCCAAAAACCCAATTTATCGGCCTCAACCTCCTGCACGATTCTTTCTGTACTCTGAGCCATTAATTGAACCTTGGTAAAAGGATGGCTGACTTTGCCGCTGTAAGTAAGAGAGCCGTCGGCGGTATTACGATTAAGACCAAAGTCAATAATTTTAACCGGAGTCCGGATAGGAGTATTGTTACCGGGATCAAGTGGCACATCACAATGAACCAGCTTGTTAAATTCGATTATGGAAAACTGATTGTAATACAAGGAAACGGGAAGATTTTCACTGTCTTTGACTTCCGGATCACAGTAATAAGCCAGAGAGTAATTTGGATGAACCTTATCCATCGTGACCGGCCAAGTGTGCGTTTCCGGCAATTTGGCAAATTGAAGATAATAAATGCCGTTAGGAACCCAAAAATTAAACTCGCCATTTGCCTGAACAATTTGCGGATTGATAATTTTTTTATAAGAAAAAAGGTTTTTGAAATTATCGAGCAAAGTGACTTCGACTCCGGTAATCGGTTCTAAACTCCTAATATCAAAAGTCCGGCCCTTGGGGTCCCAATCGATAAAGCGCTGCCCTTTGGGACGATTTCGTCTGGGTCTTCTGATTGTGGCTGGTGTTGGTGTCGTAGTTGTTCGTTCAAAAGACTGCAAATGCAATGATTCCTCAGGAGAAACTGAAGGATCAACTGTAATCGTAGTCGGGGAAACATCTTGATCGGTTACATAGTATGCATTAAAAATATGTGAGGTAACTTGCGGTGAAAAACTGCGGACAATCACCTCAAGATTGCCGCTCTCATCGGTTCTAACCGGATTGGTAAGCGCCTTAAACTGATAGCTGGGATCCGGAGTCATCATATCGCCTCCGGGAATATTATTTAGTTTCTCGTCCAGCTGTTCGTCTCCGGTAGTACAGTGAATTCCAGAACCGGTATTAATACAGCCAGCGATATAAACCTCGGTGTTGGGCTCAAATTCTTCGTTGGCAATTTTCAGTTCGTGATCAGGATTGGCCGGATCCGGGTGAGCCGTGTTTTCCGGATAAGGCTCACAAATAGGATTAAGCGGATCTTCACAGGGAATATACATTGTGTCAGCAAACAACTCAATCGCTTCACTTTTAACTTGAATAATTTCGGCTTCTTGAGCTTGACCTTGTCCGGTCTCTAAGAGAAAAAGGCCGAAAATAACTACAACAAAAACTACGCCTAATTTTTTAAGCATCTATTTATTTTTACTCTATTTACAACTTTTCCGCAAGCGGTTTTCCCTGTAAATATTTCGTAATCTTCTGCCAAAAAATATCAACTCCGTCTGGACTAACCTCATTTTTGTAATCAATGCTGTCATCTATTCGGGTGGTGTTTCTAATCATTTTTTTGAATAGTCCTACATTAAAGCACCACCAGACAAACTGAGCCGAGCGCTCGCTATGGTGTGGCATTACCACCCCTCGCCAAAAACGACTTTTCTGCCAAAGATCGGTTTTTTCTTTCAATTCCTCCAGAGAGGCTTTTCTTTCGGCCAGCCGCCACAAATAACGCTGTTGGCTTAAATTAGGAATCAGGCCGTGTTTAACCATAAAATTTAAGTTGTCAATTTCCTGCCGCCCGACCGGCTCAGCCAATAACAACAAACTGCCACCGATTTTATTGGTAGGAATCAGGGACTTAAAAGCCTGTTCAGACGGCTTGGTGATTTCCAAAGCAAAATTATTTTTCCGATAAATTTCTTCATAAAGATGAACAACTTCACGGTCAGCTGTCGCCAAATGCATTTTCACATAAGGCCGGCTCATTAATTCATTAAGATAAGGTAAGGTATAAAGCGAGGTTTTGGCAATAACATGGAATAAACAACGAGGGCATTTCTGGTAAAGCAAATCAACCAGCTTGACAAAAAAATCCATGCCAATCGCCGCTCCGGACACCGGAAAAACAAAATGAATTCGACTTTTTTCCTGATTGTCTAATTGCATCAATCTTTCCTGCCAACGCGACTCGGACAAATCACGGCTCAAAATAGGGCTCACCGGATAAGGATTGATTACGATTTGGGTTTTGCCTAAGCCGGTTTTGCCGGCATATCGTACTAACTGACGCTTGGTATAAATTGAAGGCACAAAAATAAAATCAGCCCTGTCGACGTACCAGATAAACTGCGGGCTGTCATCGGTCACAATCACTGCCAAAACTATTTTCACTTTTTGCTCTTTCATGACCTTGTCTTTAATCGCCGCAATCTGATGGGCCAAACCAAAATGAGTGGCGATCATCAGTAAAGTTTTGGGCCGCTCAATTCTTTGTTCCAATAAAGTGACTATCTGTCTGTACAGCAGTTTGGCACCATGACGCAAACCCAATCGGTAAAAATAGGTGAAGAAGTATTCCTGGGTTCCCTGACTTTGTCCCCATTCAAACAACGAACGCATCATTGGATGAAGACTAACCAGCCGGTGAATATTGGTAATACTTTTGTCTTGCGAACCTAATAAAATCGGCACCACTCCTGGCGGCAAACCATCATATAAAGCTTCGGTTACTCGCAAATGCCCCAAGCCGGCCGGAGAATAAGCAAACACCAGCATTAGAGATGAATCGTTCAAAACATGATTGAATTCTGTCACCAATTCAGTGTAACAAAATCAGAGCAAAATGTTGATATCTTATAGCAAAAAGGGTGGAACCCTTGTTTGTATTGTCGGGACGGCGAGACTCGAACTCGCGACCTTACGCACCCCATGCGTACGTTCTAGCCATCTGAACTACGTCCCGAATTAAGGTAATTTTACCAGAACCCTACCCCAACTGTTTGCTTTTTGTAAAAGTATGTTATACACTTGCCTGCATATGGCAAAAATTAAAAAAACCACTCAACCCAAAAAGACCGTTAGAAAAACTGTTAAAAAAATTACCGCTGTCAAAACCGTCGCTAAACCAAATATCAATCAATTACCCGAAAAACTGCAAAAACTCAATTTGTTGCCAATAGCAATTTTTTTGGTGGCTGTTTTTGTTTTGGTGGCTCTTTTTATTTTCTTAAGAAAAACGCTGGTTGTGGCAACAGTTAATGGCCAACCCCTGACTCGTTTGGCTGTCGTGAAAACCTTGGAGAAACAAGGGGCCAAACAAGTAGTGGACAGCTTAATTTCACAAACTCTTTTAGTACAAAAAGCCAAGCAGGAAAAAATTACGGCTTCAAACGACGAAATTCAGGCCGAAATCACCAAGATCGAGGCTCAGCTTCAAAATCAAGGCAGCGATCTCCCAACGGTATTAGCAACCAAGGGCATGACTCAACAAGATTTGGAAGAACAGATTAAATTAAGATTGTTGTGGGAAAAATTACTGGCCGGCAAGACTTCGGTCAGCGACAAAGAAGTTAATAAGTATATTACTCAAAACCGTGACTCTTATCCTGAAGACATGAAAGAGGCCGAGCTCAAGAAAACTGTCCGCGAGCAACTAGAGAATCAAAAGCTTTCAACCGCGGCTCAGGATTTATTGGCTAAGCTCAAAGAAGAAGCGAGTATTAAATACTACATCAACTACTGATTTTTGGTATACTTACCTCTGCATTTAATTAAGTGCGGAGTAGTGTACGGCGCACAAAAGGCTCATAACCTTTTAGACTGGGTCCGACTCCCAGCTCCGCAACTAAAATCTTATGGCTAAACAATTTCTTGTTTCCATTGTTATTCCGGTTCACAACGAAGAAGCCAATATTTCGCCCCTATTACTCCGGCTAAACCAAGTAATTGCCAAATACAATCACGAAATTATTTTCGTTGACGACGGCTCAAGCGACCAAACGCTCACGGTATTAAAAGAACAGGTCAAAAAAAATTCCAAACTCAAAATTCTGTCTTTCAATCGTAATTTTGGCCATCAGGCCGCATTGTCGTGCGGCTACGAACACGCCAAAGGCGACTGTGTGATTACAATCGACGCCGATTTGCAGGATCCGCCCGAAATTATTGACGAAATGATTAAAAAATGGCAACAGGGATACGAAATTGTTTATGCTAAACGCAAAACAAGGCAAGATACTTTATTTAAAAAACTGACTGCCTTTACTTTTTATCGTTTTATTAACTTTCTTTCTGATACGCCAATCCCCACCGATGTTGGTGATTTTCGTCTACAAGATAAACGAGTAAATGATTACTTAAAAAAGCTGCCTGAACACAACAAATTTTTGCGAGGCTTAGTGGCTTGGGGCGGTTTTAAAGAAATTTATTTAACAATTGATCGAGATAAACGCTATAGTGGCAAAACTCATTATACTTTGTCCAAAATGTTTAATTTTGCGCTCGACGGTATTATTTCTTTTTCGACCAAACCTTTGCGTATTGCCACCTATATGGGTTTTCTAACTTCTTTTATCGGTCTTCTGGGTATTATTTACGCTTTGTTGCAGCGCTTTTTTCTGCCTCATGAATATTGGGTTACCGGCTGGACGGCACTTTTTGTGGCGGTTTTATTTTTAGGTGGCACTCAATTAATTACCATTGGCATTATTGGCGAATATATCGGCAAGGTTTATCGGGAAACCCAAAATCGACCACAATATTTACTAAAAGAAAAGGTTAATTTATAAAAGGTCATGATTAAAAAAATCGTGCTTGTCGGCGGTTGTTTTGATCTGTTTCATTACGGACATCTCCAATTTTTAAAAGCAGCCAAAAAGCAAGGTAACTATCTGGTTGTCGCGGTTGATCCGGATGATTTTATTCTACTTCGAAAAAAACGCGAACCCATTCACACCCAAAAGCAGCGTGTTGAAATACTGAAAAACTTAAGGTTTGTGGATCAGGTGATTGCCTTACCGCTACTAAAGACCTATAACGATTACCTGGCTTTGGTAAAGAAAATTAAGCCGGCAGTCATTGCTGTCACCGCCGGAGACCCACAACTCAAAAACAAACAAAAACAGGCCCAAACAGTGGGCGCCAAAGTCAAAGTGGTGACTCCGCTGATCAAAAATTTTTCTTCCACTAGCATTATCGCCAAGCTGGACAATTGAACGCTTGCACAATTTCTTTTTTTTTGCCAAAATTAAGATAATGAATATTGTTAGCTTGCTCCATAATAAAATTCAGATAGTCACTCTTAAAAAACGGCTTTTGGGCAAAAATCAGCAATACCAAGCCAGCGTCATTATTCCTGTGGAAGAAAGCCAAGAATTCAACCTTGACCAGTGGGCTCTTCATTTGAAAAAAGTGTTGAGCATGCTACCGGAAAAAACGGTTTCGGGTAAAGTCAAATTGATTCTGGGCCAGCGGTTTTGGCATTATCGCCGCCTTGAACTGCCGGCCGATGTTACCGACAATGCCCTTTCCGGATATATTAAAGAACAATTGGTTAATAATGTTGGCGACCAGGCCCAAAACGGTTATTACAAATATGTAATCAACGACTACAAAGGCAAAAAGTATGCCGGTGTTTATTTATTGACTCAAAAAACTTTTTCTGACTTAACTACGCTTTTGTCTTTTTACGATCTGAAAATCGAGGAGGTTTATCCGGAAGCTCTTTTGATTTTTAGCCTTTTTGAAAAAACCTTGAACAAACAAAAAGAAGAGGCAGCCTTGTTTTTGGAATATGAGGACGAGCTTTCCACCGGACTACTGTTTAACAGTACCGGACTGCTTTCGGAAAAAACAATCGTGATTGAAAGCGCTAACCTTACTAAAAAACTCAAAGAATTAAAAAAAGCAGAGTCGCAAACAATTGCCCGCCTGATTCTGGGAGGCAAACTCTCCACTCAAATCCGGCAAGATAACTTTACCAAAGAATGCGGCATCTGGACCAACCCACTAGCCAAAGTGTTACAAAACTCTTTTCTCAAACAATTAGCATCAAAGCTGAATTTGGAATCAAAGTTATTAGAGTACAATCGGGAAATTGCTTTGCTTGGCTTGATTGAAAACAAAGAACAATCTAGCCTTGCTCTTGATTTAAAAACGGCCAAAGCTATTCCCGAACCCAAGCGAGTCCCTGTTTCAGACCCGGCTCCAGTGATTCCAACAGCAGCGCCTATGCCTGTTTTAAGCACTCGTCAGTCACGGCATTTGCCTAATTTTCCAATTAAAAGTATTTTTAAAATCTTACTGTTAATTGTGATCAGCTCAGCTCTTACCTACGCTCTTTTTAATATTGGTAAATGGGGTTTAGGAACTATTAGAACACTGAAAAATACTAAAGTAGCCCCCCCGACGCTAACAATCACACCAAAACCCAAAGCTACTCCCACTCCCAAAATCAATCGCAGCGAAATAACAATTGAGATACTCAACGGCACCGGAGTGGCTGGCATGGCTTCTTCCCTGCAATCTGAACTGGAAGATTTGGAATATCAAATATCGCAAATCGGCAACGCTGACAATTATGATTATGAACAAACAGTAATTATTGCCAAAAATCAGGCCATTTTTAAGCTGATTGCCTCTGACTTGAAAAAATTTTCCGTTACCAAGCCCAAATTTGAACAAACCAACGGCAACACCACCACTGTTATTTTTGGAGCCGACCTGGTTTTACCTTAACAGATATGACGACTGATACCGACTCCGTGCAGGAAAAATACCTGTTGTTGCAACAAAAATTTGATTTGGCGACCAAAAATCAACGTCTGGCTTTTTTGGAAAAAGAGGCTAATAATCCCAATCTTTGGCAAGATCAAAATCATGCCCGAGACATTCTTAAAGAACAAACGCGACTCCAAAAACAAGTGGAGGATTTTGAAATGATGCAATTGCTTTACGAAGCCAAAGAGTTTGACGATTTGCAAAAAATGGTTTCCCAATACGAAAATCTGCTTTTTTTTACCGGGCCCTACGACGATCGGGATGTTATTTTTGCCATTCATAGCGGCCAGGGAGGCACCGAAGCCATGGATTGGGCGTCAATGCTTTTCCGAATGTACAGCCGGCTTGTTGAGCGCCGAGGCTGGCGGCTGGAAATGGTTGAGGAAGTCCTTGGCGAAGAGGCCGGCATCAAAACCGTGGTTTTTAATATTTACGGAGAAGAAGTATACGGCAATCTCAAAGCCGAAGCCGGCACTCATCGATTGGTCCGACAATCACCATTTAATGCGAATGCTCTGAGACAAACATCTTTTGCCTTAGTTGAGGTTTTGCCCATTCTGGAGGATAAAGAAATCCAAATTAAAGAAGAAGATCTGGAATGGCAGTTTTATCGCGCTGGCGGTCACGGTGGCCAAAACGTCAACAAGGTCTCAACTGCGGTCCGACTTACTCACAAACCCTCCGGCATAATTGTTACCAGTCAGCAAGAACGCTATCAGCAGAAAAATCGGGATTTGGCCTTGTCTTTTTTACGGGGCAAATTATGGCAGATTGAAGAAAAAAAACGTCTGGAAAACGAGGCGCAGTTTAAGAAAAACAAAATGGCTTCCTGGGGATCGCAAATTCGCTCTTATGTTTTACATCCATACAAACTGGTTAAAGATTTGCGTACCGATTATGAAAGCAATAATCCAGAACGGGTCTTGGACGGCGAACTGGATGATTTTATCAAAGCCTATTTGCTAAAATTTTCCTAAACTTCTACAATATAAGCAAGTTATAAATTTTGCTCAAAAAGCAATCATCTTTTAAACTATGGCCGAACAAATTATTCATCAGTTAGATAATAAAGACCAACCAAAACCCATCAAGACCGAAGTCACAAACAATCCCAAAAAATGGTCCGGTATTTTAATCACGGTTATTGTGGTGATTTTGGCTCTGACTCTGGGCCGCTTTACCGCTCAACTAACAGCCCGTTCTGATCAAGATTTACCTCAAGTAACCTATACCCAAGACGCTGGTTCGGGCGGCAAGACATTTGGACAAAAAAATACTAAGCTTTGCCCGGATCAAGCCGAAGGAACAATTAAGGTTGGCGGAGTAGACGGCGAAGGCACTCATCATCTGGTACGCAAGGGCGGTAAAGACCAATATGTTTACCTGACCTCTTCCACAGTTGACTTAAGTCTGGTCGAAAACAAAAAAGTTCAGGTTTGGGGTAAAACTTATGCGGCCACAACCGCTGGTTGGCTGATGGATGTTTGCTATCTAGAAATTAAATAAAAATGATTAAATTTGAACACGTTTCATTGTCTTTTGGTGCCGGCAATTTCCAATTGGAAGACATTAATTTTGAAGTGGAACGAGGAGAGTTTATTTTTTTGATTGGCCCCTCAGGCGCCGGCAAAACATCTATTCTCAAAATGATTTTGCGAGAAATTTACCCCAAAAGCGGCAGTGTTTATGTTGACGATCAGCTGATTTCCAGCCGAAAATTCAAAGAAGTTGAAAAACTCAGACAAAAAATCGGAACTATTTTTCAGGATTTTAAAATTATTTACGATCGGAGTGTGATCGAAAATTTGGTCCTTTCTTTGGAAATTCTTAATCAGAAAAACCCCAAAGAAGAAGCGCTTTCAAGTTTGAAAAAAGTTGGTTTGGAACACAAAGCCAATTTCTTCCCCTTGCAATTATCTGCCGGTGAGTTGCAACGCCTGGCGATTGCCAGAGCCATGGCCGGCGGTCGAGAGATTATTTTGGCCGACGAGCCCACGGGCAACCTGGATCCGGTAACCAGCTGGGAAATTGTTAGATTATTTAGACAAATTCACGATCAAAAAAAAACGATTGTGTTTGCCACTCACAATTCGGAAATTGTTAATACACTTAAGAAAAGAGTTTTGTTAGTTAAAAAGGGCAAAATTATTAAAGACAGCCGCGATGGAAGCTATAAATTAGACAATAAATAATGAGTACTTTTAGCCAGTTGCGCCGGACACCATACCAGACTCTGGGAGTGTTGTTTGCCATGTTTTTCAGCTTTTTTATTCTTTTGCTTTTTTCTTTTTCGATTTTATTATTGACTCGCCTGGTCAACTACATTGAAACTCAACCGCAAGTAACGGTTTATTTTCTCAAAACAACAGCCAAGTCCGATGTTTTTAAATTGCGCGAGGAATTAATCAATACCGGGATGGTCAAAGAAGCTAATTATATTTCTCAGGAACAGGCACTGAAAATCTACAAAGAATTGAACAAAAACGAACCCCTATTGCTGGAAATGGTCAGCAAAGACGCCCTGCCCACTTCACTTGAAGTCTTCACTCTCAAGCCGGAATACCTTGAACAAATTGCCCAGTATGCCCGGAAAAATGCCGGAGTGGAGGAGGTGGCTTACCAGCAAGATATTGTCGACAGTCTGATCAGAATCACTGATTCGGTCAAAAAAACCGCCCTGTTGTTTTTGATGGCTCAATTTTTGATTGTCTTTTTTGTAATTTTTACCACCATTACCTTTAAGATTATTGCCAAAAAAGAAGAGATTGAAATCATGCGTCTGCTTGGAGCGACTCGGTTTTTCATAATCAAACCTCTCCTGAAACAAAATTTGGCTATTAATTTTTCGGCCGCGATCGGTAGCGCCAGTGTTTTTGGCGGTTTGTACTTTTATGTAGGAAGTGGTCTGAAAGGCTTTTTGTCCGGCATTCCCACTCTGACTTTATTTAGTACTCCCTGGTTCAATGCTGATATTTGGCCACTGAATTGGCCGATGTTTTTAATACTGGCTGCTTTTACCTTGATTATTGGCTACCTGTTGATCTGGTTCACCACTCTTCTCGCCGCCTCCAAATACATAAAATAACACCCCGGGGGTGTTTCGGGCTGATAGGAAAGTCCAAACTATCTAATTTTTTTTAGGGTAGGTAATTTAGTAAAATGATTGTATGCGCAAGTTAGTAATTTTATTGTCTTTGGTCTTTATCTTACTATTGTCCAGCCAACCAGTATTCAGTGTCGAATGCCAACCAACCGACTCAAAAGATTCCGGCACTTTGCAGGAGATAATTAACGCCTGCAACAGCAAATTAGGAGAACTCAGTGCGCAACGCAATACTCTGGCCAGCCAGATCGAGTATATGGATACGCAAATTTCGGTGACTCAGCTGGAAATCAACCAAAATTTGAGCGAGATTACCAATCTGAAAAAAGAGATTAAAAATCTGGGCTCACGAATCGATGAATTGAATAATACGACTGATAAAATTGCCGATACTGTAAACCTAAAGATCGAACGGATGTACAAGCGCCAGCAAACCAGCCTCGTATATACTTTGATGAGCGCCAACAATCTGCCTGAATTTTTACGCTCGATCCAATACTTACGACGCTCCCAAATTTCCGATCGCGAACTCTTATTAAAACTACAAAATACCAAAGTCACTTTTGAAGAACAAAAAGACCTGCGTGAGGAAAAAGAAAACGAGCTCAACCAACTCACCGCCCGCCTGGAAAACTATCAAATCGATCTGGCTAATCAAAAAACAGAAAAGAATATTCTTTTAAAAACCACGCAAAACGATGAAGCCAGGTATCAACAATTACTGTCGGCAGCTCAAGGAGAACTTAATCAAATCCAGGCAGCCGCGACTTTCTTAATTCAATCTGGAGAAGCAGTTGATATTAAAAGAGGACAGGTTATTGGAATTCAGGGTAATACCGGATATTCATTTGGTGATCACTTGCATTTTGGAGTTTATCGCTATACTTCGATTGATCAATTAACGGGTGGGTGGTATCACGGTAATTGGGTCGATCCGAGCGAAGTATTAACTTCAAGAGGCATTTTATGGGATACAGGATGCGAATCAAAAGAAAATCGTACTGTTGGTTCTGGTAGTTTTGATTGGCCAATGAATTTAAGTGCTATCTCACAAGGATCTGGTTACACTTGTTATTCTGGAGCTTATTACAATGGTAATCCACATCCAGCTTGGGATATGTGGGGTCCAACCGGTAGTACTGTTTATGCATCAGAAGACGGTACTGGCTATATCTGTCGAAACTGCTTAGGTGACGGAGGTAATGGCGTTTTTATTTTTCATAGTAATGGCTACATGACTTTATATTGGCATCTTCAATAATTCTTGCGGGGTGGAAACTCTTGTGTTGTTGAAATTTCCACAATAAACTGATCTTGTGAAATATTATTTCTGGTTGGGAACATTATTGACCGGCCTGATAATCAATCAAGTCGCCAGTGCTCAAATACGGCTCAACGAAATCTATCCGGGCGGATCGCCGGAATGGGTTGAACTCTATAACACGGCTAGTACTGAGGCGAATCTCATTGATTGGTATGTAGACGATGTGGCCGAGAAAGGCTCCAGTCCGAAAAAATTTTCCCTACTAATCCCCGGCCTCGGCTTTGGCATTGTTGAGTTAAGCTCAATCTTTAATAATACCGGTGGTGACAGTGTCCGGCTTTTGGATTCACAGCAGACCGAAATTGACCATTTTGATTATACGGAATCAGTCAGCTCAACTGATTATTTTCAACGCTGTCCAGACGGCTCAGACAATTGGCTCTTAACTTCTCATGGCACTCAATATATGTCCAACTCAACTAACTGCTCAACTCCAACATCAACACCCACACTCCAACCAACCGAAATAATTACCTTAATTTTAACTTCAGGGGTTTCGCCTGTTCCAACAGCCCAGTACACCCCTCCAAAGGAGGGCTTCGCTCCCGGGGTGTTGTTGTCTGAAATAATGATGTATCCGGATAATGAGGCCGAGTGGGTGGAAATTTATAACAGTAATGACTTTGCCGTTAGTCTCGAAAATTGGTATTTAGATGACGCTCAAAACGCCGGCTCCACTCCCAAAAAGTTTAGCTTATCCCTTGATGCTAAAAGTTACGGCACAATTGAATTGAGCAGCCATATTTTCAACAACGATCAAGATACAGTTCGGTTATTAAACCCAGATCAAGTCGAGCAAGACAGCCTTGAATACACCAATCCTGAAAAAGGCGCCAGTTATAGCCGCCAGTCATTTACTAATGACGCCAGCTGGTGTTTTACAACCGCATCCAAAAATCTGGTTAATAATCCTTGCCCGCAGTCCGAAACAATTTTGGCAACCATTGCTGTTTTAAAAATATCGCCCACTACTCAAAAATCGACTTTGCCAAACAGCTTTAAACTTACAGAGCAGTTTTATAGACTAGAATCAACCAAAGTTTTGGGCGCTAAATCAACAAACTCAAACAGCGCCTTAATTTCGCAATTTTCTTTTTGGCAAAGATATACTAAGATAGCTTTATGGCTAAATCTCTTTCTCAATCTCGCCGCGCTAGTTTTTTTAAGCTGGTATTTACGGGACTCATTCCACTTATTGCCTGGATGGGTTTCATTTTTGTCCTTTCTAATAGAGAAAAAATCGCCTTCACAGAAAGCTATCCAGTAAGTTTTGCCATTTTCAAAAGTCTGCACCTAATTGAATATGGAACTTTGTTTCTACTTTGGTTACGGTTCCTGTTTCTATCCGGAATGAAAAAACCTTATCTTTTGGCTTTGTTTTTTACTTTTGCCTATGGATTGTCAGACGAACTGCATCAAAGCTTTGTGACTGGCCGGGAAGGCAAACTTTTCGATGCTTGTGTCGATGGGCTTGGCGGCCTAATTGCTTGGGGCATAATTGAAAAAATTCGACCTCTAAAAAAATTAGTTCGGCTATAATGGAGCTATGCTTGGAAAGCTAAAGAAAACTCTAAATCATTTGTTTGTGCCTCAAGAGTCTAACAACTTTCGAGGCCAGTATTTGCATCATGATTTTCTGACCACAGTGATTGCCGTCATGCTGATTGTGAACGTGGGGCTTAAACTGCTGGTCAAAAATTACGATTCCAATATTTTAGGTGTCGCTTTCAATATCACAGCTGAGGAACTACTGAACGCGACTAATGCCGAACGCCTTAAATACGATTTACCGCCCTTGCAAAGTAACGATCTTTTAATGCAAGCCGCCAGCGCCAAAGCCAACGATGTCTTTACTAAAAATTATTGGGCCCATTATGCTCCAGACGGCACTTCACCCTGGTTCTTTTTTCAGCAAGCCGGCTACCAGTATGTCTTTGCCGGCGAAAATCTGGCTAAGGACTTTACCGATAGTCAATCGGTTGTCAACGCCTGGATGAATTCACCCACTCATCGCGATAATATTTTAAAAGCCGATTATCAGGATATTGGTTTTGCCATTATGGAAGGCACTCTGCAAGATCAACCCACAGTTCTCGTCGTTCAGCTTTTTGGCCGTCAGGAAGGCGCGGTTTTGGCAGAAGAGAAACCAATGGCACGATACCAGGAACCGGTGCCGGCAAAAACGGTCAAAGTCGCCAAAGCCTCTCCCAAACCCGTAGTTAAAACTCAAACGGCTGTCAAAAAACAACCGCTAATCAACATTCTCAGTCTGCAAAAAGAGTTGTTACTCGTGGTTTTGGCTGGCTTAATTATTGTTCTGTCTCTAGACTTGTACTTTGTGGAAAAGAAAAAGCTATTTCGATTGTCTGGTAAAAGTCTGGCTCACCTCATGTTTACACTCCTACTGATATTAAGTATAATTACCACCAGCTCAGGAGTGATTTTATGATAACTGAGATAAAACAACACAAGTACGAGTATTCAATTTTATTTCTCTATACCATTTTAAGTGTGGTGATGTTTTTGGGCTATCAGCAAAATTGGCAGCGCTTTATCGTTATTATTCTTTACAGCGGATTTTATTTCAGCTGGTCTTTGATACATCATTTAATCAATAAAAATCTTACCTTGATCGTGCTTCTGGAGTACCTGCTCATCACAATTTTGGCTTTAGTATCTTTAAAAGTTATATTTTTCCCCAACCTATGAAGGGAGTTATTTGTGCCGGCGGATTAGCCACCAGACTATATCCTTTAACCTACGCGACCAATAAACATTTGCTGCCAATTTACGACAAGCCAATGATTTATTATCCGATTAAAACGCTGGTTGAGGCTGGCGTTGATGAAATTTTGATCATTGTTTCGGGCCCGCATTCCGGCCATTTTATCAACGTTCTCAAAAACGGCAAGGAATTTGGAATCAAACATCTGGAATACGCTTATCAGGAAAATCCCAAAGGTGGGATTGCCGATGCGGTTGCCCTGGCTGAGGATTTTGCCGACAAAGGCCCGATTACTGTCATTTTGGGCGACAACACCACCGACGCTAATCTGGCTAAACCAATAAGCGAGTTTAAAGATGGCGCCATGATCTTTGTCAAAGAAGTTCCGGATCCAACCAGATTTGGAATAGTCAAATTTAATGATCACAAAGAAGTGATTGAAATTATTGAAAAACCAGCCAAACCACCTACCAATCTGGCTGTCACTGGGGTCTATATTTACGATAATCGGGTTTTTGAATATATTAAAAAATGCAGTCCTGATTTTGCCGGCCGAAACGAACTAGAAATCACCGAAGTCAACAACCGCTATCTTAAAGACAACAAACTGAAATGGGCAACTCTGGATGGTTATTGGCTGGATTGCGGCACTTTCGATACTTTACTGACCGCTAATCTTTACTGGGCCAAAAAGGGAGGCTATCATGAGTGAGCTGCTAGTCACCGGCGGCGCCGGTTTTATTGGCAGTAACTTTATTTTGTATTGGCTGAAAAAACATCCCGAAGACAATATTGTTAATTTGGACAAACTCACCTATGCCGGCAATCTGGAAAATCTCAAAGAGGTTGAGAAAAATTCTCACTACCGCTTTATCCAGGGGGATATCAGCGATCCAAAAATAGTTGACCAAGCAATGGCTAAAACTGATATCGTGGTCCACTTTGCTGCCGAAAGCCATGTCGATCGCTCAATTATGGATCCGGCGCCTTTTGTCAAAACCAACGTTGAGGGAACTTATGTCTTATTACAGACAGCACTAAAACACAAGATCAAACGCTTTCATCATATTGGCACAGACGAAGTTTTTGGCCATCTCGAGCTAAACTCCAGCGAGCTGTTTAATGAACAAACACCCTATAATCCCCGCAGCCCTTATGCTGCCAGTAAGGCCGCTTCTGATCATCTGGTGCGGGCATATTATCACACTTATAATTTACCAATTACCATTTCCAACTGTTCTAATAATTTTGGGCCATATCATTTTCCGGAAAAATTTATTCCACTTGCCATCACCAATCTGTTGGAAAATAAAAAGATTCCCATCTATGGCGATGGCTTATATGTTCGTGATTGGCTTTATGTTGAAGACCATTGTCGAGCCATTGATCTGATTTTGGAAAAAGGCAAACTCGGAGAAACGTATTTAGTGGGCGGACTGACGCAAGACATTTCCAACTTGGAAGTCGCCAAAAAAATCCTCAAAATTATGGGGAAAGCGGACACAGAATTGGAAATGATTAAGGACCGGCCCGGACATGACCGTCGTTATGCAATTGACTGGCAAAAAATCAAACAAGAATTGGGCTGGAGCCCTCAGCATAGTTTTGATCAAGCACTGGAGGAAACCATTAAATGGTATCAAGAACACCAACAATGGTGGAGCCGAGTTAAATCCGGCGACTACCAAACTTATTATCAAAAACAATACACCCGGTAATGCTAAAAGTGCTGATGACCGGTGCTTCCGGACTTGTGGGAGCTCGTGTCAAAGAACTTTTAAAGACGGATTTTACCTGGCTAACACCCAGCTCCCAAGAACTGGATATTACTGACAAAGACAAAACACTTGCCTTTGTGCAATCACACGATTTCGATTGCTTCCTGCATCTGGCGGCCTATACCAATGTGGATCAGGCAGAAATTGAGCATGACTACTGTCGGAAAATCAATGTTGAAGGCACGGCTAATACTTTCCGAGCGGCCAGCTCAGTTCACAAACCCTATATTCTAATTTCAACTGATTTTGTTTTCGACGGCACGCTTACCCAATACAACGAAAGCTCAATTCCCAAACCTATAAGTTATTATGGTCAAACCAAATTCGAAGCCGAGCAATTGGTAAAAAATCAGGCGATGATTGTCAGGCTTAGCTATCCCTACGGCAACAGCCCGGCTCCAAAACCGGATTTTGTCAGAACCATTCTTAAATTTCTAAAACAGGGCCAGTCGGTGCAAGGAATTACTGATTTGATTTTTACTCCCACTTTTTTAGACGACATCGCTTTTGGTTTAAAATATCTGATTAATCATTTCCAGCCATTGATCTATCATTTGGTTGGTTCGGAATCTCTTTCGCCATACGAGGCTTTTATCAGGATCGCCGATACTTTTGCTCAGGATAAAAATCTGGTTAAACCAACTACTTATGAACAGTATTTTCTAAACAAAGCTCCCCGACCCAAAAATGCCAAAATGACCACTCTCTATCAGTTTTACCAAACTCACGATTTCAGCCATGGTCTGTCACTTGTGAAAGAGTATTCAAGCTGATAACATATATTCCTATGACAATTACTTTTATCGGTCATGGTTATGTCGGCCTGGTCACTGCTTGTGTTTTTGCCGATTTTGGCAACAAAGTCTGGGTGGTTGGCCGATCACCGGATAAAATCAAAAAATTGCAATCCGGCGATCCCTTAATTTACGAGCCAGGCCTAAAAGAAATGCTTCAGAAAAATCTGACTGCCGATCGGCTGCATTTTACTTTATCTTATGAAAAAGCCATTGCCGAAAGCGACATTGTTTTTATTGCCGTTGGCACACCTCCAAAAGAAAATGGTGAGGCCGACTTATCTATGGTTCTCTCGGTGGCTGAAAAAATTGGCCGTCATCTCGCCAACAGGTTAACTGTAGTTTCCTGTAAAAGTACGGTTCCAGTTGGCACCAACGCCAAAATCAAGGCGGTAATTGACAAAATCAAACCTCAAAAAGCACAAGTTGAGGTCGCCTCTTGCCCGGAATTTTTACGCGAGGGCACGGCTCTTAACGATACCATCAATCCGGATCGCGTGGTCATCGGCTCTAATTCCAAACAAGCGATCAGCAAATTATTAGAATTACATCAACCATTGCCAGGAGAAAGAGTGATCACCGATCTGTCTTCGGCCGAACTAATCAAATACACGGCTAATGCCATGCTGGCAAACAAGATCTCTTTTGCCAATTTAATCGCCTTTTATTGTGAAAAAGTCGGGGCCGATGTTGAGGCAGTTCTAGATGCAGTGGGACTGGACAAACGAATCGGCCGGATTTTTATGAATCCCGGAGTCGGTTATGGCGGTTCCTGTTTTCCCAAAGACGTTAAGGCCCTGATCAAAATCGGAGAACAGCTAGGCGTGGATCCTTTATTTTTGGAAACGGTGGAAAAAATTAATCTTCAAGCCAAACAAAGTTTTGTTAACAAAATTGTCAAACATAGTCCGGGAAAACACCTGGCTGTTTGGGGCTTGAGTTTCAAGGCCAATACCGATGACATTCGTGAAGCTCCTTCTCTTTTTATTATTAATGAATTGCTCAATCAGGGCTTTACCATTACTGCCTTTGATCCAGTTGCGCAGAAAAATACTCGGGCTATTCTGGGCGATAAAATTAATTATGCCGAAAGTCCTTATCAAGCCTTATCCAAAGCCGATGCTTTGGTGATTATTACTGAATGGAATGAATTTAAACACGCAGACTTAATTAAGGTCAAGAAACTTCTCAAACAACCGGTAATTTTTGACGGCCGCAATATTTATAACCCTCAAATATTAAAAAAATTAGGTTTCCGTTATTATTCGGTTGGCCGAAACAGTACCGTTTAAAAAATATGAAAATAGTGGTTGCCGGCGGCGCCGGTTTTATTGGTTCTCATCTTTGTGAGTATTTGCTGACCAAATCACATGAGGTAATTTGTTTGGACAATTTGCTGACCGGTAATAAAAAAAACCTAAAAAACGCTCTCAAATACAAACAATTCCGCTTTATAAAGACAGATGTGACTCATAAACTGCCCGAAGATTTGGGCAAAATTGATGCGGTTTTCCATCTGGCTTCACCGGCTTCACCCAATCTTAACAGCCCAATCTCCTATCATACCTTGGCCATGGAAACGATGTTGGTTAACACTCAGGGGACTTTGAATCTGCTCAATTTGGCTCACTCTAACAAAGCCCGATTTTTGTTTGCCTCAAGCTCAGAAGTCTATGGTGACCCGCAAGTCAATCCTCAACCGGAAAGTTATCGCGGTAATGTTTCCACTACCGGCCCCCGCTCGGTTTATGACGAAGCCAAACGATTTGGGGAAACTTTAACCAGCTACTTTGTCCGCAAAAAAAATCTTGACGCTCGTATCGCCCGCATTTTTAATACTTACGGGCCGCGGATTTTGCCGCAAGACGGCCGCATGTTAACCAATTTTATTCTTCAGGCATTGTCATCCAAACCAATAACTCTTTATGGAAAAGGCGAACAGACCCGTTCTCTATGCTATGTCTCAGATACTGTCATGGGTTTAACTAGCTTAATGTTTATTGACAATTTAGCCGGTGAAATTGTTAATATTGGCACGACAAAGGAACATATGGTTAAGGAATATGCAAAAATGGTTAAAGAACTGACTCATTCAAACAGCCAAATCGTGAGTACTGAAAAGCTGCCGCAAGACGATCCGCTGGTGCGCCGGCCGGATATTAATAAAGCCAGCACTCTTTTAAACTGGTTTCCCAAAGTCAAATTACCGCAGGGGATTACCGAAACCATTAATTATTACCGTCATGCATAAAGCAGTTGTGGTTTTGCCTACCTATAACGAAGCCGGTAATATCGCCAGGGTAGTTGAAGAGATCTTTTCTCTGCAACCAAAGATTAAAACCTGGGAACTGATGGTTTTGGTTGTGGATGATTTTTCGCCGGATAATACCGCCGGAATTGTTAAAAAACTGCAATCTAAATACCCGGCCCTCTACTTAATCCAGGGTAAAAAAGAAGGCTTGGGCAAAGCCTATGTCAGGGGTTTTACTTATGCCATAAGTAAGCTCAAAGCCGATGTCTTGTTTGAAATGGACGCTGATCTACAGCACCCACCTGGATTGATTCCCAAATTTTTGGAGCAAATCGATCGGGGCGCGGATTTTGTCATCGGCGCTCGCTACATAAAGGGTGGCGCCATTCCCAAAAATTGGGGATTACACCGCAAGGCCTTTTCCATACTAGCCAATTTGATCGTCAGACTGGGCTTTATGACTTTAAGAATCCACGACTGGACCAATGGCTATCGTTGTATAAGAACCAGCTTTATTAAACAGATTCTGACCCAGCTTGATCCTTACAGTGGCTATCTTTTCCAAATTGCCTTACTTGATAAGGCCCTTAAAAATAATGTTGTCATCAAGGAAATTCCGATGAAATTCAGAGACCGCAAAAAAGGAGTTTCCAAAATTCAGTCGCTTGAATTTATCTTAAGTATTTTCTTTTATATTCTTGGAAATTCGTCTTTTATTAAATATGTGGCTGTCGGTCTGTTTGGATTTGTCGTTGATTTTGGCTTTGCCTATCTTTTTATCTATTTGTTTAATATCAATAAAGTCGCTTCAAATTCCCTGAGCGCCGAAATTGCCATTATTTTTAATTTTTTATTGAATAATTTCTGGAGCTTTAAGCACAAACAGATTAGTGGGGGGGTGGGGCAATACCTTAAAAAATTCGCTTTGTTTAATCTGGTGTCCTCCGGATCAATTGTTATTCAAGGCGTAGGCATGTGGCTTTTGTTGAGCTCTCTTGGCGACAGTGTCTGGACAATTGTCAACTTTCAAATCAGCTCCTGGATTGTTTATAAGGTTCTCATTATCAGTTTGGTTGTTATTCCTTATTCCTATTTTATGTATAATAAAATCATATGGAAAAATTAATTAAACTGAGTCTTGCCAGACTCAAAAAAACCCTTCTTAGATACTTTTTGGTGTACGTGTTAGGAGTATTGGCAACATTAGCCATGTTTTTAGTTTTGGGTTTGGTGGCTGGCTTGTTTTATGGCTTGTTTTTACTTCTGGGAAAAAATCTGATTTTGGCCACGATCTTGATAATTGTTTATGTTTTGATAGCAATTATTTCTGCTATTTATCTTAGTTCTTGGCTAAGCTTAGCTCAAATATCAACAATCACCAGTGATGAAGTTAAGGACCTGACCGATAGTTTCAAAAAAACCCGAGGCCTGGTTTGGCCTTATGTTGGCTTTTTTATGCTTTCATGTCTTTTTGGTTTGGGAATATTTTATTTAAACATCTTGTTGTTTATTCCTCTGTTTCTCTGGTCGATCTGGGGCGCTTTTTCGATTTTTGCTTTTTTGGACAATCACCGAGGCGGCTTAACTCCGCTTTGGTACAGTAAAGCAAAGATTAAGGGCCATTTCTGGAAAGTATTTTTATATTATGCGGTCCTGTATTTTGCCTTGATTATTTTGTCTTCCTTGGTAATGCAGGTAGATTCGCAGTACAGTTTTGTCAACAGCTTGCTCTGGTTTCTTTTTATGCCATTTATGATTGGCTTTAGTTACGAATTGTACCGCTCCTTACCCGAGCCAGAAACAGTGACCAAGCCCAAAATTTGGATTGGATTGGCTATTTTAGGATGGCTTTTGTATATAGTGCTACTGAAACAGATTCCATTGGGTAATTGGTGCAACATTGTGAAGCATAAAATTCCAGCTGTAAACATACAGTGCCGGAAGTAAAATCACTAATGCCAATAGCCATTTTCGGGATGTAAAAAACTTTTCAAAAGCGACTAAGGCAAAGGGAAGCATTGGTAAACTATATCTGGCAATATCTTTGTGTTCAACGCTAATTATTGCCAGAAAATAAACCAGCACAAACCAAAAAACCGGCCTTAAACTGGGTTTTGACCACAAATTAAAAAGGGCCAAGAGATAAAACAGGTAAATAAACATAATATCCTCCAGCCAGCCAGTGCCGACCCAAGTGGCGTTTTGATTAAAAACCTGAAACGGAGGAAACAATAAATGGATATTGTCGCCTGACTTAAAGTAAGCCCAAAAATCGCCGGTTTGATAATAATAAAAAATAAATAACAATATTAAACTCAAGGGAATCAGTAAAAGCCAAATTGACTGCCAAACAATTTTCTTTTCTTTAATAAACCGTTCCAGATAATAAGCGCCGTAAGCAAAAAACAGGAGTATTCCAGGAGAGCGGGTAAATACCGCCAACCCGCCTACCAATGACGCCAGCCAAATTTTCTGTTTCATAAAAAGGAATATTGAAGCCAAAATCAAAAACATAAAAATGGTTTCCGGCGCCCCTATCGAACGAACCACAAAAAAACGCGGACTGAAAAACAAGGCCACCAAACTTAACAATAGTGGTTGCCTGGTCAGTTTAAAATGCTTGAGAAAAGTATAAAACAGACAACCGTACAAAAGACCAAATAAGACTGGCACAGCCAGCATACTTTTGAGATAGCCCAAAATAGGGGAGAACAAACTGATTAAAAGCGGATAAAGAGGGAAGTGAGCGGTAAAATACCCTGGTTCCAAGCCCAACGGCGCCTGTTGTAAGAGCACACTCCCAGGATTATACCAGGACTTAGCGACAATAATATACAGAGCGCCATCCCAGTGCTTGTACAGATCCAACATACTCAGGCCCAATTGCGATTTTAAGTGCCCTATTGATGACCACTTGAGAATAAACGGCATCCAGAGTATAAATGTGCTTGTTAAGGCCATGAGAGTTATAATAAAATAAGGTTTGATGCGTAACCACATAAAATCCATTCTAACAAAAGCCTTAAATTGGAGCCAGCATAATAAGGCAATGGTTTTGTTGATGTTTCTGCTGATCTTTTTGCGTCTGCTCAATTTAGAAAGTCACGTCACTTTTCTGGGCGACCAGGGCCGTGACGCCATCATTATGAAGCGGATTCTGTCACTGGAGCACTTTCCAGCAATCGGCGCCCCGACTTCAATAGGGATGGTTTACTTAGGGCCGTTTTATTACTATTTTATGGCTCCTTGGTTACTAATTTTTAATTTTAACCCGCTAGGTCCGGCTTTTGGCGTCGCTTTCTTAAGTCTTGTTCTGGGATTATTAGCATTGACTATTGTCAACAAACATTTTGGCCGCTTAACTGGATTTTTTTTCTTGTTTCTGCTTACTTTTTCCGCCAGCAATATTTCCTTAGGCCGTTTTTCCTGGAACCCCAACCTTCTCCCAATTTTCACATTTTACACACTTTATGCCTTCTATCGACTCTTGTCTGATAAGCCATTTACTTCCTTATGGAAAGATGTTGGCTTCTCTCTTCTTTTTGGCGCCTTATTTTCTTTTTCTCTTCAACTTCATTATCTGGCCGCTTTCCTGTTACCTACTCTTTTGGTCTTTTTCCTGTATCAAATTAATAAAACAAAACAATTCAAATTACTTTTCATCAGACTACTAGCGGCAATCGCCAGTTTTGGGTTTTTTTCTTTACCCTTGTTGATTTTTGACCTCCGGCATAATTTTTTAAACAGTCGCAATTTTATTAAACTGTTTAGCCAGGGTGATGTGGCTAGCAATGCCTCGTATATTAGTAAACTGTCAGAAACGGCCACTGGCTTATTTCAACACACATTTCAAGTTAGTTTCAATGGACTTACGAGCTTAATTTTATTATTACTGCTGTTGTTGGCATTTGTGCGATTTAGTGGCAAAAAACAGAGTCTTTTTTATTGGCTAATGGTTGTTAATCTAGTTTTTTATATTCTGGGCTTTAGCCTGATGTCAAGCGGCCGTTTTGAACATTACTTCGGCCCGGTCTATTTTAGTTTATTCATTACTTTAGGATCTCTATTTGCCGTTAGATTTACCAATTGCTCCCTTTGTCGCAAAATTATTCCGATATTTGTGATCCTTTACCTTTTGGCTAACTTTGCCAAATTTCGGGTTATTTTCACTCCGGGCGGATATCAAATCAAACAAGCACAATCACTCAGCCGCTTTTTATTGGGCAAGATTAGTCAAACTCCATATCAAATCGCTTCCATTCCTTATACGGAAACCCATGGCCAGTATCGTTATTTTTTGGAGATTTTTGACAAAGCGCCCCTTGAAGAGAATTCAAATGAAACGGCTGAATTGCTTTTTATATTATGCTACCAAAAAGAATGTGATGTTCTTAACGACCCCCAATGGCAGATTGCCGCTTTTGCCAATAAAAAAGTTGCTAAAATATGGAACATTGAGGGGGTAAAAATTTATAAATTAGAACACCGCCAAGAACCATGACTTTATCGTTGATTTTACCCATTTACAATGAAATCAAAAATCTTCAAAAAGGCGTTTTGGATAAGATCATTAACTACGCCAAGAATGACAAACAGATCAAAGAAATTTTGGTGGTAGACGACGGCTCAAGTGACGAAAGCGTAAAAATCATTGAGGCAGAGTATGCCGGCAAGTATCCCAAGCTCCGGCTGATCAAAAAAGAACATTCGGGCAAAGCCCATACAGTGATTGCCGGAATCAAGGCCGCCAAAAGCGACTATGTCTTGTTTTCGGATATTGATCTGGCGACCCCGATTGAAGAGATTGATAAATTAGTCAAATGCCTACCCGATTATCAGGTAGTGATTGGCTCGCGCTCTTCCCGCCGTGAAGGCGCCCCAATTTTTCGTAAAATAATGGCTTTGGGCATGATTGTTGTTCGCTCTTATTTTATTGGCTTAAAAAATATCCATGACACCCAGTGCGGTTTTAAGCTGTTTGAAAAAAAAGCGGCGCTAAGAATTATCGACAATCTGCGTGTTTTTAAAAAAGCCAAAACAATCAAGGGTTCGTCGGTGAGCGCCGGCTTTGATCTGGAGTTTTTGTATATTGCCCAACAGCTGGGTTATCGGATCAAAGAAATTCCCGTTGTCTGGCGCCATGTCGAAACTAAAAACGTCAATTTTGTCAAGGATTCATTAGAATCGATTCGGGATATTTTAAAAATCAAGTGGTTTACTCTTCTTAAGCGCTATGATTTTTAAAAGACACATTTTTTTAATTGTGTTTTTATTGCTGTTTGGCACTCTTTTATTTTATAAACTTAGTATCTTTCCTAAGCCGCTGTTTGATTGGGACGAGTCTTTGTATGTCCAAAACGGTTTGGAAATGCTTGAACACCGGTCATTTTTGGTGCCCTTTTGGCAAGGACAACCATGGCTGGACAAACCGCCGCTTTCACCCTTGTTATTGGGAATCGTCGCCAAACTTTTGCCTTTGCCTGTTGAAATCAGTACCCGGCTATACACTTTGGCTCTTTCTATAATCGCTCTGGTGTTAATATACAAGCTTTACTTAAAAGCCGGCCAAAGCCGATTAACGGCCGTGTTAACCGTGATTATTACTGCCTTTACGCCTATTTTTTTGCAACGTTCCCAGGTTGTCAGTTTGGATGTGACTCTATTGATCGGTTGGCTTGGCTTTTTTCTCTGGCTGGAAAAACCTATTCTTAGCGTCTTATTCTTGTTTCTCAGTGTTCAAAGTAAGTCGCTTTTGGGTTTTTATCCTTTAGCTATCTATGGTTTATATCTTGTCTATTTGTGGCTGATCAAAGAAATCAAGACTGACAAATTGTGGCAAAAAATCAGAATTATTATTTGGCAGGCCAGCTTTTTGTCTCTCTGGTACTTAATCGCCTTACTCGTCTATCAAGAACATTTTGTTCAGGCACACCTCATTGAAAGTCATTTCCGCAGAGTCAGCGCCTCATTAGAATCACATTTTGGGCAGCGGACTTATTATCTGGATCTCATGGCAGACCAACTGGGTTGGCTGGGTGTGCTTGCTTTAATTGGTTTTGGATCAAGTTTGATAGCTTTTTGGCAAAAGAAAATTAGCCATCGGGTTTTTCTGCTTCAAAATGCTTTTTTGCCCTGGTTTTTATTTTTAAATTTAACCAAAACTAAAATTGCCTGGTACCTCTACCCCGTGATCCCTCAGTTTGCTTTTTATGCCGGATATAGCCTTACTATTCTGAAGCCTAAACTAATCCGGTTGGGAGTGTTTGTAATTCTAGGAGGCTATCTTATTTATCAGGGAATTATTCAAAACAATCTATTAGGCACTTTTTATTCACAAGAAGACGCTCATATCAAAATTGCCAAAACAGCCAGACAGAAGTGTGATAATTTGGCAGTGTTGGTACCGGATTATACACGGGAAACCTATTGGACCTTAAAAAAAATGAACCTGATCATTGAAAGTACTTCCTGGTGGGGCGAGCACCCTTCAATGGTTTATTATTTTGGCAAGCCCTTGCGTTTTTATTATTCGGTCAATGACTTTAAAAAAGTTCAGGATCAAGCTGACTGTTTTGTTATTAATTCACCGGATCAAAAATTGGTCAAAAAAAATCGCCAGTTGATTGTCACTTTTGATAAGATGCTTTTATACCGCTAATATGTTTGACTTATTTGAATTGTTAACCAAGCTAAGAAAGCTTTTGAGCCGGCGCGACTGGCTGATTATTGGAGGCTTGTTGGGTTTGTTTTTTTTAACTCGCTTAACTAACCTTGCCGATCTTCCAATTTTTACCGACGAGGCCATTTATATTCACTGGGCCAAACTTGCCTGGAAAGACGCTTCCTGGCGTTTTGTTTCCTTAACTGACGGTCGGCAGCCTTTGCAAACTTGGGCCACGATTCCGTTTTTAAAGCTGTTTGAGGCCGATCCTCTTCTTGCCGGACGCTTGTTTGGAGTAGCAAGCGGCTTCTTTGCCTTGGTCGGCATCTTTTTCTTAAGCTATTATCTGTTTGGCAAAAAAGGAGCCATAATCGCCTCACTTGTTTATATTCTTAATCCTTATTATCTTTTCTACGATAAAATGGCGCTGGTTGATTCGGCTGTCAACGGGTTTTTTATCTGGTTTGTCTTTTTTTGTTTAGTTTTAATCAAGCACCCACGCTTGGATCTGGCTCTAATTTTTGGCATGCTCGCCGGAATGGGCACTCTGGCCAAGAGTACTGTCCGTTTGTTTTTCTTGCCTTTTGTTTTTGGACCGCTAATGTATTTAAAAAACAAAAACTTCTGGCACAAGACAGTGAATTATTTTTTTGTGCTATTAGTTGCCGCTACTCTTTCCCTGTTTTTTTACAATATCCAACGGCTTTCACCTTTTATGCATTATATCGAGCAAAAAAATACCACTTTTGTCAAAACGCCGATTGAATTTTTACAAAATCCATTTGATCCCCTTATACACAATCTTAAAACTTTGCCCTATTATTTTGCGTCAGAAAGCGGCTACCTACTTGTTTTCCTGGGACTGATCGGTTTGATTTGGTTGTTTAAAAAACAGCGAGAAGTGGTCTGGCAACTCAGTCTGTTTTTTCTGATCCCATTTATCATCATTGCCTCGATGGCCAGGGTAGTTTTCCCCCGTTATTTGATTTTCTTTACCGTTCCTTTTTTGCTGGGATTTGTTTACCTTTGGCAACAAACTAAACACAAGGCGTGGGTTTTGTTAACTTACTTTTTACCAGCCATTTTTCTTTGCGCCATAGTCATTTTTGCGCCGGAAAAATTACCCTGGCCGGAGATTGACCGCGGCCAGTATTTTGAAGGCGCCTCGTCCGGCCATGGCACCCTGGCGATTGTCAATTACCTCAAAGAACAAACAAGCAAACATGAGCAGATTTATGTTTTTACTGAGGGTACTTTTGGCTTATTGCCTTACGCTTTGGATATTTATTTTCCACATGATCAGCCTCAAGTCAAATTCGAAGCCCGCTGGCCTCTTAAAGACGAAGACTTGATTTATGCTCAAGAATTATCTAAGAAATATCCGGTGTATTTTGTCTTTCACGAACGTCGTGAGGTTCCCACAGAATGGCCTTTGCAATTGGTTAAAAAATATCCCCGCTACAATAAAAAATCTTTTGTGTATTTTTTTAAATATATTCCTGTAGGGCTTGATGAAACATAAACTGTTTCTGCTGATTTTGGCCCTCTTAACTTTATCTTTTTTTCAAAACGCCTTTGGGATTGGCTTTTTCAAAGATGATCTTTATTTTCTTAATGTCGCCCATGCCAATTCTTTGGCTGACTTTCTCAATTTTTTTAATTTCTTAAAAAGTTACGGTTACCGGCCAATTCCCATTGAACTGTTCTATTTTTTGATTAACACGCTCAAGTTAAATTTTTTTGCAATCCACTTAATTATATTTTCGGTTTATTTGGTAGGCATAGTTTGTTTTTATCAATCGCTGGCTAAAATTACCAATAACAGAGTGTTTGCCAAAATCACTACTCTACTGTATTCACTCAGCTTTATTCATGTTTTTCAGTTGTATGCGGCTTGGAATTTTCAGGAGGTGTGTCTGTTTGCTTTTTTATCAATCAGTGTTTATACTCTTATCAACAATCAAATACGGTTGTCTTTGCTTTTTTACCTTTTCGCGCTATTGTCCAAAGAAACCGCTATTTTTTACCCGGTTCTTTTGGCTGGGCTTTATATAGCCAAACGGGTTTTAAAATGGAAATTGAAACTGGATTTTAAAATTAGTTATATTTTAACAACCGGCCTGCTGGCAATTATTTTTGGATTACTTGTCAAATACGAACTCTCGCAATTTGCCCAAAACCCGCTTTATGCCATTCACCTAAACCCAAGGCTGATGCTAAACAATCTAATGTGGCTGGGATTATGGAGTTTAGGGTTCCCAAGTTATTTGCCCGACTATATGCACAGCATTTTTAGACCGCCGTTACCGGATTTTTACAAAGCTCTGGCAACTCTGGAAAGCCGGTTATATTTTTATCTTTTACTGGCGTTTTTAATTGTTTTTTTGGTTGCTGTTATTTATTTGTTGATTAGAAAAGAAAGTCGCTACACAGTTTTGACCTTATTGATCTTTTGTTTGTTTTTCTTCACTATCTTCAACTTGCCTACTCTACCTACAATTCATAAATGGATGGTTCGATTAACCCTGCCGCTAGTTTTTATCAGTCTTTTTCAGGGTTATGTGATTACCTTGTTATATAGGCAAAACAGAATAACTAGATTTATTGCTCTATTTTTAGTCAGTCTTTATCTGGTCTGGAATTATTACGGCACACTGATTCATGAATCAGCCAGCACCATTAAGTTGGAAAGCGCCATTTATTTTAAGTCCAGGGCGTATTTTGATCAAAAACGATCCCGGATCGTATTAAAAGATTCAATTTATATTAAAGATCCCAAAAAAGGCCTTAACCCTTGGGGCGGTTCTAAAAAACTCAACGATACTTATTGGGGACAGAATTTTGTTCAATATCTGTTTCCGGAAAAAGATTTGAAAATGTTTTATGCTTTTGAAACCAAAAAAATCCCTAAGAACTCATTTGTCGTTTCTTCACTTGAACTACTGCCATACTAATCAGAAAAACCAAAGTTGAGAGTGTCAGCCAGTTACCCAATTTTCGGACCGGAGTATTAGCAAAACGGAAAACTAGTTGATGCTGGCCCGGCGTAAGCGCCACCCGTATTAGTTTTAAAGAATTATTATCCGAAATTGTCAGAGGCCAACCATCTAAAAAAGCCTGCCAGCCAGGAAAATGATAAGTATTCAGTTGAAAAGTAATCGGCGTTTTGGCGTCAATTTGAAAAAGCTTGTTTTGGAATTTATTAGCCTTGACTTTGACCTGAGCCTGGCCCGCTATAATTCGATAGCTTTTTTTGGGTAAATCGGCTTTTTCAATCGCCAATGTCGTCACTCCAAACTCATTCTTTTTGGTCGCGACTCCCTGAGGCACAAACTCAAACGAAGTCCGGCTGATTACCCACTGTCGTTGATACTGATTGGTTAATTTTTCATTCTCTGTTTTAATCATGTTCTGCGGCCTAAACAATTGACTGTATTTTAAAACCAAGAGCAACAGTAAAATGGTCAAGCCAGTGTTCAAACAGTATTTAACCAACTTATTTTTGAATATTTTTGGCCCCAAATAAAACACCAGGCCAGCGACAAGACTCAAATAAAATGAGGCAAAAGTGAGAAATCGCCAGGGAAACTGCAAATACCACAGGTATTTGATCCGGTCCCAAATAAAGGCCGAATAAGGCAAAGTCATAAAATATGAGAACAGTAGCAGAGCAAACAAAAATAAAACAGTGATTAAGAACTTAGTGTTTTTGCGGGTCCAAAAATAGATGCCGGACAAAAGTAGCGACAAAAAAACAAGGAGCAAATAATATTTGCCGATTTGATAACTGATACCGTCAGCCATACCGGCGGTTGATCCGCCAAACCCCCAGGGAGAAAAATAAAGCTGTTGAGGGTAAACAAAATGCAATTGGTAGTTATAAAGCTCCTTGGTCAAAATGTCGTTGACCAAAGTCGCATTTTTCTCAACTAAAGACGGCAGCCAAAAAAAAGCCGACAAGCTTAAGCCCAGAATGAGCCCGGCTGTCATTTTCAGCCAGCTGATTAACCAGTTTTGACTGATCACCATTGCCAACAAAAAATAAGCGCCAATAAAAATAAGTGCAGGAAAAGCAATCAGAGGATGGCACAAAAACAATAACGCAAAACTGATGGCCAGCCCCAATACTTTGGACCAGTTTGGCTTGATAACAAGACTGTGTAAAAAATAGGCCACCAAAGGAAAAAGCGCCATACTATAAAATTCGGCAAAAGCGCCCCGAACATAAATAGTAATGGCGTGATAAAAAGTATAAGTGTAAAGAATGGCAACCACCAGAGCCGCCTTACGGGAAAACAACAGCTTGGCATACAAGTAGCTACTGACTGAGGCCAAAATGAATCCGGAGATAAGCATTAACTTTAACGAGCTGATAATGGTAAAACCAAGAAGAACAAAGATTTCGGCAACGTAATAGATCAAGGGCGGATAAAAATTAAAAAGAGGATAGCCGTAACCAAAACCCAGATCGTTTACCCAGCGCGGGTAAACATAACCCTGCTTAATCCCCTGATCGAGCAAAAATAAACGCACCGGATGCTGGACGTCGTGCATACTAAAATATCCGGATTGCAACAGTGGTAAAATAGCCAACAACGGAATTAGCAAGAACAGTAGGAAATACCATCGCTTTAGCATAGAATGAATTATATATAAATAAATGGAGAACATAAAACGACAAGGACTTTTGGGCGTTATCTATTTTTTGGGCAACAGTTCTTATTCGGCTGTTTTGGGGCTGGTTGCCAATTTGGTATTTACCATTTTCCTGACTCCGGCTGAATACGGTTTGTATTTCATTGTTTTATCTTTGATCGCGATTTTCAATTATTTTACTGATTTGGGATTAGCCGCCGCTCTTATCCAGCGCAAAGATCCAAAAGAAGAGGAGTTTTATACCGCCTTTACCATTCAGCTAACTTTGGTCACCATTATTGTCATTATTGGTTTATTGGTAACTCCTTTAATTCGGGTCTGGTATCATTTTGATCAAACCGGTACTCATCTCTATTTGGCAATGCTTTTTTCCCTGTTTACTCTGTCTTTTAAATCAGTTCCCTCTACCCGACTGGAGCGCAAGCTGGATTATTCCAAAATAGTTATTACCCAGGCTTTTGAAAATACTCTTTTTTATGGAGTCAGTATTGTTTTAATGCTTTCTGGATTCAAGATTTATGCTTTGGTGATCGCCATTGTTCTTCGTTCTATTTTGGGCGCCGGCCTAATCTATTGGTTTACCCGCTGGGTTCCCCGAATCTATTTTAGCCGACAATACGCCAAGGGTATTTTGAGTTTTGGCATTCCCTTTCAAGCTAATGTTTTCTTGGCCTTTATCAAAGACGATCTACTCAACTTATATATGGCCCAAAGGCTGGGCCTATCCGGAATCGGTTACGTGGGCTGGGCCAAAAAATGGGCTGAGGCGGCCCTAAGAATTATTATGGACAATGTTAATCGAGTCATTTTCCCGATTTTTTCCAAATTCCAGGACGATCCCTTAAAAATTAAAAAAGGCATTGAAAAATTGATCTTTTATAATTCGCTCATTTTATTGCCTGTTTTAATCGGAGCTTATCTGACCATGCCCATTTTTATCCAAATCATTCCCAAATATCAAAAATGGATTATTGCCATGCCGGCTTTTAATTATTTTCTTATCTCCTCTTTCCTGGTCAGCTTGTATTCGCCAATCATGAGCGTTTTTAACTCGCTCGGTAAAGTGAAAACTTCAGTCAAATTTATGCTGCTATGGATTGCCCTGAACTGGACTGTGGTTCCTTTATTGATCGGCTTATACAATTACACCGGCGTTGGCATGGCTTTTGCCATAAATTCGCTGGGTTTTATTTTGGTTTGGTACAAAATCCGGCAGTTTACGCCGGTCGACTTTTTAGCCTCATTAAAAGCGCCGGCTGTTTCGGCTCTGGTTATGTTTTTGGCGGTCCGAGTTATCCAATCCTTAGTCAGCAGCAATTTATATCAGAATCTGTTTATAACAATTCTGGTTGGCTTATTGTCCTATTCTTTTAGTGTCTTATTTTTGACTAAAGGGCATTTTTTGAATGAAATAAAAGAACTGCTTCAAAAAAAGACTGATTAAAAACAATAATAAAGTGACAAAAATCACCCGCTCCTTGATCAGCACTTTCCAATCCAGATCCCAACCGCCAAATAAAATGTAAGGATAGTAAGACAATAACAAACCAAAACTGAGAACTCCGAAACTGACATATTTCTTTTTCAAAAAAGGCAGGATTATCAGAAGATTTAACAAATACCAAGGATGAATCCCCACCTTAAGATACATGTACCAAAGTAAAATACTAAAACCGAGGACACTCAAACCAATGGCTTGCCAGCTTTTTTTTATTAACGGCACAAAGGCCAGAGTGACATATTTGATACCCACAGAAAACAAAGCCAAGATCCCGGCCGGTAAAAATTGCTTTTTCTTGTGCAAAAAATATACAGCCAATAATCCAAAGCTGACGGCCAAAAAATCGTTGTGATTATTCACTAAGCCTTCAATAATCACCAAAGGCGAGGTGGCAAAAAATAGGGCTGTCTGACGATTGAATTTATTCAAACTCCACACCGCCATTACATAAAAAAAAGCAAACATTGCTTTGAAAAAAATAAAAGCCAATAATAGTTTGCCAAACGAAAAAAAAGACGGAATCAGACTCAATAACAAGAAACCAGGACCATAGGGATAGGTGCGATGCGTCCAGTGCATAAACCGCAGCCAGGAATCCTGAGGAAAGTCTAGTGCCCTATGCAAATAAGGATTTTGGCCGTAAAAAGTCAGGATTTTGGCATCAAACAAATAATTAAAAAAATCATGTGACAAAAAAGGATAAGAAACCAGCAATACAGCGGCAATAATCATGGCTAATTTTACCGGCTCAATTTTTTTCTGAGTAAAGTACCAATTAAAAAAAGACAAAGCAACAATCAAACTTAGAAAAATTGCCAAAGACAATGGCCGTTGATAGTAGCCCAACTGAACCATTGAGTTACGAAATATTTCCCATAATTGATGATTGACCAAAGTAAAGTTAGGGTCCACCAAGGCGTAGGAATACAAAGATAACAAACCAAGAATCAAAACATAAACAATCAACATCAAAAATTAAGTTTGGACTCAACTATATAAAGCTGGCGCTGTTTAATTTCGTCGTAAATCCGGCCGATATATTCACCAATGATCCCCAGCGAAAACATATTCATTCCGCCAATGAACAGAATGACAATAATTGTTGTTGGAAAACCGCGGGGAATAAAAATATCGGTAAACAGCTTGGCATAAAGAGTAAGAATAATTCCAAAAAAAGCCAAAGCCAAAAAAATAAACCCACCCCAGGTTAACAACTGCAGCGGAATATAGGAAAAGGAAAAAATACCGTCAAAGGCCAGCTTAAACATTTTAGCGAGCGTATATTTGCTTTTCCCGGCCATCCGGCTCTGGCGTTCATAAGTCAAACCGGTTTGCCTGAAACCAACCCAACTTCGCAAACCACGAATAAACCGATTGCGTTCTGGTAAATTTTTTAACAAAAGAACAACCCGCCGGCTCATCACGCAAAAATCGCCGCTGTCCAGCGGAATGCTGATATTGGCGACCAATCGTAACAGGCGATAAAACAAATAATACATTATTCTTTTGGGAATGGATTCTTTGCGGTGTCGGCGAATGGCGTAAACCACATCATAACCCTCAGACAGTTTTTTGAAAAAGGATGGCAGCACTTCCGGTGGATCCTGCAAATCAGCGTCTAAAATCGCCACCACTTCGCCACTGGAGTGATTAAGCCCGGCCGTGACCGCAATTTGATGACCAAAATTCCGGGAAAAATTAATGACCTTAACTGCTTTGTTCTTCTTAGCCAGTGCTGTCAAAATGACCTGGCTTTTGTCTGTAGAACCATCGTTGATAAAAATAATTTCGTAACTCCTGTCTATCTGTTTCATCACTTTATCTATCCGTGAGTAAAGTGTCTCAATGTTCTCCTGTTCGTTAAAGATTGGCAAAATTAAACTGTATTGCATAATCATATTCTATAATAACGTACAGGCTCTTGTGTTAAAATGTAATAATGCTCGGTTTAATTATTGTTTACTATAATCATCCGGAGCAATTACAGGATTTTCTGCTCTCTCTTAAGAAAAATCAGACCGCCAATATTAAACTGTTTATTGCCGACTTAAGTCGTAATCTCAAATTGAAGAATAATTACGGACTTGATCTTGAAATCATCCAAGGCCAAAACAAGGGCTATTCTTATGGCGTCAATCTATGCCTAAAAGCCGCCTTAAAACAAGATTACGATCAATTTTGTGTCTTAAATTACGATACTTATCTTGACAGCCGCTTCTTAAAGTACTTACGGATCCGTTTCAAAACCGCTGATTTGTTTGGCGGTAAAATTTATTATGCCAGAGGCAACGAGTATTATCCGGAGCGATACGCCAAAAAAGACATCGGCAAGGTGTTGTGGTATGCCGGCGGGACAATCAATTGGGATCACGCCACCGTCACCCATCGAGGAGTGGACGAAGTAGATAAGGGACAGTACAATCAACCCCAAACTACCGGTTTTATCCCCGGGACTTTAATTGCCTTTACGAAAAAAGTGATTGATAAAGTCGGCCTTTGGGACGAGGGATTTTTTTTATATTATGAAGATACTGATTTTTGTGTTCGGGCCCTTAAGCACGGTTTTAAATTGTTCTACGACCCGCAAATTATAATCTGGCACAAAAATGCCGGCACTACCGGCGGCCCTGGCTCTAAGCTGCATATTAAAGAACAAGCCAAATCACGAATACGATTTGGTCTTAAACACGCCCCCCTTCGTACCAAAATACATCTAGTTATTAATTAATTAAAGCAATGGGGAAGTTTTTTAAAATAAAACCTGTTCTTTTTTACTTAATTACTATTTCTATTATCTTGTTTGTTCTTACTAGGATTAATCCACTCCTTTCTCATAACGTCGCTTATACTTATGATCAAGGCCGCGATTTTCTCAGTGCCAGTGAAATTGTTGACCAAAAGAATTTAACCCTTATAGGTCCTACAACCGGAATCATAGGCTTATTTCATGGTGCCTGGTGGTATTATTTGTTAACAATACCTTATATATTATTTCAAGGCTTACCGATTGGATTTTATTATTTTAATGCGATTATTCATCTATTAAGTTTAGTCGCTTTATTAGTTTTTGCTTATATAGAATTAGGTTTTATTATAGCTCTGTTTGCAGCCTTAATCATAATAAGTAGTCCATATTTTATTCTTACTTCTTTATTTGTCGGTAACAACATTATGGCCGTGCCTAGCGTTTTAGCATTAGTGATTTCTCTTTACTATTTAGTGAAACCAAAAAGAGAACCTAAACCATTATTATTTTTTATAAACGCTCTTGCTTTGGGATTTGTTTCGGAATTTGAACTATCTTTTGGTTTATTTTTAATACCAAGTTACCTTTTTATAATCTTGATTTTTCCAATTCTGCGTCATAACTTTTTCAAACTTAAAAATTTCTTATGGTTTATGCTTGGCATCGGTATAGTTTTTCTACCAAGGTTTTTATTTGAGCTTAAACACAATTTAAGTCAAACTAAGATTTTATTAGGTTTTTTTCTTAAACCAAAGTTACATGAACCTAGATCGTTTTTTATCGTCATTGGAGAAAGATGGAGTCTATTTCAAAGTTATTATGAAAGCTTGTTTGATAATCAAATAATATTGTTGGTTGTTTCGGTTTTTTTATTAGGTTTGATACTACATTCTATATACAAAAAACAATTAAAACTTCCGTTCAAAGTTTATTTAACTTTGTTGATTTTCTTGTTTGTCATTAGTTTGTCATACAAAGATAATTTTTGGGGAAATTATTACGAAGGTATTCATTATTTGTTTTTAATGATTGTTCTTTTAATTATTGGTCAAAATAAGCACCGGTTTACTAAACTATTTCTAATTTTGATTAATGGCCTCCTAATACTAATGTTACTTATCAAACTACTTTCCCCTTCTAAACCAACTACACTCAATGGTCTAGCGGCTCATGAAGCAGCTGTTGATTATATTTACAGCCAGGAAGGAGCAAAATCTTTAATCAATATTTATACTCCGCCAGCCATTCCCTACACTTATCGATATCTTTTCTACTATCAACACCGCTTTCATAAACAAGATCTACCCACAGATCAGTGGCATAATAATCAGGGATGGTTTATTATCGAGAGTGATGAATTAGTCGATCGCAGACAAGCCTGGATTGATACTAGAATTCCTCAGGAGGCAAAACTGATAAAAAATAAAAAGATTGCAGATATTGAAATTCAATTATGGCAAAACAGAGAATAACCGTAGTTTTTCAGGTAAAAAACGAGCAGGCACAGATTAAAGAAGCAATTGAAAGCGCCAGATTGTTAACTAACAATATTGTTGTCATGGATATGCGCAGCTCTGATGATACTGCGCTAATTGCTAAAAAAGCCGGTGCCAAGGTAATTGCGATTCCCAGTGCAATCTATGTTGAGCCGGTACGTCAATATGCGTTTTCCAAAACTAACTCAGACTGGGTCCTGATTTTGGACGCAGACGAACGCCTAACCAAAGCTATTGCCGCAGAGATAAAACAAACAATTGCCAGTAAATCCAGCCACACTCATTATTATCTGTCACGCCTTAATACTTTTAACGGCCAAGTTTTTAAACACGGTGGCTGGTGGCCAGACAATCAAATCCGTTTAATAAAAAAAGAAAGTTTTGTTAAGTGGCCCAAAAATATTCATTCAACTGTCCAAGTTACTGGAAAACCAGGAAAGTTAGATAACTGTTTTTTACACTATTTTCACGGTGACCTAACTCAAATGGTTAATAAAACCATCAAATTTGAAGACATTGAATCAGAGCTCTTGTTTAAAGCGGGGCGAGCTGTTAATACGGCGACTTTTTTTAGAAAATATTTCGGCGAACTCTATCGCCGCTTACTAAAACATCAGGGTTGGCGCGACGGCTCATACGGCATTATTGAATCAATTTATCAGGCCTATTCCAAAACCATCACCTGGCTATTTGTTTACGAAAAGAAGTTGTTGCGTAAACCATGATAAAAGCGGCTTTGATTTCACCATATTGGGATATTCTTGGCGGCGGAGAGAAGTATTTACTCGATATCGGTTATTTTTTGCACCAGAATGGTTATGAGGTTGAAATTTTCTGGCCAGACAAGCAGATTAAAACCCGGCTTTTACAGCGCTTTGGTCAAAAATATGATTTCTTTTCGGTTAATTCACGCTGGCAACAGCTCAGTAGCTGGCAAAAAACTCTTAACAGTTGCCATTATGAAGCTATTTTTTATCATTCGGACGGCAGCTATTTTTGGTCTTTGGCCAAAAATAATTATCAACTCTTTCAGGTTCCTGATATCAACCTAATTCCTCATCATAATTGGTGGCAGACTTTTAAATTTTCCCAATGGACGCCAATTTTTAACTCTGAATTTACCAAGCGTATTTTTCTCAAACATGCTCAAGTCAAAAAGCACCACCTGCTCTACCCCACGATCGACTCCGAAAGCAATAATTATCACAGGAAAGATAAAATCATCTTGTCGGTGGGCCGGTTTTTTGGCCATCTGCATTCCAAAAAACAGGAAGTTTTGATTAAGGCTTTTATCAGCGGTCTGCAAAAATATCCGGAACTAGCTCAATATCAATTAATTTTGGCCGGCAGTTTTAAATCAGCGGACCAAAATTATTTAAATTATCTTAAAAAGATAAGTCAGAATTATTCTCAAATCAAGATTTTAACCAATCTTACTCATAGGCAGATTCAGGCTCTTTATCAAAAGGCCAGTATTTATTGGCACGCCGCCGGCTATCAAGTAAATGAGCGACAAAGCCCAGAACTGGTAGAGCATTTTGGTATTGCCATTGTTGAGGCGATGAATCATTATTGTGTACCGGTTGTCTATCAAGCCGGCGGACCAAAAGAAACAGTCAGTGAAAACCAAAGCGGCTTTTTTTTCACTCAACCCAAAACTCTGCTTGCTCAAACTCTTAAGTTGATTAAGAAACCAGAGCTTTGCCAACAAATGGCTCTTAATGCCCATAAGCAAGCGGTGGAAAAATTTGGAACTAAAGCTTTTAACAATAGTTTGCAAAAAATAATTCAATGATTTCTGTCATTATTCCGGTTTACAAAAACAAAAAGATGTTTTTGGCTAACCTCAAGCACAATCTCCGTTTTATTGGCAAACTGCAAATTATTGTGGTTAACGACAACCCTGAGGAAAACCTGACAAGGGCAGTTAAAACAATTTCGCCAACAATCACGGTTATTAACAATCCCAAAAACTACGGCTTTGGCAAGAGTATGAATTTGGGTGTTCAACTGGCTAAGCATGATTATCTGTTGTTTTTGAATTCTGATGTCAAATTGCTGGATAATCGATTGGAAAAGGCTCTAACTATGTTTAAGGACCCCAAACTATTTGCCCTTTCGTTTGCGCAAATTGAAGCCGACAATCATATTACCGGCGCCAACGCTGGCCATTTTAAACAAGGTTTGTTTCAACACTATGAACGCCACACTTCCACTGTTAGTGAAAATCTCTGGCCCGAAGGTGGCGCCAGTTTACTCAATCGCCACTTGTTTCTAAAGTTGGGCGGTTTTGACGAGATTTATTCGCCTTTTTATTGGGAAGACGTTGATCTGGGTTTTCGAGCCAAAGCTCGCTCCCTACACACTCTTTATTATCCGTTGATTAAGGTGCAGCATTGTCATCAAACTACTATCAGTAAATATTTCACTCCCTCTGAGGTGAAAAGTATTGCTTTTCGCAATCAGTTTTTGTTTGTCTGGAAAAATATACGCGGACTGGCCCTTTTACAACACTTACTCTGGCTGCCAATTTTAATCATAAAAAACCGGCAGAATCGCGAATTCAAACAAGGTTTGAAAGCAGCGTTTAAACGTTATTTAAAACAAGATGAAGAATAAAATTATTATCTTGACCTTACTGGGATGTCTATTGTTAACATTTATACCCAAAGACTTTCCGCCGGCGTTAAACGCCGATGAGGCGGCTTTTGGCTATAATGCCTACTCTCTGGCGGAAACGGCTAGGGACGAGTATGGCAGTTTTTTGCCCCTAAGACTAAAGTCTTTTGGCGATTACAAACTGCCGTTGTATTCTTATTTGAGCATCCCCTTTGTTAAAATCTATGGCCTAAATGAATTCAGCACCCGTTTGCTGGCTCAATTTAGCGGTTTGGGACTGGTGATTTTGCTTTATCTTTTGGCTCTGAAGGTTTTTAAGAGCCAGTCGGTGGCTGTCATTACACTACTGATGGCTTCAGTGTCGCCATGGATTCAGCTGTTTGCCAATCAGGCCCACGAAACCACACTGGCAACAGTCTTTATCGCCGCCACTCTTCTGTTATTGATAACTTATATCCAGACCAAAAAATTAAGTCATTGGGCCGGTTCAATTTTATGTCTGGGATTAGCTTTATTCAGCTATCATTCAGCCAAAGTAGTCTTTCCGTTTTTATTATTGGCTCAGGTCTATTGGCTGATTAAAAATAAAGGGTGGCACCAGCTTAAAACACAGACCTCAGCTAAAGTTTTAATTGTTTTCGCCGTCGTAGTTTTGGGAGCGTTTAGCTATAGCGAAATCAAGACGCCACCGGCACGAGTCACCAACCTGTTTCTTTTTTCTCATCCCAATATTGATCTGGTCACCAATGAGGCCAAAATCGAAGCCCGATTCTCACCTTTTCAGTTTAGGGCAATTGTAGGTTTGAGAGAATTTGCAGCCCGGTATTTCAGTTATTTTTCACCGGAGTTTTTGGTAATTAAGGGCGACGACAATCCCCGTTTCGGCTATTCTTATCTCTCTCCCTTAAATTTTTTGGAATACCTGTTTTTTGTTCTGGGACTGTATTATTTATTCCGGCTTAAACACTCCTTTCGTTACTTATTAATAATGATGTTGCTTTCTGTTCCTCTGGCCAGTTCATTGAGCTGGCAGGTTTATTCGCTTTCCCGAACTCACGCTTTGATCGTTGCAATTTTGCCGCTGTCGGCCTACGGTTTATACAGTCTATTTAAGCACCATCAGGTCCTATTAATTGGTAGTGTAACTTTGTCAATTGGCTTATCAATGCTGTCACTTTATTTTCTTAATTTTCATTATCCAAAGCGAGCTTTGGCTGTTCGCGCCTGGCAGGCCGGCTATCAAGAACTAACCAATTACCTGCAAGACAATGATTCACAATATTCACGCTTTTACATCACCAAAAAAAACGGCCAGCCTTATATTATGCTGTTGTTTTATCTAAACTATCCACCAGCAAAATACCATCAACAAGCCCGATTATCGGCTCCTGACGAGTATGGTTTTGGCCAGGTGGAAGGGTTTGACAAGTATGTGTTTAATTTCGCGACTCCTGACAACAAAGCCCAAAACAGTTATATCGGTTATCCGGATGATTTTGATGAAACCGAACTGAAAACCTTAAAACTAAAAGAGATCAAAGTCAAAACCGAAACAATGTTTTTGATTGCCGATTAAGACAGCAAAAGATCAAACCAGAAAACCACCATCGCATGTACTCCAATCGCCGGCAAAATATTTTTACGCATATAAAAAGCAATTCCGGTGATAAAACTCAAAGTAAAATTAAGAACCAGATTGATGACCAAATCCTGGCCTCCCAAACCAAGAGTCAGGGCGCCGGGCAGATAAAGGATAAAAAACAGGGTTGAGGAAATAAACAAACTGAGAAGGAAATTTTTGGAATAGCGATACAGATAATTAAACAAGAAGCCGCGACCGACAATCTCCTCAGAAAAAGCACTCACCAAAGCCAAGCCAAAAAGCGCGCCCCAACGGTTTATATCCAGCTGATTGACAAAAACCACTTTGATTCCCTGGCTGGTAAACAAAGAAAGCAAACCAAAACCAATGATCAATAACATCAGTAAGAGAGTTAGGAAAAGCTCGCGCCCCAAACCTTTTTTGGGAAAACCCACATTTTGAAAAAAGCGGTTTGCTTTTTCATTATTACTGACAAACCAATATACCGGCCCTAAAAAGATCAAGGGTTTGGCCACCAACTCACTAAACCAGAGCGGCGGATTAAACCCGTTACGGAATAAGCTCCACAAAATGACAATAATTCCCCAACTGGTTAAGAGCTTTTCGATTCGCAGTTCGTTGTTAATTTTTTTGGGCATTAGAAAAATGATAGTTGATTTTCAGTTGTTTTGTCAACCGACTTCTCATTTGTGTGTCTTTTGCCTGTTGCCTCCAGTTGTTTTTTAATGCTTCTAAGGGAATATTGATCACAATATTGTTGCAGAGACGAGGTGAGGGTTAATTTTGCCAGCTGATTGTCTTTGAGTTTAAAGTCTATTTCCACATTATTAACCAACTGGGCCAGTTTTTTAGACAATAAAGCGTTGTCTCGATTGACCTCTAATTTTTGCCTGAGTGATAAATCCAACTGATCAAGATGCTGGTAAATCCGGTTCAAGTTTTGGTAATCCTCAAGCAGCTTGTTGGCAGTTTTGGGACCAATACCTTTGATGCCGGCATAATTGTCGGACGAATCCCCGACCAAGGCTTTGTAATCCACGACCTGTGCCGGAGTGATCCCAAGTTTTTGCTTAACCGCCGCCTCATCCATATAATAGAGCTCAGATACCCCTTTTTTAGGCATAATGACCATTGTTTTTGGGGCCACTAACTGAAGAATGTCTTTATCTCCGGTCAAAATATAAGTAAACAAGTCAGGTTCTTCTTGATTGGCCAAAACAACCAAAGTGCTGATGACGTCATCCGCTTCATAACCCTCCTTAAGATAATATTTCAATCCAGCCAGTCGCAAAAACTCCTGCACCAAGGGCACCTGAACCTTAAATTCCTCCGGATTTTTGGGCCGCTGCGATTGATACGACGCAACCAGCTCCTTACGGAAAGTCTTTTTGGGCGTATCAAAGGCAATAGTCAAAAAGTCTGGCGCCAATCTGTCAATCAGGGACAAGGTCATTTTAATAAAACCGTGAACGGCGTTGGTGGGAACACCCTGAGCCGAAGTAAACAAAGGCAGAGCGTGATAAGCCCGATGCAAGACAGCTGAGCCGTCGATAATTAAATATTTCATGTTTCCCATGCTGGACAAATAATTTTAAAAGGGCACCAGTCACAATGATAACCCGGACTGGGCTGGTAATTACCATCGGTCAATTTCATTAAACTGGCAACCACGTTTTTCTTGGTTTGGGTCAGGTCTTTTTCTTGAGCTTTGGTCTGGAAACGTTCGGTTTTTTCCAGGTAATAATAGGTGAGCGTAATTTTATCAATTGGTAAATTCAGCAAATTCTTGTCCATGGCGGCCAAGGCATAGATTCCCAGCTGCAATGATTTTTTCAATACCGACGCCTGTGGTTTTTTGCCGGTTTTATAATCAATAATCTCATATTGACTCCCCTGGTGATCGATACGGTCAATTTTGCCGGCAATTTCATACTCCAGCTTACCTTCTTTTAATTTTAAAACAAACGGCTGCTCCACCGCCACTGTCTGAATCTTAGGAGTATAAAACTGCTGATAATAACGAGTGAGTAATTGTTTGCCGTGCTTGAAGGTACGATCTTGCATTTGACGGTTGAAATAACCCAACGGAATAAAGCTGTTTTGATAATGATTCAAAAGAACTGTCAAATCAGGCTGCTGTTTTTTAATCACTTCTTTATAAAACTGTTCCAAAGCCTGATGCACGCTTGAGCCAAAAGACAGAGCCGAAGACTCCGGCTCCGGGACTTTTAAAAGATATCGATACTGATATTGCTTGGGGCAACGATCATAGGTTTCAATCTGCGAATAAGAAAAACGGGTAATTCCATAAGCCTCGGGTTTGATAGCCCGAATTGCCGGAATTTGAGGTTTGGCCAAATCAAAAATCGACAGTTGCTGTTTATTAGCTCTTGTTTGCTGAACCAGCTTGGCAATCGTATCCTTATCCAACGCTTCAATCACAAAAGGCGAAATTTTCTTCTGCCGTTTACCGCCACTATAAAGATCGGCATAAGTAAAATACACCCGGTCGCGAGCCCGGGTAATGGCCACGTAAAATAAACGACGCTCTTCTTGAAGGTGAAAATCACCTTGGGGCAGCTGTTCTTTAATTAAAGGCGTCGGGATTGGCAAAATCTCGCTCCGGCGACGAGTGGGAAACCGATCGGCCACCAGATTACAAATAAAGACTACTTTAAACTCCAAACCCTTGGCAGAATGAGCGGTCAAAATATTAACGGCATTTTCTTTTTCATAATCAAAGTCCTCCACTCGAGGCGTGTCTCCTAATTCCAATGACAAATCAATGTGCTCAATCACTTCATTCACGCTGGGCTCGCCAAACTGACCACTGATTTTTTTTAGCCGTGAAAAAAATTTAGTAATATTATGAAGTCGCTCTTCATCACGCTCAGATTTGATTTCAGACAAAACCTTGAGATAGCCGCTTTTGTCCAAAAACGCGTAAAGGATTTGCAAAGCTGACTGGTGCGGCGTTTTTTGCAACAAGTCAATCAAAAGATTGTGTAGATTAAGTAAGCGATCTCGGGTTTTGGCTTTTAAAAAAGGCACGGCTGAACGTAAAGATTGTAATTCCGGATCCGTCACTCCGCCATAAAGCTGTTTGAGAATGACCAAAGTTTCAATCAACGACCGGCTGGTTCGCTTGCCAAAAGCCATCAGATAAACCAATTCGGATCGATCCAAACCAAACAACGGCATTGACAATACCCGAAATAAACTGGTGGAATCGTGTGAGTCCTGTAAAAATCGCAGCAGTGCAATTAAATCACGGACTTCGTTTTTGTAATAAAGCAGAGTTGGGCCCAAAAACTGATACGGCAGATTCATTCTTTCTAAAGCTTGAATGATTGGCTTGGCGTGATCCGAAGCTCGTACTAAAATGGCAAAGTCGTTGAGCTGGTAATTCCCTGTTTTGCCGAGTTCAATAATTGTCTTGGCAATTGCCTCTGCTTCTTGATCGCCCTCTGTTCCGTGCAAAAGTTGAGGTTGAGCGATTTTTTTATGGCCGCGACTACTGACTAATTTTTTACTAATACCCAAGCTGACTTCCAAAGTATCAGGGTTGTTGTGAGTAATCAACCGATAGCTTGTGTCTAGAATCGCCTGGTACGAACGGTAATTGGTGTTTAGAATAAAGGTCTTAACCTGGCTATAGTCGCTATTAAAACTTAGAATATTGGAGACGCTAGCGCCCCGGAATTTATATATCGACTGGTTGTCGTCGCCAATCACTGTTAAATTCGGTTTATTTTGGGGCGGAAATAATAATTTGATCAAATCATATTGAACAATGTTAGTGTCCTGAAATTCGTCGACCAATCCATATTGAAACTGGCTTTGCAAGGATTTTAAAACATTGGTTCGCTTGGTTAATAATTTAACTAAATAGTAAATCAAGTCGGCATAATCCAAAAAAGAATGTTTCAGTTTTAAAGCCTGATATTTTTGATACATTTCGGCCAGTTCCAAAGTTTTTTGTGCCTCTTGCTTTTCTTCTTCCTCTTTTGCCTGACTGGCTTGTTTTTTGGCAAAACTCAAATATTGAACCGGAGTAATGTTTTCATCCCGCAACCGGGAAAAGTGCTTGAGAGCGTGATTGATAAAACCAATCGGATTGCCAGTTGAAAAAAAGTATTCCAGAGACAGTTCGTTAAGATGATTGCGCAAGAACAACACGCTCTCGGCCTCACTCAAAATTTTGTATGAAGGACTCAAGCCGATGTGCAAACCATGCTCACGCAACAGTGTATCGGCAAAACCGTGAAAAGTCATCACCCAAGTTTGATAATAGCCATAAGGCAAGGCTTTATCCACTCTTTCCTCCATTTCAAAAGCCGCCTTCTCGGTAAAAGTGAGGGCCAAAACCTGTTCCGGACTGACTTTTTTTTCCAGAACAATTTTTTTGATCTTTTCTGTTAACACTGTGGTTTTGCCTGTACCGGCGCCGGCAATGATTAAACTGGGACCGTTCAGATAGTTGATGGCTACCTGCTGTTCTGTAGAAATATTAAAAGACATGAATTTTACTCGAGCAATTTTTGCTCTTTACCTTCCTCTAATTTAACTCGATCAATTGTGCGTAAGAGTTGTGTTGTTCTGGTAGTGTTGACTCGGTCGTATTGATTGGCGAGAGCAGTAATACGCTCGCCGATTTTTTTGAATTCATCATTATATTTACCAAACTCTTTCTCAAAATTTTTGATGTTAGTAATAATTTGGCGAATATTCTTTTGATACTTAAAATTGTCGTATGCCTGCCGCACCAGCCTAAGAATGGCCGTAAAAGAAAAGGGTCCGGCAAAAACCACTTTCTGTCTCATTGCTTCACTCCAGGTTTCATTCATCTTGTCGTAGATATAAGAAAAGATCATTTCGTTGGGAATAAACAAAATCACAAAGTCCACGGTGTTGTCGTCCGGATTAATATAGTCGCGAGTAGTTACCTGCTTGACCTTATCTTTAATATCCTGCTGAAATTTGTGCAAGTATTCTTTTTTTTCACCTGTCGATTTGGCTTCAATCATTTTTTGTAAATTGGCATAAGGGAATTTGGAATCAACGTTGATCTTGACTCCATTGGGTAGATAAATAGTAAAGTCCGGTCGAGTCTCGCTTCCTTTTTGTTCTTTGTTAAAAACGTAGTCTATTCCCTTAACAAAGCCGGACATTTTGAGTAGATCATCAGCCACCTGCTCCCCAAACTGACCTCGCAATTGATTGTTCGACAACACTTTTTTCAAAGCATCGGTTGTGACCACTAATTGATTAATCAACTCCTTATTGGATTCGAGTTCTTGTTTAAGAGCGCTGTAGGAACCAATACGGTCTTTCTCCGCTTTTTGCAGATCTTTATTAGCGCTTTCCAATTCCTGATGCAGGCGTTTAACCAAATCTTCAAAAATATCTTTTTTGTTGCTAAGGTCGGTTTTGATATCTTGTTTTTCCGCTTTGAGTTTTTGATCGGCGAGCTTAACTAGATGGTCTGTTGCTTGACTTAGTGCTTTGGGGAAGGCTCTATTTATGGCATCGGTAACACTGGACTCTACATTTTGGCTTTCTTTTTGTTTAAGAAAATAAAAAACGACCGCCACACCCAAAACCACTAATATACTGGTGAGAATAACTGAGCCCAAATCCATGTCCCTATTTTACTAAAGATGAAAGTTTTTTGATGGCGACAGCCGAGTTGGTGTAATAAACAATCTGCATGCCTGCTTCACGCGCTGCTTCCACGTTCACCAGCTGGTCATCGACAAAAACAATTTCCTCCGGTTTTTCCCCAAGTTTTTTAGTAATAATTCGATAGCTTTCAATATCAGATTTTTCCAATCCTAGTTCTTGGGCCGACCAAATATGATCAAAAATTGGTTCAAGAATTTTTTTAATCTGTAGGTTGTTCTGCAAGCTACCAGAAGTAAAAATATTTATTGAAAGTTTTTGACTCTTTAAAGATTTGTAATATTCAAGTAGTTTATTATTCAAACGATAATAATCAAAAAAATTAAAATTGCCGGTTAAAGTTCTATATAAACCATTAAGAGTTCCTTGATAGCTTTCTTCCTTAGGAAATAACAAAACATAAGAAAAATCTGAAACAATAGTAGTAATCATAAAAGTGATTATAGCAAGTTTTACCTGATGTCAATCTGTGCTATAATTTGCCTTACAAAAGACCGCTTAGCTCAGTTGGCTAGAGCGTCGCATTGACATTGCGAAGGTCGGTGGTTCAAGTCCACCAGCGGTCACAACGGGTCCATAGCTCAATGGTAGATTCGCCGCAGGCGAACTTTTAAGCCGTTGGCTAAAAAAACAGGGTCCATAGCTCAATGGTAGAGCAGCGGCCTTTTAAGCCGTTGGTTGGGGGTTCGAATCCCCCTGGACCCACCCTTAAAAAAATTCGATGCTTTAGCTAGTCGTGTAAACCCGAAACACCCCCGGGGTGTTGTTTTTAAAAAAGTGGTATACTGAAAATTCTATGGAAATAATCATGGGGATTGTTGATTTTATCCTGCACATTGACACTCATTTGGGCGAAATTATTCAGACTTACGGCACTCTTTCTTACTTAATTTTGTTTTTAATCATTTTTGCCGAAACCGGCTTTGTGTTTACGCCTTTTTTGCCCGGCGATTCGCTCTTGTTTGCCTCCGGTGCCTTTGCCGCAATTGGATCGTTTAATATCATGCTTTTGTTAGGTTTGTTGTGGGTAGCCGCTTTTTTGGGTGATACAACCAACTATTGGATCGGTCATTTTTTCGGCCAGAAAATTATCGACAACCCCAAAATTCCGTTTATCAATCAGGAACACATTGATAAAACTCAGGCTTTTTATAAAAAACACGGCGGCAAAACTATTTTTCTGGCCCGCTTTGTGCCGATTGTGCGGACTTTTGCGCCGTTTGTCGCCGGCGTGGGAAAAATGAGTTATGGTAAATTTCTCAGTTATAATGCAACCGGCGGTTTTGTTTGGGTCTTTGGCTTTACTCTTTTGGGCTACTTTTTTGGCAACATTCCGGCCGTTAAGGAAAACTTTACTTTGGCAGTCTTTGCCATTATTTTATTATCGGTAATCCCGATCGTTATGGAGTTTGTGAAACACCGTTTAAACAAAGCTGCGACTCAAAAAAAGCAGTGAGCGGCTAAACAATTCCTGCTCTGCCTTTTCTTCCAGATTATTAGTAGGCGCCAGTAATTTGTGTTGGCCGTTTTTAATTTCCCAAAATTCTCCCTGCTTAATAAGCTGACGATATCTTTGCTTAATTCCCTCTGGAATAATCTTGTCCTCTTGCCCATAAAATACACCCAAATTACCTCGAAATATTTCCAAAATCTCCCAAACAGGCGAGTTTTGCCAACTGTTAGGAACGCTAATCGTCTGGGTAAACTGGACATTCAAGGGAATATTTTCGGCTTCTTTGGCATAAGCCGCCGCCGACTGTACAATTATGGCTTTGATCCTTTTATTTTGTTCCAATAATCTAACGGCTACAGGCGCACCCATACTAGAACCGCACAAGGCAATACCGGAGGGATCAACTGCGCCGCTGTTTTTGAAAAAAGCCAGAGCTTGTTGAGAGTCTTTGAGCCGGTTAGCCAAGCTGGAATCGGCAAAGTCCCCCTCACTGTTGCCCACACCCCGGCAAAAAAAAGAAAGTGAGGAGTAACCGTTTTGAGCCAAAAAAGCCTGCCATTTTAGATAACGACTACTGGTGTATTTGCCGCCGCCGTGAATAAACAAAATACCAAAATATTCGTTCTTGGGTAAGGGATAATAGAGAAGACCCTTGAGAATCAAGTGGTCAGAAGTGAAACTAATCTCTTCTTTGACAATCTCCATTGATTATTTTTTTTTGTTCAAGGCAATTTCCACCACCTCGTCCATATGGGATACAAATTTAAATTGCAGATCCTTAACGGTTTTTTGAGGCAATTCAATTAAATCTTTTTTATTGTCCTTGGGTAAAATGATGGTTTTGATCCCGGCCGAATGGGCGGCAATTACTTTTTCCTTCACTCCGCCAATTTCCAAAGCCCGACCACGCAAAGTCACCTCGCCAGTCATGGCCACGTCTTTTTTGGCCGATCTTTTGGTAAGCGCCGAAATCAAGGCTGTTGTAATAGCCACTCCGGCTGAGGGACCGTCTTTGGGCACGGCGCCCTCTGGAACGTGAACATGAATATCAATGGTTTCAAACAGTTTTTTTTCTAAACCAAATTTCTGATATCGGGAGCGAACATAAGTTAGAGCTGCCTGGCAAGATTCTTTCATGACCTCACCCAAATGACCGGTCAGAGTCAAAATTCCTTTACCCGGCATGGTCGAAACCTCAATGAACAATATCTCACCACCGGCCTGAGTCCAGGCCAAACCGGTCGACATTCCAATCTCGTCTTTTTTTTCTGCCATCATCGAGCTGTATTTATATGGCCCAAGATATTTAATGGCGTCTTTTTCTTCCAAGCTTAGAGGTAAGGTTTTTAAACCCTTTTTCTTGTCCAAGGTTTCGGCGATTTTCCTGGCGACCTTACGAAATAAAGTGGCAATCTGGCGTTCCAGTTCTCTCACTCCGGCTTCCCGGGTATAACGACTGATAATCAACTTAATGGTTTTATCTTTAACAGTCAGATTATAAGAATCCAAACCATGAGCCATTAATTGTTTCTGAACCAGGTAATTTTTGGCAATTGCCTGCTTTTCGTCTTGAGTATAACCTGGAAAATGAATAACCTCCAACCGATCCAAAAGGGCCGGCGGAATCGTGTCTAAAACATTGGCTGTCGTAATAAACATCACTTTGGAAAGATCGTAACTCACCTCTAAATAATGATCGGAAAAGGCTGAATTTTGTTCTGGATCAAGTGCTTCCAAAAGAGCCGAAGACGGATCGCCACGAAAATCGCGGCCAATTTTATCAATTTCGTCCAGCATAAAAACCGGATTATTGGCTTCAGCCTGTTTGATTCCTTGGATAATTCGGCCCGGTAACGCTCCTACATAAGTCCGGCGATGACCCCGAATTTCCGCCTCATCCCGAATACCCCCAAGAGACATTTTTATAAATTTACGCCCCAGCGCTCTGGCAATGGATTTGCCCAATGAGGTTTTACCCACACCTGGGGGACCAACAAAACAAAGAATCGTGGGCGGCATATTAGATTTGTTGTTTTTGTAATTGTGTTTACGTAATTTCATGACGGCCAAAAACTCCAAAATTCGCTCTTTGATCTTTTTTAAACCAAAGTGGTCCTGATCCAAAATTTTCTCGGCTTGGGCAATATCAATATTATTAGCTGTGCTCACGCTCCAGGGAAGATCGGTCAGCCAATCAAGATATGTCCGTAAATACGAAGTCTCGGGATTATACTGACTCATCTTGATTAAACGCTCAAGCTCTTTAAGGGCCTTCTTTTCCACTTCTTTGGGCATCTTGGCCTCTTTGATTTTTTTGCGATAAAGGGCAGTCTCTTTGTCTTCGTCTGTCCCACCCAATTCTTTTTCAATCGTCTTCATCTTTTCGCGCAAAACGTTTTCTCTCATGCCCTTTTCAAACTGAGCCTGAGTTTTGGCACTAATCTTTTTCTCAATTTCCAATACTTTTAATTCTTTAATCAAGTACTCAATTTCGGTTTTAAGCCTGTTTTTAAGACTGGTTTCCTCAAGCAAGGCCTGTTTAAAATTGGGCTTGATGTCCAAAACTGAGGCAACCTGATACGAAAACTCCAAAGCGCCAAGATCGGAAAAAACATTCATCAGCGAAATAAAATCAATGTTTTTGCCCAGATTAATGGCTTTTTTCAGCTGCGCATTCAAATGTTTAACCATAGCCATAGTCTCGTCGTCCACAGACTGATCGTCCTGTACCACTTGATACTCTCCGATCAAAAACGGATCCTGAACCACGTATTTGACAATTTTAACTTTGGTTAATCCTTTGACTAAAACCTGAAGTTCGCCGTGCTCGAGAGCGGCATAACGCTCAATCTTAATCACAACGCCGGTATCATAAAGATCGCTGGGCAAAGGATCGTTTAACCGGGAGTCTTTTTGTAAAACCAAAATTAATTCTTTCTGGTTTTTAAGAGCGGCGTCAAAGGCGCGCACCGTCTTAGGACGGCCAAAAATCAACGGGGCTTCGCTGGACGGATAAATCAAACCATCCCTGATCGGGACAACCGGTAATTGTTTATTATCAGTTTTAGGTAGTAAAATTGACATTTGTTAGCAGTATATAAAATCGATTGCTAAAAAGCAACCTTAATCATCGGTCGATTTGGGAAAAATTCGACGGCCGTTTTCATCTTCAATAATAATAGCGGCAGTCGGACAGCCTTTGGCCGCGTCCAGAATAGTTTCTTTGGTTTCTTTATCAGAGGAGTCCAAAATCACCGCTTTGGCCTCCTTGTCTAGGGCAAAGGTTTTGGCAGCTATCGCCACGCAGGTCGCGGCACCGATGCAAAGTTGCCGGTCCACCCGGACTTGCCAATTATGAACCTTCTTGGGACCGGAGTTTGGCAATGTTTTGGCATCTGTCATTTTTTTATTCTTAGATTTTACCTTATCTTTAATAATTTTTCTGCTTTTTTAAGACTTTTTCCAAAACGTTTCACATCTTCAATTGTATTATATAAATAAAAAGACAAACGTACACTGGCTCCAATCTTAAAAGCAGTATGCAAAGGCATGGCACAATGATGGCCGGCTCGCACACAAATCTGGTCATTGGCTAAAATTTGGGCCAGATCATGAGCATGAATTTTGGTATGGTAAAAGGCCAAAATTCCGGTTCGATTTTGCCAATTAGCCGATCCCAGAATTTTAATATTAGGATTTTCTTTTAAAATTTCGTAAGAGGCTTGCCAAAGATGGCGCTCGTGTTTAAGAATGGCGGAAAAGTCAAATCCGGAGAGATAGTTGATGGCAGCGGCCAATCCAATAGCGCCGGCAATATGCGGAGTTCCGGCCTCAAACTTATGAGGCAAAGGCGCAAAAGTGGTTCGTTCAATACTGACCTGATCAATCATGTCTCCGCCGTATTGAAACGGATTCATCATTTCCAAATACTGCCGTTTTCCCCACAAAACGCCGATTCCGGTAGGACCCATTAGCTTATGACCGGAAAAGCACAAAAAGTCGCAATCCAAATCGTTAACATCAATAGAAAGGCTAGGCGCTGCCTGCGCCGCGTCAACCACAATCATGATCTTGGGATTAATTTGCCTCGCCCTTTTGATCATCTGCTTTAAGGGATTAATCGTTCCCAAAACATTAGAGACATAATTCAGAGCCAGAATCTTGGTTTTTTTTGTCACTACTTGATCCAGGTCTTGATCAAGGTTAACAACCTTAAAACGGCCGCCGACAACTAGCGCCAGCCTCTGCCAGGGCACAAAATTGGCGTGATGCTCAACGACTGAGGTAACTATCTCGTCGCCTGGCTTAAATACGGCTCTAGGAAGGCTGTAAGCGATCAGATTAAGGGCTTCGGTGGTTCCCCGGACAAAGATGACCTCAGCCACGTCTTTGGCTTTGATAAAGTCAGCCACGGTCTGGCGGGCTTGTTCGTATTTATTTGTGGCCAGTTCGGAAATCGGATACAAGCCTCTAAAAACATTGGCGCTGTACTCCTGATAATACTCAGTCAGGCTGTCAATGACTATTTGCGGTTTAAGCGCTGTGGCCGTACTATCCAGGTAAACTAGATCCGGTTGGTTTTGAAAAATCGGAAAGTCGTGTTTTAAGTCAGGTCCAATTGTCTTTAAATATTTCATTGTTACTGAATAATGACTGTTGTGGGAGACTCTCCTTCGTGAGAACAATCCAAACAATATTCTGAAAACTGATCTTTGATAATGATTTTTTCCTGTTCCTCAACATTTTCGGTCTGACCGGGTTTGGCCAAACGATTACTGTCTTTTTCCACAAACACTTTTCGCTTATAAACATCAACCGATTTTGGAGCCAAACCATCAATATAATATTCGAATCGAGTGCCGCATTCTTTGTCGATTTCAGAGGCGTCGTTTTTAAAATTGCCAGTCACATTGCAGATTTCGTGTCCTAAAATCGTGTCTGGTTTTTGCGGCCAAAGATCGGGTTGATTGGCCAAAACTTTACGCATGACTTTGTTCCAGATCGGCGCGGCACCAGTAACTCCGGAAGTTAAATATGGATTCATGGGCTTGTTGTCGTTATTCCCGACCCAGACCAGTGTTAAAAAGTTCGGCGAATATCCAATTGTCCAGTTGTCGCGCAAATCATCGGTCGTGCCGGTTTTCACCGACACGCCGGTTTTACCCGAAACCACCAGAAAAGAACCGGTACCAAAGGCGGCTGAACGAGCGTTGTTATCCAGTAAAATGTGAGAGATTAAAAAAGCCGTTGCCTGACTAATGACTCGCTTGCCTTTGATGGCCAGAAAACTCGGATAACCAAGCGCTTTTTGCACGTTTTGTTTGAGATTGGCGTCCTGATATTGATAAAGAATTTTGCCATGACGATCAGTAATCTTTAAAATTGCCAAGGTGTCTTTGACTACGCCCTGATTGGGAAAAGCCGAAAACGCTTTGGCCATTTCAATCATTCTGACTTCTCCGCCACCCAAAGTCAGTGACAAGCCATAATTAGTGGGGTCTTTAAAAGTCGTGATTCCAAAAGCCGAGGCTGAGGCGACAAACTCTTCGACACCATTTAGTGCCAGCATTTTGACTGCCGGAATATTAAGGGAATTGGCAAGCGCAAAACGCAGCTGAACCGGACCGCGAAAAGTCCCGTCGTAGTTGCGGGGACAATAACCTTTGGGTTGGCCTGGTGCCGTGAAACACGAGGGCATGTCCAAGAAAACCGATGAGGGAGTAACCAAACCACGATCCAAACCAACGGCATAATTTAAGGGCTTAATCGAACTTCCCGGTTGGCGAAGAGCGGTGGTCACGTTGTAGGCACCATAGGTGCCTTCAAAAAAGTCTTTAGAGCCAACCATTGACAGAATTTCTCCGGTTGAGGGACGGGTAACCAGAATGGCACCATTGCCGACATTGTAATCTTGGAGTTGGTCCAGTTCTTCCTTTAGGATTTTTTCCGCTTCTTTTTGAATAGAATAGTCCAGAGTGGTATAGACTCTGAGGCCACCTTCCTGAACAGTCTTTAAGCCATATTCTTTTTCCAGTAGGTTCTTGACATAAAAGACAAAGTGAGGGGCTTTGATTTGGTTCTTGGGAGGAGAAAAGTGCAGTTTGGTTTTAATGGCTTGATCATATTGGCTCTGAGTAATATATCGTTCTTCTTTCATGGTTAATAAGACTTGTTCCTGACGATTCTTGGCTGCTTTGGGATTGGAATAGGGGGAATAGAGAGAGGGGGCTTGGGGTAAACCGGCAAGGAGAGCCGCTTGAGAAAGAGTCAATTTAGAGGCTGGTTTGTTAAAGTAGAGACGAGAAGCTTCTTCAATTCCCCAGGCAGTGCCTCCATAAGGGACTTGATTAAGATACATCTCCAGAATCTCGTCTTTGGTGTATTTACGCTCAACCAAAAGAGCCAGAATCATTTCTTTGACCTTTCGGGTGAGGGTCCGTTCTGGAGTCAGGAGAGCACTCTTGACTAACTGCTGAGTGATGGTTGAGCCTCCCTGGAGTTTCTTTTTGAGTACTGTTTCTTTGACCGCTCTTAAAACGCCACCAAAGACTGAGATACCGGAATGTTTGTAGAAGTCTTTGTCTTCGATGCTGATGGTTGCTTGCTTGACATAGACCGGAAGTGATTCCAATTCAATGGGAGTGCGGTTCTGTTCATGATAGATCTCATAGAGCAACTTGTTGTCACGGGAATAAAGGTGGGTAGAATACGGAATGGCGCCGCCGTCGTCTAACCGGCTGGGGCTGGGCAAATCTTTAAGAATATAGACGCTAAATAGTAAGAAAAAGAAAAAGACTCCTCCGGCTAAACCAATAATCAGCTGACGACGGGTGAGTTTGGAAAATTTAGTCAAAAATTGGCGGACAAAATCCATTCATTAATTATACTAAATCAGGTCTGAGCTTTTGAAGATTTTGGGTTTGAGCCAATCCTGAGGTGGCTGTTTTTTAGTCGATTGTGGCTTTTCTTCAGGCGCAGGCGCTGGACTCTGAAAAATGTTTTGATTTAAAGAGCCGGCCACAGGGGCGGGCTGATTGGAAAACGGCGACTGAGGTCTAGTATCTGAACCGGTTCGCATGGTGGATGGCCTTAAAGAACTCAAAGGAATTTTACGAGCGCCATTTTTCAACAGATAAGAAGCGGTTTCAAACGACTGAGCGTTAGTGGAAAATGAAGTAAAGTTATTGGTTGAGGCAACCAGACCGGTATAAAGATTGGTGGCAATGTCCGGATTAAGATCCCAGCGCAAGCTTTCCAGCAATTTGGTCACAATCTCGCAAGTTGAGGAAAACTGTTTTTCAACCAGGTTAAATGCTCCGTACTGTTGATTATCAAATCGACGGTCCAGATTAACCAGTTTTTCTTTTTGAAAAAGATCCGGATTTTCCAAATACAAATCACCCAAAGCTTCCAAATTGGGAGCATCCAGCGCCACAATCAAATCAACTTCACCACCGGTATAGGCAAACTGAACGTCCTGGTTTTTTAAGGGCGGATTACCAACTCTGGGCTCAATTAATAAATTAAAACGATCGTCGGTGATATTGTAGGTTACTTTATCAATCGCGCCGTCGCTATAGGGAAAAGATACTTTGAGAACGTTGCCGCCCAAATCCAAAGTTTTGCTGATATTGTTGGCACCGGTCAGTTTGTCGGCTTCAGCCACTGTCGCTTCACTGCAAACTTTGGCACTTTTGCCCTGCTGAATTAGAGCCAACTGCAAAGCCAGAGCCGCCGCTAAGCTGTCTAATTTGGCGGTTTTGGCGACCACGATCAATACTGCTTTGGCGTTCGCAAATAAAGTTATTAGGTCGTTATTCATGGTGTATATAATTTTACTATATCACCCTGTTGAAAGTCAATTTTATCGGCAAATATCGCGCCACATTCTTCTCCTTTTGTCACTGACAAAACGGCATCGCTCTTTTGATACAATGAGCTTATAGTTGTTTCTCCAAGGACTTTCTTACCCCGCATTACTTCGGCCTTTTCTTTGGTACTGAGCTTACCGGTGAGCACTTTTAAGCCGGCAATAACTTGATCACCTTTGATAAATTTGGCAATTACTTTGGCCTCAGCAACTTTTTTGGCTTCTTTTTCCTGCCGTGTCCGCAGTGCGTAAATCAAATCTTCAACTTGATCAAGTAATTCGTAAATCAAATTGTATTCAAAAACATTAATGTCTTCTTTTTCGGCTTTTTCTTTGATGGTGTGACGAAGTTTGCTGTTAAAAACCAAAATATTGGCTTTGGTGGTCTTGGCCAGTTCCAGATCCGCCTCGGTAAGTTCGCCGGTTTCGCTCTTGATGACTTTTATTTCGTCGAATTCCTGGAATTTTTCCAAAATGGCCTCCAGAGTTCCAAAAGTATCGGCCTTGATAATAAAGTTAAACTTGGTTTGATTCTGATCAAACCACTCCTCTTCTGTCAACCCGGTTCTTGAGGCGGCTTTATTAGTTTCGGCTTTAACAATGGGTTTTTTGGACAAGATAGTCCCAGGAACAACCACCTGCTTGCTGCCTAGGATTTCAGCCGGCGTGCTGGGGAAAAGTTCTTTCACTCCCTGACCCAAATCATTAAACATTGCCCGGATTTTAATTACTTCCTGATCTGCATATATCTGATCACCGACTTTCAAACTACCATTGGTTAAAATAATGGTCAAAACCACGCCGCGGCGGTCTTTTTTAGCTTCAATTACCACGCCTTCAGTCTCGGCTTTGGGACTATAAGTCAGGCTGTTTAGATCCGCAACCAAAGTAATCAGTTCCAAAAGAGTATCCAGACCGGTTTTATTTTTAGCGCTTATTTGCACATAAGGAACATCGCCACCCCGGCCCTCCAGATAAACCTCATGCTTAGTTAGATCCTTTATCACTTTTTCCAAATTGGCTGTTTCCAAATCCACTTTGTTGATCACCACAATAAAAGGAATTTTATTAAGCCTGATTTGTTTCAGAGCTTCCAAAGTCTGGGGTTTGACCGAACTGTCGGCCGCGACAATCAAAAGAGCCAAATCGGCCAGCTTCGCCCCTCTGGACCTTAAAGTGTTAAAGGCTTCGTGACCTGGAGTGTCAATAAAAGTAATTTTCTGACCTTCTTTGGTGCTAATTTCATAAGCCCCGATGTGCTGTGTAATTTGGCCAAATTCACCCTCGGCCACGCGACTGTGACGCAAGGCATCCAAAAGGGTAGTTTTTCCGTGATCAACATGACCTAAAACAACCACCACCGGTGGTTTAACCTGATTTTTATCCATTTTGAAATTACTTTTTAACTTTTTCGGTATTGCTAAGCGCGTTCAGAGAATAGCCAGTCAGCTGAGAAGCGAGGCGGATATTTTGGCCGTCGCGACCAATGATTAGAGAGAGTTCATCCGTATCAACGTACAAATCAGCGGTTTTTTGCTTTTCTTTTAGAACTACTTCCATAGCTTTGGAAGGTGAAACCGCGTTGATAATCAGAGTTTTGATATCATCACTCCATTGAATAACGTCGATTTTTTCGTCAATTCCAAGAGAGCTGATCACTGATTGAATGCGGATGCCTTTTTGGCCAACACAACTGCCGACCGGATCAACGCCTTTTTCACGTGAAGCCACGGCAATTTTGGTGCGTTCGCCAGCTTCCCGAACAATCGCTTTAATCTCAATGGCGCCCGAGGCCAATTCCGGCACTTCACGACGAAACAGCTCTTTAACCAGGTTTTCGTGACGGCGGGAAATGATAATCCGATAGCGGGTATCTTCACCACCGACATTGATTAAATAAAACAACAGCCTGGTATTGGGATAATATTTTTCGTTGCGGATTTGCTCGTCCGGCGGCAACACGGCTTCGGCGCGGCCAATGTCAACATAGACATTCTTACCGTCTGAGCGAATAACTCTGCCGGAAATAACCATGCCCACTTGCTTGTCGAAATAATGAACCACGGCTTTTTTCTCTGCTTCGCGGATCTTTTGAATAATCACTTGTTTGGCGGTTTGGGCGGCAATGCGACCAAATCCAGGCGGAGTGATGTCTTGATTATCTTTAAAAATGCGGGCTTCACCGCTATCACCATTGACTTCAACATTAAAATCCTCTTCTTCGGCCAGATTATATTCTTTCTTATAAGCCACTTTGACCGCGGTTTTGATTGATTCCAATACTTCCTCAATCGGAATTCCGCGCTCAGTCGCCACCTGATTTAGAGCCAGTGCAAATTCGGTTTTTCTTATTGCCATAGTACCTCTTATTCTACACTGAGGTGGTTAACTAAGCAAGGGAATGCACGGGCCAGAACCAAATTTAAATCGTGAATTCTTTTTCAAAATAGCGCTTTTGGCTGCCGGTATTAAAAAAGATCGTAAATTTGATCTTTTCAACACCCTCGTCATAAGTACAGGCGCCGCCGGCCGAACAGGTTCCAAGCAGGATTTCCTTTTGATATGCCCCTTTTTTAATGACACTGGGCGAGCCAATACCGCCTTGCAAACCACCGGAACCGGTTTTGTAAGAAAATTCGTATTCAATGGTTTCGTATTTGGCCGGAATTTGACTAACCTGAAAGTCGACCCGGCGACCGTCTTTGACTCTCTCCACCGTCACCTCAATCCCTGGCTCAACCTTTTCATACCGTTGCCCGACCGGCAACGTACTCTCACCAACTTCTTCTTTAGTTCCGCCTTTTTTGGCAACCAACCAACCCACACCCACGATCAATAAAATAACAAAGATAACAGACAAAATGATTAATTTTTTTTGGTTCATGGCTGTTTTTGAAAATAACTTTTAAGTTTTGAAATCGCGATTCGCTCTTGTTTCATACTGTCTCGCTCGCGCACCGTCACTGCCTGATCTTCCAAACTGTCAAAATCAACTGTCACACAAAAGGGCGTACCCATTTCGTCTTGATAGCGGTACCGCTTGCCAATATTGCCGCGATCATCCCAGTAAACAGTAAAGTCCGACTGCAATTCAGTATAAATTTGTTTGGCTTTGGAGACAAGTTCGGGTTTATTGGCAAGAAGCGGAAACACGGCAATTTGATATGGTGCCAAAGCTTGGGGCAACTTAAGACTAATTCTTTCCGGCTCCTGCCGATAACTGTCGGTGAGAATCATTAAAAACAAACGATTAATCCCCACTGCCGGCTCGATCACGTGCGGGATAAACTCTCGATTGGTCTGAGGGTCTTTGTAATTCAGATTAACGCCGCTGAACTTTTGGTGCTGTTTGAGGTCGTAGTCAGTGCGATAAGCCACTCCCCACAGTTCTTTCCAGCCAAAAGAAAAATGGTACTCCAAATCATAGGTATCTTGAGAATAATGACTGCGCTCTTTATCAGTATGACGCCGCCAGCGTAAATTCTCAGCTCTTACGCCCAAATCTTTGGTCACAAAATCCCACATCTGCTGCTGCCAAGTTTTCAATAATTTTTGCCAATTGGACTGTTCTGGATCAAAAAAATATTCAATCTCGGCCTGCTCAAATTCAAAAGTCCGAAACACAAACTGACCGGTAGTAATTTCGTTCCGAAAACTTTTTCCGATCTGGCCGACCCCAAAAGGTAATTTCACTCGGGTGGAATCGGTAATCTGTTTGAAATTGCTGAAAATGCCTTGAGCAGTTTCACCTCGAAGATAGGCGCTGCTTTTCTGTCCGGCAATGATTCCTAAACTAGTTTCAAACAACAAATCAAATTTCTTGGGTTCGGTTAGCTCATTACCCTGCGGGCTTTTGATTTTAAATTTCTTAATCAGTTGCTGCATTTCTTCCAGACTCAGGTCTTCGACAACAATGGCCGGGGTTTGCGGATGTTTTTGCAGCCAGGCCTCTAAAAGATGATCGGCCCGATAGCGCTGATGACTGATTTTGTCTTCAACCAGCGGATCAAAAAACGCAGTTACATGGCCTGAGGCTTCCCAGGTTTTGGGATGGAGAATGATTTGCGAATCCAAGCCAACCATATCAGCTCGCTGACTGATAAAACGCTTCCACCAGAGCTCTTTGATTTTGCGCAACAATTCTACTCCCAGCGGGCCGTAATCATAGGCATTCGCCAGACCACCGTAGATTTCAGACGAGGGATAAACAAACCCCCGACGCTTGCACAAAGCAACAATTTCCTCCAGTTTAGGCATAACAGTAATTGTATAACAACCTCCACACTTGTGCCAGAAGAATTACAGTTCTACAACTGCCGACTCTGTAGTGATTTCTGAGACAGGGATTCGATGTATTGCTCCAGCGTCACCCAAGAACGAATGGTTTTGGGAGGCAAAGAATAACCCATTACTCTCAATAATTCAATTGTCTGATTAAACAACTCATTGCTGGAGAGCGACTGATCAGCTTGTTTCTTGAGAAAAACGTGTAAATATTTAAACAATGGCGGATCCTGCTGGTTGAAAGAAGTAAGTTTATCAATGATTTCGACGATCAATAACAGGTGTTTTTTCTTATCATAGTCCTGTTTTAAACTTTGCAAACTGCTTTTCAAACTGACTTCTCTTAACGAATAACTGTGGCCAAACTCTTTGACTACTAGTTGAACATAATTGAGAGTATCCAGTGCCCCAAGCCGGCGGCTGGTTAATTTTTGCGCGCCTCGGCCATAAACCATAATCTTGCCCAACTCTTTGGTATAGACCGTTAACAGTTGATCATTGTCTCGCGTTCGAGATTTTTTAAGAATGAGCCCGGTCACTTTTTGCCACATGCAAAGTATTATAATACGTTTATTATTATTTAAATTATTGGTAATGAATTATTCCACCGAAACTAAGCTTGTACAAGAACTGTACCCAAAACTAGAAGAAACTGTTTTAAAAGACTATTATTCACCCTTTCTGAGACGTGAAATGAAAGATGAATATAGCACACTTACTGAAACGGATTTGAAAATGGATAAGTTAATCACTCAGAATATTAAGTCGGTTTTCCCAAAAGATCAGGTACTTTCAGAAGAAGCTTCTTTTACAAAAATAGATTGGACTAAGCGAGTTTGGGTTTTGGATCCAATTTGCGGAACCAGTAATTTTGCCAGTGGAGTCATGAGCTTTACTACCAATATCGTTTTAGTAGAAAATAAGAGGCCAGTGTTAGCTTTGGTTGCCGATTATCCTAATCGCACCTATTTATTTGCTTCTCAGGACAAACCCGGAGTTTATGTCAAAAATGCCAAAACTAATAACCATTTATTACTTGATACCAAAACCTTAATTAGTGTTGATTATGGTTATTTACCCCAAAAGGGAACTGCTCAAGAAATTAATCAGGTAGCTAATATTGTTGCCAATTTAATTAGAGACAAATATTGGGTAATTACTTTAAGTACTTCTTTATCTTTCTCCTATGCCGCCATTGCCCGCTACGCTGCTTTCTTAGTAACCTATACTTATCCGTGGGATAATATTGCAGCCTGCTATTTAATGGAGAAAAATGGCGGAATAGTCACTGATTTCAGTGGCAATCCCTGGCAATTGGATTCTAAATATCTAGTCGGAAGTTTAGATAAAAAAACACATCAATATCTATTGAATACAATCAAAAGTCACTGGGGAAAATAGATTATTATCACCTGAGTGGATTATAGTAAAATAATATTTGATGGAAATACGGGCAGCTAAACTTGAAGATCGAGAAGAGGTTCTTAAAACTGTTGATGAGTTTAACGACTTTGCCAATTCACAAGGAAATAATCGCAACAAACCATCGTCTTTTAGTCAAAAATATTCCATTGGTCTATACAACGAAATTGTATCCTCAAATCGATCAAAACTTTTTATTGCCTTCAACCAAGATCAGGTTGTAGGTTATTTGGAAATTCATCAAGTGCCTCGATTACGTAAAGCAAAATATTACGGCGAAATCGAAGGTATGTTTGTTAAGAAAGCTTATCAGGGAACTGGAATAGCAACACAGTTAATGGAGGCGGCTAGAAGTTGGGCGAAAACAGAAGGACTTGATTGCATTCGTCTCTATTCTGGTCATGGCCTTGACCGCGCACACGCTTTTTATGAAAAAATGGGCTTTATTCATGCTGGGAAAACTTATCGCTTAATTAAATTTTGAGCTCTTTTATCTGCGGCGCTTAATCTAATATCCTATAATATTGAATTACTTTGACTTGATTGGTAAAATAGGCTATGACTAGTGAATTAGGCCTTATGCCTTATTTAATGGAGGCGATGGGCCGCGCTTATTTTGAACAAGGCGAAATTCGATATCCTGAATATCTACAAATAGCCGATCAATCAAATATCCCCACTTCTTTTAATAATGCTTTTTTAGAACAATTTAAATTATTTGAACCAAAATCAGACGCCTTAGAAGATTGGCAAGAAACCTATACCGTTTTGGCATTAAAGTTATTAGGAAAAAATTTCACTATATCAACGCCAATAATTGACATCAATGTCAGAAGTCTTAATCAATTTGCAATTACTTATTGTCTATGCATTGCCCATATTAAAGAACTTTTGGAATTAAAAATAAAGCATCAAGCTACTCATGAACAAATTCATTTATTACTGAGTCCGCTTACGCAATCATTAGACTGTAACGTTGAAACAATAATGGAGAATATTTTACAACTCGATATTACCAGAGATGCTCAATATAATGACGTAGTCTTGTATATACAGCAAATACTTGATCAAGTAAAAGAAATGCAAGATAGCCTTAGAATACATGAACAAAAAGTTATTCAAGAAATTGGGCTGGTAGAAAATGTCAGAACAGAGATTCTATCTAAAGTACCAAATAACTTGAAACAAAAACTAATATCCACAGTTGTTCAGTACGTTGAAGATTATTTTGGCCAACCAAAGAATGTCAATCGTATTATGCTTCTGGGGACTTCAAAAAAATAGACTATTTTTATCACCAAACAACCCACTTAAAATGGGTTGTTTTCAGTTCTAACTCTGTTTCTGACAATTAAAACTTGCCAAAACCCGGGCCAACCGGACTTTTGCTTGACAGTCCGTGTTCTCCAGCACAGGGGTCATTGTACACTTCTTGAATTATGGCAAACTCACCCCATATGGCCGGCCCAATCTCATCATTTGTGTCTGTATACCAAATCCCATCGTTGATTTCTGCTCCATCTGGCGCAGCGACAATTTTAACGAAATAGTTCCATTTACAGATTTGGTCATCTTCTCCATACTCGCCTTTCTGCTGGTTAGTTAACCAAGCTCCAGAACCAATATAACTAGTGTACTCATAATGCCTATCTAATAAATAATCACCATCGCAGTCTTTATTTGATAACCAGGCATCGTTCCATTTCATAATTAATTCATCTTCCTCATAAGATTGGCACCAATCCGCGTCGCGATAAGCATCACAATAAAAACCATTAAATAGATGGCCTTGGTAGTTATAGCCCCATTGATCAAAACCGGTAGATATTATTGAGTCGTCACTGGCTAACAAATCACCGCTTTGAATAGTGACACAGGTGTTATTTGCTTGTTGTGATGGTTTATCTGATTTTGCCAAGACCATTGAAGTTGCGATCAAAAAAGACAAAGATAAAATAAACAAAAAAGAAAGTAGTTTTTTCATATTTCTCACCTCTTTTCTAGTGAAAGCAACTTATAACGTTTCTGTTAATTTAAAGACAGAGTTCATCAGGCAATTCAATCTAATTTTTGTGTTTTTTTGATCCATATTGATTTAAAAAATGGCAGGGTAAGAGTTGACAGTAAAAAACCAAGACTGGGCACGACCGCATTCAACCAAGGATCTTGGACACTAATTGCCTGCATATAAAATCCAATCGATAGATAAGTGAATAGAATTAATAACAGTCTACGGGCCAAGCTTATTTCCCAAGCCTTGTTTATCTCAACACTCCGATTACGTTTTTTGACCTCATCAATTTCCTTTTGTAAACTCTGTAGAGTGGTCATAACAATATTATAAAGAACGTTTAATATAGGATAACAAAAGTTTGCGCAAACTGGGGGCCAAAACGATCTTTTTGTCATTGAGAATGTCTTTTGGAATAAACCATTTAAAGTCTGTAATAGGTTCATTGGCCGGATTATGAGTTAAATCAATCTTGTCTGTATTAGCTTCGCATAAATATGTATGGCAGATTACCTGATGCTGATCTTTTTGTGTGTAAAACCACCAAAGACCAATTGATCTATTTATTGTGATTCTCAAGCCGGTTTCTTCTTTGACTTCCCGTAGCAACGCCTGTTTAGGCTCTTCGCCATATTCAATTTGGCCGCCGGGCAAGCTCCAACCACTCTTTTTTGACAAAGTCAGGTATAGAAATAAATATTTATTCTTGTGTTTAATCAGAGCCTTGACGGAAGAAATTATTCTCGGCATACTAATAATATTATATATTAAGTTTTCAACTATAATATAATTATGCCAGAAAAAGAAGGATTGTCTCCAGATGAACATGGCTTGTTAAATGATCCAAAGACACCCCCTAAAAAATTGGCTAAAATCAGGAATGAACATAAAGGCGACCGTGTCGCACAATCAGAAATTGATTATTATGATCCAAACTCTGAATTATCTAAACTTACTTTAGCATACAGGGATGCTTTGAAAAATAATAATTACGATCTTGCCGGCGAGATTGAAAAAAAAATTAAAGCCCTTGATCATAGAAAACAAGACATGTTCGGACGTTCTCTCTAGAAATTAAAATTTGAAGAGTTTGTCTTTGCGAAGAACTTCCTCAACCTGGCTATTGCCGTAAGAAACAACGGTTTCCATTTCCTCAACTCCTGGCTGTTTTTGAAACAAGAGCTGATACTCATCTGTTTTAACTACAGAAGCCGGCACTTCGTAAGTGATTTCAACCAGCGCCCGGCCCAAAGGATTAACCGTGAGAAAACCCTCAAACACCTGCTTACCCAGTTCTTCGTATTGCTGCACTTTCATCTGTGAACCGGAAAATTCGATCAGCTTGGCGCCTTTGGGCACATACACCCGCAGCCAATTTCTAAGGGTAGCATTGATACATAAACCGCCCCGCTCCAAATTACAGTCTGAAGCCGGATAAATATTGTTGTATTCCAAGGTCAGTTTTCGCTCATACTTATTACCTTTTTTAACTGTTTCCGATTCGACTTTGTATTTAACATACATATTGCTTTTCTGGCCGGCAAAATTAGTGTTTGAAATATGCAGATAATCGGCGTCGGTCTCTACAATTCGGCCGCCGTAACCAAGCGATTCAATCGCCTTTTGTGATGGTTTATCCTTGAAATATACTAAGATGTGTTTTTCGTCGGCGTCGAGCAAAAATGATTGCATCAGCCGGCCCCAATATTGCGAGGGTGACACACCTAAGGCTTTTTGCATCAGATTGTAAAGCAACACGCTCAAAATACTCTTTCGCTGTTCACGAAAATAAGGCGTCGGCCGGGTAATGATATTTTCCAGTTCATAAATGACCTGAGGACAATCACAGCGCGGATCAATGTCGGCTTTAAACCAAACACCACCGGCTTCGGTGGCCTCGAGCACTCTTAAAATATCGACCAATACTCTGGTATCGATTGAGATTACGCCGTCGTAGTTTAAATCGCGGGTGGACCGCTCGAGCAATCCCTCAAACAGTTTAATCGATTCCACATAGTCCGGCGACAAGTTACTATCTCGAATATTAAAGTTAGATACATTTTTATGATAGGTCAGAATTTTCTCAGGCGCCCGCGGATGGCTGATCGTATTGTCCAGATCATATATATCTGAAGATTCACTGACACTGATTTTACCCCGCTCAACCGAAAAGACGGCATAGGCGGTAATAAAACCGCCGGTAGGCCGAAGTTCGGCGTCGTTGAGAAACAAAACCAGATAGCGCCGTTCTTCGTCTTTACCTAGAATATAGGGTAGTCGTTTTAGAAGCGGTTTGGCATCGGTGGCTAAAGTCACCAAACCAAAAATCTGATCGTAATACTGCTTTACCCGGTCACGAATCATTTTCTTGCCGATTTGTTTGGGATAACGATCGGGGTCGATTTTTTCCAAATAGCCTTTGGCTTTTTCCATATCTTTATCGATTTTGTCGATGTGAGGAATGAGCTTGTCGATAGTCAAAATAGCGGTCTCAAGCCTTTGTTCGGTGGGTTGCTGCGAAAACTCGCTGCCTTTTTTAAATCCGATCAAATCAGCATAAGGTTCGATCGCTACCACGGCTTTTTCGCCGGCCGAAAGCATATAACCGCCGGCCGCCAACCCATTTTGCAAATCGCTAAACATATAGCCCACAAAAGGCAAATAGCGATAAATATAGACCGGCTTCAAATCTTTTTGCAATTGCGCCACCTCAACCTTAATGGCTTTAATGCTGTCTTCCACTGCCACCAAATCCTGGCTCTTGGCCGCCTCTTTGGCCTCTTGCGCCAACGCCTGCAATCTATTCATACTGGCTCTGGCTTTTAAAAGCGGATTAATGAGAGTGAAATAAAACAGGCTTAAAAAAACCATCATCACCACCCATATTTTGAGTAGTTGTTTACGGTTAAGCCGGAATTTGAATTTACGGGTTTTGGTCATATTCATCGGTTGCCGGTCGCCGGCAAAATCACGCGTTTGACTGGTATCAAAATCAAGTTTTCTCATATTGCGCCTTTGCCGCTGACCATGGCATAAGGTGTTTTAATAATGATCTTAATATCATACCATAGAGAAATATTTTTGACATATTCTGCGTCCATTTTAATCCGTTTGTCAAAATGAACCTCGCTCCGGCCGTATACTTGCCAAAAGCCGGTAATGCCGGGCTTAACCTGAAGAGCCGTATCCAGATAATTCTTGGCAATCGGGTGTTTTTTGAGCTGTTCTTTGATCTCGTCCGGATAATAGGCACGAGGCCCAACCAAACTCATATCACCTCGCAGCATATTTAAAAACTGAGGCACTTCGTCGAGCGAATATTTGCGGATAAATTTGCCAAAACGGGTTACCCTCGGATCGTGATAAAGCTTATAGCTGCTTCTTTTGTATTCTTGATATAGTTCTTTGAATTTGGGGTCCTCCCGCAGCATTTGATGAGCGTTTCTGATCATCGAGCGGAATTTGAACATTTTAAATTTCTTTCCGTGTCTGCCTACTCTCGAAGGCGTATCGGCAAAAACCGGGCCGCTGGAATCGAGCTTAATCAAAATCGCAATTATCAAACAGATTGGAAGAAAAACAAGTGTCAAAATAATTCCCAAAATCAGATCCATGACTCTTTTGGTTGTCCGCGCATAAATCTCACCGTAAAAAAGATTGCCTTTGGGCATAGATTATGATTTTAACAATTTATTTAACTGCGCCAATATGACAGTTTGTTGAGTGCGTTGCTTCATATTCTTGAGGGTCACTTTGCCTGCCTTAGCTTCTTCTTCACCAATGATCAGACAAAAAGGAATTTGTTTACTGTCGGCATATTTGAGCTGCTTATCCAATTTGTCCATTTCCGGATAGAGCTCGGTGCTGATGTTGTTGTTGCGCAAAAATTCGGCCGCCTCCAGCGACTGTTTCAAAGTTTGGCTGGAAAAAACCGTGACCATGACTCTGGTGCCGAAAGTCTGAGCTTTGAATAAATTAAACTGCTTTGCCGCCTCAATCATCCGATCTACACCATAAGCAATGCCTACTGCCGGCGTTCTTATTCCGCTAAGCTGCTCAATTAAATTATCGTACCGGCCGCCGCCGCCAAGAGAACCGGCCAAATATTGCGGGACAGCGATTTCAAAGATCATGCCGGTATAGTAATCTAATCCGCGCGCCAGAGTCGGCACAAATTCAATTGCTTCAGCCGGCACTCCCATGGCTCGAACATAATCGATAATGGTAGTCAAATTTTCGCTTGGCTTAACTTTGGCAAACTGCGCCAGAATCATTTTGACTGCCTCAAGACTGACTCCTTTTTTGATTAATTCGGCAGTGACACCGTCTGGCCCAATTTTCTCCAATTTATCAATGGTTTGAATGAGCGAAAAAACGCTGGCTTGGGAATTAACAAACGGCTTGAGTACCGAAAACAAGATCTCCCGATCATTAAGCTTTAATTTAAGACCGGGGTAATTAATAGACTTAAAAATAAAGTAAGTGCAGGCAATAATCTCGGCGTCGGCAAGGGGTGACTGTGAATTAAAAATATCAATATCAAACTGGGTAAATTCGCGGAATCGGCCTTTTTGCGGCTTGTCGGCCCGAAAGACGTTTTGAATTTGGTAACGGCGAAAGTATTTGGGTAGCTGGGCCCGGTATTGAGCCAAGATACGGGCCGTTGGTACGGTTTGATCATATCTTAAGGCGACTTCCCGCTTGCCTCGATCCACAAAAGAATAAACCAGCTTATCTGCCTCTTCACCATATTTTCCCAGTAACAATGAAGCATATTCTAATGTCGGGGTTTCCAGTGGCTCAAATCCAAAAGTTTCGGCCACGGCCCTGGCTTTGTTCAATATATAGTCCCGTTGCCTTTTGTCTTGCGGCAAAAGATCACGAAAACCCTTTAGATTTTGCGGTATTGTTGGCTTTTTCATACTTTATATTATACCTGTTTCAGGGCTTTTTCCGAAAGGCCTTTTTTATTACTTCTTCAATTGGTTCGTCCTGCAGGGTAAAATCGGAAAATTCCAATTCCGAAAGATATTGAGCCATAAATTTGAGTAATTGAGTTTTCTCGGCTTTGATCTTTAAAAGCGGCATCTGATACTCAAAAGGCAACTTAAACTTCTCAAGTAAAGGCGCAGGAATGGATTTTTTGAGAATAATGGTTAAGGTTTTTTCCCGTGAATAGCTACGGATCAGCTTATCCAATAAACCGTCGAACAAAATCTGCCCCTTGTCGATCAATATGACTCTTTTGGCTAGCGAGGCAATGTCTTTCATATAATGGGAAGTTAGGATAATCGTGGCCTTAAACTGTTTTTGATATTCTTTAATAAAATTAACAATCGTGGTTTGGGCAAAGATATCCAAGCCAATAGTGGGTTCGTCCAAAAACATGACTTTGGGCCGATGAATAAGAGCGGCAATGAGCTCGGCCCGCATCCGCTGGCCCAAAGATAAGGTCCGGACCGGCTTATCAACAATCTCCTTGGCCTCCAGCAAGTCAATCAGATCAGCCAGATGTTTTTGGAAAGCCACGTCTGAAATCTCATAAATCTCTTTGTTCAATAAATACGACTCGCGCGGCGGCAGCTCCCAGATCAGCTGGTTTTTTTGGCCCATCACAAAGGAAATTTGTTTTAGAAACTCTTTTTCTTTGTCAAAAGGAACGTGACCCAAAACACTCACTTTGCCAGACGTGGGATATAAAATACCGGCCAAAATTTTGAGAGTGGTCGTTTTACCGGCGCCATTTGGACCGATAAATCCTACTAATTCACCGGATCCGATTTCAAAACTGATTTGTTTCAAAGCCGGTTTTTCCTCGTACTCCCGTTTGAAAAAGTCCTGCAGAAAACTGCGGTTGCCTTTTTGGCTTTTGTAAACTTTGATTAGATTTTCAACTTTGATCATTTTTTTTAAGAGCCCCAACTTTGATATTTTTTCAGAGCCCGCCCCCACAACCACAAACTAAATAATAAACTGGCCAGGCCCAAAACCAAACTGACAATTATTAAATTCCAGTTTAACATGTTTAGCAGTCCCTTAACCGGATAAGTCATCATAATGCCGATGGGTAAAACAAAGGTGACCAGGCTGCGAATGGGCTCGCGATAAATGTCGACCGGCACCACGGCCAGCTTACTCAAATCGCGATAAATCATAATGGTATGGTCAACTTCTGTGGTTAAGACACCTAAGGCCAAAACCACAATATGAAAGGCAGTAGCAATAATTAAACTGTTTACGACCAACAGTAAATATAAAGATAAGTTATAAGAAGTAGTCAAACCAATTTGTAATAAAAAATAAGTTAGTAGAGCCAAATATGGCCCCAGCATTAATAAGTCCAAAATATCCAAACCGCCCAGCAGCACTCTGATAAACGGATGGTAGGGCCGCACCAGCACCCCGTCTAATTCGCCGGAAGTCACCAGCCAGCGGAAGCGGTACACCTCCCGAAACAACATTTGAGTTAAAGTATCAATGACATTGAAAGTAAAATAGAAAACCAAGGTTTCGTTAAAGGTATAGCCGACCAAGGTTTTGGTGTTTTTGACAAGAATCATGACAAAAAACAAAAACATCAAAAAACGGATCAGTTTGCCAAACATAAAAAAAAGGACTCCGGTTTTGTGCTGCCAAACAACTTTCAGGCTTTGCACACTAAACAGCCAATAGAGCTTCAAATATCTTTTCATCGGCCAAAAAATGAAAACTCTCTAATTCCTTTTCGCCACAAGGCTCGGGCAAAAAAATATGACAGGACAACCCAAACCAAAGATATGCCAACCATACCCAGATATTGAAAGCTAAAGCCATCCAAAAAGATTTTGGTAGGCAAATAAGTGAAATACGGAAAGGGCGTCAGTAATAATAAGCGATAAAAAAGGGTTGGTAAAATATCCAGAGGGAAGTAAGAACCGGATAAAACCGTGATCAAAGTCATAAAGACAAAGCGCGGACCCCAAACCTCAGCGCTCCAGAAAGCAACCAGAGAAATGGCAAAGGAAATAAAAAAAGAAATGACTATCCCCATTCCAATCGCCAAAAGCATTAATAAAATAGTGAGGATATCAGTTTGAATAAAAAGCGCGGGTTTAAACAAAAGAATCACCAAACCCACTTCAAAAATAGAGAAAAATAAATTAAGCAGTTTGTCCGTAACCTCTCTGGTAAAAAGATTGTGCAAAAAAGGAAACGGTTTGAGTAGTTGGTTAATGATAGCCCCGTTTCGAATCTGAATTGAAAGGTCAGACACCCGGCTGGAATAAACCAAATCGCCAATCACATAAATAAGCAGAATGTAGGTCATAATCTGGCGATGGGAGTAATTAAAAATACTTAACCGGCTTTGGTAAACCGCGCTCCAGAGGAAAAAGGTTAAAAATAGGCTCAGGATTACCCGGACACGCCAAAGAACAAAGCTCAAGCGATAAACCAAATATTGGGCCAAATTGATTTTGGCAATTGCCAGGATTTTACGCATAAGGCCATTATACAAGGCTTACTCCTCGATTATTCTAACGTCTTGAATCGTGACCGGCTCAACTGGCTTGGAGGCGGCTCCGTCTGAACCCATAGTCACCTGGGCAGTGGCAATTTTGTCCACCACTTCCAAACCGGAAATCACTTGGCCAAAAATGACATAATCTTTTGGCAAAGCATAATCCTGATGCATAATAAAAAACTGACTGCCATTGGTATTCGGGCCGGAATTGGCCATCGCCACCGTGCCTCGGGTATATTCACCTTCAAAAGGTTCGTCGTCAAAGCGGTATCCGGGCCCGCCACTGCCAGTTCCTTGAGGATCACCACCCTGAATCATAAAGCCCTCAATCACCCGGTGAAAAATAGTGTTGTTGTAAAAACCCTTATTTGCCAAATAAACAAAATTGTTAGCCGTAATTGGCGTTTGCTTAACGTTGAGATTAATAATTATTTCGCCGGCAGTGGTGGTGATGACAGCTTGGTAGGTTTTATTTTGGTCGATTTGACTTTCAGGAGATGGCAAAGCTTGGGACGTTGGCAAAGCTTGAGGGGTGGGTTCAGGCGTGATTTGAGAACTGGTTTTAGGCTGATTCTGACTAAGCAAAAGTACAGTCAGGAAAATAACGGCCAAAATGACTAAAAGGTACATTATTTGTTTATTCATGCGGAGGCGGTGGGATTCGAACCCACGAGAGCCTTTCGACTCGCAGGTTTAGCAAACCTGTGCAATAGGCCACTATGCGACGCCTCCAGTTTCTTTTAAAGATAAATAATTATACTAAATAAATCTATCAAACAGGCTTTATGATAAGTAGAGAGGAACAAATCGGGCTGTTTGACAAAAAAAAGTGATTTTGTAGAATAGGACCAACTAGGGCATTACTATTCGTCGCAACCCCCGCGAGCGGTAGTAATGCTCTTTTTTTTATTGCATATATTGCAAAGGCAATCTCTGCTTTAGACTGATCAGCTTCTTTAGTTCGGCGGTAAAATTTGACTTTCTCACTCTATTAGCCCCGTAGCGTAATAAACCAATTTTTAGAAATTTCTTCATTGTTTTTATTGTAAATTGGAGTCTGATGATTGTCAAGTCCTATAGTTTTCTGACTATAAAATATTAATAGACTTATAATAAATAATGCTAATTATAGATTATGCTAATAGGCTGCATTTTTATCACACGCCATTGTGAATAAGTCGGTGAAAACAGTAAGACTGCTAAAAAAGGGATACTTTAGAGACCAAACTCGGTCAGAATTGGAAAATGATCGGATAGCCCTCGATTGAGTCGGATCGTTTTAATTTTCTTTAAATTACGATACCAGATATAATCCGGTTTGGAGTGAAACTTAAAGAATTTGAGGATAATCCACTCCAAAGAGTAAAAAAGATTGTTAGTGGCTTCGTGATAATTTTCTTTTTCAAAAATCTTTTCCAAAACTTTGCGTTTGTAGACATAATTAAAGTCACCCATAACGATGGTGGGGGTGCTCTGACCATTGTCTTTTAAAAACCCAAGCGCGATCTGCAGTTGTTTTACCCGAACAGGATTAGTGCTCTGCATCGCCGTAAGATGAACATTGCAAACTCGAAAAGCGGCCTGGTTCTTTTTTAGAATAAAATTATTATTAAGCGCAGTTCTCACTGTCCTGCCAATGCGCAGAATAAATAAAATTGATTCATAAAGACCCCGACTCAAGCTAATGGTTGTGCCATTGTTGTGTTTGATTGTTTTCTGATTATAAAAAGTGGCGACACTATAAAGCCGAAAGTGTTTGAAAAAAGTGTGAGAATAATCGGCCAGCTCGTAACCGGCTTTTTCTAACTGGCTAATAAATGCTTCACTGACCACAAACTCCTGAAGACAAACAATATCCGGCCGGTGTTCGGCAAACAGTTTGAATAAATCCGGAAAGGCTTTGCCAAAGCACAAATTATAACTTAGAACTAAGAACGATTGTTTCATTTTAGAGAGGATTTGTGTTGTAACTGCTGCATTTTTTGAATTTCCGGTAAAGTGGTGGTTTGGTGCGGGGCTTTGTCTTGCCGGAAACGTTCCAGCCTGGGAAACCGCAAGGCCAGCCCGGCAGTATGCGCCGGCGACAGACTTAATTCGTCGGCCCTGATCTCAACGACCAAGCCCGGTTTTAGCCAGACATCACATTCATTTTGTTTGGCGACCCGATAAATACTCGGTCGGGACGGTGTCAGCAAACTCTGACTTTGGGTTTTCAGATAACGCCATTCCTGATCGGTTAGACCGGTGCCAATTTTGGCAACAGTGACAAAATTGTCTGTTTGTGGATCAAATACACCCACCAAAAAAGCACCCAGACCAAAATCAGTTCGTTTGCCTTTGCCGTAATCAAAACCCATTACCAAACAATCAATTGTGTCTATCAGTCGAGTGGAATAACTGTGTTTAAATTTGATCCAGTTCCAATCCCGCGCCCCGGCTCGATAAGTACCGGACAGTTTTTTGGCCATAATCCCCTCCAAACCGTCACTAACTGCTTGTTCAAACAATTGGTTAATAAGATCTGTGTTTTGGGCAATTGTCTCACTGGCAAGATTAATTACTTGCTGTCGTGATTTTACGACTTTATTTAATTGCTGCCGCCTTTCTAAATAAGTCCTGTTAAGATAAGACTGACTATTATAATAAAGTAAATCAAAGGCAAATAATTTAAGAGGAATTTCTTTGGCTTTTTCTTCAATTTGGTATTTACGTTTGCGCTGAACAACCTCTTGAAAGGGAAGAATTTTTTTGGTTTTGGGATTGTAGCCGACTGCCTCGGCTTCAAAGATACAGTTCTGAGCCGCTATTTCCTGATTAACTGCCATTACCAAATCCGGAAACATCTGAACCACATTTTCCAAATTTCGGGAAAAAATCTTTACTTGGCCTGATGACATCTTGTGTATCTGCAAACGAAAACCGTCGTATTTAGGTTCGATTGCACAGGCACCAATTTTTTTGATTATCTCACCGGCATTGCCTACCCGCTCAGCTTTGGCCATCAGAATCGGCACTCCAACCTCAGGCTCGATCTGCTTGATCTTTTCGATTCCTTCGGTTTTGATTAATTTGGCAATCAGCCCTAAGTCCGGCCGCACATTGTAAGCTGTTTCAATTACCGATTTTAAACTTTTGTCTTGCTTTAAATACCAGCTCAAGGCGTCCAAAACCGTCATATCAGAAAAACCCAAGCGTAGTTTGCCAACAACCATTCTGACCAAATAACGGCAGGAAAGCGGATCCAATTGCTGAAAAAGATCGGATAAAATACCTAATTTAGTCTCTTGAGAACCGGTTCCGGATTGATGCGCCAGAGTTTTTAATTTACCAAAGACAGTGAGTAGATCAAGCGATGAGCTGGCCTCAAACAAACTATGATTGGTGCGACGGAATTCCTCAACCGTCGCGCCCAAATCACCTATCTGTTTAAAGCGCTGGCGAGCTTGCGCCTCGTTCAGTGAGAAACTACTGACAAAAGACTTAAAAACCAATCTTTCGGCCAATCCAAATTCCAACTGTTCGTATTGCGGTACCACGCTCCCTTGTAATAAGTAAACGACTTTATCAATCTCTTGAGCGCTGGTTTTTTTAAACAACTGGCTCAGCAGTTGAGTCATTTCTAGCCTGGAACTGGTTTGTTCCAATTGAGACAAGACTTGGGTAAATTCGGCAAATTGCATAGTCTAATTATATCAAGCCGGGAAAGACAATTAACTCCAGCCGGGGATTTGCAAAATGTCAACTCCAACAATTTTCAAAAAGAGGATCGACAACGCCAGAACAACAAAACCAACCAAACAAGCAGTGATTGCTTCTTGACCTTTTTTGAGCGCTTCGGGATTACCGCGGGAGCTCATAATTTTGATACCGTTACTAACCAAACAAAGGAAAACCAATCCTCCCATCAGCCCGGAAAAAAGAGTAAAAATGGAGCCGACAATTCCGCTAAAATTGGTGGGCAAACAGCCCAGACCTGTCCACACACCGCCAATGACAGTGCCGCTACCTTCACAAGCCTGACATTTACTTTTTAAGTCCGGATCAGTGATTGAATCACAAAGGGGAATGGTGACGGCAATATCGACTACACTGCTACTAATATAACCGTCTTGATCCGGTGGCCGAGTGACTTGCGAAAACGGCGTGGGCTGAGTTCCGTCTTGATAAATCGGCAAAGACATTGAACATAGAATAATATTACTGTCATATTGCTTGACTGCCAAAGTGTAATCTTTAACTTCCAATGGACCTAAATTATAAGTAAATTCTGGCGGCCCGTCACTAAGACCCATTGATCCAAAATCTCCGATTATTTCGGTAAAACTAGTTTTGACTTCTCCATTCAAGGTCAAGCTATAACCTTGGCCTCCATCATCAATACCAGTGCCTACAACTATTAGACTGGTATTGTTGTTTGCAAAAACCAGTTTTTCCCGATTGGTATTTTGAACCTCTAACTGACAAGTGTTGGCTAATGGTTTTGGCTGCAGATCAAAAATATAGCTACTTTTGGCATACTTTTTGGTCGTCCCATTTTTAAGTTCAAATTCTATTTCCAAAAAATTTTGCTGATAAAAAAGATCAATCATGCAATTTGGGTCAGCTGGAAATTCAACGGTATAATCATCATTGACAAACTCAGAAATACTCACCGTTACTGTCTGGTCACCAAGAACCGTGCCCTGACAATGTTTTTTAACGACAATAGTTTTGTAATTATTCCATCCGGCAATTGATAGTAATTTGTTTTTATCAAAATAAACCGATGTCACCAATCTGACTGATGAGTCATGAATGCCAATAGGGACATAATCAACCGAATCAAGACTACTTTTTAAGTAGCTTTCATCCTGCTCGGTATAAATAGTGACACTGTCGCTGAAATTTTTGGGGACCACAGTCCGACCGCTATTATCGCCACCATCAAGCCTGATTCTTATTTTATCAATATAATCGTAAGCGTTTTGGGCCTGCACTTGACTAAGAAAAACGAAAAAGAATAAGAAAACCAAAACAATGTTTTTAATTATTATTTTCATTGTAGAAACGGGATTTGTAATATCGAACCACCGATGATCTTGACAATCAATACCGAAGATACGACCACAATTAACCCCAAAATGGCGCCGTATACATAGCGCTTACCTTCGCGCATGGCGTCCACATCACCGCGGGCCAACATCACTTTGGCGCCGCCAAACAACATCGCCATAAAGGCCAAACCACCAATGATGGTAGTAAAAAAGTTTAGAAAAAAATTAGCAAAACTGGCCGCGCCGGCCTTGGCCACACAATCCGGATCAGTGGCCACGTCACAATTAGCGCCAATTTGTAGACAACCAAACACGGTATAGGCTTTACCGGAATCCGGATCAGAAGACAATGTCACATTTGGATCATTGGTACCATACAAACATTGAGCACAAGTTTCCCAACTAGCCGGCGGTTCGCTATTTTGACAATAGCCGCAAACATCACAAGTAGTTTGGGCTTTAACCAATTGCACTTTTCCAAAAAATACTCCAATAATTAAAGCCACAATGAATAATAAGAACAACCGTTTCATTGTTATCAGTTTAGGTAATTTTCCCGCATTTGGCAACTCATAAAAACAGCTAATTTAGCAGTCAATCAAAGGCTCTGATGACAGCAGAACAGTCAGTTGCCTGCTAAAAAAACAGCTAGGCAGAATTTGGCTATCAGCCGGTCTTAAAACCGCAAAAATCACTAAGAATTGAGTAGCGATTCTTTCACAATTTGCTGCATATTTTTAGCTACTTTCCGGTTAGAAACGATCCACAAGCCGTGCTTACCAAAGACTGTCAGGACGCTCCCCTTTTCATCCAAATTAACGCCGCCGGCATTTTCAACAATTAATTTTGCCGCGGCTCTGTCCCAGGGATTGGCCGAAGGCAATACCGCTGCCAGAACTTTACCCGATGCCACCATCATGCTCGAATAAACACAAGATTCAACTAAAGACAAAACAATTTGTTTTTGATGAAGTTTTTCAAAAAACAAATTAGTGTCGAATTTTTTGGTCTTTAAAAATTGATCAAACCAATATGGAATGGCCAAAACAAATTCGCCTTTTTCAAATCCATTTTCGTTGGTTTTGATTGGCCGATTATTGACAAAAGAGCCGGTGTTTTGGGAACTAAAATAAAGTTTTTTAAGATAAGGATCGTAGCACACGGCCACTACTGGCTTTTGGTTTCTGCAGAGCCCCAGAGAAAACATTGAAGTCGGCACTCCGGCCGCAAAAGGAATAGTGCCGTCGATGGGATCACACACCCAAACAAACTCCTTTTTGGAAATCGTGTTCTCAATCTCCTCATCGATAATGGCGTGATCGGGAAAATGTTTTTTGACTGAGGCAATGACTAATTTGGAAATAATCAGATCCGCCTCAGTCACCGGTGAACTGTTTTGTTTGACTGTCTTTATTGAGGCCGGCAGATACTTGACCATTACCTTCCCCGCCTCATAAGCCAAGTCTTTGGCAAATTGCAGTTCTCGACTATAGTCTGTCATTTGTTTGCGGTGTGCTTTCGAAAATATCCGAACCGATTTCAGCGAAAATTAAGCGGAGCGGGCGGAATTCCCCCCAAACCCCCCTTCCGCCCGCCCGCACTGTGTCCCTCGTAGCCTTGGCGAAGTGGGAGAGGCGACCCTTTCAGAATTGAAAAACTGCCAAAGAACCTGAAAAAATATTTATCCCGTCGAATGACTGGGATCGGCTCGAATTCATTTTAGGCCAAAAGCGGGCTTTCCGAATTTCTAATTTTGTGATAGTATTATATTGAAATAATATCATATCAGTATAATACTATCAAATTATTGAAACTATGGCAATAGAAATTAATATCGGAGAAAACATAAAGCGGTATCGCGCAAAACTAGGTTTATCACAAGAGGATTTTGCCAAAATATCTGATGTTAAATATACTACTTTAACAAAAATTGAAAGTAACGTGATTAAAAAGCCGTCTGTATTTATTATGGAAAAATTAGCTAAAACATTAGGCGTTTCAATTGAAGATTTAATAAAATAAAATTATGAGCAATATAACTAAACAAGATATTCTTGAGGCCATCCGCCGAACCGCAAAAGAAAATGGGGGTAAGCCCTTAGGTATAGGCGGATTTGAAAAGGAGACCGGAATAAAAAAGTATGATTGGCTGAAATATTGGTCTAGGTTTGGTGATGTTCTACTAGAAGCTGGATTTACGCCAAACCAATTCGGTTTTGTTTACACTGATGATTTTTTAATTGAAAAAATAATTATAGTAATTCGCAGACTAGGTAAGTTTCCAACCTATCAAGAACTTACCGTGGAAAGAAACAACAATCCCGAGCTTCCCATTTTTTCAGTCTTTATACGCGCCTTTGGTTCTAAAAAGCGATTCGCAAAGAAAGTAATTGAGTATTGTCAAAGCAAAAATGGTTACGAAGATATAATCAAGTTATGTGACGCTGTTTCTGAAAAAACTGGCAAGAAGGAGGATTCTGATGATAGAAGCAAAGAAGTTTTGGGTGCAGTATATCTTTTCAAGCATGGTAAATATTATAAAATTGGAAAAACTAATGATACTGTGCGGAGAGGAAATGAACTTAAAATTCAGTTGCCTGAGAATTTAGATTTGATACACGAAATTAAAACTGATGACCCAAGTGGAATAGAGGCATATTGGCATAAACGTTTTGAAACAAAGAGGAAGAATGGGGAATGGTTTGATTTAAACTCTACTGATATAAAAGCATTTAAATGTTGGAGACGCATAATTTAACATGGATAAAGACATTCAATCACAATTAGATAGAGCAAAGGAATTATTGCAAGAGCTAAAAAAAGCTTGTGATAATGATTTGCAAACAAAAAATGTTTCTGGCAAAACAAAAAATCTATCGCAAGAAGTTTTACTTAAAGTTAGGCATTTGCTAGACCAATCCATTTATAAATTTTTTGAAAAACATTATTTGCCAAATCTTTCTGAGAAAGATAAAAAATCTGCAAAAGTCTATTTCCCTACAGTTTCTAAAAATGACGATTTAAGGTCAGTTTTTGGTAGAGCAAAAATGAGCGATCTTGAAACAAATCATCAAGATTTTTATAAATTTATTGATTCCGTTCAGCCATACAATCAAAATTATTTGTGGTTAAAGTATTTGACAAACTATGCCTCAGAAAAACATATTAGACTAACACCTCAAACAAAAACGGAAACAAAAAGGGTAACCGTTTCTCGTGGCGGTGGCGCGGTATCTTGGGGTTCGGGCGTGACTTTTGGTGGCGGTGTTAGTATTATGGGTGTTCCTATCGATCCAGCAACACAAATGCCAGTTTCCAATAATGTCATTGAAACGAAAATTGAGAATTGGGTATCATTTTTGTTTGAAGGTAGCGATATTAATGTCCTTTGGTTGTGTAAGAAATCCGTTGAAGACGGAGAGAAAATTATAAAAAAAGTTTTAGAATTTGTATAATTAAAAAAGAATTTGCCGCCAAAGAAAAACTTGGAATCGTCGCCTCGTTTAGCGAGGCAAAAACTGCCAAAGAACCTGGCCGAACTGTGTTCGGAGAAATGCTCGATCGGATTTGCAAAGGCGAAGCCGGCGGAATTTTGGCTTGGCATCCGGATAGACTGGCTAGAAATTCCATTGACGGAGGTAAAATCATTTACTTGCTGGACACTGGACAGATTAAAGATTTGAAATTTCCCACTTTTTGGTTTGACTCTACACCGCAAGGAAAATTCATGCTGAACATTGCCTTTGGCCAAAGCAAGTATTATATCGATAATCTAAGCGAGAATATCAAGCGAGGACATCGGGCGAAACTGCGAAAAGGAATTTGGCCGACTTTTGCCCCGCTTGGCTATTTGAATAATCACAAAACTAAAGGGATTGACATTGACCTAGAAAGAGCGCCATTTATCAGAAAAGCATTTGAGCTTTACGGAACTGGCGAATACACGCTAAAGGCCATTGTAAAGGTTTTAGGGCAAGCGGGGCTAAAAAGCTATAAAGGCAATGTTCTTTCCGTTTCCAGTGTCCAGCGCATGCTTCAAAACTCGATTTATTACGGCGTATTTTCTTTCAATGGCGAAGTTTACGACGGAACACACGAGCCGATTATTTCCAAGAAACTTTTTGATTCCGTTCAACAAGTCATGAGCAATAGAGGAAAAAAACAAAGAAAGAGAAAGCATGAATTTGCTTTTTCAGGTTTGATGAAATGCGGTTTTTGCGGTTGCCTCATAACTGCTGAAAAGCAAAAAGGACATCATTATTATCGTTGCACCAAGAAAAAGCAAAAATGCGATGAAAAATATTTGCGGGAAGAAAAACTTGTTGAACAGATGAAAGAAATTATTCAAAAAGTTTCTTTGCCTGACGATTGGGCAAAAAATATGCTTACTGAAATAGACAAAGAAAAAGAACAAGCCCGAGAAGAAACAAAAGTTATTGTTCAAAATCTCCAAAGCCGAAAAACTGAAATTGAAATAACAACTGAAAAACTGCTAGATCTTTTTATTGAAGGCAAAGGCATTGAACCAGAAGAATATCAAACTAAAAAACAAAAACTTCTCAATGAGAAGCTGGATATTCAACAGCGAATAAATGATTTTGAACAAATGGGAAATAATCGGCTCGAACCGATGAAAGAAATGATTTTAAACAGTTGCCAAGCCAAAATTCTTTTGTTGCAAAACGACAATCAAAAAATCCGAGCATTTCTAAAAAATATCGGCTCGAACTTCATTTTGAAAGATAAAAAATTCTTATTTGAAGGGAAAATCGGCTGGCGAACCCTTGCCAATTCCCCCCAGTTTCCCAACTGGCGGAGAGGGTGGGATTCGAACCCACGTCCCGCCAAAGGCGGGAACACGCTCTCAAGGCGTGCGCGATCGGCCACTCTGCCACCTCTCCACTTTGTTAATTGAGGTGCGGAGGGGAATTGAACCCCTGCATAGATGTTTTGCAGACATCCGCGTTTCCACTTCGCCACCGCACCAATAATGTTGTTTATTTTAACATTTTGTGGCCACTATTAGCCAGGATTATCAATTAAGTTGTGCTAAAATATAAAAGAGTTGTGTTAATACCAGAGGTGGCAGAGTGGCCAAATGCACGGGTCTGTAAAACCCGCGGGGTTTCCCCTTCGATGGTTCGAATCCATCCCTCTGGACCAAAATATTTTTTTCAGCTATCCAAACATCAGCCACTCGGGTTTAAACAACATCAGAATTCCAATCAACAAAATCAAAATCCCGCCGATTAAATGTGAATAGCGGGAATATTTACTTTCCAAGCCAACGGCTTTTAAAGTCAACATGGCTGTAAAAAAGACAAATAAATCATCCAGCATAAACACCAGAATATAGAAAACTAGATACAGATAATGTTGCCAACTCGGCAGCTTAGCATAACTAAGCACTTGAGTGTAAACCGCCGGTAAGCCGGCAGAGCAAACCAATTCGACCATATTGACGGCAAAAGCCAACAGAATCATGCCAAACAATGCCAACCAAAATTGTTGGCGATAAGCAATTTCTTTAATTCTGTTAAATACCTGTTGCCGTTTTTCATTACCGGTTACCCGACAACCACCGTCTTTATTTTTCACATAGTCATATAGATAATAGCCACCAGCCCCAAGTGCAACCAATCCAATTAAATATCTAACCCAGGTTGAGTAGCCGACAAACAAGAAAAAATTAAGCCAGGCTGATAAAAACAGAAAATAAACAAAGGCCGAAGTAACAATAAAAGCCGTTCCTAAAATCCACATTCGCCGACGATCTTTCATTCCCAGTAATAAACTGATCAAAAACAATAAGGTCCACATGGCACAGGGATTAAAGCCGTCAAGTGCGGCAATAATAATAGTAAAAATCGGCAAAGACAATTGACTGATTGTTAAAGTTCCCAAAATAGGCACACTAATCTGACTTGGTAGCTCAGGCTTTTCTTTTTCCGACGTGGCCTTGGAAAGCTGATTTTTAATTGCCTGTTCAATTGCCACGCCAGTAGTACTATCGTCGCCATAACCTTGAATAACCTGATCGCTTATTACTGTCAGGGGCACGCCCAGCTGAGTGATGCCAAATCTCGCAGCTGTAATCGCAAACAGTTTCTGATTATTTTTATCAGTATCAATCTGATATTTGGTAATTTTGAGGTTTGGGTATTTGTCGACCAGTTTTGACAGAAAAAGTTCTTCTTTTTGGCAATGCGGACAAAATTCAGAATAAAATAGTTTTAATTCAACCGGAGCTTGAGCTAAAACCGGGGCTGGCCTAAAAACCAGCCAGAACAAAATCAAGCTAAAAAAAACAATTATTTTTTTCATTACTGCTGTAACTTAATTGCCTGACCATTAAGAATAGCCAAACTAATCTTTTGGTAAGCACTGCCCAAAATCCGGGCAAAAGTGGGCTGGGAAATTTGCATCTTAGTTGCCGCTTCTATTTGAGACAAACGATCCTGCTCGTGCAGTTTTAAAGCTTCCAGTTCGTCCGGCATCAAAACTACTTCACTTAATTGTCGCAACGGCACTCCCTGAGGTTTAAAATAGCGCACTCCTGGTTGAAAAAACAGCTGGCGCGGCTTTTTGGGTCTGGACATAATTGCTATTGTATCTATTTTTAACGTTTCTTGTCTGTGGGCTGGGGCGGTTTTTTGTCTTGACATTTGCCCATACCTCGTCCGGTTTTTGGACCTTTTCCTTGTGGTCCGGTTCCATCAAATCTTGGCATTATTTTTTTCATCTCCCTTCTATATAATGAATATATATTCATAATATAACAGGGGTTCGGTTGCCTGTCAAGGAATTATTCTAGCCGCATTCGGAGTAACCACAGCTATAGCACTTTTTGCAACCCTCCTCATAAGCAAATGAGGCGACGCCGCAATCAGGGCAAATATCAAAATTGGAATCTTGTTTTTGAACACTGGCAACCATGGGCAATGATTCCTGCTTGATTTCAGCTACTTTTTTAACATGACCATTACCATTGGCCAGATTCAAAGCAAAATGGCGAACCAAAACCTTGGCGACGGCATCGGGCAGAGACCGAATTTTATTGTCGCCAAAACCCAAGGTCTTGGCGCCACCGATTCCAGCCAGCTGTTCAATAACCAGCTCCAGTTTTTTCTTACCCGGTAGGGGTGAATTCATTCTTAAAATAAGAGAGACCACTCTGCCCAAACCCTCGGCCATGGCAAAAACATCGGTACCGGCTTTACCAATATTGATAAAGACCTCAAACGGATCACCCTTTTCATTGGTGTTAATGGTAATAAAAGCGCGGCCTACTGGTGTGTCGATCTGATAAGTAGCGCCTTTAATCATCACCGGCCGCGGCATCATTTCGTAATTAACCGGTGCGACAGGCTCAGGTTTTTTCTCCTCTTTGCGAGACAAAACTCCAGGCCGGCTTCCGTCTCTCATATAAGCAATCCCTTTTAGACCCAAATCATAAGCCAGGTTATAGACTTTTTTGACTTCTTCAACAGTATGGGTATTAGGGGCGTTGACTGTTTTGGAAATTGAGGCGTCGACATATTTTTGAATCACAGCCTGTACTTTGACATGATCCTCAGGCGAAAGATCGTTGGCAGTGACAAAATAATCCGGCCGTTTGACAGTTTTAGCTTGCCCGTTTACGACTCCGTTTTCTTTGAGCCATTGATCATAAAGCGGATGTCGGATAATATGCTCACCCAATCGATCACGTCTGGTAAATTCAAATTCATAAACTGGTTCAATTCCCGAGGTCGTACCGGCCATTAATGAAGTTGAGCCAGTTGGGGCTTGCATTAATAATAATGAATTCCGAATCCCTTGTTTGCTGATTTTGGCTTTCACTTTTTCAGGCAGAGCCTGAATGAACTTACCTTTTAAATATTGTTTTTGATCAAACTTGGGAAAAGTGCCTTTTTCTTTGGCAATCTCGCTGGAAGCCTCATAAGCCGCGTCGCGAATCAAGCGATAAACTTTTTCGACAAATTTGAGCGACTTGGGCGATCCATAGCGCAATTGCATTTTAATCAAAGTGTCACCCAATCCCATCGTGCCCAAACCAATACGTCGCTCACCGTTGAGCTGAATTTTTTTAATGCCTTCAAAAATATAGGTATCACCCTGAACGACATCGTCCTGAAAACGAACTGCGATTTTAACCGTGTCTTTGAGTTTTTTAAAATCGAACTTGCCGGCCGTTTTAAAACCGTGAGATTGCTTAACAAGCGCCGACAAATTGATCGAACCCAAATTGCAGACTCCCCAAGGAGGCAAACCCTCTTCACCACAGGGGTTGACGCAATTAATGCGATTCCAATACCAGTTGTTGTGCCACTTGTTATAACGCTCCATAAAGACCACACCCGGTTCGGCGCTCTTCCAGGCGGCATTGGCCACCAAATCCCAAAGCTCGCGGGCTTTGATTGTCTTGGCCATCTTGACCTTACCACCAGCCTGACGCCAAGCAGTCATGTCACCATTCCAAACCGTGTCGTATTTTTTGTCGCTTGTATCGGGAAAAAGTAAATCCCAATCTTTGTCTTTTTTGACCGCTTCCATAAAACTGTCGGAAATAGCGACCGACAAATTGGCGCCATTGATTTTTTGCAGATTTTGTTTCACAGTAATAAACTCGGCAATATCCGGATGCCAATCCCAAAGCATCAGCATGAGCGCTCCCCGGCGGGAACCACCCTGCTGAATAATATCCTTGGTGGCGACTGAGAAAAGTTCGGCCCAATTAACCGGGCCGGAAGAAAAGCCATTGACTTTGTGAACCCGAAATCCCCGAGGCCGCAATGAGGAAAGATTGATCCCTACCCCACCACCGTGGGCCATGATTTCCACCATTTGTTTCAGAGTTTCCAAAATGCCGTCACGGGAATCTTTGGGTGAGGGAATTACAAAACAGTTGTAAAAAGTGGTTTGGTAGCCAGTGCCGGCGCCGGCCAGAATTCGACCGCCTGGAACATATTTAAAGTCCACCATCGCCTGGTAGAATTTCTTTTCCCAATACTGGCGTTTGGCCGGTTCTTCGATTTTGGCAATTCCCTTGGCCACTCTTTTCCACATCTCTTGCGGCTTACTTTCAATGGCTTTGCCACTTTTGTCTTTTAAAGTATACCGATCCAAAAAAACTTTGTTAGCAATGCCATCTAAAGTCATAGGCTTGTTTTTTATAAACTGTTAATTTTAAAGTAACTTTTTGATTTCTTTTTCAAAATCCTCGACATCCACAAAACGCCGAAAAACTGACGCAAAACGAATATAGGCAATCTTGCTCAGTTTTTTTAGTTTACGAGCTAAAAGATCGCCGATCTTTTTGCTTTCAACTTCTGTTGATTCCAGTTTTCTTAAATCGTTTTCCAAATCGTCCAGGATTTGCTCGATCTGCTCATTAGTAATCGTGGTGTTTTCGCTCGACTTAATCAAACCACCCTTGGCTTTGTTGCGATCGTAAACTTCGCGGGTCCCTTTTCTTTTAATAACGACAATAGGTAATCTATCAACTCTCTCATAAGTTGTAAAACGCTTTTGACAACTGGGACATTCACGGCGTCTTCTTAAAGAGCGACCCTCCTCGGCGACTCGAGTTTCGACAACTTCGTGTTTGGTGGAACCGCAAAATGGACATTTCATGTTTTTGTCTAAAAAACACTATCACTAGTGCAACATCTATTTTTAACACGCTAGGGAGCAAGAGTCAAGATGATTAAATATAGACTGACTATATCAATCCTGACTAAAAAATTCGGTCAGAATTTGTTTGGCAATGGGAGCGGCCACCTCTGAACCTTCGCCACCATTCTCCACCAATACTGTCAGGACAATCTCCGGATCTAAGACCGGCGCAAACACCGTAAACCATGCGTGCGGCAGGGCTCCATCAGCGGTTGATTCGGCAGTACCGGTTTTGCAGGCCACCGACCACTGTTTGCCATTGATTTTGTAATCAAAGAAAGGCCATCCTGTCCCTCCGGGACTGCAAGCCTGAACCATTCCTTGAATGACAGTGTCCAAATGTTTTTGATCAAACCTCAGGTCTTGGCAGTGCCTCAAACTGTTTTTATCAAAGGCCAGCTGACATTTATGGCCATTACTGGCAATAATACTGGTGGCTATATGAAACTGCACCGGATTAACCAATAAATAGCCCTGACCAATAGAAAGGTTGACCGTATCACCCAAATACCAGGGTTCGTTGAGAGTTTGTTTTTTCCACTGAGCGTTTGGCAACAGACTTTGTGACTGATTGAAGTATTGTTGCAGACTTTGTTCTTTAAGACCGAACTTGGTTAGCCAGCGATTAATTTCGCCTATTCCCATTTCTACGCCCAGGTGATAAAAAAAGATGTCGTTGGAGCG
>Ga0208958_1000107_pt1 | contig 107608 bp, 101 predicted proteins | sample RifOxyB1_FD_184032 | JGI IMG/M metagenome (GOLD analysis project Ga0208958, IMG submission 184032) | Soil microbial communities from Rifle, Colorado - Rifle Oxygen_injection B1 (SPAdes) | ecosystem: Environmental > Terrestrial > Deep subsurface > Rock core/Sediment | place: Rifle, Colorado...
ATCATTGTTTGATAGAACCTGGGCCGGAGTTCGGGCCAGAGATTTATACATCAGTTTAAAACAAACCTGTCGCAAAAATGGGGTCAGTTTTTATCAATATTTACTTGATCGGGTTTGTGGATATGGGAAAATTCCGAAATTATCTGAAATAATATTGAGGACTTGCCCCAAAGTTAGCTAACCTTACATTTTATAAAATAAACGACGCTGGCATAAAAAAATTCCCCTCTAAGAACGCTCAATATCAGTAATAACAAATATCTGTGCTAATTGAAGGACCAAACGTTCTAACATCTTGATCTTTAAGAGAAGTTTCTAAATGGATTTGACATGAAATCATTTTTTAAAAGATTACTTAACCAACTGAAATCAGATAGTTTTTTCTTGTTTGGTGCACGAAGTACTGGAAAATTTTTGAATAGTGGTTATTTGACAGGCTTTAATTAATTATTTCACTATCCCATAATTCTTTAAGAAATTCGTTACAAGGATAAATTTCAATACCATCAACTATTCTTTTTTGACTTTCCCTTGAAACAACAATTGTTCTATCAACGATTTTTTCTTCCTTTAATGCCTTTAGTCCTTTAAGGTCATTTTCTTGAATATGTTTTGATAACTTTACCTCTATCGCAACTTTAGTATCAATTATAAAATCAACTTCAAGATGTTGACTGGCCGTTCTCCAATATCTTATTTCGCAGTTTAATGCTTGATAATCGATATAGGTCGCTAACTCATGATAGATGTATGTTTCAAACTCTTTGCCCGCATTATTTAGAGAGGGATCAAGGCCTATGGAAAAACCTGCTAATCTTCTAACCACCCCCACATCAAAAAAATAAAATTTGGGTGTCTCTAGCGGTTTTCTTTTTTGAGTATAAAGAAATGGCGGTATTTTTTTAGCAATCAAGGTATCCTCTAAAATTGAAAAATATTCTATCACTGTTGTTTTAGGAACTTGGGCATCATTTGCAATTTTGGAATAATTTAAAATCTCTCCATTACAATTGGCGGCAACTTCCAGAAAACGGGCAAAAGATGGTAAATTACGGGTAAGTGATTCATTGGCAATTTCTTCTTTTAAATATGTACTACAATAACTCTTAAGCATCTTCTCAGGTGTCTTGGCATTATAAATTTTGGGAAGCGTTCCGAAACTTAGTATCCTTGCTAAATCAAACTCACTATCGCTTATAATTTCAGGATAAGTTAGGGGATGAAATATCATTTGTAAGGCACGTCCTCCCAGCAAATTGACGCTTTGTTTTTTTAATTTTCGAGCACTAGAGCCGGTTAAAATAAATTTAACACTTTCTTCTTCCAATAGAAGATGAACTTCATCCAGCAGTGTAGGTACCTTTTGAATTTCATCGATAATAATTAAATCAATATCATTTTTCATCGCCCTAAAATGTTCTCTTAATTTATAAGGCCTTAATGTGAATTCTTGAAAAATATCAGTTGCCAACAAGTTGATGTACCAGATTTTTTCTAATGCAGAATGTTTTATTAAAAATGATTTTCCAGTTTGCCGAGGTCCTAAAATAAAAAATGCTGAAAAGTCTGGATTTTTTGAAAAAATTGAATTTATTTCTATTTTTCTTGTAAACATATATTATCCATATATTTTTAATTAGTTACATTGTAATTTTAGACCGTTAATATGTCTATTATTATATAATATAACCTGATATTTTGTCTATAACAATTTTTTTGCAATTTCTGATAGTTATTGCTTAAACCAAACCTGTTTTAAAATTCAAGTTAAATATATTTTCTTCTGATATAACTGGTGATCGAGTCTAACACGCCGATAGTCACAATGATGATTATCATCATTGTGGCAACTTCCCGGTAAAGATAACCATTAATTTTATCAAACATTAAAAAGCCAATTCCACCTGCTCCACAAAAACCCAAAATGGTGGCACTGCGAACGTTGGTTTCAAAACGCAGCAGGGCATAGCTGATAAAATCAGGCAAGACTTGGGGGATAATAGCAAATGAGAGTATTTGGAATTTATTAGCGCCACAGGATTCTACGCCTTCCACGGTACCTGGATGACAGGTTTCAAGGTTTTCACTAAAGACCTTGCCCAGAATTCCGAAGGTATGAATCCATAGCGCTAAAACACCCGCAAAGGGCCCAAGCCCTATGACTGCAACAAAGATAAGCGCCATCACAAATTCATTAAATCCCCTACAGATGTCGAGTAATCTTCGAATTAAAAAATAAATACTATTTCGGAGATATTTGACCCAAAGCTGATCTCCGGGAATGATGATTTTTATGGTGTTTTGAGCTGCCAAAAAAGCCACCAAGGTGGCGGTTAAAAAAGCCAGTAAGCTACCCCATATGGCGATATAGATGGTTTCTACCAAGGCCCATAAATATTCCTTAATTTTATGGAGATTGGTTTCGGGAGGGAAATATCCACCTTTTTTGTCATCTAAAATACTTTTATACTCACTGTCGATCCATGCTTGCCATTCATTGTGATTTTTTTGGTGATAGATTTGCGTGGATAATTGATTGATTTCGTTTTGCAGTTCTTTATTATTTGGAAGAGATTGATCAGCGTATTTTTCGCGGATTAATCTCTTGGCCTCCTCCTGACTCATCAATTGGGGATACATTTGTGCCTGTCTCATGGCCTCTTGGTGATCTTCCTTGGTTAATTTTTTTCCGAAGATGTAGCTATAGGCGTTTTGTCTTTTTTCAATCAGTTTTAAAAAATTAATTTCTGTTTTTTTAAAAGACAAGATTAAGATGATGAAAAACAAAAGAGTCAAAACGGTCTTAAATATTTTTTTAAACACAGAGGGGGGTAAAGTGTTCAAAGTCATGGCCTATATTCCAACCTTTTTTTAACCGACATCAGATATCTGATAATATCATATTCGCTATCATTGGCCTTTACAAAGCCACGATTGCCAAGGAGCGAGGTTACAAATGAAGGAAGGTTTAAAATAGTTTTTTCCAGCATTTTAAATTCCTGGTCTTGGGGTTTATACCTTGAGACAATGACGGCCCCAGGTATCAAATCTGATTCCCAGATAATTTTATAATCGGATTTTTGAATTTTTCCGCTGCCAAGCAGGTTCCTTAGATCTACATTGTTAGTGGCAGCCAGATCCACGGTTTTATTTTTAATGGATAAAATGCTGGCCGCATGTGATCCTGAAAACTTGACTTCTTTAAAAAATTTTTGCGGGACGATAACCGGATTGGATTTTAAAAAACTGATACTGGGAACCAGATGACCCGAGGTGGAGTTAGGTCCGGTAAATGCAAAAGTGTGATTTTTGCCTTCTTGGATGGAGGTTATCGGAAGATCGCTTCTGGCGATGATCAGGCCTGTGTATCCCGAAAATCCCTGAATATTGACCTCTTTTGCCATTAAGGAAATATTGCATTTCTTCTGGGCCTCTACATAGCTTTTAGGGCCTAAGTAGGCAAAATCAATATTTCCGTTACATAAAGCGGTTACCACCCCCGCATAATCAGAGACGGGAAAAAAAAGCACCTTATGCTTGATTTGCCCGGATAGATATTCCATAAAGGGCGTGAACTTTTCTTTGATATTACTACCTCCTCCTTCGGAGGGAACAATGCCAAATTTAAAATCATAAGCACAGGTTACCAGGGGAAATAATAAAAGGAGTAACCAGAATATTTTCACGTTTGGCTTCCCTGGTAGATGACGGATAATTGGTCGTTGGTTAAGTTTTTCAAATTGCCATCAAAGACAATTTCACCGCTATTCATGCCAATGATTCGTTGGGCATATTTTTTGGCCAGGTCAGCCTGATGGAGATTAATGATCACGGGAATATTTTTGGTGATATGGATTTTTTTCAAATAATCGAGAACAATGGCAGTGCTTACGGGGTCCAAACTCGCCACCGGTTCATCGGCCAAAATGATGCGAGGGTTTTGCATTAGGGTGCGAGCGATGGCGACTCGTTGCTTTTGTCCTCCCGATAAGGTATCGACTCGTTGATGAGCACATTCCATAAGATTTAAAATGCTAAGGCAATCCAGACCTTGGATTTTTTCTTGTTTGCTAAAGGTATGCAATAAGCAGCTTCTCAGTTTATTAAATGGGGTTTGCATGTACAGACTTCCGATCAAAACGTTGGTTAGCACATCCAGTCTTTCAATCAGATTATATTGTTGAAAAATCATGCCGATATTTTTGCGGATCATGGAAAGTTTTTTACCGTGAATCAGGGTAATATCTTGATCGTTTAGAAAAATCTTGCCACTGGTGGGGGTAACTAGTCGGTTAATTGAACGAAGCAGAGTACTTTTGCCGGCTCCCGACGGACCTAAAATGGCTAAAAAAATATTGTCATCAATTTGAAAGGAAACCTTGTTCAAAGCGCAGGTATTGCGGGGAAATATCTTAGTTAAATTTTGTACACTGACTATACTCATAAAGACTTTAATTATACCCTTTTTAAAAAAAAATGGATATATAATAACCTACAGGATTTTTATGAATTTAAATTTACTTGAAACTAACTCAGAAGCATTATTAAACCTGGTAGACTGGCAGGAAGTCATCGGCGTTCTTAGTCACAGAATGTATTTTCAAGATGCGAAAAAAAAGCTCGAACACCGTCCTTTATTTTGTCCAAAAGCTGAGTTGACCCAAAATTTTTTGGCAATGGATACCTATTTGGAAAACAAGAATGAATTTGACCAGATTATTAATGAAGAACTGGGTTATATTAAAAGTGATACTGATTTTTCCACTCTTTTAAAAAAGCTGATTCGGGGTCACATCCTGGATTTGGGTGAATTGAATACTTTGGCAAATATTTTTTCGGGTTATAAAAAATTCAAAAAACACATTCGGATTTTTCTCAACCTGACTGACGATCGAGTGGATCAATCCACCATTTCGTTGATTGAAACCAAATTTGTTCGTCCAATCCGTACCTTTGTGGAGAGAAATGGTGAGATTCATTTTGATCAACATCCGATGCTGAGTCAAATTTATAAAAAAATTTTACAAATTGAAGCGCAAATTCGAGAAGAATTATCCATTCTGGTGAAACAAAATCCCTACAAGGATGCGATTCAATATAGTGAATATGATATTATCAATGATCGTTATGTCCTGGCGATCAGAAGTGACAGTTATAAATCCCCTCTTGGACAAATTTTATTTCGCAGTAATAGCGGCATGACTTTATTTGTTGAACCGATTTCTTTGCGTGACAAAGGACAGATGCGGATTCAATTTCTAGCGGAACTAGATGAAATCAAAAATAAAATCTGCCAGGAATTTTCGCTTTTTTTACATGAATATGAAAAGGCATTTCTTGAGTTTAAAGATTATCTGCTCTTTATGGATTCATTAAAGGCAAGATGCGATTATAGTTACGAGTACGATCTGGTAAGGCCTACACTTTGTGATGATTTTCAAATAAATATAAAAAATTTTTGGCACCCTTTGATTAAAAATCCCGTCAAAAATTCCATTTTCTTACTAACTGATCAAAAAGGACTTATTATTTCCGGGCCTAATACTGGCGGGAAAACTGTGGCCTTAAAATCTATTGCAATCTCTTATATGTTTTTGTATTCGAAACTTTTTTTGCCGGCGCATGAGGCAACCATTTATCCTGTGTGCGAATTATATTATCTTGGGAGTGATGGCCAGAATTTGACGGACGGGCTTAGTTCTTTTGCGGCGGAGGCCCGGAATTATTTGTTGTTGCTTAAAAATATTCAAAGTGACAGTTTGATTCTAATTGATGAAATATTCAACTCCACCTCCAGTGAAGAGGCCAGTGCCTTGGCCATCTCGCTACTTTATAAGTTGCAAGAAAAAGTAAACACCAAAGTGATTATTTCCACTCATCATCAATTACTTAAAACATATATGCATAATAATAAGGAATACCAATCGGCCCATGTGGAATATGATCATGAAAAAAATCAACCGACTTATAAACTCATGGTGGGGCAACCTGGAAGTTCGCTGGCATTTAAAATTTTGAGTCAATTGGCCAAAAGCTTTGATCTGGACGAGGACTTAACCACCAAGGCGTTTGAAGTTTATGATCAAAAACAATATTTATATGAAAAATTATTGGATGAGCTGTCTTGCAAAAAATCAACTTATCAAAAATTATTAATAGAGCAAACCGGACTTAATCATGAGTTGAAAAACCAGAAACAATCCATGGAGGGGCTCTTGTTTATTGAGCGCAAATCTTTACTGGAGAGTTATCAAAAGCAACTGGAAAAATTATTAAAAGAAGCCAGAGATTTGGTTCAAAATGTCAAAGAGGAAAAAGTACAAGACAAGAAGAAGATTTTTGAGACCATCTCCCATCTTAAATCAAGTTTAAACCGGGAAAAAGAACAAATGACAAGCAGTTTGTTGGTTGAACAAAATTATATTGATAAAATTTTAGACATCAAAGAAGTTGTTATCAACCATCAATATTTTTCTATTAGTTTGAATAAAAAGGTTACGGTGATTTTTGTCAACGAAAGGAAAAATGAAGTAAGTGTTTTAGCATTAAAGGTGAATGTTATACTCAAGGCAGATGATCTAAGACTTTTGAAAAGTCAACCACCTCTCAATAAGCACAAAAACCAAATTGAAATCACCATTCAAAAAGATGATGATAGGCCTATGGAAATTGATTGTCGGGGAATGCGACTGAGTGAGTTTGAAACGATAGTAGAGCAAAGTTTAAGCGGACTTTATAAGGGGGATATCCCTTATGTAAATATTATACATGGACATGGCGATGGAATACTTAAAAATTGGCTACGTGAGCGTATTGAAAGTGATGGTGCCTTAATGTGGTCCACTAGTGAAGGAAATGACGGCCATACTGAAATCAAGCTTAGATAGTTAAAGTTCGAAGTTATTGACCACTGAGCTAAATTGATGTATAATTGTAGTCAATTGATGTAAATCAGGAGTCAATTATGGAATTGCTAGCAAAAATACTTTTGTCTAAAACCAGAGCTGGTATATTTAAATATTTGTTTTTACACAAGGGAGATGAGTATTATTTAAGAGAATTGGAAAGGTTAACAGGTATTGGCATTAAATCCTTACAAACAGAGATTCGAAAACTCGTTTTGCTCGATATCCTTCTTGAGAGAAAAGATGGGAATCGAAACTATATTCGTGCAAACGTGGAGCATCCCCTCTATGTTGATTTTTGCTCAATTGTAAACAAATTACATGGCCCTCCCGAGCAGTTACGAGCAATTTTTAAGGACATTCACAACATTGAATTTGCTTTTATTTTTGGATCTTTTGCAAAAGATGAAACCCATGCAGGCAGTGACATTGATTTATTTATATTGGGAGATATCCCTTCCAAGCAAATAAGCGATATATTATTTACATTTGAAAAAAGCATACCTTATGAACTCAATGAATACAACTACTCCTTGAGATTGTTTAAAAAAGAGGTTAAAGACAAAAAGCATTTTTTAATGTCGTTAAAAAGCACTACAAAAATCTTCCTAAAAGGAGATGAAAGTGAATTTAGAAAATTATATTGCCAATAAAATTCAATCCGGGAAAACGTATGTTAAGAATGAACCAACTTCAAAGCAAGAAATTGGTGATTTATTCAAAATTGCTAGAAGAGACTTGGCCGATAGTAAAAAAACTGAAATTTCGGAGGATTGGCAGTTTGGGATTGCTTATAATGCTGCTTTAAAACTTTGTACCATTTTATTACGGGCGGATAATAAGCGAGTATCAGCTGGTGCCCATCATTTTCTTACTATGATGGCCCTTCCTTTTTATCTTGGAGAGAATTATGAATCGGTTACTAATTATTTAAATAGATGTCGGAAAAAAAGAAACCGCATAGAATATGAATCTGTTGGCGGGGTCAACTCAGATGAGATTTCAGAGTTGATTTCTTTTGTATCCGATTTGCTACAAACAGTAGAAAAATGGATGTATAGCAATCACCCTGAACTTATGTAATTCACCAATCTTAATTTACTAATGAAGTTAAGAAACTCCTCATTCTTTTGCTTATTTGATTTTGATAAACTCCATACCATCCACATTGATAGAATTGACTCTTACTCCCCAATGCAAATGAGGGCCGGAGACTCTTCCAGTCATACCAGACAGGCCAATAATGGCATTTTGGGGAACATACTCCCCTACTCTGGTTTTGAGCTTATTCAGGTGAGCATACATAGTAAAAATTCCAAGTCCGTGATCAATTAAAACCGTTTTACCTGAGAAAAATAAATCCATGGCCAAAACCACTTTACCGCTGTTGGCTGCAGGTACCGGAGTGTCCACGGCTGCCCGAAAATCCACTCCGCCATGCTGATTTTCCTTTTGATTGTTATAAATTCGTTTTCTTCCATAAGTACTGGTCAAAACTGAGTTAAGTGGAGCAACGAATGGTCGATAAAACAGTGGTGCCTGATTGGGAGTGGCGTAAGCCTTGGCAATAATTTCTTTCTCTTTTAAATACCTCTCCAGATCTTTTTTACTAAGATCGATGGTCGTTTGCGGGACATTCAATACTTCGCTTTGAAATTCTTTATCGAGTATCTTTACTTTAGCAACGATGGCCTTTACTTCCTTTTTATCCAATAAATAAGTTAATTCACAAATAAAGGATTTAATACTAGTTTTTACCGGAACTGCTACATAGGCTTTTAAAGTAGTTCCCATTTCATGGAACATTATCGGGACATCATTGCAAATTAATCTCTGCGGTTTAACATCACCGTTGGTGGGAATGCTTAAAACTTGGGCTTCCCCTATACGGATAGCAAGTTCTGCTGTGGGGTAAGGATTTGATTCATTAGCAAAAATGCTGCTAAAATTCTTGTGAGAGCATGACCACAAAACGCAAATAAATAAAAAAGAGACATAGTTTTTAATCACGCAAAATCCCTTTAACATGTAAAAATGATTCTTTTATACTAAGAAGTATAAAACCGGTAGTCAAGGCCTTAAGAGATTCAAAACTAACAAAAGGTCCCCTGGACGATGATTTTTTGCGCTTCCTTGTTTCTAAGTGCAATGGAAAGACCTTTGACAATTATATTGATGGGATCCCCTAGCGGGGCGATTTCCTTAACAATCACTTCGCTTCCAGGCATTATGCCCATCGCACGGATTCTGCGGTTAAAGGGCCCATTATCTTCAATCAGGGAGATAATACCTTTTTCACCTTTATGAAGTTTATTTAATCTTTTAGTCATACTAATATAATAAATCGAATAGTTTTCCATGTCAAACAATAATACTGCTATTAAAACAATTATTATATTAATGAAATTTTATCTTCAATCTGGCCATTAAAATGGGCATAGCGAAGTTAACACAGTGAATTAAATGTCTAATTTAACCTTTTGATATTAATGAATTGTTATAAAATAATTCAAACCACTCTTAAGCAAATGAGAAGATTGGCCGATAATAATACTGAGGTATTATTAATGAAACTTTTTTATATTCTTCTTGTGCTGGTTTTAAGTTTTTCCAATCTTTTGTACTCGAAAGAAAAGGAGCAGGTTACTTATGCCAATTCAGATCAAAAAGCGGTGGATAAAAAAAATGATTTAATTAATATGTTTTTAGAGTATCCGGCCGTAAAGCCCATCTATGAATCGTGTTTAAAAAAACAAAAAGATCAGAGCTTAAAGATATCCATTGCTGAATGTGTTTGGAAAGAAGTGGATGATAACACTAAAAATGAATTAAAAAATGCCATTAGTTCAGCGGCATATAAAAAAGATGTTAAGCGGGATCCCGCCAATAAAAATGAAACTACCTCCAAAGAAAACACTGCTGATGATAAGGAAAGTGAGGAAAAAGCGTTGAAGGATGGACAAGGTAGAAATTATGAGGGAGTGGATCTGGGAACTGTAACTCCCCATAAAAGGGATAAGGCCCTTTTAAAAGTGGAGGAATTTTTAGTTAAAAGATTGGAGGAATCATTGATTGGAGTTGATCCTAAAGTGACCAAAATCGTGGATCATCAAAAGTTTCATGCCCTTTATCAATCACAAGTGGGTAAAAATATTTTGCATGCCTTATCTGGTTATTGTGTGGAAGCCAAAATGTTTGAAAATCCGGCCAAGGGGTTTATGGCCTCCAATTTCCTGGTCGAGGAGAATAAAATTGATGAAAACCGAAAAACTAATATATCGCTTTTAACCAACTTCGATGAGAAAGGCGAAAATGAGGTTTATAATGTGTGGAAAAGTTGTGTCAGGAATATAAAAAATATTTGTTATAGGGAGGAAGGATTAAATGGTGTGGATTACGGTGACCCGAAGATTTTAGTGGAAAATAGCTACTCTCATAATCGAGCCTGCTTGGTGACTCACTATATTCGAGAACACCGACAGAATTTGATCGTTACTGAAGCCATTCAAGAAAAAATGACAGAATTCACCAAGACCAATTCGAATCCTTCGTTTGCGGCGGAGGTAAAATATTATGATTATGGCAAGGGTGAAAAAGAGGAAGATTTAAACCAATTGACGACCCTGTCCTCCAGAGAGTTTTATGATGCGTACAAGGAAAAGGCCAAAGAGGTATCAGAAGAATTTGATAAAAAGTGTTTGGAAGCAAAAGACAAAGAGGAGTGTAAAAAATATGTGATAGTGGGTAAGGATAAGGAAAATTTGACCAAGGAACTGGCGGAATTTGAACTGAAAAGAAAAGTGATGGATGAAAAGATTAAAAGTATAAGATCCCCGGCAGAAATAAAACAGTATTTAAAGGAAGAAGGATATCAAAATGATGAAATTGATCTCATGATTGGTGATTCTACGGATGAACTGGTGATCAGGGACGCTATTGAGAGACATTATGAAAAAGAAAAAAACAGTCTGATCGCTGCTATTAACCAACAGCTAGAAAAAAGTTCTTCGCAAAATGATGAGATTTCTTTTGAAGCCGATAATACTAATAAAAGTGATATGGAAATTTTAGCGGGAATATCAAAAGATTTGAAAAGTAACGGTATAAGATATCAGGAGATGATGCATTTTAGTAATATTATTTCCAGCTTTTTGTCCATTACTATTGAAACGGAAGAAGAAACCGAGGAAAATCGCAATACCGCTGCTTTGTTTCGTGAACTTGAGCATGAGAAAAACGCACAGAAAGATCGGGCCCCGGCAGATGATACTTTTATGAATGGCAGTGACCGGTTAGTCGATGTGACTGAGATGGAAAATAAGGCCAGGGAGGCCGGAGTAGAGGAAACCAAGGAAGAGGAAGATCCCGCAAAGCGAAGTAATGCAAGTACTTTGGATGTTGATGAGGTGATTAACAAAAATTTTCTTGATTACGGGTCTAATGTCAAAGTGCCACCGCCTAAGAAAAAATCCCAAAAATAATCTTAACAGTTGCTGTGTTTTATAATAGAAGATCAGGGTGGATAATTCAGGTAAAATATTTTTCAGTACTTCGTTTTCAACTTATGAAATAGTGAGAACGAATGATGGCCACCCTACCCTATTTTCTAAACATTTTGATGAATTATGCCATTCGAATGTCGGCTCCTACGAGGAAACCCTGTTTAATTATATTAATGCCCTGGAAATCATAAAAATCTTAAAGACTCAAAAAGAAATCACTATTTTGGAGATGGGTTTTGGAGTTGGGATTGGGCTGTTGGTAACTTTAGATGAATATTTTAGACATCAAATTGATAGTCGCATGAGTTATCATTCCTTGGAGATAGATGAAGGGCTTTTTTACTGGTCGTTGGAAAACGTGTTTAAGGAAAAACCTTACTATGCGTGGATGAATCATTACCGGATTATTGAAGAAAATGGTTTTAAAGTATTTAATATTGATTATCAAAACATTCAGATTAATATTCATATAGGTGATGCCAGAAAGGTTACAAAACATCTTTTAAAAACGATGGCAGGAAGTGTCGATGCCTTTTATCAAGATCCTTTCTCTCCTTCCAAGAACCCTCTGCTTTGGACGGTGGAATGGTTTAAGGATCTATATAAGCTGGGCGCTTGGAACGCAGTACTTTCAACCTATAGTGCTTCCACCCTTATTCGTAAATCGTTGCTGCTTTCTGATTGGCAGTTTGGCAATTATCTGGGGTATGGCACCAAACGAGGTATGACTCGCGCCTGGAAAAACGGTCACCAAATGGATGAGGTACTTAAAGGCAAAGTTACCCGTTCCCCCCTGGTACCTTTGCAAGATCACAATTTTAAACTGCAAGATTAAACAACTATTTTTCTTCCACAGTTTGTTTCTTCTTCATCAGTACAGGGTAGCCTATTTTTTGATAGGTTTTAGTGATTTTTGTCCATAAAGTATCCTCTTCTTTCACTTCAAAATCTCTGGCCTTTCTGGACTTTTCATACTGCTCTAGATCCAGATATTCCTTGGCCTGGGCATCCGTTAGAGCTTTCTCTTTTCCGGATTCATTGTTATCCTCTGATTCGTTTGAATTTCCAAGACTCGTATCTCCTCCACTACTGGAGGATGGAAAGGCAATGCTTGAAGGCATGGCGTCCACACTATTAACGTTAGCAGCATAATCGGTATTTTTTGCATCTTCCGGTGCTTTGATCTTGCTTCCACTTTTTAATCTGCTCAAGAGGTCTTGAAGCCCAGCACCTGATCCGGCAATGCTGGTAGTGCTTTCCAGCACTTTAATTCTTTTATCGCTTTGTTGTTTGTCAAATTGAGCTTGATCAAAGGGTTGTTCAATGATGGGCGTCAGTCCTAGTTTAATGCGATTTTCATCTCGTTGTTTTCGATAGGTTTCCCCTAGTGCGTTTAGTTTACCGGCAAGTTTACGAAGGTAGTCACCGCCTTTCATGGATTTGGTCTTGGCCCCTTTCTCGCTGGTCCTGATAGCACTTAGTTTGGAGTTTGCCTTGAAGTTTAAACTGCCAGAACTGGACATCCCGTTGACACTTCCAGCTTGAGTGATATTGGCGCTTTCATTGTCTTGTATATTTTTGGGATCATCGATGGCGGTATCTTCTTTGGAACCGACATCTTTTTTACTACCAAATATTTTCATATCCTCTGAGAGGTTACCGGTTCGATTTTGACTTTCTTTAAGGTTGGGATTAGTGATAGTGTCACTTTCATCCGCCCCTTGACTGGCCAGACTTACGATTCTTGACAGGTAGGAAACTCTGCTTTCAGGTTCACCAAAACTGTTACTCATGTCGGAGGCCTCAGATTTTTTGGTTTGAATGAAAAGATTATAAATATCTGATCCAGTCTTTAATCCCAAGGCGCTGGTAATTTTTTTACCTTCAGCAAAGGCGTTATTAACAAAAGAGAGCTGTTTAAACCATCTATCAAATTTTTGCATCATCGATGCTTGAGTGATAATTTCAACTTCAAACTTTTGCAAATCAACTTCACTCACATAAAGATTTTCTCCTGCAGCTTTACAAGCTAATTTGGTATGAGTTGCTGATTCACCACCACCTCCTCCTCCACCGCCGCCTCCGCCGGCCCTATTGTTGACATCTTGAAGAGCATCGTCGGCTTTTACCTTGGCATCGTCGGATTTTTGGATAAAGCCCCACAAAACCCCTGCCAGTCCAAGGCCCAAAGACCAATATTTGGCGTTCTTGGGACACATAGGTACACAGTGGGAGGTTCCACAACACATGCCCATTCCTGCCCCGGCTGCGATTAACACCATGCCTATCCAATCTTTGGAGGCTTTAGAGTAATCGGCCTTTTTCTCAGCAGCATCATCTAAAGCCTGGGCGGCACCATCACCACTTCCACCTTGGGCCTGTTCTGCGGCTGCTCGTGCTTCTTTCTGGCGCACTTCAAGTTGGGCAACTTGTAACACTCTGGCCCACATTTTTTCCAAGACGCTTTTGGCGGCCTTAATTTTGTCACCAAAATCGACACTTTCTGTGCGCACATTTTCTGCTATCATAATCTGCTCAGTTTGAGCGTCAAATTTATCTTTTTCATTGGGGGTTGATTTTAAAATATCATTCTGGTTTTGATTATAAGCGCTGATAAGTCTAACTTTAGTGGAAACATAAACAGCGCTAGCTGCCTTGAACAGATGATAAGATACTGAGAAAGCGTCTCCCAGATTACTGCAATCCAGATCAAGACAGGAGGCGGTGGAGACTCCCAGGATATCGGTATTAGTCAGCATATCAATTTCAAATTCACGCTCGAGAGCATCCTTGTTAAGTTCGAAGCTATCATTGACACTTTTTTTCAAGAGGTTGATGGCCTCCGCTTTGGTGGCCTTGGCCAGATTGACAGCCTTATTATAGGAGGCATTATCGACATCCACCATTTTATCCACAGCATCCCACAATTGATTGCTGGTATCGTAGAGTTGATTTGCCTTTACATCGTTTTCATCTGATTTTCCGTTGGCCTTAGGGGCTGTTGACAGCCAGGCGACTCCACCAATGATGGCCCCTACTGGGGGAACCAGAGGCATTCCTGTGGCCCCTTCAAAATTTTCTATGGCCGGCTCCAATTCATTTTTAGTGTGATTTTTGAGATCGGTGGTTTCGGCTTTTAGTTTGCTGGTGAGTAATTCGATATTTGCAGCAGCTTCACCCATGGCATTTATGCCAAGTGCAGAAAGAGAGCTATAAAATTTGTTAATCAGTGCTTCATTGTCTCTTAGGATGGCCGCATTTAGCGCAGCTTGTTTTTCTAGTCTTTTAATTTCAGAGGGAGGTAACGAGTAACCCTGTTTTCGTTCCTTGGCAGCATCCACCCAATCCCGGGTCGTCTTATTAATGCCTATTTGGGTTTTACATTTACTGGTTTCCAATTCATCCACTTTGCCATCTTGGTTTAAGTCGCATTCATCTTTTTCCTGACTTGGAGACGTTGTGTTTTCGGCCAAGACCAACCCAAACTGCATTTGCAAAAACCCTACAAAAATAATTGGTGCGATCAATTTTCTAAAGATATTTATATTCAACATATAAGACTCCTAAAAAAACAATTAGATTAATTCTATTATCTGATGGATTGTTGAAAAAATCATAGGAATTACAGCCTAATAACCAAAAACCCGCGAATTTATGATTCTTTGTCTAAATAAGTTAATATAAGGTGGCATTTAAAAAGTGACCATAAATGGAGGCTTTTCAAGAAATAATCTAATAATTCTCATGATTTTTATAAAAATGAAAGAAATGAAAATAAATTAAAAATAAATAGATACTATTTAAAATTATTCATATAATATTAATTATAAGACAAATAAACAATAAAATTTATATGAATATTGATAAAATTATACGACAAAACAACAAAGTGATCATCGGTTTGTTTTTAAAAAATATGAGGGAAAAAAATCGTTCATGGCAAACCATAAAAAATTATCAGGCAGATTTAGTTAAATTTTTGATTTGGTTTGAATCTCATTACCATTATTATTTGTGGAATATTACGGCTGACGTAATGGGAGTTTATCTTTCCTTTTTAATGAATGGTGGACAATACCTTCATCAGGACAAGCCCCATCCTTTTTTTAATCTAGTATTACAAAAAGTGTATAAAAGATCTCCACTCATTATCATTGAACAAGTGCCACTTACCAGCAACTCACGAAAAAGACATTTAAGTGCCATTAATAATTTTTTTATTTTTTTAAAGGAATACCACGAAGGAATATCCCATAAATTTAAAATCAATCCAGTCAAAAGAAAATTACATGCTATTCGGGTGAAGGATGTCGATATTACCCATACTCAAATTTTAGATCCCAGTACTTTTGCACTGATTTTGAATACTCCGATGAAACTTCTGGATAAAATTCTCATCAATCTTCTCTATTATGGTGGGCTTCGCCTTAATGAATTAAATGAATTGAAATATGAGGATTTTGATTTGATCAATCAGACCATTTTTTTAAAAAGAAAGGGCGGGAACACCCAAAAGCTTAAAGTGGTGCATCCTGAATTCATTTTTCCGTTGGTGGAAAAGATGATGAGCAATCGCTTTGCCTTTGAGTATTTATGTGTCTCGAAAAATAAGAAAAAATTATCCTCACGGGCGTTATACAATCGCATCAAAGTAATTATTGAAAAATCCACCAATAAGAAATACTTAAGTCCCCATAGTTTTCGCAAGGCCTGTGCTACTAATTTGTATCAAAAAACCAAGGATCTCTTATGGGTGAGAGATTATCTTGGGCATAGTGATGCGAAAGTCACCCAGACTTACATTGATACGACTTATATCCAATAATTTACGGGAAAACAATCAAAGGCGCATCTTCCATTCGGTAGGGAGCAATGTCGAGTGTGCCCTTGTTGTTAAAATCCATGGCACCTAGTTGACCAGAGAAATTTTTGCCCCAACATTTAACCGACTTGGTGTTAAGTAAAGCGCAATTATGATAGTACCCTGCCGCAATATCTAGAGCAACGTCTGATAATCCAATGGGGGCCAAAGAAGTCGCAGAATAGTTGTGAGCAGTGGTGGAATTTCGTCCCAGTTGCCCGACACTATTGTCTCCAAAGCAATAAGGAGTTTGGCCTGATAAAATACAAGTATGATAGACTCCCGTAACAATCTTGCTGGATACTCCCGTACCTGGGATGGTAACGTTTGGCAGTAACGCCATTTCACCGGCACTATCTCCCCTGTGATTATTGTCCCCTAGTCCCAGTTCGCCATTACTGTTGAAGCCAAAACATTTAATAAAATTATTGGAAAAGTAAAGACAATTAAAAAATCCTCCGCTGGTAATCTGTGCAACTGTACCCAGGGTGGGAGGTGACCAGGTCAAAGAGGTACTGGCGGTGGCCACAATCGGAAGGTTATTATCATCCCCGAGTTGTCCATAAAAACCATTTCCCCAGCAGGTGGTTTGATTATTACTTAATACGGCACAGGTGTGAAATGCCCCGGTAGAGATATCGATAGCGGTGGTTTGGAGGGGAACTGGGATGCTTGAGACAGCTTCATCATCACCCATGTGATCGATAGTACCGTTGCCGAGCTGGCCTGAATTATTGGCGCCAAAACAGTAAACCAGTCCTTCCTCACTTAAAGCACAGGTGTGTCTTTCACCTAGGGCAAGCTTAACCGCTTTAAGTTTGGCCCCGTTATCCAGATAGACATAGGCCAAATCATCTCCCATGTCTATGCTGGTGGATGGTCCCCAGTCTGGTTCTGGAAACCCCAGTTGTCCAAAACGGTTGTCTCCCCAGCATTTTATTTCACTATTTTGGTTGAGCACACAATTATGATTGCCTCCGGCCACAATACTGGTTGCGATAAAATCAGTACCAAGATCCAGGTAATCGTATAGGGAAGTGATGGTCGTAGTAACAGATTCGCTAGGGTTATCGCCATAGTTGGTGCCGAAACCGTTTGAAACGGTATCAAAACCCAGCTGGCCATACAGATTACCACCCCAGCATTTGACTTTGCCACTCATCAAGATGCAGCTATGATCTTCTCCTAGGGCGAGTAAAGAAGTGTCATTATCAGTAATGGTTACGGTCAGTGGATTAGGGGCCCCCAGTACTGCATTGGAAGGACTGTCGGCGGTGAAAATAATGGTCTCATTTCCTTCAGTTAAAAAATCTTCTAAGATATGAAAGCTATATTGGCCGGCAATATTACCTGGAGGAATAATCATTATTCCACTTACGGCTTCATGATCGGAAGAATTAGAAGTACCAGAAATGATAAAATTGGCCGAAACTGTTTTAGAACTGAGTCGATCCAGTACAAATGTTACAAACACCTCACCAGCTGATTCCGGAAAGGTCAGTGCTGCGGCAGAAAAGGCAATATTGGGTAATGGATCATCGTCCACAATAGTTGTGGTTGCAGTAAGCATTACACCGCTTGTGCCATTAGTGATATTATACAAGGTGATGGCCAAAGTTTCATTGTCTTCATCTACAGTATCCCCTACGATACTGACGGTAAGCGTATCTGTAAGTGATCCGGCCGTAATGCTAAAAGTAGTGGCCTCTAACGCATAGTCTGTGACATTAGTGGCACTTCCCCCTGTTTGAAAACTACCCGTAACCGTTTTGCCACTGGTGGCGTTTAATGAAACGATTATATCGTAACTTCCAATGCCTTCACTCACCGGACTGGGAGCCGAAATATTGACAATTGGTAGAGCGTCATCATCAATAATAGTGGTGGTATATCCAGTTAAGGCAGTGGCGTAATCTAGATTGGTAACATTAATAATAATTGTTTCATTATCTTCATCCAAAGAGTCATTGATCACCTGGAAAGTGGAAGTGGCAGTCAGGTTTCCCGGCGTAATGGAAATATTTTTTGTGCCAAAGGTGTAATCAGAATTTTCAGAGGCGGTTCCGGATAAAACAAATAGGCCGGTTATTGGGTTAGCGCTGGTTGAGCTGAGAGTTAGAGTGACTGTAAAAATGGTGTTGATCGATTCTATGACTGAACTGACTTGGGAGATACTGGTGGTGGGGGGAGCATCATCATCCTCGATGGTGGCATAAGTGGTTCCGGTAAAGGTGGCATTTGACAAACCAGTTAAATAAAAATTTACGCTTTCTGACGGTTCATCAGTGGTGTCGTTTAGAACGGTTATACTTAAAGTGGCGGTGTTGCTTCCTGGAGGAATGGAGACGGCGGTTGCATTCAATTGATAGTCGTGATTAATGGTGGAGGTCCCTGTGGCGTTGAGGGTGGCCGTCATGGTTTGATAACTTAAGACATTTGATTGCACAATTAGATCGTAAGTTCCCCCACTCTCACTAAGGGACGCCGTATTGGTCGTTATGGCTAGGGTCGGAATTGTATCATTATCCAAAATACTGGTAGTGGAAGTGATCGTTCCTTCCATGGCGTTTTGAATATTGGCAATATTAAAAAAAATGGTTTCGCTGGCCTCATAATTAGAATCGTTTTCAAGATAAACGGTGACGATTTGAGAGGTGCTTCCGGCCGTGATCAAAACCGAGGGAAGGGCAGGTGAAAAATAATAATCCAGCGGATGATTGGCACTACCAACATAACTAATGTCAGCGGTGACATTTAATTGGGTAGTGGCGGAAAGCGTGATAAGCACATCAAAAAAAGCATCATTTTCATTTACGGTAGCAGGTGAAGATACGGTGATGGTGGGAGCAAGATCATTTTCCACAATAGTCAGGGCATGGGTTGCGCCGTTGGTGGCATATGTTGCCCCTGAAATGGTGAACATGATGCTTTCATCACCTTCGAAGGTGGTATCCTCTGAGATGGTCAACTCAGTGGTGGCCGTTACATTTCCTGCGGTGATGGTAAAGGATGTTGTAGCTACCGCATAGTCCACGGTTTCGGTGGCCGTCCCAGTGAGAGTGATATTGAAACTGGTATCCAGATAACTGGTGGAGGTAAGGGTTATCGTAATAAGGTGGGGACCGACGTCATCCTCAGGTATTTGATCAGTGGCCAGGATGGTTAAAGACGGTAGTGGGTCATCATTTAATATCGTAAAAGTCTGCGTGGTTCCAAGGGTTGCACTCATGAGATCAGTGGCAGAAAGCATGATGGTTTCATCCAGTTCAAAACCATCATCATCGGTTAAAGTGAAAGTGACCGTCTGGGTGATGTTCCCTGATGGGAAGATTAAATCGATGGTAGAAAAATCAAAATCTGCTCCCAAGGTTGCCGTACTTGCTGTAACATCCAAACTGGCAGAAACCGTCACTTCGCTTGGGTGTGAGAGGGTGATGGTGGCAGTATAGGTATCTAAGGAATTTTCATAACTTGAAATTTCAAAGATCGAAATATTCAGCGTGGGCATTATTTCATCGCTGACTAGGGTGATGGAGTGACTGGCGTTTGTTCCGATAGTTGCATTAGTGGGGCTTCCGAGGTAGAGGATGATGGTTTCATCCTGCTCATATAAGGCATCATCGTTTACGGCAAAGGTGACCGTTTTACTGATTTCACCGGCCAAAAATTCCAAATTGGTATTAACAAACAAGTGATCTTCGCTGGCACCATAAGTGGCAGTACTGGTGGCTGCCAGGGTAATGGGGACGGTGATCGTTTGTCCGCTGATGGCATCAAGATTAACTTGCAGGCCGATGGTCAAAACGGTTTCGTTTACGCTTTGGGAGGTCGAGGTAAATTCCACCGAAGGGAGAGTGTCGTCATCGATAATCGAGGTGGTGGCACTCAATATACTTCCGCCAATATCAGTGAGTGGATGATAATTAGTGAGGGTAAATACGATATCTTCATCTATTTCGTTTAAACTATCGTCCACTACGGTAAAGGCAACGGTGGCCGTGGTATTTCCGGCGGTGATCAAAATATCTTGAGTAGCGATCAGAAAATCGTTAGTAAGGGTTGCCTGTGACCAGCTCAAAGAAAGGCTGGCCCCAATATTCAGTGCAAAAGGTGCCGACAGCGTAATGGTTGCGGTATATTCGGAAGCGTCGTTTTCATCAATTATATCAGTGGCCGTAATGGTCAAGGCGGGGCGTGGCTGATTGTCAATAATGGTGATTGTTTTAGTAGGATTACTACCTAAGGTGATATGAGTGGTGGCATTTAAGCTAATAATAATATTTTCATCGGTCTCGGTTGCGGCGTCATCCAATATGTCAATGGTGAAGGTCTGAGTGGTCTCTCCTGCGGTAAAGAACACTTCGGTGGTGGTGGAAAGATAATCAATTCCTCCGCCCGTGGCGGTGCCTGAAAAATTTAGAGCGATATTGGTATCAACGCCACTGGCACTATCTAGGGTGACGGTAGCGGTTAAAGTGGTTGCTGCTTCAGTTACCGAAATAATGGGATCGGTAAAATTGCTTTCTGGAATGTACAGGGCGTCGTTGGTGTTGATAGTGATATTTTGAATAGAGGGTGATCCTCTCAGCGCACCTGAAACATAAGTAATAGAAAAATTAAACGCTTCATCCAACTCGTACAGATTATCATCAAGCATGGGAATGTTGACGGTGTAAAACGAGTAACCGGCGGGGATAGTAATCGTTCCCACGGAGGGGATGTAATCTTCCCAGGCAACGGCGGTAACATCGGAAGTGGTGTAACCTATGATCACTGGAACCGAAGCCGCTGGACTAATATTTATGGTAACATAAATGTTAGCATTAATTTCATCCGAGATTATTTGGGAACTGGAAGCCAAACTGACTGTCGATTTATACACGGGGTTTGATTGCTGGTTGCTTGGTTTGTAAAACGGAGTAGGCTCAACGCAACCGAGGAGGGTAATCAGTGCCAAAACGATGAGTTGGTTGATCAGATTAAAAATTCTTTTCTCCTTGACCATACTAGAGCTATTACCCCTATCGTCTCTTACGCCTAATCTATTTAGGAGAAACAGAGTGATATTAGAGAGTTGCTTTAAAGCATCGGGAAAATCGGGTCAAAAATGATAAAATTGGTTGTTTTCCAGGAGTAACTAATTAATTATTAAGGGGTATAAAAATATCTACATAAAATGCTAAAGTTTTTTAAAGGGGTCATTTTCATGCTTTGGTTGATAAGAATGGTTGGGTTAGTAATGGTTTTTTTTCTTTTATCCGTTCCATTTTTTATCATTTTTTTACTTTGTCCAAGGAATGTAATCGTACTTTACTATGCCGCCAAACTATTTTCAGGCATCGGATTTAAAATTTTAGGAATTAAAATTGAAAAAAGGAATTTAGCGTTACTGGAAACCGTCAGGCCTGCCATTATTATTTCAAATCACCAGTCGTTTTTAGATGTGTTAGTGGGGTCAGCCTCCATTCCCAGATATACTGTCAGTCTGGGCAAAAGATCCATTCTCTTAATTCCCTTTTTTGGTTGGCTTTACTGGATTTCAGGCAATATTTTAATTAATCGCAAAAAGAAAGTGCATGCCTATAAAACCATGGAAACCGTGGGACAAGAAATTAAAACAAGAAAGGTCTTTGTTTGGATTATGGCCGAAGGCACGAGAAATAAAACCAAACAAATGTTACTGCCTTTTAAAAAAGGTCCTTTTCATGTGGCCATCTCATCTAAAATTTTTATTTCACCAGTGGCCATTAGTAGGTATGATAAACTCAACTTTAATAAATGGTGTGCTGGGAAAATAATCGTAGAAGCTTTGGCACCGGTTTCTTCCGATGATAAAACCAAAGAGCATATCCCCTATATGATCGAAGAGCTGCATCGAAAAATGGAAGAAAAAATTATTAGTCTTACTGGTGAAGTTTGAGATAAACATCGTAGCGGATGCTTTTGCCAGAAAAACTACAGTGCGGTTCTTGCTCGAGATAAAAGGGATTCCTTAAGGGTCTTTTGATAATTAGTTTAGAAAAATTTGATTGATTAAATTTAGAAAATAAGGTTGTTTCAAATAGATATTTTGGAAGGACTTCTTGGAATATGCGCATTTCTTTTTTTTGTAAACTTTTTCGCTTCTCCAGATGCTCGAACATAGGATCAAAATACATAATATCTCCCGATATCTGCCATGAATTCCCTGGTTCTAAATAATCTCCAAAGTAAAGCTTCACGTTTTCCCTCTCCTCCAATCCTGCCCGTTTCCAAGCATCATAAAGCAATAAAAAAACATACGGGTTTCTTTCAAATGCATTTATTTCCTTTACACCAAACGATAGCATTAAGGCAAAATCGTTGCCCATTCCGCAGGTGAGATCACATACACTACTTTTTCTAAGCTCCCCCCGCCCAAGGGCCTTGGCGAATAATTCTTTATGAATCGAATATCTTTTGCGTTGGTGATAGTTTAATAACTTAGTCAGATCAATCAAAAGAGGCCTTTCTTTTCGCTCGATCATTGGTTGAGTAATCAAACTTAAAATACCGTGGTCATCAAAAAGATATTGGTCACCCAAGCTATCTACCTCAACCAGACTAAAATTATTCTTCTCAATAACGTTTTTGATATGGGGTGGCAATTTCCCATTTATTTTTACTTCATTCATAGCTCGATTATACTGGATAAATTTAGGCCTTTCATGCTAAATTTTTTTCCAAATTAATAATTATCAAGGTGAAAAAAATGTCCGAACATGTAAGAAATCTTCCATATGACCCAGCTAAATTCAAAAGAGAAACCCTTCCATACTATATCAGTATGACTGATAGTGAAATAACGGAAATTTTAAATATCCTGGGCCTTCATTCCCTGGATGAACTTTTTAATCATCTGCCTGATAACATAAAATTTAAAAAGGATTTTAACATTGGCAAACCACTTTCGTATAACGATCTTATTGAGCATGTAACCAACCTGGCCAATAAAAATAAAATAACCACTTCGTATGTGGGTGATGGACTTAAAAATTATAAAGTAGAAAAAATCGTTGAAGATGTATGCTCCATTCGAGGATTGACCACCGCCTACACCCCTTATCAACCAGAAAGAGGCCAAGGCACACTTTGGAGTCTTTATCTTTTTTCAAATACCATCCACGCATTGACTGGATTCGAGGCCGTCAACGCTTCAATGTATGATCGTTCCACTTGTTTATTTGAAGCTTTAAGTGCTTCTGCCAAGATTGCTAAAAATAAAAATACCGTGCTACTGCTGGAATCCATTTATCCTGGCGATATTGAAGTCGTACAAACCCTCAGCAAACATACCCCTTTAAATGTCATCTTGGTTCCTTTTAATAAATCTACCGGTCTCACCGACATTTCTGTGGTCAAAGACTATGTGGAAAAATATCAATCAGAGTTGGCTTCGATTGCTTTTCCCCAAATCAATTCTTTGGGAAATATTGAAAACTTTACTGGGCTTACTGAAATTTGCGAGGAATATAAATTAGTCTCGATTGCCATCATTGATCCTATGCTTATATCAACTGAGGGCCTGCTACCTCCATCTCAGTACGGAAAAAAAGGCACCAATTTTTTTGTGGCCGAAGGCCAACATCTAGCCCTAGCTCCTAACTTCGGAGGGCCAGGCCTTGGTATTTTTGGCTCCAGATATAACGAAACTGATAAATTAAGTATTCGGGCCACCCCAGGTCGCTACACTGGTAAAACGGTGGATCATGATGGCAATGAGGCCGTAACCATGATTCTTTCAACGCGTGAACAACATATTAGAAGAGACAAGGCTTCTTCAAATATTTGTTCTAATCAAGCCTTTGTGGCGACCATTGCTGGTGCCGCCCTTTTATCGCGGGGAAGTAGTGGCATTACCACGTCCTTTAAAACAGCTCGTAAAAATGCAGAAAACCTCTACAACTTGATGACATCCTTTGATGGATTTAAACCCCAATACCCTAATACTCCTTTTGTTAATGAATTTTGCATTTCTCTACCCATTAACACCTGCGACTTTTTAAAAATGGCAAGAAATGATCAACTTGAACTGGGTATTGATGTATCTGATCGGGTAAGAGCAAAAAACAAAAATGTCCTGCTGCTTTCTTGTTCTGATATCCAAACAGATGAGGATTACCGAAAAGTAGAATCTTTCCTCTTAAAAAAATTTAAAAAAACCTCCACCTCACTGATTGCCCCGAAGATTCCTGAAAAATATCTCCGTCTTGATAAGGTAAAACTACCAACGTATCCACGAGAAGAACTTTTTAATTTATATCAAAAATTAGGTCAACAAAATGTAAGTCCTGACGACAATATTTATCCACTTGGTTCTTGCACCATGAAATATAATCCTCTGGTAAACGATTATCTGGCCGGACTTCCAAATATTACTGATCTTCATCCTCAGGCAAGTGACCTAAATGCCCAAGGTTCTTTACAAATTCTTTATGAAATTGCGGAAATGTTCAAGCAAATTACCGGCCTGGCCGGGGTGGCACTTCAACCGGTTGCTGGCGCCCAAGGCGAACTAGTTGGAATAAAAATGTTTCAGGCCTATCACGCAGACCACAGCAAGGGACAATCCCGCAATATTATTCTCATACCCAAGTCTGCCCACGGAACCAATCCAGCGACTTCCACAATGGCCGGTTTTATTACTAAGGAAACCAATGGAGCTACTCAAGGAATCATTGAAATCTGCGCCAATCAGCAAGGGCAAATAGATATGCACCAGCTTAAGGAAGTGGTTTCAAAATACCATCAACAAATTGCCGGGATCATGGTCACCAATCCCAACACCTCCGGTATTTTTGAAACTAATTTTAAAGAAATGGCCGACTTAATCCACAGCGTGGGAGGTCTGGTTTATATGGATGGTGCCAACATGAATGCCATTGCTGGAATTGTTAATCTGGATAAACTGGGAGTCGATGCTGTTCATAATAATCTCCATAAAACCTGGTCCATCCCCCATGGCGGCGGCGGTCCTGGAGATGCCATCGTAGCAGTTAGTAAAAAGCTAGTTGATTACATTCCTGGCAACCAAGTAAAACAACATAATGGGGTCTATGAAATTTTTCATGCCCCTAAATCCATTGGCAGCTTTCATCGTCACCATGGAAATTTTGCTCACAAAGTCAGGGCCTACAGCTACTTATTGGCCCTTGGCACGGAGGGTGTGATCAAAATGTCCTCGATTGCGGTTCTATCCGCTAGATATCTTTTTCATCGACTGGGCAAAGCATTTCCCACCTTACCAGAAAATACTCAAGCAATTCCCCGCATGCATGAATTTATACTGACCCTCACCAAAGAGGATTTTGATCGAATTCAAAAAATAGGTATTCCCCGCACCAATATTATCCCTCAAATCGGAAAACTGTTTTTAGATTTTGGAGTGCATGCACCAACGGTTGCTTTTCCAGAAGCCTTTGGACTGATGATCGAACCCACCGAATCTTTCAGTAAGGCCGAGCTTGACCGTTTTTGTGATATTGTTCTTTGTATTAGAAAAATAATTGATGAATATCCCAATATTCTCATTACAGCTCCACATTTCACCCCTATTAGAAAAGTCGATGAAGTTAAGGCCAATAAGGATATTACACTCAATATCAATCTGGATAAATTACCAACCATTTTACCCAATAAGATTGAGCCCCGTGCTCTAAACAGCATGAGCATAAACGAAATTTTTGAAAGAATTTTAAAAGCACACGAAGAATATAAATAAATTATTCGTGCACAATGCGAAGCTGACTGCATAATTGACTTAATTCGTATTTATCTTTTGCATAAATTTTATTTTCGTGGAGTAATGTTTGCATTTTCTTTTCGGCTTTTTGCATCTGCTGAATCAGATCAAAAGAATAGGCAACCGGTCTTGAATAAGAACTCAAAAGACCTGCTTGCCTGGTTATGAAATCCATATAACCGGCCCGTTGATTAGCAACCCACTCACTATGTAAAAGATCACAATACCCATTTTTCTTGATCATCTTAAACATTTTTTTTATCCGCTTCGGAGTATAGCCAGAGGTATTAAAGGATTCATCCCAATAAGGATTGACATAATTTCTAAAATCGATTTCCGTGGTTAACTCCCATTTACCATTTTCACTGGACAGATAAGGAGTTTCCCCTTCACACATATCAATGGTCATCAACATACCTTGAAAATTGGCCTCTAAATCAGCATAAGAAAACACCCCAGTTGATTTAATACCAATAATTCCCCCTTCCATCATATAACCTTTTTTAACTGCATATTTAATAGCATCAATCTCACTTTTGCCTCGCTTTTTGGCCTTCAAATAATTACCATAATAGAGATACCCCGAGCCAGTGAAATGGCTGAGTTTATCCGTTCCAAAATAGATGCCTCCCACATTGACCACCCTATCAATTGATATAAAAAAACTTTCCACAAATGAGGGAGAAGGCCCATACAAGCTGATTGTTCTCATTTCATCGTTAGTAGTAGTGTTGATAGGATAACTCTCAATTAATGGATTATCCTGGGCCCAAAGTTCAAATTCCGCATTCAAAGCCGCCAGGCCCAAATAATTTGTACCTAGTTTCTTGATAATCTCCATAGACACATTTTCACATTCCTTATACACATGAGCGGATTGACTCCCGTTTTTCATCGCCCTATTGATTTTTCCCACAGTATGTCCAATCCGATCATTTAGAAATTGATTAAATAAAATATAACTATCTGGAATATCTTTTTCCCAGGCGAGATAATTATCGACTTCTCCTGCCCAAATTAAAAAGGCTTGCATAAAACTTAGTAACAATATTCCCAATAATTTTAAATCGATCATTTTCATCATAAAAATCCCACATCATAAGGTTTATACCAAAAGCAAAATATATCGTTACCCCCCATTATGCTCAACCCTATTGAAAAAATTACCTCTCCCCAACTTCATCCCTCCCTACTGAGGGCACCTAGATGGTTGATAAATTTCATTAAATGTCAAAGAATGGCTTTTATCCTTATCCAGGGCCCCAAATAAATGCTCCATATATTCAAAAAATTCGGCATGGGAGACTTGAGCATCCTGATTAATATCAATCATCGGATAATTAATTGAATGAATCTGCTGATCACATGCTCGTTCAAAACTTGAGCAACTCATCAGCAATACCATGAGAATAATTTTAGGTACCATCTTTTATTTACCTTTGTTAAAATGATGACATGAGTTTACTGGAAAATATTATAATAGAAAAACTATCATTTTATAAACCGATGAATAAGGGCGAAATCATTCTTCACATGAATGACGTGGAATTAAAGGAAGTGGGTAATCTGGACTTGCAGGCCTTTGATCAGGCCTTAAAAACACTCCAAAGAAAAGGTAAAATCAAATCCATTAGGAACCATGATCACACTCTTTGGCAACGAATCAACCCAGGCAAAATCTCCTGGATTAAAAAAATTTATTACCGATTGGATTTGGGGTTTTTGACCACTTTTTTTAAAAAGTAATGGATTCAAGCGACTCCACAAATTTTTTCATTCGCTGTTTTTTATATTTTAATTGAATTTTTTTGACCAATTTCCCGGGATTAAATTGGTCGGGAGTATATATTTTCATTAACTCCCGGGTAAAATCCTGGGCCACCATAGAGAGCTGTGCCAGATGAGAAATATTTCCTTGAATATCCTCCGGAAAACCAACTCCATTATAGCTACCATGATGCTGTTTAATAATAACGTCCACTTCAAAAGGAGTAACTGGCAAATCTTTGACCAACTCTGAGGCAATGGAGGCATGCTTTTCAATCACCTCTTTTTCCTCCTGGCTTAATCCATTATTAATGGCCTCCTGTAAATCATCATTACTCAAAATAGGGATAAGTTTTTCTGCATCCAAATCAGGGGACAAAAACTCTAAATCTTGAAAAAATGTCGCAAAATTCAATTTTTCAATTTGTTCCTTGGACCCCCACTCCGTTTTACTCACCATATGATTGGTTACATAGGTTAAAATTTGACAGTATTTATAGGTCCATGACTCTGGGGATTTTAATAATCTATTTAATAAATTGGTAAGTTTCGGATAGTCTTTAATCGTTTTTTCAATAGATTCAATACAGGTTTTTGCCATTACAGAGGTATGCTCATTGAGCCCTATCGATTTGATTTCTTCAGCGGTTATTTGCATCGCCATATCAGTAACAGCGATCCGATCATGGGCCGATAATTTTTCAGATTTTAACCGGAGAAATGTTTGCGTAGTAAAATAATTGGTAAATTTCAATCGATCAATGGCCGGTATATAAAGTTTTTTTAGGCCTTTGATTATATATTCTTCCAATAACCCCTGATCAAAGGTTTCACCTTTTCTACATTTTCTATCGTATTGATAACTCCCATCTGCGAGATTGATCCGTATATAAACATCCGTAATATTATTTTCCAGTCCCACAAAATAATTAATAGGTATTGAGTAGAACTCTCCCACGTTGAGCGAAAACATATTTTTAGCAGTAACATCAAAAAATTTTGCCAAAAATCTCACCAATTCCTTGAGTTCTAATGCTTGCTTAAAAATATGATAAATTCCTTCAGCTACCGAAACCTCTCCAATTGAGCACACCGGAATCGCCAGTTTTTTTTCCTTAACCACTTTCAAAACCTCTAGCGCCAATTCTTGATCCCCTGCTTGATTCACACTAATAATAATATCCACCGAGCTATCCAAATCTAAAAATTGTCTGACTTTATCAGAAGAGTTGAGTATGGTGACCTCTGTTCCAACAAAAGATCGCAAATTTAAGGAATAGATATCCATTTGCAGCATATCTTTTCCAAGCAGGATGGTTTTACTCATGAATGGGCCCTATTATTAATAATTAGTCTTTATGTTATCATACTTGGGCCTGAGAAAAATGACTCTAAGGAAAATTTGTTCCATAATATCCATTATTTATATTTTTGAAAAAAATACCAATGCATTGACCATGTGCACAATCCCATGGTAATTACTTCTGATTGAAACATTAATTAATTCTTTTATTTATTTATAAGGATAATATGTTGTGCATAATTAAAATATTTTTGGTTCTACTCTTACCCCTTTGTATTGGTATGAAATCAATATCTTACCCACCGAAATCCTATTCAACCACCCCCTTAAATCTCGAAATATTGGCCATCTATGAAATGAATAGTAAAGTCTGGGGCACCTATAAATTAGACAAAGAATACATTTATCAAGTTGAAAACAAGGCCAAAACCCTTATTAAAAAAAATGTCAGCCAATTTATTCAAGAATCATTGTTATTTGAAAAAAACAAACTGTTTTTAATCCACAACGGTTCCAACGATAAAAACAAAGGCAAGCTACTAATCAAATCCTTCTCGTATATCAATCATCGATCAGATTTAACTATTGAACTTTATAAGAATAAAAATGATTATTTTGATTTGAATTATTTGAAATTAAATGAAATTTTATCCACCATCGCCCCTGACAACAAGGTCAATTTCAATGGTCCTGATTATCTGCATGTTGGGAATATGAATTGCAAAAAAACCATTAACCGCTATATTTGTAAAACCAATCTCACCTTATCGGTAATCTAAAACCTGCCAACGATATCTGTTTATATTAGATCTGACCACACTTACCAACTACGAAGTTTCGGTTTAAATATTTACATTTAAAAATTTTCACAGTATCAACAAACCATGAACGAAAAATTTTTAGAAAAATATGCCCAACTAATTATCAAAGTTGGTATCAATCTGCAAAATGGACAAAATTTAATAATCAGAGGTGATTCCTGTCACTGGGATTTTGTCAATATTCTTCAAAAAGTGGCATACCAAAATAACGCTGCTATTATTAAAACCGAACTGGCTCCCCCGACTGATTTGACCAATCGAGTGAAATATCAAAATGCCCAATATTTAAACCGAACTCCCAGCTATTTAGATTACGAGATACAAACCCTGATCAAAGAAAAATGGGCCTTTATCCGCCTAGAGGGATCATCCGATCCTGATGCCTATGAGGCCCTTGATCAATCCAGGAATGCTATTTTGGAAAAGGCATATCGAGAAAAATCTTCCCCCATGATCGGTGCCTATATGAACGGAGATTGTCACTGGACCATCGCGCCTGTTCCCACTTTCAAATGGGCGCAAAAAATTTATGGGACTCAAAATAAAAATAGCGATTACACCCAGAAACTCTGGGACACACTCATCCCCATTTTACGTTTGGACCACGAGGATCCCACGTTGGCCTGGCAAAAACATAATGAAATGCTTGAAACGAGAATGTCTAAACTAGAGCAATTTGGCCTAGAATATTTACATTTCCAAGGCCCTCAAACAAATTTAAAAATTTATTTATCCAAATATTCTAAGTGGGCCGGTGGATACTTTAAAGATGCCCAAGGCGTGCGCTTTAATCCCAATTTACCCACTGAAGAAATTTTTACCACTCCCGATTATCGCAGAACTTCTGGCCATATTTTAATCACCAGACCGGTTATGGTCCTTGGAAAATATGTTGAAAATGCTTGGTTTGAATTCATCGACGGGCAAGTCGTGAACTATAAGGCCTCTAAAAATATTGAATGTTTGGATAAATTTTTTGAAATTGATAAACAGGCCAAATATCTGGGAGAAGTGGCATTAGTCGACTTATCATCACCAATCAGCAAAACCAATACGATTTTTCACTCTATCCTCTTGGATGAAAATGCCAGTTGCCATATCGCTCTCGGCAGAGGTATCACGGCTGCACTTAAAAACTGTGACAATATGACTAAAGAAGAAATCAATGCCATTGGATGCAACAATATGAGTATCCTGCATACGGATTTTATGGTGGGATCAAAAGAACTGAACATCAATGGATACTGCTTTGATGGAAATACCGTTTCCATCATGAAGGATGGGCACTTTGCGATTTAATGGCCGTGCTTTTTTTAAAAAACATTTCATTTTAGCTGTTTGGTGCGTCACTATTATGGCCTGCGTGTCCTCAACGGCCTTTACCAAAGACTTATGTAGTCTGGATTATGAAACCTATGGACTAACTGCCACAGAGGCATACAATTTCATCATCTCCCATGCCGAGAAAATATTCATCATCGATCTCAGGGAGCCTTCCATATTTAAAACCGGTCATATTCAGGGGGCCCACAGCATTAATTTTCTTCATAACGACTTTAACTATGAAATCTATAAACTAGATCGCAATGAAATTTACTTATTATATTCAGATACCGACGATGATTCATTTACAACTGCTTTGATGATGCTCGAAATGAATTTTCTCTCACCTTATTTTTTAAAAGATGGACTCAGGTCCTGGCGCAAACAAGGTCTGCCAACCGTAAAATAACTTTTCCCTTGCTATTTTTTCTTTTTAGTGGCCTTGGCAGCCTTTTTCTTGACCGCTACCGCTTTTTTCTTCGCAACCACTTTGGTGGCCTTCTTTTTGGCAACTTTAGCAGGTTTAACTTTGGTAACCTTTTTCACTTCTTTCGTCGCTTTCGTCGCTTTCACCGTTTTGACTGCCTTATCAATTTTTTCCATTACCTTGGTCTCAACTTGCTCCTTGATTTCTCCCATTTTTTCTTCAATAACATTGGCAACTTTTCTGACCTCTTGTACAACTTCAGTGGGGACGCTCATTTTTAACGTTTTGTATTCGTTAACAATTTGGCCATAAAATCCCAAAAGTTTCTTTTTTTGAATATTGACATTATTATAAGAGGACACAAAAACGTTTTTGAGTGCCAAACCTTTCTCTTTATCAATTTCAATGATTTTATTAATAATATCCATGCATTTCTCTTGAAAATTATCCTTGTGATGATTCTTTTTCTTATTATCTTTGTTTTTCAGTTCTTCTTTTAGTCTTTTTTCTCTTAGAAATGTATTGATATCCATAGTCCCCTCTTTGAATTAAATAATATCTATAAAATTTACTTTTTTCCGCCTTATTTAGTCAAGCTTGTTTTTCTTTTCTTTATGACCTTTTTTAATCATAATTAAACTAAGTCATCATTTTTAGCATTTAATTTGTTAGGTACACGGTATGAGAGATTACTCCAACTATAAAAAATTCACCCAAAATTTTAATATTACAGACAAAGAGCTGATGGAACAACGGCTTATCTGTTACGAATTGGAGCTGCTGGATAAAAAAAAGCATTCAAAGAATCTTTTTTTAGACAAAGATGACAGGCAAAAAATCACCAGGCAACTTAAAAAAATTTATAAGATATAGGTCTGTTTATGAGCAAAGATTCAAAAGAATGTGTTTTTTGTAAAATAAGAGACATTGATATGGCATTGAAAAATGATTTATGCTTTGCCATCTATGATTCTTTTCCCGTCAGCAGCGGCCACATGCTGATTATCCCGTTTAGGCATTTTGATAATTTTTTTGAATGTACCGAGGAAGAAATTGCATCCGTTTGGGATTTATTACAAAAATGTAAAAAGATGCTTGCAGATGACCTAAAACCAGCTGGCTTCAACATAGGTGTTAATATTGGTGAAATTTCTGGTCAAACCATTTTTCATACCCACCTCCATCTTATTCCAAGATATGTTGGTGACATTGATGATCCAAGAGGAGGAATTAGAGGAGTTATTCCAGAAAAACGGATTTATTAACCCTCTGATCACTCAATCCATTTAACATTTCCGTAGCTGATCTTCTTTTTTTCATCCCAGGTTAAAAAAGCCGCCACTACAGAGGAGACATCTTCACCCTTTTCAATTTTAGCAATGATATTTTTGGCAACTGCCAGCGGATAATACTGAAAAACTTGTTTGGTTAAATGATCTTTTTGTCTAATTTCTTGATTGATTAATTGCTTAACAAATTCTTTTAAATTCATTAACTCAATCATAGGCATCATAAATATCCTTCTCCGATAGTGAAGATTTTATTTTTTCAAATATATTGCAACGTTTGCACCCAGATGTACATTACTTTTTATCAGGGCAATATTAGCGATCAGGCTTCTTTGATTGGTTTTATCGCGCAGTCTTTTTAAAAGAAAAGGAGTGAGCTCTTTTCCCGATATTTTTTGGATTCTGGCTTCCTCCACCAGTTCCGCAATAACCGGTCTGAGTTCATTTAACTCGATTTCATACTCCTTTTCAATAGGATTACATACTAAAACTGATTCAGTGGCCCCCAAGCTCCAGTGAATTTTGGCAATTTCCGCAATCTCTTCCGGGTGGTTTAATACTTGCTTTATTTTAACACCGCTTGCGCTTGAATAAAATGCCGGAAAATCATCCGAGCCATACCCCATCACCAAAACTCCTTTGGTTTCCAAGTATTCAATGGTTTTTGGCAGATCAAGAATTGATTTTGCTCCTGCACATATGACGATCATTTTGGTCATCGCCAGTTGTTCCAAATCCCTCGAAATATCAAAGGTCTCGGTCACGCCGAGATGAACCCCCCCAATACCTCCGGTAACAAAGGTTTTTATACCGGCCAAGTTAGCGATGAACATCGTTGATGAAACAGTCGTCGCCGCACTTTGTTTTCTTAGCATTGTGTAGGCAATATCACCACTAGTAGCTTTGAATACCTCGTTTGACAAAGCTATATATTCCAATTCATCTTTCTCCAGGCCTACTTTAATCTCACCTTTAATAATGGCGATAGTCGCTGGAACTGCCCCATAACTTCTGACAATATCTTCGAGTTCTTTGGCCAGTAGATGATTTTGAGGTTTGGGAAGTCCGTGGGCAATAATCGTAGATTCAAGGGCCACGATCGGCAACCTCTGGCCGATGGCCATCTTAACTTCATTTGAATAATATATTTTAGCTGCTCTCATTTTTTAGTGTGCTAGATGGTTTCTTTGATGATTTTGGTATTCACCAAATCGTTTACAATAGGAGTTATCAGGAAATCAAACCAATCATAAAAATTTTCTTTGGAAACATCTAAATTTATTTTATCATTTTCATTCCATTCAAATAACAGATTGGTAAATATGGTATTTTTATTTTCTTCAATATAGAGGAAAGCATTTTCTTCATCCTCATACTCAGGGATTAAAAAAACCGTAGGTTCCGTGTTGATTTCCTCGATGCTCAATTGTTCATGCTCAAACCCATCCTGCTGGTTGACCCAATCGAGCATTTTTTCTTTTGCATAAACAATCAAAGCACCCCGTTTAACCAGTTCCAAGCTAGACTCCCCATGGTGGTATCTGAATTTTTATTCTTTTCTGGTATCAACCACTTTATTAATTATTCTGGACCAATAATCAAATTTTTGAACCGCCATATTGACCACATTTTCCAGCTCATCAAAATCGAAAGGCTTTTTTAAGTAAGAAAGAGCGCCATCATAAAAACATGCCGAACATAGGGCGAAAGAAGAAGATCCCGTCAGGATGATCACTTCACACTCTTGTTTCATGTTTTTGATTTCTCTTAAAACTTTATCCCCACTCATTTCAGGCATGGATAAATCCACAAAAGCTATATTGATGTCCTCGTTTTTAACAATATCTAGCCCTATAAGAGGATTAGGCGTGATAAAAACCTGTAACGTATCAGGATACTTTTGCTCAAGATACTGCTTTAAAATGTTTAATAAGGCTTCTTCATCATCTATCACTAATAATTTATAAGGTCTTTTAATCATTTTTTATCCTCGTTCATAAAATTTTTATTAATCAAATACTTTTTTATGTCCTCTAACGACATTTGCTTTGCCACGCCCCCCCTCTCAAAAGCAACTTTTGGCATACCATATACTGTAGAACTTTTTTCATCTTGTCCCAGCGTATATGCCCCTGCATCCTTCATTTCCAGTAAACCATTGGCACCATCATCTCCCATCCCGGTGAGAATGATGCCAAGTGCATTGGGACCAACCGTTTGGGATACACTCCGATAGAGTACATCCACTGATGGTTTATGGCGATTTACCAGCTGGCCATCATTTAGTCTTACATAATATCTCGTTCCACTTCTTTCCACAAGCATATGTCGATTGCCGGGAGCAATAAGAATTTGTCCAGACAAGATGGTATCATTGTCTTCAGCTTCTTTAACCAGCATTTGGCATTCGTTATTTAATCTTTGCGCAAATGACCGAGTAAATCCCTCTGGCATGTGCTGGACTACCACAATTCCTGGTAATTCTGACGGCAATTCGGGTAGTAACTTGGACAGTGCCACGGTACCTCCTGTAGAAGCACCAATCGCAATCACTTTTTCCGTGGTAATAAAATCAATTTTTTTAGTCTTTTTCAGGAGGACTTCATCGGTAGAATATTTTTTTTCCACTTCTAATTTAGTGGTTTTTAATTGTTTGACTTTAGAAGTTACACAGGCATCCAGCTTATCCTTGATTTCTTCATGCAAATATTTAAGATTATCTTTAATCGCCGCAGTTGGTTTATGGATATAATCGACTGCGCCAAGTTCCAGGCCTTTCAAGGCGAGATGAGAGTTTTTGGCCGTCAAAGAGGAAATTAAAAGAACCGGCATAGGTCTTAGTCTCATTAATTTTTCTAAAAAAGTCAGTCCATCCATCTTGGGCATTTCCACGTCAAGCGTAATCACATCCGGTTTTAAAGTCATTATTTTTTCTGCACCAACATGGGGGTCTGGAGCAGTGCCTACGACCTCATATTCAGGAAAACTATTAATGATATTACTAAGCACCTCTCTAATTAAGGCTGAATCATCAATAATTAAAACTTTTTTTACCATGTATTATACCTGTTTAAAAGAATGTAATCTTATCGGTTTTATCTTCAAACGTTTTTTCTTTTTGCGATTCAATCGTTCTTTTGTATTTAGTTTCTTCTAGGATAATTTGATCTTTTTTATCCTTACCAATTCGAAATAATTTTACATGCCCAGTAGTTGTATCGAAATAAACTCTTCGAGCATGATCAAGCCCCACATCCCGGTTAATAATCGGAATCCCTTCCTGTGCCAGATATTCTTTACAAAATTCTATATTCTGTTCTCCCACCGAGACCCGGTCACTATCTTTGGCAAAACCAAACATATTGGCCCCACCAAACATTTTTGCCTTCAACCGACTTCTTTGTGCCCCCGCCTTCAGGGTTTCATTAATAAGCATCTCCATTGAATTAATGCCATATTTGGCCTTTCCAAATACCAGATCCTCCACTTCCATGGTCGGACCGGGAAGCATATAATGGTTCATGCCACCCACTTTGGCATGAGGATCAAAAATGCAAGCAGAGATACATGATCCAAGAGTGGTACTGATAATTTCGCTTTGATTGGAAACAAAAAATTCACCTTGTCCAATAAAATACACATCCACCTTAAATCTTGCATCGTACATTTTTTTCATTACAACACCTTATAACACTTTCGAGTAAATTGTGTTTTGTCTAAACTGATAAAGATCCTTATACATAAATAAATTCTCACTGTGCCCGACAAACAACGTCCCGGTATCCTTTAAATACTCATAAAACATCTTTAAAACATGGGATTTCATCTCTTCACTAAAATAAATCATCACGTTTCGACAAAAAATCAGATCCATTGGTTCTTTTAACGGGTATCTCTTCTCCATCAAATTTAAGCGTCTAAATGAAATTTTATTTTTAATACTATCCTTTACTTTGATTTTGCCACCACTCACTCTATCAAAATATTTGTAATATTTATTAGCATGCACATGCTTGCCTAAATTTTTTTCATCATATATCCCACGATAGGCCTCTTCCAAAACTTCCGTATTGACATCAGTTGCTAGAATTTTGTATTTAATGGACGGATTATTTTCATTGTATTCGTTGATGGTCATGGCAATGGAATAAGGCTCCTCACCGCTGGAGCAAGCACTACTCCATATCCTCATTTCTTTGGTATCTGACAGATTTTTTTTTTCATTTTGCATCTGGGGTAGCAGCACATTGGTCATATACTCAAAATGCTTGAATTCCCTAAAAAACGATGTCTCATTGGTGGTGATGCGATTAATAAGGTCTTCCATTTCCCGGGCGGGTTCCGCACATTCTTTGAGATAACTGATGTATTCCTGAAAAGTATTAATTCCCAGCTCTCTTAATTTGGAAGAAAAACGAGAAATCACCAGCACTTTTTTACTATCAGACAATCTAATACCCAAAATTTTAAGTACTAATTCCTTAAGCGTATTAAATTCCGGGTCAGTTATTTGATACATATTTTTTAGACTTCTTTGCTATCAGGCAATTCTTGATTTTTACCACTTGATAAACCTTCAATCTCTTTATTGGTTAAAATTTTATCGATACTTAGGATAATAACGAACTTATCTCCCACTTTGCCCACACCACTTAAAAGCGAAGTATCGATATTCATGGCCATCTCTGGGGTATCTTCAATATTTTCCTTGTCAATGGTAAGAACATCACTAATTTTATCAACGATCATTCCAATCGTCTTACTATTGCTTTTGAAGATAATAATGACTGATTTCTTATCAAAAACTTTTTCTTCCAATCCAAACCTAACCCTCGGGTCCATGATGGGAATCACATTCCCCCGTAAATTTAAAATACCTTTGATGTAATTGGGGGTATTGGGAAGAACCGTTAAATCCTTAAAAGCGGTGATCTCTTGAACTTTTTTTATATCGATTCCATAATCCTCACTACCAATGGAAAAAGTGACAAATTGATTTCCTCCGGTAGCCGATGAATTTAAAAGATTCATGAGGGCCTCTTTTATATCGGCCTGTTTAACTTTCTTTTCTTCTTTTTTATCTTCCAAACTCATTTAATACCCCTTTAATGCTGGCTTCAGTTAGACGCTTGTGCATTAATATGTTTTTTATGTGTTATAATCGTGGTTTTTTTATAAAGCTTTACTAATTCACCTGGCTCAACAATGGGAGCAATACTTCCGTCCCCCAAAATGGTGGCCCCGGCAAATCCTTCAACATTACCGTAATTGTCATCAAGGCTTTTTAAAACGACTTGTTGTTTACCAATGATATCATCCACCAGGAATGAATATTGTTTATGATCCACCGTAACATTTAAAACAATTGATTCTTCTGGTTTTTCGTTAGCATCCTTGATTTTAAAGACTTCAAACAACTTAATCAAGGTATTCGGTTTCCCCCGGACATCCATATATTCACCTTTGCCTTCAATCGTTCTTATACTTTGTTGTTTAGGTCGGATGGTCTCATCAACTGATAAAAGAGGAATTACAAATTTTTGTTTTCCTACCGTAAATAATAAACCCTCGATGATGGCAAGTGTGAGTGGCAAGCGAATGATAAAGGTGGTCCCCACATCTTTTTGGGTTTTAATATTGATTTGTCCATGTAATTCACCGATCGCTTTTTTTACCACATCAAGACCGACGCCTCTACCTGACACATCGGTCACTTCTTTGGCGGTTGAAAAACCAGGTACCATGATTAATGCAAAAATCTGATCATCTGTCAGCATTTCATCTTTTTGAATAAGCCCTCTCTCGATCCCTTTTTGAATAATTCGTTCCCGATCCAGCCCTTTTCCATCATCTGTTACTTCAATAAAAACGGCTCCCTCTTTTTGATAGGCCTTGAGTTGAATTAAAGCCTGAGGGTTTTTACCATTATCTTTTCTCTCGGTTTCATTTTCAATACCGTGATCAATGGCATTCCGAACCAAATGCGTGAGGGGGTTATTTATTTTTTCTATGATATTTTTATCAAGTTCAGTTTCTTGTCCGGTTAACACCAACCGGATATTTTTATTCATTTTCCCTGACAAATCTCGCACCAGTCGATGAAATTGGGAAAAAACCACATCTGCCGGAACCATCCGTGTACTCATAATCCTTTCTTGCAGATCATTAATAATCCGAGAGGTTTCTTCACATTTTGAATGCATAAGTCTTTGCAGTTTTTTATCTGCAATTTCTTCAGAGAGAGTTCTAAGCCTTGATTCTGTAATAACCAATTCACCGACCAAATTCACCAAACTATCCAGTTTCTTGATATCCACCCTTACGGTGGTTGGAATCAGCTTTCTGGCCTCTTTTTGAGCGTCGAGCGCCTCATCTACATCCTTTTTGGAAACTTTCTTCTTTTCCACCAGAATTTCGCCAAGTTTTTTTTGTTCGCTGGCAGCTCGCTTGACATCTTCTTCGGAGACCTTGCCTTTTTCTATTAAAATATCTCCCAACCTTTTATCCACATTAATTTTTTCGGTACCATTATTTAAATACCTTCCCGTGACATCCTCGTATCTGATATCACTTTTGGATTTCACAAACATAAAAATATTCATGATTTCTTCAGGCATTTCCTGGGTTTTGACAATCAATTCCCAGGAAATGTAGAGCTTTTCAAAATCAAACTGGTCTATTTCAGGAATAGCTTGGGTGGAAGCCGTGATTGACACGATATCCCCGTATTCCTCAATCTCTCTAAAAAACATCAAGGGATCGGTACCAGTTGAAAGCAAATCCGCATCGAACCGAATAATAAATTGATAATACCGGTACGCTTCCCCACTTGGCACGGTGGCAGGCGAGGTTTTTTTATCGGCAGATGGCGGGGACTGTTGTTTATCTGCCTCCACCAAACCCAGTAATTTTTTAAAGGCCTCACTATCTGACAAAGGCCCAACATCTTTCTCGTTACTGATCAAGTCTGAAAAACCATCCCTCATGACATTGACTGCTTCAAACATCGTAGCGAGAATTTCTTTATTCAATTTCAATTTTTTGTCTTTGGCATCTGTCAAAACACTTTCAAAAGCATGCACAAATTCTGTCATATTATTATAAGACAACGTGGCAGCCGAAGCCTTTAAGGAATGAACAATCCTAAAGACCTCGTTGATTACCGGTGCCAGCATGTCCAAATCGTCAATATTATCTTCCAGAAATCTCATTTGATTTTCTAGTGAGGTTAGAAAATCACTGCATTCTTCTGCAAATATTTTTTTTAGTTTTGTATCTAAATCGTTAGATGCCATACAATGTTGCCCCTTCGTCCTTACACTTTTAAAAACTTTTTCATGACTCCTGCAATTTCATCTGGTGAAAGAGGTTTAGTAATCCATCCAGCTGCACCAAAATTTTTTCCTTGAATTTTTATTTCGTAGTCCCTTTCGGTGGTTAACACGATAATGGGAATAAACTTGGTTTTAGGGTTTGCTTTTAATTTTTCTATTAATTCAATACCATTCATATTAGGCATATGAATATCCGTAAAAATAATAGTCGGCATGCGTCCGGCCTTGACCACCTCATTAATTTTATTTAAAGCATCTTGCCCATCTTCCGCTAATAAACATTCAGCTGACACGAGTTTTGCCGCCTCCTCATAAATCAAGCGATTAATTTTGGAGTCATCTACTCCTACCATAAAAATATTACTCATAAAACCATCCCCTCTAGGCCTAATCTTGCCAAGGTATCTAAAGACTCCCTGTTGGTTATTTTAAAACTGATATTGAGATCCTTGGTTTTTTTCAAGGAAATCAAGTATTGTGCACCGGCCGTATCCAGCACCTCACTTTGGATTTTCACCATATATGATTTGCCCTTTTCAAATTTATTTTCCTTTAAAATTTCGCTCATATTAGCAATCGTAAGATTTTTATCAATAACAATGTCCATAACTTTGGCCCCTTGCTGGTTTTCTATTTTGTCTCCATGATCTTCTAAGTGAAATGGAGCTGCCTGAAGATGAGTGTTGTCAGATGCTGGTGCCTTCATACCAACGGAATTTTTAATAGCACTAATCCGGGCATCAAGCCCCTCATCAATTGGAAAATAATTTTTATCCCGACTAAGACCTTCCAACCAAGATTCAACAAATGAATGCACATCCAAAAATAATTCTACATGGGTCAGATTAAAATCAATTTGTTTTTTTCGAAGCAAATCAATCACATCTTCCACTCTGTGTATAAATTCACCAAATTTTCCCAGATCCACCATTTTAGAGGAACCTTTAATGTTATGGGCAATCCTGAATAATTCATTAAAATCAGGATTACTTGAATCTTTTTCCAAGGCCAAACATTCGCTTTCCCATGTTTGCAACATATCAAGCACATCTTCCAAAAAAAAGGCCATCATGTCTGATTCGCCCATATTCACTCCATCTAATTGCAATAAATCTCAAGCATTTCTTTAAAGGCATAATAAGGTGTTCGGTAATTTCCCTTATCAAATGTTCCCTTCATTTTATCAATCATCTTTAAACATTGGTCCCGATCCAGCACCTTATCGTAAATACTATTGACGAAGGTTTCACCAATAATAAACAAAGCCGCTATCTGTGAAACCTGGGTGGCCCTAAGTCCTCTGGGAAACCCCAGTCCATCTGGACGCTCATGATGGGTTAGAATTATGGAATCAACATCAGGAGGGATATCCTTCATGTTTCTCACCATTTCCGAGGCTTCCAATGCATGCATTTTAATTCTCTGTTTATCTTGTTTGGACAAATCAGCTGCCTCGATCTCAGCCATAGAATCAATCATGGCCTCCTTGGAACTTTTTAAAACACAGTCATGTAAAATCGCCGAAAAAGTTATTTTTTGCAGGGATGAATCAGTATTCCATTTCATCCGCAGCGCTGCCAGAGAGGTTAAATAACCAATCAGCAATGAATGCTTGTGTAAATACCCCATTTTATCACTCATAAATTGTTCAAACAGATTTTTCAAGGTGGCAAGCTTTTTCACTGTTTCAATACAAGATAGGGTGATGTCATTTAACATGGTTTCCGTATCTTCATCAATTTTAAAATTTTGAATATTTCCACAGACCATTTTAATACCTTCAACCTGGGCATCCAACACGACATCCAAAGAGGTATTCATTTTGAGTTTTTCTTTAAGCTCACCATACATTTCCCGGATTAAACTGGGATAATCTGAAGTTTTGACGTAGAGATATTTCACCCTATCGCTATATTTAGTAATTTGTTCTTTATCATAATTTTCATCTTTGTTGATGATTTTTAGCATTTTGTCATCGGATAGCTTGACATAGACATCTGCATTCAGCTTTTTATGTTTCAAAATCCGGCTAATTCCAATCCTGACAAATTTGGAAACTTCAATATTTTCTTTTTTTAAAATAATCTCTCTGACCAGCTTAAACAACTCCTCGCCAGATTGTTTTACATCAATGTAACCATTAAGTGGATTCACCTCATAGAAATCTTTTTCACATAATTGATCATAGGGCGTTTGGGTGTACCAGATAAAAGGAACATTGCTACCGGTTTTTTTTATAAAGTTAAAAAGTTTCAAAGACTGGGGCTGCGTGCCACCGGCCACTACCAACAAGACCTTATTATTTTTTAAAATATTTACAGCCTCATCAATATTTTCAGATATCAATGGGTCAACTTGTTGCAATTCCTTGATTTCCTCTTTTAGGGATTGAGGATTGTTTTCAATGGCAAAAAACAAAATCTTCACTATTTATCATCCTTGATACATAATTCCCAAACACAAACTTTAGTTTATTATATATCAAGAAAAAAAGTCTTCAATAACGAATTCGTGACATTAAGGTAATTTTATAATTAAAGGCTTACTGCACTCAATTCGTCGGTCATCCCTGTCTCTTTTCTTTTTAATCTGCTTAGGGTGGAGGGGTTAATCCCAAGATAGAGGGCAATTTGATTTTGAGGAAGTCTTTTCACCAGATCTTTTTTTTCCTTTAAAAATTTATAATACCTATCTTCCGCTGATTGAAGCATTAAATCCCGCTCCTTGCTCTCTTTCTCTGCCAATTTTTTTTCAATCACTTTTCTCCCCAGATCGGCCCAAAAAATGCTGGTGGCATTTAAACGTTGTAAATCATCATACGCCAAAGTAATTAACTCTGTTGCTTCCATCGCTTCAATATAACGAAGGGAAGGAAGATTATTTTGAATCTCATGGTAGGGGGCCACAAAATCCCCTTCTTTTTGAAAATTAGAAATGTACTCCCGTCCATCTGAAGAACAATAATAGGTTTTTAAAAGCCCTTTTAAGACAAAGGCAATTTTCCTAGTGTAATCACCAGGACCTATATAGATATCACCTTTTCCCAAGGAAGCCGAAGTGGTAAAAGCTAAAATTTTCCTGACTTCCTCATACGGAATATAACTTATTTTATTAAATTCTTTTACTAATTGATCCAGCATCATTGACTCCTTAAGAACAGTTTTAGGCAAGACGTTTTGATGATTGCAAATTAAAGACCAAAAATTGACAACAGTAATCGGTAAGTTACAATTTTAAAAAAATTGATCAGCACTAATTGTCACCAGTCGGAAGTGTCATTTTAAATTTAGCACAACATAAAAAAAACCAATGCAATGCAATGCATTTATTTTAATTCATTGCGCTTTTCGACCTAGATAATAATCTTGTTTAAAATGACCTTGTCCGCTACTATTTAAAGAGAAAAAAATTTAAGGATTAGCATGAAAATATTATTCGTTGATAATGATCAGGCCATTTGTGAGCTCTTTCAAACCACTTTGGAAAAAAGATATCAGGCAAACGTTATAACGGTGCAAACAGCGGCTCAAGCAGTGGCGATAATCAAAAAAACCTCTGATATTGATATCGTGGTATGTGATTACATTTTATCTGATGATCATGGTGCCAATGTTTATCGTTTTATCAGGGATAATTACCCTCAAATGATCTTTATTCTGCAAACATCTAATTTACAAATTTTAAAAACGGACACCCGCTTTTTTGATTTTTTTGACAATATCCAGATTAATCGGGCCATCAGCCGGCCATTTACCCCCAGCGAATTATTTTGGGTGATCGGCGATAATCACATCCGTCAATCCTTGCGCCCAGAAGCGAAGTTAAGGCAGCAGGAACGTTGTAACATCATTATTGATGCATTTATTTTGGGTAGCTCCATTAATTCCAAACAACATGTCCGAAGTTTAAATGTTTGTCAAAATGGAATGTTTATTATCTGTGACCACGACCTGCTTCAAATTGGTGATATCATAAGCTATGAAATGTCAGTAAATTTTTTTAATTATGATAAACCCCAGGCCATTGTCAGATGGAAAAGAAAAGGTAATATTTGTAACTTGCCATCAGGTGTAGGTGTTGAGTTTATCTAATAGAACTTTAGAACTTGACGATTAAATTAAAACCTATCTAGAATCATGTATTTGGATTTATACAATCATAACGTGGAGGATCCCTTTGGTAGTCAACATGCTCTATCTCATCACCATTTTCATCTTTACCCTTTCCTCACTTGCCAACGAAATTTTTCTCACCCAGATAACTCATTCGGAGTCCGATACTGTTCGCCACTTAAGCATAATAACCGACCAATCCGGGAGCCTTTTCGCCTTTCAAATTACCGAATTTGAAGAAGCCGGTCCCATCTACAGCACCATTAGTTTTGATGAGCTGACCGAAGAAATTTATACCTTACCTGTCCCCATCAACAAATTTGCCAGTATTGATGCTCGCGAGCTTTCCCAGACGCAGGGAGGAAAAATGATCGTGACTTACACTCCCAATATTTGGGTGCCCAAAAAACAGATGATTGAATTTGACCTGGTTAAAGATCATGACACCTGGAGGCTTTATGATACTATCAGTTTCCGACCAATTATTCATCTTAAGATGATTATTAATAAAAAGGCCATGGTGCCCGTCGGGATTAAGCAATTTATAATTAATCCTAGCGCTTTATGAAATATTCACTCGTCTTTTTTTTATTATTGTCCTGCTCTTTGTTTGAAGAAAGCAAGGTTCACTATTTTAACAATCAATTAACCCCCACCATTAATGCCTCTCTGGCCCTTTTTTCGGCTTATATAAAATGCAAAAAATCCACTGATGCTGGCAATCTTTCAAAATTTAAGGGGGTCACCTTCACGGTAAAAGGCAGGCAGGATCATTTTTATCTTATCCAACTCACCTCCGTTATGGGTGAATTGAATACTTGTGATCAAGTGGTCACTTTTTCTCCCAAAGAAATCCCCTACCAGAACCAATTGACCAGATGGTATGATAAGGAAAAGAAAATATTAACTTATGACATTGGCCATGGAAAACTATACAATTTTAATCAAATGTATGTGGATACCACTTATCAATTCCAAATAACCGTGGTCAGTGAAAATGAAATTGAAGTTTTTATCAAAAGAACTGATCCTGCTAAGAACCTAAGTACCCAAGAAATCCAAGCAAAAGGCCCCTCCTTTTATGAGCAACATAGTTTTCGTGGCATCCTGAAAACCTATGAACCTGTCCCAGTTATTTATATACCTCCTGGCACAGAGGTTGAATTTTCTTGGTGACCTACCAACCATCAACCTCCCAGCTTCTCTTATAAAAAACTTAATTAATGCCCGTTTACATGTTACCATCCTACTAATAAGGAGATGAGGATATGTCAGTCATTCAAAATTGCAGATTTCTTTTAATAAGTTCTGGTACCGAAATCATGACTCCTTTACAACAAAAATTAGATGAGCTGGGAGTACTGCACTTCGAAATATGCTTAATGATCAAGGCCGCTAAACCCTTTATTAATAAGTCGCTAACTAACGGACACATTTTTCAATATATCATAGTGGATGAAGACTGCGGCAAAGAGGAGGAGATCTTGTCATTTTATTCCTACCTTGAAACACTTGAAAAATACAAAGATACCAAATTTATCTATATTAAAACATCAGTGGATTCCTTTACCTCTGGCCCTAAAATCAAAAGTTCACTTGAACTGGAAAGTAACTCTAATATCAAATTTTATTCCAAACCTCTTGACTGCAAATTGCTTATTAAAGATATTGAAAAAATGTTCCTTACGACTTTTGATGAGAACAAGGATTTTATTGAATCCATACCGATTGACGATTGTATCATTTATAAGATGGGCCCTATCATTGACAAAACCACCGCCAGAGAGATGGAAAAAATTATTTTAAGGGCCATCCAAAAACAACAAAATACCCTGATTTTTAATTTTAAAAACACTCTAAGTTTTCCCAGCGCTGAAATGAAACATATCTCTCAAATTTTGTTAAAATCTCAAAAAGATTATCCTTTTATCCACACCACCTCTTTTACCAGCGATGTTTTAGCTGAAATGAGAAAAGGTGGCTTCACTCAGGTATTTGATACCAAAACCAGTTTTAAAGATCTGGTGCTGAAATATAAGATTAATACTGAAAAATTAAAAAAAATTTTGGTATCCATCTAATAGCTTTTAATAATTTCTTTTATACGCTTGGTGATTTTACTATTTAAGTTTATAAATTGCACTCCAAAACCGTTGTGGGTACCGCCCTGCCTTTTATTTCTTACCACTGAGTGAATCGACATATCTTGGCCGGTAAGATCAATCAAATAATTATCCCCAATATGTAATTCCCGACTTTCACCAATAAAGGCTCCTTCGGGAGAAATATTTTGAATGATTCCATCGATCACCTCATTTTCTGGTGAAATTAATTTGCAGGCCAGGTTCACTTCGATTCTTCTTTGCTTTCTCCACCAGACTTTAGTCATATCCGCAAATCTTTTTCTTTCATCACTTAGAAATAAGTAAACAATCAGCAACACGTTGATCAATAAAAGCAGCAAGGATGAAACATGTGGGGCCTTGCTGACATAGGGCCAGGTAAATTTTTGATAGGTTAAATGGGCAAAGATGGAATAAATCTGCAATAACAGAAAGATAATAAAAAACATCTTTCTAAAAAACAATAAAAGCAAACCACTGACGGGAAACAACAGCCAAAACTGAATAAATTTCAATCCCAGAGGTATTCTTTTAATATTATCCAAAACGGTCAATATTGAAAAATCGGTCATCATCCACAGATAGAGAATTTTCATGAATGGTTCAAACAATAAAAAAACTATCACCACTTTAAAAATTACCGGCAACTCCCGTTTGGAAAAACGCTTCAATCTTTCATCCAGCTTATGCACCAAGTTTCGATTTGGCTTAATACGATTGTAAATTTTTTTCAGCTCATCATAGTCGCCCTTAATTGTCGGATATATATACATGGATGAATGTTTGGATTTTAATTCCATTTGTATTGCGTTACTACTCGTTAGAATGATAATCGGTATCTCATGTAAACAGCAGATATCTATAATACGGTCCATTTCGTTACAAGTGGCCTCGTCATACTCGGTGATAATCAGCTTAGGCCTTTCCAATAAGATATCATTCATTAATGAATTAATGTTTTTAAAAATCACTAACGAATCATGGCCTTCATGGATTTGTCCATTTTGCATTGATTGATAAATTAGATCCATGGGGTCGTTAAGAAAAATCTTCATACAATATCCTTCATTTAAAGATTAGACTATAATATTATAAAATTCAATTGGAGAAAAAATGATACCCAAGGATAAAGAACAACTACTCAAAGAATTCGGCGACGAGTTTGAAGACATCATTAAAGAATTCTACAATTGCAACGAGGAAGTTGCTGACCTGTTGGAAATAGGAAAAATCTCCGCCTCCATTGAAGGCAAGCTGCTTGACATTTATAAGGATAAGTTTCCCAAAACGTGTCAAAACTGCAAAAGGGTATATAAGGATCATCAAGAATTCCTAAGGGAGACCACTCCCCTGGAAAAAACCTCCACCATCTATTTAGAAAACTATACTGAGACCAAAAGAGTCCAGGAATATAGAAACTGCCGATGTGGATCGACTCTGTTAATTGCTTGCATGGATCGCCGAGATAATAGTGAAACCGGCAAGCTGCGCAGAGATATTTTTGATGTGTGTGTTAGTAAAATTGAAAAAATCACTGAAAAAAACCCCCAAGAAATTCAAAGTGTCTTAAGACAAATTTTTAAAAAATTATTTAAAAAGCTATATATTGGTTAAATCCTGAAAATAAAAAAAACTTTATCATTTTTATCATTTGTCTTATCATTAAGCTAAACTGTGTTTAAAAAAAATGAGAGACCTATGAGAATATTATTAGTCGATGACCATGAAGCAATCCGGGACATATATGAAATATTTTTAACCAGCTATTTTAATTGTGATGTCATCCAAGCAGAGTCAGTGGTAGCGGCGGCCACAGAAATACTTAAAAATACCAAAAACATTGATATCATTGTGTCCGATTACCATATGCCAGAAGGAAATGGCGGGGTGCTTTATACCTATGTCAAAAAATATCTACCCGAAACACCTTTTATTCTTTTCACCTCAAATGTTGGCATCATTGACACTGACATTGTCTTTAAAAATTTTTTTAAAGATAATCCTTATAATAGTGTCATTTCCAAACCTTGTCCGGCAGATGAGTTTGCCTTTATTGTGGGAAATATTTATCAGGAATCAAACTCATGTGCTTTAAAGCGTATTTACCCAAGAAAACATGATCGTTATAATATGGTAGTGGATGCTTCCATTAAATTTACTGCTAACGAGCAGATCAAATACACCAAGGTCATGAATCTTTCAAATGGTGGCATGTTTGTCCGCTTGGATGATCAATTTCCTACCACCAATTCTTTCATTGAATATGGCCTGTTGTCGGGTAATTTAAACCAACCTCATGGACGTGGAATCGTCAGATGGGTAAGGGATAAAAAAGTCAATCATTTACTCACTGGTTGTGGAGTGGAATTTATTCAATAGCCTTTTCATTTCATGCTTTAACTTGTACTAACAAAAGATGATAAAAATTTTACTAGGTCCTTTTTTAATTAGTACTTGCATGATGCTTAGGTCCACTGATATTTTTTTCCGGACCAATCTGTTAATGCACTTCTTCCCCTTTTTTTTAATCACCCTCGAACACCTGATCGGCGCTTGTATTCTTCTACCCAAAATCGGACTATTAAAAAATATCTCCAGGATACAAAAGAATGACATTATACCCATCATTTTTATTGTCTGTGGAAGTTCGGTGGGTGGAATTTATTTTTTTACCAAGGCCTTTATGCATCTTAATCCTGCCGTGGTTATCCTTTTGCAAAAACTCCAACCTATTTTTGCCACCTTGCTGGCCATGGTGTTACTTAAGGAAAAACCTTCCAAAATCTTTTTGCCGTTGGCAGGTATGGCGCTTTTATTCAGCTATATTCTTACCTTCAAACTCACCAACCCCCTCACCATACTTAATGCCATCGAACTGGAGGGAAGTTTTTATGCCATCTTGTCGGTCTTTTTCTGGGGTGGTGGAACAGTGGTTGGTAAAAAACTTTTAACTCATTTTTCATTTTTTGAATTAACTCTTTTTAGATACTTTGGCGGTTGTCTTTTTTCGTTAGTCATTTTTGGAATATTTTATAACACTTACTTTAATCAAATCCGACAGGCCAATCAAGCCGATGTTTTTTCCATCATCTACGTTGCCCTTATCCCAGGGCTTCTGGCATTATTTTTATTTTATCGGGGTTTGGAGCAAACGTCAGCGATTCAAGCATCGTTTTTAGAACTTATCTTCCCGGTTTGTTCCACTTTTTTGGCCTGGAAGTATTTAAACCGACCACTGGATATGATTCAAATCACCTCAGGAATTGGGTTGCTTGCTTGTGTAACTTGCCTGGGGATTAGCAAAAAACCAGCTTAACTAACCCTTATAGCGTTCAAAATTTTTGTCAAAATCATGATCATCCGCTTTATTATCACGAACATTCTGAGTAGATATAATATGCACATCATTTAATTTGGGACTAATCGAAACCTCACTTGATTCCGATCGTGAAGTATTGACCACTCCAATAAGTTTTTTAATATTTAACTTTACCTGGTCTCTAATTTCCTTCAAATTGCCCACATCATCCATGGTTTTTAATGCTAAATTATTATTATTCGAAGCTGCATCTCCCAGTTGAATAAGCGCCTTGGAGGTTTGAACTACACCTTCCTGCTGCTCATTTGAGGCTTGCACAATCCCTTTCACCTGGCCATCCACTTGGATAACATCGGCTTTAATTTGTGAAAATATCTCCAAAGCAGCTTGAGAAGTTTGAATTCCACTCTCCACTGAAACCTTGGTTGACTCAATAATTTTATTAACTTCCTTATTACTGTTATCAAGCAACTCGGCAATTTCCTGAGCGGCATTACCACTCATTTTGGCCAGATTCCCCACTTCCTCGGCGACCACGGCAAATCCTTTACCATGCTGTCCGGCCCGGGCCGCTTCGATCGAGGCATTAAAAGAAAGCAGTTGGGTTTTAAAAACAATTTCATTGATGATGTCGGTTTTTTTACGAATGTGTTCGATAATCACCCCCATATTGGCCATATCAACGTTCGCTCTTTCAATACCAATCATGGATTTAGACAGCTCATCCATAATGGTATTACCCTCAGTGGCCTTAACACTGACGCTATTGGTGGTTTGTTGACTATTACGTGCGTATTCATGGGTATAACCAATCATCGATCTCATCTCTTCCATCGCCGCCACGCTCTCTTGCGTGGCTGAAGCCTGTTCAGTGGATGTAGATGATAATTCACCACTGGAAGATGCCAGTTGTTCGGATATTTTAGATAAGTCATCCAGGTTCTTTAAAAGATTAATAGCGATTTTTTTTATTGGATCAGAAATAGATTTGGATATCACAAAGGCGGCCACTGTTCCAAGTGCAATGATGGCCAAAAAAACCACTAAAGCAAAAAAACTTTGTAGCTGGGTTTTAAAATAATTGGACATGATATAAGTGGTAACCATTCCAATAATTAAAGGACATAATGAGACAACTAGAATCTTATTTTTAAGTGACATCTTTCACCCCGCAATTATTACTCATATTATCACCTATATTCATGATATTGAATAATTTCAGTTTTTGAAATCACTTTTAAAAAAAGCCTTGATTACCCGACTGGATTTATCTGCCTTGTCTGTTCTCTTTTTCTTTTTTTCGATTTTCCAATACTATTTTTTCAATATTTTCAGAAAGAAGTTCATAGTGATCAAATTCCATGGAAAAATTGGCCCTGCCACTTGAAAGACTTCTTAAGTCAGAGGCATAGCCGAACATTTCCATCAGAGGAACTTCACCAGTTAATTTCTGGCTCCCTTTTCGATGTCTCCTCATGCTAACAATTTTTCCTCTACGCTTATTCACATCACCCACCACATCCCCTATGTAATCATCAGGAGTGTTGATCTCAAGCTTCATGATAGGTTCCAGCAATTTAGGCCCCGCACTTTTAATCGCTTGTTTTAAGGCAATGGAGGTACAAATTTTAAACGCCATATCTGATGAATCCACCGGGTGAAAGCCACCATCCGTTAACGTCATTTTAATATTTACCATTGGATAATCCGCATAAAGTCCTTTTTTAATTTCATGTTTAAAAGACTTTTCAATCGCTGGTATATATTCCCTGGGTATGGTCCCGCCTTTTACCTGGTCAACAAATTCGTTGTCGTTGGTATCGCTGGGGGATATTTTAAATTTAATATGGGCAAATTGTCCCTTGCCGCCAGTTTGCTTTTTATACTTATGATCGTATTCAACTGCCTTAGTTATGGTTTCCCGATAAGCAACCGCAGGACGGCCCATCTCAACGGCAATGCCGTATTCCGTTTTGAGTCTATCCACAATAATTTCTAAATGCAATTCGCCCATGCCTGAAATAATGGTCTCCCCGGACTCCTCATCCCCTTTTACATCAAACGACGGATCCTCCATGGATAATTTTCTTAAGGCCATGCCTAACTTATCTCTATCCTTGTTGGATACCGGGTTTATTTTTAAATCTATAACCGTCTCTGGATAAGTAATGTTTTCCAATACGATTGGTTTATCAATATCACACAAGGTATCACCGGTGGTGGTATTTTTAACCCCGATAATGGCCCCAATATCCCCTGCTGATAATCTCTCCACATCCTCTCTCGAATTGGCCTTTATCCGCATGATTCGCCCGATTCTTTCTTTTTTCATTTTAGTGGAATTATAGATGGAACTTCCGGCCTCAATAACACCCGAATAAACTCTGATGAATGTTTGTTGGCCCACATAAGGATCATTGATAATTTTAAATGCCAAAGCTGCATTAGGCTCACTGGTGACCGGGGCCCTGGTTTGGGGTTTTTCCAAATCATCAGGATCGTGACCAACCACCGCTCCTCTATCAATAGGTGAAGGTAAATAGGCAACCACGGCATCCAATAATAAACGCACGCCTTTATTCTTAAAAGCAGAGCCACAAAAAACTGGGGTCAGACATAAATGAGTCACCGCTTTTTTAGTTACTTGTTTAATCAAATCTTGCTCAATAGTCTCTTCTGACAGTAATTGGGAAAGCAACTCATCATCAAACTCGGAGAGCTTTTCCAACATTTTATAACGATATTTTTTAGCCTCATCCAAATATGCAGAGGGAATTTCCTCGACGATCATCTCCAAACCATTATAAGTAATGGCCTTCATTTCCACCAAATCAATGATACCTTGAAAGTTTTCCTCCGAGCCAATAGGAATTTGAAATAAAACCGCATGGGCCCCCAGCATGTTATTCATTAAATCAACTGTATGAAAAGCATCGGCACCTTGCCGATCCATTTTATTAATAAAAGCAATTCGGGGAACTTTATGTTTATCGGCCTGGTGCCATACCGTTTCGCTTTGAGGCTCAACCCCACCTACTGCGCAAAAAACCATGACTATGCCATCCAGTACTCTAAGGGATCTTTCCACTTCCAAGGTAAAATCTATATGTCCAGGAGTATCTATAATATTTATTTGATGATCTTTCCAAGTGGCGGTAATGGCCGCAGAGGTAATGGTGATGCCTCTTTTTTGTTCTTGTTCCATAAAATCCATCACCGCATTCCCGTCATGCACTTCACCGATTTTATGAGTCTCACCAGTGAAAAAAAGAATTCTTTCGCTGGTAGTTGTCTTGCCTGCATCAATATGGGCCACGATACCAATATTTCTAATATCCTTAATATGCACTTTCCTTCTCTCCGCTAAAATATGACTACTATTATACAACCTTTTTAGCACACATTAAGCGTTCTCAAAAGAATTATTCTCTGATCAAGGAGAATTTATATTAGAAAACTAAGCGTACTGTTTTTTCAGATAGAAACGTACCCTTCTCATTTTTTGTAAAAAATTATGTTTTATCCTTTTAATAAAAAAATCCGGTGATCTTAAAGGAAAAAGATAGAGGTTGCTTTTTTTAACATATTCAACCACCTCATTATCGTAATCCTCCATGCCTGGAAGAATTTCGGTTTTCCCTTTGAAGAGTCTCACTGGTCTGGCAGGCTCATACATTTTCCCAATTTGAGGATTACTCATACTGAAAGCATAGACAAAATTGTCTTTTTTGGAGCGAAGAAGTTCCACATATAACCTTCCCCAAAACCGGATAGACTTGCTTCGATCTTTGGCCGATGGAACAAACCAAAGCCCGGTCACTTCACAGGTTTTATCCAAATTTAATCCATGGGGATTGCTACTGGCAGGAATGGAGTCCAGTACTCTAAACGGGCCTTTCATAACCAGCACAAAACCACCACACATCCGGTTTTGAGAATCGTAACAACAAAAAACCCTTGACCTTTCCAAATATTCAATGGGAAATAAAACATGAATATATTTATTAGTCAGCTTTCTAAAATGATCAAGCTCCAATAAACCTCTAATCCTTCTAATTTCCATACATACTCCTTGGGAAAATTCCCCTGTCCTTTGACTACTATAAAAAATAAAGAAGGATAATGGCATTGATATTTATCATAGGATAAATATTAGCGTTCCGAGTTTAAATAGGAGTTCATAAGTCGGAACATAATAATTACATTATTATCTTAGATCAAGATTTGATCAATTTATAAGCTCAATACCTGAGGAAATGACAATTGTATCCACTTGGAAACTTGTCCAAATAGTCCTGATGGTATTCTTCAGCTTCATAAAATTCCTTTTGCCTAACGATTTCGGTGATAATTTTTCCTTTGTAAAATTTACCATCCTCCACTTTTTTGAGTATTTTTAATGCGATTTCTTGTTCTATATCATCACTTACAAAAATCGATGAACGGTACTGATGACCAATATCATTTCCTTGCTGATTAGGAGTGGTCGGATCATGTATTTTGAAAAAATATTCCAGGATTTCAGCATAAGTCACCAAAGAGCTGTCATACTCGACCTTTAAGGCTTCAGCATGACCGGTATCCCCTTTTTTTATCTGTGCGTAGGTGGGATGGGCCACAAAACCCCCGGTATAACCAACTCTTGTGGCCACCACTCCCTTTAATTTTTTAAAATAAAATTCCATACCCCAAAAACAGCCTCCGGCCAGGATGGCGGTTTTAAGTTGCGGTTTGATCGAAGTATTAAACAAGCTTAGATATTCTGCATAGCCATTTTTTTCTAAATCAGCTTTGGGAATAAATTTCAAAGCCGCCGAATTCATGCAATATCTTTTTTTCCCAGGCATAGGACCGTCATCAAAAACATGTCCCAAATGGGAATTGGCCAATTTACTTCTCACTTCCGTGCGGGGAAAAATTAATTTATAATCCTTGCGATGAACCAGGACGTCCTCAGTTATCGCTTTAGTAAAACTGGGCCACCCAGTCTTGGAATCAAACTGATCAAGTGAACTAAATAGTGGTTCACCAGAAACAATATCCACATAAATGCCTTCTTCTTTTTTATGGTAATATTCGTTTTCAAACGGCAACTCAGTACCATTTTCCTGGGTCACCTGATATTGAAGCGGAGTCAAAGTTTTTTTTAAGTGATCCTTGCTGAATTGATCGGATTTATAATTTTTCCAAGTCAACGCTAACCTCCCATTGCTGGCGATGACACTTTCAAATAAGTTTAAAAATAAAATAAATATTGAAAGTTGCCTCCACATATTATTTAGTGTCATTTTATAAAAATCATTACTGGACAAATTCTTTCACCCAGTGTTTTATGATCATAAGGATAAACTCATTTCAGGAGATCATTATGGCCTATTTGATACTTATTTCGTCAATCTTGATGAGTGCAATGTCTCTAGCGGAAATTCGCCCGATTGAAGATTTCAACCTTTCCTACTACCGCATGGCCTTCGGGGAAGCTCATTATCAAGAAAGTTTCCCCATCAACGACCCTCTTTCCCAGCTACCCACCAACCAGGATATTTTAAAAATCTACAACGATCACTTGCTTTTTCTTGGATATATCAGAGAAATTTCCACTGATGTAGGTTGCGATTCTTTTTGCAAACCGTTGGACTTTACACTTGCCATTGACAAAAATCCTGCTTTTATCAAGCTCCTGGTATATGAACCCCTCACAAAACTAGGCCACGCCGAATTTTCTGATGCAGATTATAGCAAACTGCACGCCATTTTAACCACTGCCCCCACCAGTTATCAAAACATTTTAAAACCTGACGACATGGTTGATGCATCCACTGGGGCCACCAAACTGGAGCTGGCCAATGACGTGGTGGCCACCGCCGCCTATACCTGTTTTAGAATTCACCAATACAAACAACAGACGATTGAACATATCACCCAAAATATGCTAAAAGAATTCCTTTAGAATTTCCCTGGTCGAAGATTCATTGATTTTATTTTCATTGAGCATTTTGATGGCGCTTTTTATATTTTCTGAAATCACCTGGAGCATTTCCTCATAAACGTTTATCTTCAACTGATCCACCTCACAGCCTGGTGATAAAAATTCAATTCGATATTGATCAGAATGTTCTAAAATACTCTCCGGCTTAGCAGGATTTTTTTCCCCCACCGCTCTTACCTGATATAGGTATTGATTGGTTTTATGATCATTGGTATTTGGTACGTAATAAGCCTGGATAATCTGGTCAAAACTAATTTTGCCGCCCTTATCCTGGTAAATGCCACCCAAATGGATTTCTACCCCGTACTCGTCATACAAGGCATTGATCCTTTCCTCAATTTCCTTCGAGTTAAAGATACGTGCCACCTCTTTAAGAAATTTTTCGGCACAATCCTGATTAGTGGATTTCTTGATCAAATTGGCAGTTTGATCTTTATTTAAACGTGTATCTTGAACTTGATGATCAAACATAATAATAAAAAATGCGCGATGACCAACTGGCTTGGTAACAATTGAGGCCATAAGACGCTCATTGGAGTCATATGATTGCTCCATAATCGAACAGGCACTCATTATCAGACATAATATTAACCACATATTTCTCATCATATTCTTTCACCTTGTTTCAAAAGAATCCCGCCAAGGCTTCTCGTCACAAAGCATGAGATCATTTAATTTTTCTGATTGTCCGACTATTCTAAGCGGTCTTTTTTCCCTAAAAAGAACCCATTTCATCGCCCATAATCTTAATGTTAACCTGGCCCGCCCTTAGATAGGTTTGACACAGTTCTTGCCACTCAACTAAATATTTCCTTAAAATGCTTCTATCGATTAAATCCTTAGCACAATAGATAACCCCCAAAGCATTTTTACAATCAGAAAAACATTTACACCTCATGGAGTCTTTGACGGGAGTGCCAAATGGCCCACAATCATCAGACAGCGTAATTAAATCTCTAAGCTTAATATCATGACCAGCATTATTAAAAACATAAGATTCCGTGGGAAGTCCCAACCGAAGCTCCACCGGCCCATTTATTTTATTAAAATCAAAAATACTGACAGGAAGATTGCTGCTCATGGAAATGTAATTATTAAGATCAACCATGGGGTTAATGCTTTGAAATTGGCCGCTGGTTAGATAGGCATTAATTAAAAATTCACTGGCCGGCTTGACCCTTCCACTTGGAGAATAAACACCATTGCGCAATAAATTGCGAATGCCATGTTTTATCTTTTCATCCACCAGCTTATCTTTTAAGGTCTGGAGTTGGGCATGAATGAATGCTGATAATTCCAGATTTTCACTGTTATCAAAATCGATTACTTCAATCAAGGCCAAAACCACTTTATTAGAGATAGCAGTAATAACGACATCCATTATTCCCCCCTTATTAATTCCGACCAATTCACTTGGTTTTATATGTTAAATACTCATATTGCGACCACTTTTTTATTAGGTTATAATCAAAATAGCTAAATTCCAAGAAGAAGTAGGGGTCGTGATGTATTCCAACGAAATGAAGATACTCATCGTAGACGATATGCTTACCATGAGAAAATATGTGCAAAAAAAATTTGAAAAGCTGGGTTTTTCAAATTTCCTTGAAGCGGAAAATGGTAAAGTCGCACTGGATATCCTGCTTGAGAAGGCCAGTGAAATAAAACTTGTCGCCACCGATATTAATATGCCGGAAATGACGGGCATTGAATTTATTAAAAAGGCCCGCCAAATTGATTCCATCAAAAACATTCCCTTTATTGTGATTTCGGCAGAACGGGAGCAAAAAAGCCAGCAAGAGGCCAGTGAGGCAGGTGCCAACGGCTATCTTTGTAAACCTTTTGATGAAGATTCACTCAAAGCAGAGCTAGAGCATCTCTTTGTTAAAAAGACCGGTCAAGACCATAAAAAAGTTAGTGCTACGAAACCAAAAAGTAATTTTTTAAACCACCTGGATGCTCTTTTCAACCCTATTTCCGACAGTATTAACAAAACCCTATCCCAACAATGTGGTGTTGTACTTAAATCAGGGGTGTTTTATAAAAAGGCCTTTGGCGAAACCTGGATACCAAAAGGTCATTGTCAAATTGTTTCCAACGCCTTTCTGGCGGATGGCAATCAAAACTGTTCCCTCACCCTTTATTTTGATAAAAATGTATTTCTAAAATTTGCATCGGTTATGTTCGAGGAAGATTTTCAAGAAATCGCCGATGACATTAGGGACTTGGTAGCAGAATGGCTCAATATCGCTCTTGGGAATTTGAAACATGAACTCAATGATGTCATGGGCTGCAACTTTACCAGCACCATTCCGATTATTGTAATCGGCAATCAGCTGGTAACCAGTAGTACAAAAGAAAACCCGCTGTTTATCTTTCCTTTTAACTCGGACTTAGGCGATTTTCACCTGCTACTCAATCTGGGCGAGGAAAGAATTATTCCTTGGGATAATTCCATTTTTGATTTTCTCTAAAGGGCACCCTAAAGCGACGAGTGACCGTTTATAATCATAGATATATAGCCAAGCTTTGAGTTAATCGGGATGACGATCGAGGTGGGGTTAGTCATTTCTTTCAGGATGGATTCATAACTGTGAACCAACTTGATATCCTTCTCATCTTCAAATATTTCGATCCCATCACTGGCCAGCTTTTCTTTAGCTTTGGAAAAAACCTTGTCCAATAGTTGATTGATCTGACTCATGATCACTTTCACATCGTGAGTATTACATTGTAAGGCCACCAGCCGGCACAGTTTAACAAAGGTTTCCTTGGTATAAATTTGCGCAATAGTTCCAAAAAATACCGGTGACTCCAGCCGGATAACCGTGGCAAAACTGCTCATAGGCGGAATCACAAAATTTTCCGTCATTCTTGGTTGTTGAGGTTGTAACTGGATATCCATATAATCATTAAAACAATTGATACTGGCCTGAATGAACGGTTTAACCATATTGGTATTGATCGAAATATATTTTTCAGTTGCTTTAACCGGAGTTTTTGGTTTGGTATTAACGGAAGTAACACCGGTGGTACCGGCCGATTTGGGAGCGGGTCTTTTTAAATTGAAGCTATCCAATAATCCATTTTGTTCCATCATCTGGGCCACTGCTTCGTTCACATTGACCGATTGAAAAACCACTCCAAGTTTCTTGGTATTAAAAAGCATTTGAAAAATCAATCTGAGATCCTGAAACCCCATATTTTCAACTCGGCAAAAATTAAACACCATCTCCTGAATACTTTCGCTGACCACTTCTTCGAGCAATTGCGCCAGCTCATCAAAATTAACCTTATCCATCACGGTGGGAACAATGAGTTCGTACTGGTTTTCACCTTTTTTTATTTCAAAATTACACACCCCTTCCGGATAGGCCTCATCGATCAAATTTTCCATATGATCAACGACCCAATTCATGTCAAGGGGACGATTTACAAATTTGGTCAAACTGTCGGTAAACCAAGCATCCTGACCGGTTCCTGCACCTTCTTCCTGACATTCAGAATCATCCAAAGATTTTTTTTGTTTATTATTCCAATCCTTATTCAAAATAAGAATGGGGGTTTTCTGGGTCAAAGGAAATTTCCTTACATAATTAAAAAAATTCAACCTTTCATTATAATACTCACCATCAATATCGATGATGAGTAGATGGACCTCCGTATTGGTACCCTTATACTCCTCCATCCGTCTTTGCACCTGTTCCAAGGCCGCAAAGTTTTCGAAACCTTTGATTCCATTTTTTTCCACTAAATCTTTAAAGGCATTCCGAGCGTCTAAATTTGAACTCACTAAAAAAACTCTACAATTATAAAGCCGGGCCTTGATATCTTCACTAAACATGAACTTACTCCATTTGACATGTATATGTTAAATCGCTTTGGCAATTTAGTAAATGCTTCCCAAAAAATTTAATAAAACTTAACTTTTTCCAATAATGGGCACTGATCGTATCGGTCAACTATATTTCATGGGCAAGTAAACGCCGATAAGGCCTGAAATATGTTCTGGGAGAGTAATCCAATAGATCTGTGATGCTAGACATGTAAATACAGGCATAGCGTTGTACCAGATCAGCATAAAAACTCTCTTCCTGGCCGGCCCTCATCAACTCTCCCCAGTAAGGATTAAAATGTTTTTGATAATTTTTTATTTCATTTTGAATGCCCCGATCAATTGACTCGATCTTTTCAAATAACTTATTTATTTTCTGAGTATTCTTTTTTTTATCACCAAATAATTTATTAAGTTCATTTTCGAGACTGCGTTTTTTTATCATCCAATTATCAATTTTTTCCTGGATCGGCCTGACCTTATTCAAAGATTCAATTTCCGATTTGAGCGATTCGATCACCATTCCTGTACGCCAGCCAGATTTTTTTTTAAGTCTTACCACGTCCCCATAAATATGATCACCCAGATAAAGAATATCCTCTCCTTTTAAAACAAAATCTTCCTCAAAGATCTTGCCGCTTCCCCCTTGATAAACACCATTTTGAATAGGACGTACGACATTTTTCATAAAACCAGTGGTTTTATCAATTTCCAGTATTTTACCTTTTTCAGTGAAAAAATCCGGTTTTTGTGCCAGGGTCACCACCACGTCAAATAACTCGCTCCAATCCTTATAATTTTTAATAAACGGATTAATCGCAAAATCCAGAAGGATCTTGGTATATTCATAATCCGAGTTCGTTATAAGAAAAATTTTTTTCTTTGAAGCTTTCAACGTTTCGAGAAGTAAAACAATTTTATCATCTTGAATAATAAACCTGCCCAGGTTTTTTTTAACCTCGTTTTTTAAACTACCGTCAGTATGAATTTCATCTAACACATCTTTTATGTCTGCCGCTAGCTGCGGATAAGATGGCAGCTTTAATCCATCCAATTTTAACTGGACAATATCCGAATATAAGATTCCGTGGGCCATGGCAAACGAAGTGTTTAAAGGCATGATATGTTTATCCCGCGGATCAATGATATTGTTGGAATACAATTCCTGGGTGGTCTGATAATCAAGTATTTTGGCCCCTCTCATACACATTTTAACTTTGCCAAAGCGAGAAATTTTAATAATTGTCCCTTGTAATGAATCCAGCATTAAGCCGTGGGACATTTTCTTTAAATTAAATTTCAATTTCCGGATTTTTCTAGGATATTTTTTTTTAATGATCAACCTTTCAATCAAAGTCTTATAGGTAAGATTTTCAAAATTACTGGTTTTATATTTGACCAAGGTGTGGTCCATATCAAAACCAATCGCCTTGATTTTTCTCATGTTTAATACCCGATTTACATAAATACTCAATTCACACCTCGATTTATATATTCCATAATAGCGCTTGCCTGGATGGAATCAAGTCCAATTACCGACAATCGATTGCCTTTTTTTAATAATCTGCACTTTTGCAAAGCTTTAATGGTCTTAAGTTCAGACAGGGTGATAACTTTATGATATTTTTGTTTAAAGGACACTTCTATCGCCCACCACAACGGGTTTTGCTCAGAGGATTTTTGATCATAATAAGGCCCTTTGATGTCAAAGGCGGTTTCATCTGGAAAATACGGCGAACTAATCATACCATATCCTACAATTCCATTATTTTTTGTACTAGAATGATAGATAAAGGCACCATCCCCCACTTGCATTTTTTTTATATTATTTCTGGCCTCAAAATTTCTAACCCCTTCCCATGTGGTTTTTTGCTCCCTTTGAAAATCATCAATGGAAAAAAGGGATGGTTCTGTTTTTAAAAGCCAATAATTATTTTCAATTTTCATCATAATTCCATGCACTAGTATAATTGACGTTTTTTTTTCAATCTTTCATTTTTTTTATTATGATATCAAATTAATTAGATATATATTAATCAAAATTTATGCGCAAAAAAATTAAATTTCACATTGATCATCTAGATCCCCTGGCCCAAGGGGTTTACAAGTCAGACGGAGATATTTTCTTTATCAGTAAGACCCTTCCTGGAGAAACCGGAACTGCCATCGTCACCGATAACAAGAAAAATATCCATTTTGCCTACCCCGATAACATAGAAGTTATGTCCCCTGAGCGAATTTTTCCACTTTGCCCCCACTATCAGGATTGTTCATCTTGCCACTACATGCACACCTCCTATGCACAAGAAACCCTTTTCAAACAAAAGGCCCTCTACAAACATTTGCAAAAAATAAACTGCCCTCACCACCAGATTTTTGTCCATCATGCCCATGATCGGTTTCACTACCGCAATCGGATACAACTGCATTATGATCTGGCCCGGGAAAAACTTGGCATCATTAGCAGACATATGAATGAAATTATTCCCATTCCTGATTGCCAGCTGGTTCATAAGGATATTTCAGATAAACTAAAAGCACTATATCAAATGAAGCTATCAGACATCGTGGATGCGTCCAAGCATCCACCCCAAGGTCACCTGGAGCTTGCCTTAAACGAAACTGGTAAAATGTTTATCAACCAACCCTACGCTTATGAGGGGTTTTCCCAGGTTAATGCTCAACAAAATCATATTCTACTTGATCTGTTATCCCAGGCGGCTACTAAATATGTCAAAAACAATCCGGTTATTTTGGATTTATTTGGGGGAAATGGAAACTTAACCCACCACATAGAGGCATCCCAAAGACATGTTTTTGATCTTTATAAAAAAATTCCTGCCCCTAAAAACGGCCAAACTTTTTATTCCCAAGATTTGTACGCCAAGGATGCCATTAACCAACTGGCAAAAATTTGTCCTCACCCAGATTTGATCATTTTAGACCCACCCCGCAGCGGGTTCAAAGAATTGGGCCTGCTTGTCAAAAATTTTAAACCAGATATGGTTTTTTATGTCAGCTGCAACCCGGCCACCTTCGCCCGAGATCTATCTTCCATCGAAAATTATTCAGTTTTGGAAATTCACCTGATTGACTTTTTTCCTTGCACTTATCACTTCGAAACCTTTGGCATTCTTGTCAAACAATAGATTATAAAAGAATCCCCACCGAAACGGCATTACAAGAATAGTTACCATTTTTCAGCCTGGTTATTTGATCAACCGTATTGCATTGGACATTTTCTTTAAAGCATCCTTCATTGGCAATTTCTCTGGCCTTTTTACATGCTTCAAAGGGAGTTTTATCTTCGCAGGACGCCTTGCAGGTAAAATCCTTATTATCCTTAAGGCAAATAGCTTCGTCCAAACTGGCCGTTTTAGCATTAAAGCAAATCCCTGCTGCCAATATAAATGCCACTAAGACAAAAAGCTTGATCATAGAAACTCCGATTCATTTAGGTATATTAAAATAACATTTGGCAAAATTAATATCAATGAATTCGATGCAGCGTGTAGTTTTTACAATGTTATTGATTTTAGATAGTTAGCTTGATTTTAACGCTTTTTTAAGACCAATGAATACACATGCCACTTTTTAACATCACCTAAGGCAGTCGGCCGGTGAAAATGTTCCTCATCAAAATACATGATATCAAACCCCTTGATTAGTTTTGTCAATTCAAGATGTCCGATGGTCTTTACCCGGGTAGAATTTTTCCAATCATCTTGGTCACCGAAAAGTTCACCGCTTAAGGTTCCTCCCGTTTTAAGTGATTCCACCATTTTTTGCCATAAGAGATCAAACCCTTCTTCCCCTGCAAATCCAAAAGAATAAGTGCCGTGAATCAGCTCAGATGATTGAAAAACCAGCTTAGTAAAGTCTTCCTTAAGACAATTTAACCCTTTAAATTTAGATAAATCCTTTTTAAGCGTTACCATGGCCATATCTTCTCTATCAATGGCCAATACATTCCATTTTTTGGTTAATAAAAAACGGGTATCGGACCCGGTTCCACAACCAACATCGTAGGCCACACCATTTTTATAAAAATTATTGGTCAGGGCGATTTTAAGTAAGGGCGACGGCGGTTTATTATAAAATTTTTTGTAATAGATTTCCCAACTCATTTTGTGCTTCTTCTGGTGGTTTTAATTGAAATCTAAAATACCTTTTTGTCCAGAAGAACGCAATTTTTTGTTTTTTAAAGTAGATATCTCATCATCCAATATGGATATTTTTTCTGGTTGAGTCTGACTTATAAACTTGGCAAAGCTTTCTTCCGTTTCGATCTTTTTATTGTTCAAATCCTTCATGCGATTGATAGACAGTTTCGTAAAACTTTTACTTTTCATGGAACTGGCCTGCTCGGTTTTAACCTTCCATTCATCCTGTCTGGTGATTTCTAGGGCATAAAAATTTGACTGAAGCCTGACATTTTTTTCCGGATTCATTTGCCAATTTAACCGCAAAGGCCAGGCGTATTTATCAGGTGATGACAAACGCTGACCATGCAAAACCCAGGCACTATATCCAAATTGCAGATCAATATATTGGCCCCAGATAAAATTAATGATTTTAAAACGCCCTTCTTTAGCACTAACCCACAGATTATTATGTACCAAATCGATTCCCACCAACAATTTACCTTTACTGAGTTCAACCACCGTATCCCTGTATCTAATCTCCAACTGGCCATAGGTACCATTTATTCTCGGAAAATTACTCTTATGGGCGGAAACCATTACTGCGCCGGCGTTCAGTTGAAAACCTGAATAACCTTTTAATTTATTTTTATCTTTTTTAATCAAGGTTTCCACCAAGACCACCGAATTAGGATCAATTTTTACCAGGCTGCTATCTTCTAATTTTAAAATTAAAAGACCATCCATATAGGTTTTTATGCCCTGTTGTCCTAAGATAAGATCACCTTTTTTAGCAACTTGCACAGATTGCATTGAACTTGAACATATTTCCACTTTACCACGCAGATAAATAATTTCAGCTTCCCCTAAACAATATCCTCTAGAAGCAACGAAAATAAATACCCCAAAAACCACCAGAAATCTGATCACCATATGGAATCCATGTATTCAATATCAATATCGGCCAGATCCTTAACTTCTTCAAAATCCAGCTTGAGTTGTTTAATCAAAGTGGCAATCTGTTTTTTGAGGCCATCCGACGTGGTTAGTAGTAATGCATACTCATAGTATTCGTCTGACACCAGGATATTTCCCCAATATTGATGAATAAGTCCTATGAAGAAATTACTAATGGCCAATTGCTGAGGATTATAGTGTGAGCAAACTCGGGCGGTTTGCAATACCTCCAGCGCTTTTTGCAATTTCTGATTGGTTATAAGCACGGCCCCATAAATCAAATCATAACTGCAATCCATGGATTGCTGATGGGCCCTTTCCAGATGTGCTTCTGCTGCCACCGGGTTATTATTATGTCCTAACTCATTATAGGCCGATATGAAAGAATCAAAGCCATCACTGGTTCCGGCCGCCAATTGAGGGGTATATTTGGGAGGACGCTTATTTTCCAACTGCTCAAAACTGAATTCATAAAAACCTCGCACGCTAGTGGGGGCAGGTCCTTCTGAAACATAAAATTTTAAGGAATCTGGATAAAAAATAATACTGTTGACCTGATTGGGAACAATAATTGAGCTGGGACTAAACTCCACTTGGGAACTAGAATAAGGTGAATAGGAATCCCTTAATATTTCCACCGATCGAACCAGATCAATATCGGTTTCTTCCACCAGCTGTTTTAGTCGCTTATAACGATCCTCATTATGAATACGCACTCCCTCATAGGTATATGGTTCACGCTTTCTTTGCACATCTGATAAATAATGGTTTGATAAAACCATATAGTTATTTTTTGACCACACGATCGTGTTTCCCTCTGGATTAAGTTCAATCACCGCACTCCTTGGGGATTTAGTTTGCGGGTGTCGATCACTGATATGGATCATCCAACCGGTAAATACCGGATTTTTTCCGTATAACTCAAAGGCCTCCTCAATCGTTTTGGCCTTTTCTAGCACCAATCGATTAATAGACAAGACGGGAGCAGATTTTGAAATATTATACTTTTTAGTAAACACCGAGTGAGTGGATAAAACCAGGCCATGCTCGTTCATCCCGCTGATTCCCGGATTGGGAAATCCCTTGGGCCCAATCCCCACATATTTATAGCCGTTGGTGGGTTTGATTAAATAAACGGCGGTGGCCTTATCAAAAACCCCTAGTCCAATATAATCAAGGTTTCTTCCAAATATCCGGCTTCCATCGGCGGTTTTCTGGCCGTAGGCACTAAAGGAGGAACATGAGATCGTCCTAGATAGAAATTTTCTACGAAAATTTTTTTCCTTTTTAGTTAGTTTATTGGCAAAATTAAGAATTTTTAAAGCATCGGTTACAACCGAGTGGAGTCCATCAGGAGTAATAAAGGCCTTTTCAATTTCTTTGGGTTTCACCCCGTAGTATTCTGCCATGCCCTTTAAAAACTCCCTATCATCCGGATTGATATTTTTGATCATACGATTGGTGACTCTTATGTCATAAATATACTTGGCAATGGCACTTAGAAATTCAGATTTGGTAGCATTATAAAAATAATCATCGTAAAATTTATTCATGCGAAACATCATGGTGTCTTCATATTTTAAATTAGAAAGTTCCGCGGCTTTTTTACCAATTTCGTAGCGGGTTCCTTCCAATACCTCGGTATGTAAATATCCGTTAGGACTGGTCCAGTTTAATTTCTCCTGATGATTGTCGTCATCCACGTTCGCAAAAACATTAAACACCAGTAATAAGAACAATATTATCCCGGTGGCCCTATTTCTCTTCATGGGATTACTCCTTCAATCTTTAGTCGGTTTTCATTTTCTTCGGAATAAATCGCTAACAATAAAGGAAATCCCGTGATTTAAATTCTAACATCCTTCTTTGCTTATCCGAGAGCATTGCTACGGTTTTAATTAGTCATTTATCAATGGGATTATTTTTCTTTTTGTTTACAGATAGATATGGTGGTAATCTTGACTCATGTTAATGAAAAATACTTTGCTACCCATTTTTACTATATTAAAAAACATATTTAGTTACAAGATATCCCATCATGGATTAAGTAAACTCATTTACTTGACCGTTATTTTTATCCTATTGCTGGTAAGTTTTTACGCCTACAAAAAAGAAAAACAGGAAGTCGAAAATAAATATAATATCTGGGGACAAAGAATAAGCGCCCGCAACAATATTGACGGTGTTTTTTCTTACTATCAAAAAGACTATCCCTTTATCACCCAATTTATGAATCATTTGCAACAAAAAGATTTCTCCTATAAGGAACAAAGTATTTTTTTGGAAAAAAAGAAACAAGATACCCAGCAAAAGTTCACCCAGGAATTCATTAAATTTCGTGATTGGATAAATGAAAATAAATGGCCCAAATTAACAAAAATTGTTGAAGAATTACTTCCTTTAATTCAAAACATTACTGCCCATGATTTAGAAACATTTTCCAAAACATTTAGTGAACAGCTGCAATCCATGGAGGAAATTACTGACGGCAGCACCCTGGATGCATTTATCAAGGCCAAAATATTTATTCATATCCGCAATTTAAAAAATCTTTTTGCTGAATTATCCAGCACCAATAAGGTCAACATCAAGGAGAAAAAACCGATTGCTCATGATCAGGTCAAAAAAGATTTCCAAGATATTTTTATGACCATTTTATCTGACGCCATTGAAGTGCAAAATGAAAAAATTAATGAGTGGAATACCATCAAAAAGCAAAGTTTTTTTCTGGTGGCCTTGCTGACCTTGGTTTTACTGATACGTTTTGTTCATTCCATCTATCTAAATCATAAAAAGAAAGGAGTTCAATTTTCTAAAATCAAGACTTCCCAACTGATCATAGATTTGCTTTATGAACTAGAAGAGATTGGTCAATGGCTAAGTCAAAAAGATCTGTTTTCCATTGAACAAGAAAACGATGATATTTTTATTGACATAAAATACACCATCGGTGGAATCGAACTGGATAAGAAGTCTCTGCATTTTGAACATACCCTAAGAAACGGTAAAAAAAGATCGCTATTTGACCTCTTCAAGGAATTTAAAGACCGCAGTGTAAAATTCAATTGCTGTAATTATTACAAAGACAATGATCAACCTCACAGCTTTTCCATAACCTTAAAAATAAGAACCAGCCGATAAATGTGATCACACCAAAGTTTGAATATAAGTGCGCAGAGAGTTGGCAATAAATTGCACGGCCAAGGCACATAAAATAATCCCCATCACCTTATCAATAATATTCATACCGGTTTTACCAAAGACCCGGGAAAAAAACTCGCAATATTTCATCACCAGAGCAGCTATGAAAAAGGAAATCACCATCGCCGCAAAAATTAACAAGTAATTACTTATTTCATTGTTTTTTGAAACAAACATTAACAAAGTGGCGATGGTTCCAGGCCCTGACAGCATGGGTATGGCGAGTGGAAATACTGCCACATCATCAATTTCTGACAAGATGGTATCGTTGGAGATGGTCTGTCTTGGATCGGAACGCACCATTTGCAGTCCCACCACGAACAAGAGTATTCCTCCCACCATATTAAGTGAATAAAATTCAATCTTTAAATAGTAAAAAAGAATTTTTCCCAAAATTAAAAAGATCGTGCCAATAAAAAAGGCAATCAGCGTGGACTTAATAATCAATTGATTCCTTGAATTGCTGGAAAATTTATTAGCAATAGGTAAAAAGACCGGGATAATTCCCAGTGGATCAACCACCGTGATAATAGTGATAAAAACTGTTAAAATATAATCAACCGTCATTTGTCTTGCCGAGTCTAATCAGTGTTAACTCCATATGTAATATAAAAAAAAATTCTTATTTTGATTTTTTACCGGATTTTCTTATTTTGGCAAACCGGGAGGTGATCTCTTCCAAACTTCCCACCGTAACATACACATCAAACTCTTTGTCAAAGCCTTTACTAATCTTGAACCTCTGAATAGGACTCATATAGGCACAAGCGGGTTTGTCTTTAAAATAATAATAAGTAAAGATATCTGCCCCGGGAGTCATGACGCCTACCCCGTGATTATCCTTTAAAAAGGCTGCCCAATGATCTTTAACTTTGGCCTGTTTATTGGGAAAACCTGGTTTTTCCTTCACGATACTATTCCCTTTACTATAGACAAAATCAGTGAGGTCAGGATGTAAAAAAATGGCGGGAATTTCCTGATCCCTTTCGGCATGACTAACATTGCCCTGATAAGTGGCCTTGTATCTTAGGTGTACAACATCTTCTTCCAACTTTACCCACTGCTCAAACACAATCTCCCTTAGGAGCTGACCTCCACCCCAATTACGAGGATTAAGCTTAACGTAGATTTCATCTTTCCCTTGATTGACATCCAGCAAATGGGATTTTTCATGATTGGCCGAGCCTGCCTGTACTGGATTCCAGACCCATGCCTTGTTGGCCGAAGGACTGCCGGCCCACTGAGACCCATCTGGATTTCCGTACAATGATAACTGGATATAGCGTCCCAGATCGCTCGTATTTATATAATTGGTACCTGTTTTTTTATCAGATAACAAACTAAGGGCACCACCAGCAGTTTCATTTATACCGACTTTAAGATAAGTATTTTCCAAAGTAATTTCGGAAGCAAGAACGTGAACCGCTAAAACCATCACAGCAAAAGAAAAAAAGCTTTTCATTGTATTCATAATAGACTCCCATTGATTAATTATAACCGTGGAAATCAATCCTTCATTTGAAAAAGCTCACTTTCAAAACATTTTTTTACAAAAAACAAGATAAGCCTTTGTTTTCAATTTGTTACAGTTTGTTTTCAGGCTCCTTACAGGAGATGTAAGGAGCAATAAACAAGAAATTTATACCTATTTTTGTGGGCACTGGCCTAAAAACTTATGGAAATTGCAAGAAAATATTTAGGCCATCATTTCTTGAATATCTTGTTCCACATCACCAATAGGCTTAATATTGAATTTTTCCACCAGCACTTTTACAACATTAGGGGATAAAAAAGCAGGTAAGGTTGGCCCGAGCCGGATACCTTTTACTCCCAAATGTAAAAGGGCGAGCAAAACTGTTACGGCCTTTTGCTCATACCAAGCAATATCGTAGGAGATAGGTAATTCATTTATATCTTTTAGGCCAAACACTTCCTTTAACTTCAGAGCAATCACCGCCAATGAATAAGAGTCATTACATTGGCCGGCATCCAGCACTCTAGGAATTCCCCCGATTTCTCCAAGCGACAGTTTATTATAACGATATTTAGCGCAACCAGCTGTTAAGATAACGGCGTCTTTGGGTAACTTGGAGGCCACTTCCGTAAAATAATTACGATTAGTTTGTCTACCATCACATCCGGCCATAACTATAAACTTTTTAATTGCCCCGCTTTTAACGGCCTCAACAATTTTGTCGGCCAACTTTAAAACCTGATGATGGGCAAAGCCGCCAATAATTTCTCCTTTTTCAATTTCAGTAGGAGGATTTAATCTTTTAGCCTGATGAATAATTTCAGAAAAATCCTTCTTTCCATTTTTTTCATGAATATGTTTAACCCCAGGATAGCCGACCACTCCAGTGGTATAAATTCTACTCTGATAGCTTTTTCTTACAGGAGTAATACAGTTGGTAGTCATAAGAATAGGGCCATTAAAAGAATCAAATTCCTTATGTTGGTTCCACCAAGAACTTCCATAATTGCCTACAAAATGATTATATTTTTTAAATTTTGGATAGTAGTTGGCAGGTAACATCTCACTGTGAGTATAAACATCCACCCCGGTACCAGCGGTTTGTTCCAATAATTGCTCCATATCTTTTAAATCATGCCCCGAGATCAAGATGGCCGGATTATTTCTCACCCCAATATTAACTTTAGTTATTTCGGGATTTCCAAATCTTTCCGTATTGGCCTTATCAAGCAGTGCCATGGTTTCCACCGCAATTTCTCCGGCCTGCATAACCATGCCCACCAATGCATCTACCCCTAAATTTTTAGTAGTGGAAATCAAGGCGTTATTCATAAAGTTATAGATATTTTCCCTTTCATAACCGAGCACATAAGCATGATGAGCATAAGCTGCAATGCCCTTGAGTCCATAGATTAAAAGTTCCCGCAAAGAACGTTCATCCTCATTTTCGGTGGAGAGGACCCCCACTCCATTTTCTGGACACACCTTTTTTAATTTTGTTTTGGCGGTGTTAATTAAATTAGTGATCGCTTCATCATCAAAATTGGCATTCGTAATAGTCGCAAACAGCGCCTCCATGATAAATATCGAATGATCCTTATTAAAGGTGGATGCCATCTGGCCTTCCAGCGCAATGTTTTTCAGGTAATGTACCAATATGTCTTGTAAATTGGCAGTGGACGCCTTTTTTCCACAGGCTCCCACTTCCTTGTTACAGCCCACACAATTCATGGCCTCTTGACATTGAAAACAAAACATACTCATACCGTACTCCTTATTAAATTTTTATAATGTTATTTCTTTAATAGTTAAAATATGACCCGTTACCCCCATGGTGTGTTCTTCGATCACCAGATCATTTACCCTGGCCAATGTTCTAGCTGCATTGGTTATCATTGTTAGCCCGTGACAGCAGGGAACTTGCATCCGTAACACGATGACTTTTAAAAGCTTGGCCTCTCTAAAAAGCTCCGCCAATTTTTTAGTATAGGGGGCAACATTATCCAATTTAGGACAGGCCACCACCACACTTCTTCCCTTAATATATTGTCGATGCACATCCCTGCTGGCCACTGGTGAACAGGTACTCAATATCACCAATTCCTTATTTTTAAAAAAATCGTTGAGGGGATTAATCAAGTGCAGTTGAACTGGCCACTGGGCCACATTTTCACTTTGCTTCAGATGTGCACTCACCGCCTTCTCATTAAACGCAGATGCCTCTCTTTGTTCAATAGTCAAGGCCCCGGTGGGACAAGTTCCTATACAGGCCCCCAATCCATCACACAAATCATCCCGTATCAATTTGGCCTTGCCATTGATCAGTTGAAGGGCACCTTCTAAACACCCCGTCGTACATTGCCCACATCCATTACACAGATTTTCGTCAATTTTAATTATATTTCGTGGCATTAAACATTCCTTATGCTTTTAATATCTGAACCATCTTCGTCCATTTTCACCATTACTGTCTTGACGATAATCAAGGAAATTGGACTTTTTAATAAAAATAGATCTACGAGTATCGAAGCTCAATCTCCGATCAGATCATGAATTTTATCCATGGCAATGATCTCAAAATGATTTTGATTTTCTTTAATCAGTTTATCCTTTTTTAATTTTCCCAGGTTTCTAGAGAGAGTTTCGGGAACCGTACCAAGGATTTGGGCCAGCTCTTTTTTGGTCATATTCAGTTCAACCACAAATTTACCTTGAACCAGCATTTTATTTTTAAAAAAGTATCTAAGAATCCTTTGTTTCACATCAACAATGGTAAGATATTCCACTTTGCTGACAAACTCTCGAAGACGCATGGAATAGGCGCTCATCATTTTAAGTGCCGTTTCCGGTCTGGTCATTATAAGGTTAATCAAAGCTGACCGGGGAATTTTGACCAGAGTAGAGTCTTTGATAGTTTTACAACTGGCAGGATATTTTAACCGATCAAAGATGGCAGCTTCGGCCACCACTTCATTATCTGTATGAATATGAATCACCTGCTCTTGTCCATGTTTATTAACCCGAAAAATAGAAATTTTACCAATGACCACCACATAAAAATAATCTGCCGGGGTATCTTGATTAAAGATCAGGGTATTTTTTTTAGGCCTTATTAAAGCACAAACTTGAGCAATGGCCAAAATGTCTTCTGCATTTAATGAATTGAATAAAAATACATGTGGTAAATATTCTTTGATATTGAATTCTCTGGCAGTCATAATTAACATTGTAACGAGTTTTGATATTGCCAGTAAATCTAATAATGCCCGAAGGATATTTTAAATCCCGGTCTAACACGCTGCCTAGAATTGCCACATATTTATGCCAACTCTTTACCAAATCTTTACTTTTGTTTCATTTTGTCCAAACGTCTTTTTGGTGTGTTACCATAATTAACCACCCTATACTGGAATTACTATATTAATTTTTGCATTCTTACTTTAAAATATTTAGATATCCCCGGTTAAGGAATAGGTCCCTTATGAAACCAATTTATGCCGTATAATCCTAGGAAACTGATATGAAAAAAAGACTGCTACTTACTGGTTCGTTTTTTCTATTAACCATATATGCTTTGGCCGACAACCAAACCAATTCCGACGCCCAGATAGCGGTGGATACCAATGAAGGTCAACGCTTTACCAATTCCGTGGCCGTTGGAATAATTTTCAGTTCCATGTCCAAATGCATTGGTGAAAATCCCGATTCAGAAATTGCCAAAGTTGCCGGTAGCTTGTTGGTTTCCACCGCCATTGCCGAATTTCATAAGGCAAAACTGGATCAGATAGATCCCTATCGTTACACTTTCGACCAAACTGGACTGGTTAATGACGCCCAAAAACTATCCATTACCGGGGAGCAAATTGTTAATAACAAAAAGTATCTGGATGTACTGAATGATAAAAGATACTCCGAGGAATCCGTAAAAAAATTCTTGGAAGTTGCCGAGGGTATTGCCCACCGAGAAATGATTGCCATGGAAGCGGCTGAAAATGAATGCCTCGCCGGCATCTACGATGGGGCCTATAAACCAATCTGGCGCCAAACGGTTACCGTACCTCCCCATTGGATTTATGGCGAATGTGCCAGGGATTGGGGGGATAGTCATTGGTATTTTACCCACGTCTGCCCGGAGTACAAACAAGCCGAAGGCGCTTACCAGGCTGCCATTGGAACCAAGAAGGCGGCTGATCTAAAGGCCACCCTCGAGAGTAAACGTGCCGTCTGTCAAAGAGGGGCCAATGCCACCTCCCATCGTTCACGCATGTTTGATATCAATACCCCTGATGACTGCTTGTTAAAATGCGGAATTGCTGCGGAAGTGTCCCTGGTGTGCAAATACGCCTTAATTACTGCCAGGGAATATGGCCTTCCGACCATTGCCCAATTACAAAACACCGTTGAACCCTCTTCTCTTAATGCTGCTAAAATTCTTAAGGTTCATCACAACTCCCTCACCAAAATGTTCCAGATATGTAAAAGAGATGAAGTTTTGTCAACGCTTAAAAATATAAAATCTGTTTCCACCAAAGTGGATCCCCAATTTGAAAAGATCCAAGGAGAATCTGCGGAAATCTATCAACGATACGGGGGACTTGCCACCACCGATCTCAATAAGTATAAAACCGATGTCAATCGGAGCGTCGATGATGTTCATGAAATCGAATTAGGAGTTAAACCTCCCGAACATATCATTAAACAATTTCAAATCTCCAAGGAAAATCTCTTCAGCGATATACCGGTGGACACCACCATCATTGGTCCCGGCAAACCCACTTGCGGGGATTGGGCCGCCAGATCATGTGGAGAATACAGTAAACTGCTTATGAAATCACTCAATAGTTGCAGTGAAACCCTCCACAGTACGGTTTATCAAAGATTATATAACGATGTTATTAATCACTATGCTGCCACCCCAAACACCGACCTGATCTTTTATAAGGACATCTTACAAACCTTTAAATATTTTACCAGCCATGGAATGGATTTGATCACTCCCAGTGCCCATGCGAAAAGCATGACCGCCACCGTAGGCGGGGCAATTGGACTGGGAGGAGATTGGTTGAATATTTTATATATGAATCAAAGAAATTTAATCAATACCTTTGATCCTTTATTATCCACCTATAATAAACGTATCATTGCTTATCAGATCGCGAGAGATCTGATCGATCTTTCCCTGACCAACACCATAAGAAGTATAAAAAAAGTGGAAACCAGATTGGTGGAATTAGGCCAGATTAAATCAACCATGGATAAAACCACTCCGATTGCCGTCTTACCGATTATTTCGGCCAGCATCACAGAAAAAGTTGATCATAAATGGGATCCTGACATCAAGGATTTTCTGGACATCGTCTGTAACCAGGCCGATTGCAGCAACGTTTCCAAAAATATTTCGGCCAATATATCTGTGATCAAAAATCCTGGTCAGCAGGTTAATAACGCTGACAAATCCATTCTAAAAGCATCCAGTATTGTCTCCTCTATCGGTGACAACCTGTTTAAGGATAAAAAAATCACCCAAGGCATTCAGGATAAAATGTCCAACTTGAAAGAATTGGGGGACTCCATAGGTAAAAGCCGCCTGACCTTGCAGGCCATGACCTCCTCAACCGAAGATGCACAAAATAAATCCAAGTTAGTGGCCATCAAAAATGACCTTTTAAAAGTTTTAATCAAGGATACTCCGGCGAGTTATTCCAAAGAAAAAATAGTTGCTAAGGAAAAAGCGATCAAAACTGATGAAAGTGTTTTTTATACTTTGGTTAAAGAGCAAAATAAACCCTCACCTAAAAAAGAGGAGGTTGCCAATAAGACACCTGAGGCCGTTGAATACGAGGAATTAACCGACAAGAACCTTTCTATCTTACAAAATGATATTGTGGTCAACGATGATGTAACGTTATGGGATATTATTTCCAGCCGGTACTTTAAAACCAAGGAACGCCTTGAATCTTTTTAAAAAAGAATTATTTTTTTAATTTTTCTAAAGCAGCATTCAGAAACATCTCAATCTCACGGATGTAGGGTGCGGTGTCTATGACATTGTTTCCATTACTGTCCAAATAAACTGGATGTTTAAAGCCGCTTTCGATTTCCGAAACATAGTCCATCATAAAGGCAGGGTATTTTTCAGATAAAATGGCCACAGTTTGTGCCACTTCTTTACGCAGCTTGAAAAATTCCTCAATTTTTTCGCTATAGATCTCCTTTACCGAGATTTCTTCCGTTTGAAAATTTTCTCTAAATATTTGCAACATTCTTTCTATCAAAATCGGATAACTATCGGGCGTACTCGAAAAATCCATTTTAGATATGGCCTTTACCAATAATTGTTTTGCCGGGGAGAAATTTTCAAGACCAATCATAATTTTTTCAAGTTGTACCTGAGTATCTTGAGGCTTTATTTGTTTCATAAAATTAACAATATCAAGGGCGCATGCTTCATCATTTTTGATGATGAATTTTTTTAATCCTGCCACTTTTTGAGCATATGGAAACTCAGCTTCAGGCCTTAAAAAATGACTACAATTAATGCCTTCTTCACCTGCCACATCTCCTATGATAAAGGATGGTTTCGGTGTTTTAGCGTACCCGTTTGCGATCATGGTTAAAAGCAGAAAAGTAATCATGCCCATCTTCATATAATCTCCATGTATAAAAAAAATACACCTATTCAAAATTTATACAATTCAACAATGCCTAACCCACTTAATTTTGGTTTTTTCCTTTCTATTTGAATTAATTTGCAATCTGATGGCCAAAACTTTGATTTGATCGATTAAATAATAAGACTCTGCAAAAAATTCAGACCTATTGCGCATCGCATTATTTTTCTTTATAATCAAGCTCCATATAGCTTCGGAGAAACATCATGAAAGCAATAATTTTTTTTCTTACGCTGGCATTTTTTCTTGGACTCACTTCCTTTAATAGTGAGGCAGACTCCCCTAATGAATCCATCTTTGGTGATGATACGTCCATTGAACAAATTCTAGACAGTGAGAAGCTTACCGATCTTGCTCAAAATATCTTGAAACAAGATCATGCCATCGGACAATTCCTACAAGAAGATGTCAATTCAGCGTTTGATACCCTTGATATAGATTTTAAGCAAATTGATTTACTTGCCAAACGCTACTCCATTCAAATTGCCCGTGAATGTGCCGACTCACCTCAATATCAACAATTTCCTCAAGTGTTTGTCAAATCACTTAAAAATCAAATTTATGAGGTGGCAAAATATATTACCATGTTACATACTTCAACGCTAGGTCAGCATTACGCAACTTTTACTCTGCGAAAATTTGTCGTCTGTTCGACCAGATATAAGAATTCTTTTATTACTTATGAACAGTTTGATACGCTTTACATTAATAATGATCTATTTTTTAAAACCCAGCTCCATTTACAAAAAAAGCGTGCTCACTCTAACCCCAAGTTATTTGCATCCAATTATTTGACATTGGCAGATATAAAAGAATCCTGGGACAAAGGAGTCGTTTTCCCTGAATCCGATAATAAAATAAATGGAGAAAGCCTTATTTCCAAAATTACTGCCTTAAAGGCAAATGACACCTGGACACTGCTCAATCCCTACGGATTGTTCCGCACCACTTTAAGAAAAATTATTCATGATTATCGATTAAACCTTAAACGATTTTTAAATGAAAAAGAAAATGAATCACTTGATCCCAGTGAATTATTCGATCATATTGCAAGCGATGTTGAAATCCACAAACTCCCTGCAAGTCTGCAGGAAGCCTATAATAACCTACAAGATGACCAGCATAGCGAGAAAAATAAACAACGGATCATCAATATTTTTAAAGCGCTCTTAAATAACGATAGTTTTTTTCAAGAGATTGCGTTGGCGAAAATGTCTGCAGTCCAGGATGCCTGGGCCTACACTACCAAAACTTCCGGTGGCAAAAATAGAATCAACAAGCTTAGCCTGATTCAGTTTGGTTTTGTAGGGGTTGCCAATCACCATGATATCAAAATCAAAGTAGACTTATACGATGAATTTAAAGACCTGCTGCAAGTCAATACCGACGACATTATTGAAAGAAAAATCATTCAATGTAATCTCGTCAATATATACACCATTGATGATATCGATGTATCACTCATTATCAATGCCGGCGAAATCAAGTCCCTTTTGTTTGGCAAGGCATTGAAAAAAATTCAGGGTATACTCTCTGGACAAAAATAAATTTTTTATTCTTTTGCGAATTCCCCTACGATGTCTTTAAACCAAGCTACATGTTTATTAATATAACTGGCTTCAACACCGTACCTGGCCTCATATACTCCAGCAATCGTGCCATATTTTCCATAGAAATAATCCATACTGGTACCGTCCGGGGCATACCATAAGATATCCGTCACCGGCCCATAAAGGGCATCGTCAAATTGTTTTTTTAATAAGTCTCCCAACATATCTTGTTTCAATCGATCAGGAGGCGCAATCGGAGTCTCTGTATGCGACCAGGGTTGTAATAATGCGCCATTAAAACAGCAATGGTAATCCATTGACAAAACAAACTGGGCACTGGTTTTAGATAAAAATTGATCTATCCACTGAACCGACATCTGGGTTTCTTTTTGAGTAAACCGGTTTACCCCGGTTAAAGGATTCGAGTAATCCCGGTTCAAATCCTTCGAAGCAGAATTGTACCTGACTCTCTTGGTGTACCCGTAGGGATTAAAGATAGGGATCACCATGAACGCCCCACCCCTTTCATAAAATGAATAAAACTCTTCGTTGGTGTCATCTAAAAAGGCATTTATTAGGCGGTCAGCGATATTGAGATATTCATCACCATGGGTGGCACCTGAGATATAAATCATTTTTTTAGTAGGAATATTTTTTCTCCGAAGAATCACACCGTACATGTTCTGACGGTCAGCAGTTTGCCCCAAATTATCCAAGGTCACCAGTTCAGGATATTTTTTTTCTAATTTTGTTAATATATCCACGACACTTTTATAACTGGCCCCCACTACCCCGGAATTGCTTTTTCCTTCCTTCATGGGACCTTGGGCCCATGGAAAGAAAGCATAGGTTGAAAGTGATAACATAAATGTTAAGATGGAAATCAAGCTCGTTTTTAATTTCATTTTTTCCCCTTTGCTTCATTTTACAAAAAAGGAAAAAATAAAACGTCACCGCTTGCGTTAACGGAAATAAATGCCGCTTTGATCAGCAAAAGGATCATCCATGATGATCTTCAAATCATGCCGGATAATTTCAACGATGGATGGAAAATGTTGGGTTGGTATTAAATTATTAATTGTTTCGGGATCATCCTTAAAATAATAGGAAATCTTTTTATCCTGCCAGCCCAGATTTGACTTCATCACAACTTCCATAAACTGACCAAAATCAATCCCTTCAATAAAATCCAGCTTGGGAATCATAAGCTCCACCATTTCACTAGGCCTTTGATTACACGCTCTCACTCCAGAAACCTGCCAAGGTCTTACAACCTCATCAAATTGTCCATAATCCAAATGCCTCTTGATAATTTTTTTATTATTTACCAATAAATATTTAGGATTCCACCATTTATTAGAAAGACTTTCCGTAACCTCGATGGCCTCACTTTTTTCAATGGGTTCAAGCATATTGATGTAATATTTTAAGTGATAATCAGCTGCTTCATTAAAAGGATAACGTGATTCAGCTGCCAATCCACCAATAATAATACCTAAAAGATTTGAATAATTATCCTCGAAACTAAAACCCGACGGTTTTTCGGTATAAAGGGCATGAATATATCCACTCCAAGACACAATTTCATGCCAAACCAGCGAATGATAAGCAATCTGTTGGGCAACCACTATACTTAATTTTTTTGCTACTCGGGCCTTTTGCTCATAGGACAATTGACGGTATTCATCTGGATATTGAAAATTCAAGGTATAGAGAGTCGGTTCTTCCCCCCTATGCGTATAGGTTTCGATATCTTTTAACAGATATGGATAAACGTTGGCAGCAATATATCCAACCCAATCAATGGCGTTTCGCACATGGGCCACATCAAGGAAACCGCCACGGCAGGTATAGAGGATTCCATTTTTTTCATCTTTTCTTCTATTCCCTTCGTAGTATCTCATCCAATAGGTATGCTCCCCATAAACATTTTTTTTAACATAGCTATTTTTGATAAATAAAAAGACATCTCGTACAGGTAAGGTTCCACTGCGAATGTTTGGGTAATGATCGGGATTGACAAAAGTGGCATTCCCATTCATAGAAAAAAACAAAACCGCCAAGCAAATAATTCTTTTATAACTATTGATATGTCTCATGATAGGCATTATCCCCGCTAACCCAAAATAATGGAAGTCTCTATGTATTTTATTCATGTTACTTCTTCAAGCTAGAATCTTACCTTTTGAAATCACATATTCACAGGGCTTTAATCTTAAATTATAATTGGAAGACATAATCTGCCCATAGGCCCCCGTATCCTTGATGATTAAAACATCCTCCTTAGAAGGAGTTTGGATCAACAAATTGGCGGCAAATTGATCGGTGGTTTCACAAACGGGGCCCACCACATTGGTTCTAATCTTTTTAATTCCCTTCGTCAGTTTACAAGGTAGGATTTGATGGTACGAATGATAAAGCCCGGGACGGATGAAATCATTTAAACCAGCATCAACCACCGTGAAATTAAAATCAGCCGATTGTTTGTTCCTGATCACTTTGGTCACTAAAACACCCGAGGTGGCCGAAATGCTTCGCCCTGGTTCAAAAACCAGTCGCAGCTCTTTGGACTTTTCATCCAAACTACCCAACACTTCTTTTAAATAATCCCGAGGATGGGGTCTTTTATTTTTTCCCTGATAATCAATCCCCAGTCCCCCCCCAAAATCAATAAATTCAATCTCCCTATTAATGGTATTTTTTAATTTGACTAGTTTCTTGATGGATTGTTTTAATGCGCTAAATTCCGTTAACTGGCTTCCTATATGGATACTTAATCCCACCAGTTTAAGGTTTCGGCATAAACTCATTTTTTGGTCCAAACGACAAATATCATCTTCTAAAATTCCAAACTTATGATACTTACCACCGGTTTGAATATTACGATGGGTTTTGGCAATAATATTTGGATTAAATCGAAAGGCCACCCTCGCCACTTTATGCATCGAACTGGCAATTTTATCAATTAAAAACAATTCATCTTCTGATTCCACATTAAACGAATAGATTCCCTCGGGAGAACAATTGAGGGCCTCGAATATCTCCTGACCAGTTTTACCCACCCCCGAAAAAATAATTTTATCTGGCCTGATTCCCGCTCGCAAAGCATAGGCCAATTCCCCTTGTGAAACGATATCCGCACCAGCACCTTTTTTGGCAATACTTTTGAGCAAATGAAGATTGGGGTTTGCTTTAAGCGCGTAGCAGATTAATGGATCATTTAGGTGGAATGCTTGGGCCGCCAAACGGTACAAATCATAATTATATACAAAGGCATTTTCGCTATATAAATAAAAAGGGGTTTTTAATTTTTTGGTAAGTTTGACAACATCAAATTGGTCAAACTTAAGATGACCATCAACATACTCAACTGGGTTGAAAAAACACTCTTTCAATGGATTACCTCTTCTCATGCTAAGTTCTTTTTATAATAAAAATATAATATCCCCCCTATTTAGGCAATTGAAATAATTTAATATTTTCAATTAGTTACCAGCTAAATGCCTACGATTTTAGGCACAATTTTTTTTGATTAGGGACGGTAAAACGATTATTTTCATCAACAAATCAACTACTTGATCTTTTATTTCATTATTCTTACTTAAAAGAGCACCGTTTCGATGTAAAATGAATCAATGCTAATAATAACCATCAAGTAAAGTTTTTTGTTTGTGGGGGAACTATTTATGAAAATTTTAATCAACCTAATCGTTATTATATTTTTTTTCACCTTTCAAATCTCCTATCAATCCCCACTTAAAATCCACCCTAATACCAGCGAGGCTTTTGAAAAAGGGGACTGGGTGGCCTTGGCCCTCATTAGCTCCGTGGCCTTGGGAATCTATGCCTTCGGTTTTTCTGATAGCAAAAAAAAGGATAATGCTTCCTCCTCTTCCAATAATTCTGATAACGACTCCGATCCCTCCTCCAATACCTCAGGAGGCAATTGGTTTGAGGTCATTAATGCCACAGGTGGACAAACCAAAACACTCAAAGGTTTGGATTACAACCGGGATTGGATTTTTGAAGTAGAAATGAAGAGTATTAATGTAGGTTATCGTCAAAGACTGATCAAAGAAGGTGATGGATATCTAGATGTGTGGTTTGAAGGGTCCAACAGTCTGGCGTGGCGGCTCTATAACAAGAAAATTTGGTTTATGGAAGCCTTTGCAGGAATTATTGAACACAATCCCTATCCTGCTGAAGATGATCATTGGTCACAAGTTACTGGGGGAAACTTCAAATCGGGGGATCATATCCTGCGCATTGAATATAAAATATCCAAGAATGAAACCAAGTTTTATTGGGATAATAAAATGGTTGGCCATTATAAAATTTTTAGAAAATCCAGCTTTGCCCCTATGAAAAGTATCCAAATTTTAAATATGTCATCGGCAATCGTGCGGTACAAGTATGAATAAATTAACATCTCTGTAAAACTATTTATAAACTCCCAGCATTTTTTTTAAATCCAGCACAAACTGCTTGAAAGATTTGATGGTGCTGGATTTGATTTTATCCATAAATAACGAAGCCTGTGGGTGTTTAATATGGCCGTTTGAATAGCTGATCAAGATGGTGCCGTCCTGGTAAGGGATTAATTTAAACATATTAAAGGCACTTTTAAACATTTTATCTGACGCCACTAAATTTGAATAAAGGTTGAGTGAGTCAGCATACCTTAAAAGCATAGAGTGCTGAACGACCTGATCCACAATTCTAAAAAGCCCTTCCCCATAAGTCACTTTTGCCTGGAAGATTTGGGAATGAGCAAAATCAACATCATTATGAATTGATGCAAAATCAGGATAACAACGGGCCAATTCCTCCATATTGTTAATATCAAGCACACTCAGTCGACTAGTATTTGGTAACAGTTGGTCCAGGCTATCGGTATTAAATAAAAGACCGGCAATCCGGTTGGCCTCTGCGGGAATAAAGGCAATCATAGCAAATTGGACTAATTGTTTAACCTCACTTTCGATTAATTTGGTTAGAACTTCCTGATTTTCAATGCGCTTAATCGTATCTACATGGAGTTCATCCAGGGTACAGAGATCTTTTTTGATAAGACCATTATCAACTTCCACCTCGTAAGACAATTCTTCCCCGGAGTTACTATTGAAAGGACAAATATGTAAAACGGTACTGGATGCATGCAAATGATTCAAATGCATAAAGATGATCATAGTGATCATAGTAATAAGCAGCGCTCTTGATAATTTACCCATAGAAGTCTCCCACCTAATGGCCTGATGACCATTTGTGTGCAATTACTATTCCACTTGAAAAATGATCAATTTCGCAAAGATGATGCAAGACAAGGTGCACATTGAACCAGTATCTTTTGACCTATTTGGTGACACATTTCATATAATCACCCCCAAACTCAAGGGCCGCATTTTTAAAATGAATCATTTCCTGTAAAACATTTTTTTCATAGGCAGAAACACTGATATTAGCGCTAAAGGATTCAATCCCACCATTTTTTTTAAAACCTTTTTTGGTGGGTATGGATACCGAAACAAATGAATCGGGTGATGCCCATGCTGATACTTGCAATTTTCTTTGGGCAGATCGGGCGGTTAACTTCAGCTTTTTTTTACATGGATCAACTTTATAGGTAATCCTATTGGATAAAGACACCGGCGCAAAATACCAATTTATTTTCTCGGTTTTAATGCCCACGGTGGAGGCCTTAATAGGAATGAGACCAAACAAATTGACGACACCTCCGGAAAGCGCCAGTTTTTTGGTATGATCTTCGCTAATTGCTTGCAGCCAAATCCATTTATGGGGGAAGGCCATTCCCCAATTTTTTTCCTGATGGGATAACCCATTTCCCTGATAAATTTGCCAGGATTTTTCACCTTTGGTTTTTATTTCATAATGTGTTTTTGATCCCATACTGTAGACATACCACCTAATAGGTTCCTTGATTTTTAGGAGGCGATCAGATTGATACCAGCTATCAACAAAGGGATCAAAGGTGGAGATCTGGGCGTGAATTTCAATCACACCTGGAATTTCCAGATCAATCAAATTATGTGCAATTTCTCCATACCCCACAGCATTCCAGGAATAGGTGGAGTTGGCCGAATATTGATTATGACCCAAAACCGGCATGCCATCGGACAAAATTTTGGTATGGCGTGGAAATTCTTCATAAACTTCAATTTTATGGTTTTTCTCATCGTTAAAAATAATGGCCAAATAACCTGGCAGGGAAATATGAGGCGAAAAAATTTCTTTTTTTGCCAGGAACGAACCACCGATAATGGCGATGGATAATTGATTTTCAGTATCCACAATGCGGGTGTACCATCCTTCAAATTGCGGTCCTTCCTGGGCCTTAATACTCCTAGAAAATAATAAACAGGTCATTAGGACTAAGGTGATGGTACTAATCTTCATGCGAGAAATCCTGGATTAAGGTGCTTTTAAAATATTTCCTTCCCTATCAAGAATAAAACGAGCAGTACTTTTAGGGTTATTGAAATAAGACAATTTATCCACTTCCAATCCAAGCATTTCAAGAAAGCTTTGGGAAAAATCGATCATCGAAAGTGGTTTATCTTGAGTTTTAATGATTTTATTATAAAGCAGATGAGCGTTTCGCTTGTATTCATCCGAACACCACACAAACATGGGAATTTCATATTGCTTGATCATGCTTTCATTGATGAGCATTTCACTATTGTCATAATCAAGTGGAGTGGCCAGATACCAAACAAATGAGTGAGTGTTTTGTTTTTGAATTGCGGTGATAATTTGATCTATCACATAATCGCTATATTGTAATAAGTTGTAATACTGATTATCGACCGCCCCGGGCTCATCTAAATACTGGCCAAATTCATGGGGATACCTTTTATAGTATTTTTTTTGGGCACCAATCAAATTAATCACGATCAACGTTTTAGCATGAGGAAGTGTTTCCAATTCTTGATTGAGGGTGGCCAAAACCTGGCCATCAAAGGAGGCATTGTCCTTATCCAAATTTAAAATAATACTTTGATAAGCATATTTTGACAGCTGAAGGTAAACGTCTGGTTCACCCATTGGCGGCCGATTAGTGATATAGAGGATGTTGATGCCCGCCTGTGTAATCATCTTGAATATATTCCCGGCAGTCTTATTGATCTCAAGGGACATGGTGTACTCAAGATTTTTAGCATGATCAATTGAGACGGCCAGGACATCCTTAAACACCAAGAGGTCAGACCTGGAATCCAAACGTAAATTGGTATCCTTGGTAAACCCATATAACGACCAGTGATTCCTATTTTGTTCTCCCCCTAAAATTAGCGCATGAATGGATTTTTGGGAGGGATCAAGTTTGTTAATATACGAGTGGGTAAATTCCGGAGCATTTTGCATTGCTTGATCAAACCTTTGTTTTTCTTCCCAAGCATCCCCTACTATCTGAAACGGACGGGTCAAAATGTTATTTAACAGATAATGCCGAGGGTATCCTTGTTCACTCACTTCATAATATTTGAACAAGGTGATAAAACCCATTACGACCGCCATGATGGCAAGTGGTAGCGTTTTTTTATCGGGGGTTACCGGTCTGATCATGACCAATCCCAAAAATAACGCTAGCATAATCAATAACCAAAAGGAATGAAAGCTTACATACTCGCCCAGCAACTGCCCCCAAGGCCTCGAATGCATGACCAGATAGTACGCAACAGTGTTTTTGGTGATTATATTTTCATACTCAAACAGATAAGACCACCCAACCCATGAAAAAATATAATAAGGCAAGAAAAGAAGATAGATCCTTCTGGTATTTAAAAAAGGAATCCAGACTAACCCCGCAATAAGTATGATATTAAAAACCATATCAAGGTAAAAGGCCCAGTTAAACACACCCTGCAGATATTTTTCGGCAAAATAAGGGGAACTAATGAACAGGCCCCACAGTATATAGAGGATAATCTTAAACTTTTTCATCATAACAATTTGGTCAGTAGAATAATAATTTCCCAATCATCCTAACAAATAAAACCATCTCTTGCCACAAGAACTTGCGGTCCAGGAAAATGCTCTTAAAATCTAATGCCCATACTAAGTTCAAATGACATATAGGAAAGATTAAGCGTACTATAAAGAATCGTTTGATGTAAATTGAGCTTGGTCCAGAGATTCTTATAAAAAAATTGTTTATAATTTAGATCAATTTTATGAGCGGTGATGGTTTCCGTTTTATCATATTCATCTGCGGTTAGATTGCCACTTAATGAATAACCGTAAACACCTTGAAGTGATCCAGTTTTATTGGTTTTAAATAACGTAAAGAAATATTCCAGACCGGCATTTAACCATAAAAAATTCAATCTTGAGTTTTTTACTACATCACTATACAGTTCCGAGGTAGTATAACCAACCCCTGATTCAGCCAGGATTGCACTCAAAGTACCTACACTCTCCTTATGCAAAGATAGGGACATTTGCCAATCGGGATCTGGAAATATTTTGGTTAGGCCCAGTTCATATCCAAGCGTTTGTGACTTATCAAAACTATATTCCGTTTCTTGTTTGATTTGATGAGTGTATTCATTATACTTCAAATTTAAAAATGCGTAATAACGATATTTGAAATAGTAATTAATATTCAACGACATATCAAAATAACTGCTGGTTGCTGCAATATAATCATCGGCAAAATAATTGGTTCCCCCTCCCACCGATAACTCATAATCAGGAGATTTTTTTTCATAAATAATCAAAGTTGAATCTTGCAAATAATTCCAATCAAGAATATGGGGATTTAATCTTTTAATGTTTTGCTCAATTGCTCTTCTTACTTTTGGATTTTCCACATCCCTTTCATTAAAATAATTATCAATTAAAAAATTCATGGTTTTGATTTCACTGGATAAGGCCGATTTGGGTACATGAATAGTTTCCGCCCACACCCTACTGGATATGAATAATCCAAACAGCAAAACCAAGGTGATGTTAAACTTCAATTGATACAATCCTTTGGCAGATCATTTAACTTCATTTCCATTATAAACCTATTTTAAAATGGGTATTGAGATCTGGAACAAACTTCCTAAAACCTGATTAGTGAATTCTTTCAGTCGGATAAAAAAAACGACTTTTAAAACCTGTCAATAATAACATTACAAAGAAAACCAGATAATTTTAAGGCCCAGGCGGGGATCTTTCTCTTTAAATTCCTCCGCTGCCCCCAGTATCTTTTTTAATTGCAACAATGGATAGCATTCATTTTTTATATTAATTAAAAAATCCTGATCCCAAAAAGGGGAATTCAAACAGGCAATCACCTCGCCTCCCTCTTTCAACCATTCCGGGAGTCGCTTGAATATTTTGCGATAGTCCTTTTCTATTTGAAAATGTTGTTTTTGACTGGAGGGTGGATCAATAATGACAATATCAAAAGGTCCTTTTTTCCTGATGGCCCCCAGTGATTTCATAATATCGTGGGGCATATTCAATACATTTTGAACACTAAGATGATTGATCAAGTGGTTTTTTATTCCCTGATTTAAAAAATTCTTTTTCATATCCATGTTAATGACACCGGCGGCACCATGCTTGATGGCCACCACTGAAAAGGAACAGGTATAGGCAAATAAATTCAATACCTTTTTACCAGCGCAAATTGATTGCAAAAGCTCCCGACCCGGTCGCATATCCATAAAAAAACCATGGTTTTGATTATCTTTAAAGGTCACCTCATAGCAAAGATTATTTTCCCAAAGTAAATGTTTTTCGGGCAGTTTTCCTCTTAAAGCTTGATAAACCAGTGACTTTTTCCGGTTGCGCCAAAAGATACCTTCGATACTGGTTTCAAAATGTTCAAGCAATATGTTTTTTATTTTGATAGGCCGGGATTCATCATCATCCTCATAACATTCAATCAAAACATATGGGGGTATAAAATCGATTGCGAGATCCTTAAAACCATCAAAGCATCCTCCTCTTCCATGAAATAGACGTCTGGCCTGTTGGTCATTTTTAAAATTTTTAGTAATTTCTGCTTCAATTATGCTGGTGTTCATAGGGTTCATTCCATTGTAAATGGAATCATCCGAAAATATCAATAAAACATCTCTCCGGATTGAAATTATTTGACAAGTGTAGTGAATCACTGGATAAATTAATCATCATATTACATTTAATAAAACACAAGGATGTCTTTTATGTTCTCGCCCAAGTTTTGTCCCGCTTTACTGGCGTTGCACCTGTTACTTTTTTTGATTTCTATAAGCCTCTTTGCTCAGGAAAACCCTGATGTCCCCACTTCAACACCAAATGCCACTGCTTTGCCAACCCCATCGGCTACCACTGAGATAGAACCACCGATTGCCCAAACTCCCAGCGAAACCATACAAGAAAGTTTTTTTGATTCCTTTATTGGGGTCAGTTACATTCCTAAAGCTACCTGGAGTTATCCCAAGTTTCTCAACTATGAAAAGGACAAATTGGCGCTAACTATTGATAAAAATAGTTTCATAACCTATGATGCCAACGTTCGTTTAAATAAAATTCAAACCGTATTAGGATTAAGTGCCATAACCGACGAAAACACTATCTCTGGAAAAATCCACCGCTTCTCAGGTTATATCGGACTTAAAAAAATGTATTTTCGCTTAATGAAAGGTAAAATTGCCGGTAATGGTGTGTGGAATGACACTTTGGCCACCAATATGCCCGCACGCTTTAACTTTGACAATTCCATCTCAAGTTACGACGCCCTCTATTCCTTCAGCGAAATAAAACCCAAAAGCTCTAAGCTACCTCCGCAAGCTAGCAGTAGTGCGCCTCCTATGGATACGGGATTTTACCTTGGACTTGGCATTACTAAAGGTGAAGTTCCGGCCACGGTCAGGACACTTATCACCACTGGTGGCAAAGAAAATCAAAAATATGGAAAATTTGTCTATGACAAAGACTACGCTTTTTCGGTAGTCTCTTTTTTATTTGGATTTGATACCATAACGGGCACCATCCTGGCCGACGGAGTAGTGCCTGGCATAATCCAACCCTACTTTTCCTGTTACGACCGCATCGGATTGGGTTCAGGGACGATCAGTGACGAATCCGTCAGATACGCAGAAGAATTAAATCCCGGCAAAACTTTTGTGGATAAGAAGAGCACCCTTGCCTATTTGGAAAATAACACTTCCATTGGAGCGTCCTGGACACCATCCTTTTTAAAAGGAAAGGCCATTATGGCCATTGGGTATAATGTATTTTTTAATTCCATTATGCCTCTAAGTGGTGCTGCCGAAACCTCTACGGAACTAGGTTATGATGCCAATATTGGTATGCTCAGACACGGGCCTGAGTTTAGAATTTTTGCCCTTTGGTAAAAATAAAATGTTCACTAATAAGTATGAATACTTTGTCCAGCAGTGGGCAAGTAATTAACCCCAAACCAACAAATAAAAAGCATGATCAAAGCGCCCAGCAAGTAAAACTGGGCCAGTCTGATTTTTTTTAAATAGAAATATCGCAGGTGAAAATAGATCAGATAAATCATCCAGGTTATAAAGGCCCAGGTTTCTTTGGGGTCCCAAGTCCAATAATGTCCCCACGCTTCTTTGGCCCACAAAGCACCAAACAGCAGTCCCATGGTTAAAAAAGCATACCCCATTGCTATGATTTGATCGATTGATTTGATTAAACTGTCATCATTAAGGCCCGGTTGATGGAACATTTTATTTTTCCAAAAAAAATTTTTTGCTCCCATGAAGGTGGCCACCGTCAACAAGGCATAAGCAATGATATAAACGACTACATGTGGAATAAAATAAATGGATAACAAAGCAGGAGGCAACAACGTCTCAAATGCTGCTGGATTAAAAAAATCAATCGTTAGAAATAAAAGGGCCAGACTTTGGCAATACCATAATGGCCATGACAGTTTTAATTTGACATTAATCACCATCCCGCACATTGGTAATAATAAACAATACCAAAGACGGGTTTCTCCAAGCGTTTGGAGTGGTGGACGCTGATGAGTTATCCATAAATGCAAAATCAAAACCAGCAAGGCAAACATGCCTAGCAGATTAAAAAGATCCCCCATCCTCTCGAAACCTTTTAGCTTATGGTTTATCATGACACTGAAAATCCCCAGGCCAAATGAAAATAAAAACATCCCAAAAGCAGTTAAAAGAAGATAATCCACCATTTTTATCCTCCCCACTTTTTAGGAAAAAACGCCAGTCCTAAAGCTCCGATCAACAAAAAAAACACTCCACCATACACAATCTTGATCCACGGATCATAAACCAGCTCCAGGACACTTAACTGTGACCATTTCCCTAGTTTCTGATCATAAGAATGTTGATAGATCTGATAGCGATCAAAACCAAACGGTTTATTGACTTCAATACTGGTTTTAAGTTCCGTTTGGGAAGGCGTAAATACCTTCACCATGGAAGTAAATTTTTGGGGACGGGGTGACAGATATTTAATGATCATTTTATGATCATTATTATCAAGCAAGAATATTTGTTCTGCTTGCAAAAAACTGCCAGTTGCAATATCACCAGATCCCAGCAATTGTTGATTTTTCTTATCATAAACCTGGATATGGGCATGCCAGACATTTCCCGGATGTTTTCCTCTCTTCCATTCATTATTAAAAAAGACTCCGTCATTAATGACCTCATCAAAAAAGACCTCATAATTTTTTAAAGATATCCTTTGCTGTTTCATACCACTGGTCTTTTTCTTGCTCAGAAGTTTTCCAGATGCACTGATCAGTGCAAGCTCGGGAGGATATTCTTGCAATATAAAATCACTTAAATAAATCGCAAATGGCAACGGATATATTTTAGAATTTTTATCATAGGCTTCCCAGGTGGCCTTGCCTTCATACAAATTCATTTTCCATGAAACCTGATCACCACTACCAAAAGTCGCCACAACCAAAATGATCCACAGTCCGGTGTGATTGAGTAAAAAAACACTCTCCCTCAAGGAAAACCGGGCAAACCTTTTGATAATCGTTAGAAACAAGGAAGAAGCAAGCAAAACCAAGGTGAAAAGATAAGGCCAGCTAACTACAATGTGGGTTAGGCCAAATTGATTGAGCAAATTTTTTTGCCCGTGATCCTGGGGAACAATCCCTGAAATAATAATCAGAAAAACCCATCCTCCCAAAAATGTAAAAATAAATTCTTTAGCAAGGAAAGTTTTTAATATTTGAGGAAATTTAAAATTAATAATCAGCAAACTCACATGCCAGATAATTAAAAAATAAAGATTATCCGGAAATTGTAAAATATTTTTTTCAAGTCCGCCGGTCAGATATTCCAGCTGTATCCCCACAAACCAAAGCGAAATGAGAATAAGCAAATTTTGCTCATACCCAAATGGATAATTCCAAAAAGAACTCAATTCTTTTTTCGGCCCATTAGCATCATTCATGAACTCAATATTTCTCTTCTCGAATTTTGGCCTGTTCATCCCACTTGGGGACCATCTCATTTAAAAAAATATCTTTTTCAGCTTTTAATGCATTCATATCGAGTCCTATAAATTTTTGGGCCTTTGCCTTGGTGGACAGATCCGGCATGGTCACTTCTTCACTCACTCCATGCTTGGCAAGAATACGGGCCAGTATGACTCGGGCCTTACCGGATTTATCAATCGAGGTCCCGAGCACCCTGCTCATTTCTGTGGATGCATGAAAAGAGGCACCGTGGGAAGCCACCGCAAAATCCCAGCGCCATCCAGCATGACGAATCAGAGTTAAAACCGGTTTCATCTCAGCTTCCAAGGCTCCTTTCTCCCACGCCAGTTTTGCTTCAATATGGGCCTTCGCCAGTGATTCCTCGGCCTTCATTCTAAGTTCCATCACTCTATCTTGCTGGGTATAAACATTTTGTTTTAATTCCTCTTCGCTTTCTCGATGACATACCTGACAGGAGCGATTGATCGTTTTCAGTGGTGTAGTGATATGATGATCGGTGAATTTAATTCCGCCCTCACTAATATAAGGCATGTGGCAATCTGCACATGAGACTCCCCTTCTAGAATGAATCCCCATCTTCCACGTTTCATATTCGGGATGTTGGGCCTTTAACATAGGGGCCCGGCTCAGGGCATGGGTCCAATCAACAAAGTTGATGCTATCATAATATTTCTCGATATCTTCCACGGTAATTCCCTTATCCCAGGGAAAAGTCAGATATTTGTCTTCGCCTTTAAAATAATATTCCACATGACATTGGGCACACACCAAGCTTCTCTTTTCCGCGTGGGTCGCCTTGGTTATATCGACTCCTTGTCTTTGAAAAGCCTCGACCAAGGCCGGACGGGTAATGGTTAAATTCATGGTTTTGGGATCATGACAATCAAGACAGCCTATATTATTGACCACCTCATGTCCTTTAGAGGCCCATTTCCCCTTGTAAAACTCCATAGGCCCCATCTGCTGCATCAATCTTACCACATCGGGACTTTTACAACTCCAACAAGTATTGGGCTGAGGGCCGTCATGCGCATCTTTAGGAGCTCCGGTGCGGAGAGTTTTTCTAATATCTTCGATGGCGTAAAGATGGCCACGGGGACGATTATAGTCACGAGAGAATAGATATCCTGCCCACAACACCACCATCAAGGGATCCTCTTCCAAGGCATCCTTAACATCATTCCCGTTATATTTGGTCACAAAATTGGTTTCCTGGGTTTTAAGGTAAGTGACATATTCTCGTGGGAAGTTTTCTCCCCACACTTTTAGGCGAGGTTCAAAATCCGGAATGGGTTTGGCGGGAGTGTAGGCCACCAATGCTTCGGTTCTTCGCTCCATGATCGAAGCGGCAAACAACCCCAAGACAAAAACCGTCACCATCGAAACCAAAAAAATACTCCACCCAATCCAAGGTTTCTTTCTTATCACTTCGTTTATATCAGACACGTTCGCCCCCTATTTTTCCTATTTTATTTTCTATTTGATTGTTTTGCTTGCTCTTTTTTCAAAGTATCCACTAGCCACTTGGGAATCATACTCTCCGTGGTGGGCACTCTCGCATAGGGATTGGAGGACAAGCTTCTAAGCGATCCATGCGGAGTTTCCCGATGGCAGTGCCAGCATAATCTTCCTTCACTTGTATCCACGTTATAGAGATTTTCATTTTTCAGTGCAGGACTTAAAAAGAGTAGTTCATGACATCTTTTGCAATTATCAGATACCGCCCGTTCACCCTGTTTTTTGATCATAATGGCCTGGGGTTCTGCCCTGAGGGTAAAAACGTAGGAGTGGCGCAGGCCATCCATGGCCTTGAACATATATTTCTTTACTATATTGTCTTGTGGAACATGACAATCATTACAAGTGGTCACTTCCCGATGAGCACTATGCATCCAGGTCGCATACTGGGTACCCATGATATGACAATTCATACAGGTTTCCGGTCGATCAGAAAGATACGAAAAAAAATTGGAAACATGGATAATAATTAAAAGCAGCCCCAATACCACCCCCGCCAGGGTGGCAATTAATAGTGGGTATTCCCTTATAATAGACAGGCCCGCACTATATAATCTATGAAAGACTGTTGTTTTATCCATCCAAAAATTGCTCAAGGTGTATGTCAGTTATGCTTGCATACATTATAAACTTTTTTTAAAGCCCTAAAAAGCTTTATTAAGTAATTTTTTAAAAAAACGCATTTATTCAAGGACAAAAAAAAAGGAGAGGTAAAAATCCTCTCCTTATTATTAAATGTTGTTAATGTTTTTATTCAGTAATTGGGAACTAATCGAGTGTTTCTACATACTCATACTGATAATTTGGTAAAGAAAAGCACCCCTTAAATTTTTCCACTACGCCTTGCTCGGCTTCTCCTGAACCATCTGTCTTCGTCCTATTATATTCAATCTCAAGCTGATCCCCGTTAGCAGAAAATTGCACAAACGGACAGTTCGGAGCGGATGTCAATACATTACGTGAAAGTGGCTTGTGCAAGTTTTTAATTAGATAAACATTGCTCTTGGCAAATCTTTTAACACAATCCGCTTCGTGATCGCGCTCTCCATAATACATCTTCTTTCCGGTGATTTTCATTGTGTAATTTACAACCGGTTTTTGGTCATCAGAAGTATCAACGTTCAGATATAATTCGACCAGACTTTGGTTGTCCGAGGAGCATTGTAAAACTTTAATCGTCCGAACTGCATTCGCAAAAACTGAGCTATACAGACACGATAGTAAAAGCACAAAAATTATCTTTTTCATAGAGTCTCCTTGTTTAAATTCATCTGGCAACCAAGCCTTAAGATTTTTGCGCATAATACCAAAAACATATCCCTTTTCACAACAAATTAACACATGCTGCAATTTTTACAAGACGATTGAATGCCGAGGATAACTCTCTATAATTATTAAATATGACTACTTGCTAAAATCGCTAAAATTTCTGATCAATCAATCTCGGGATAATAACCACCCTTGATAACCAACTTCCTATCAAACAGACAAATTCAACCCGGAAGATATTGACCACTTTGGATCTTCCGAGTTAACCTAAATTTAACAACATCATTTAAATAGGAAAAATCCAGATGGGCATTGAAATCATTGAAGATATCTTACGTCAAGAGGAAGGAAAAAACATTGAATTTAAAGAAAATACAAACTCCTTGCCCAAAATTATCACTACGGCAATTGCATTTGCTAACACTTCAGGGGGGGTGATTATTATTGGGATTGAGGATAAAAATAAAAAAATCGTTGGAGTAACAAATCCGTTATTAGAGGAAGAAAAGCTGGCAAACGCTTTCTCCGACTCAATTAAGCCAAGATTATTACCAGATATTCAAATCATTTCATATAGGGAAAAGCAATTAATTTTAATTAATATTCCACACATTAATGGTCCCTTTTATCTTAAAAATCAAGGTCTAGAAAATGGTGTTTATGTACGCTTAGGATCAACCAACCGTTTGGCCGATTTGGAAATTATTGAAAATTTGAAGCGACAAGCGCTAAATATCACCTTTGATGAACAACTTTGTTTTCAATCCAACCCGGAAGATATTGACCTTACGACTGCTTCCGAGTTACTTGGAAAGAAAGTAAAATTAAATGAAGCAATTTCCCTCGGTCTAATTGGAACTCATGGAAAAAACTCCCTTCCTACCAACGGTGGAATTATTTTGTTTGGAAAAAATAAAGATAAAATCTTTCCGGATGCCAGGATTTTATGTGCCAGATTTAAAGGCATTAATACAAATGAATTTCTAGATGAGCAGACCATCAGCGGACACCTGGCCATCATGCTAAAACAAATCTTGAGTTTTATAAGTCGACATACAAATCAAGCAATCAAAATTAAAACCATAAAATCACAACATCATAGCGAATATCCCATTGTTGCCATCCGAGAAGCAGTTATAAATGCTTTAGTACATGCTGACTATTCACTAAGTGGTGAGTCCATCAAGGTTGCAATCTTTGATAACCGGATCGAAATCACCAATCCTGGTGGTATGCCATTTGGAATTACAATTGAGTCTGCATTAAAAGGTATTTCCAAACTAAGAAATAGAGTGATTGGTCGTTTTTTCAAAGAACTTGGTCTTATTGAGCAATGGGGTTCAGGCCTTGGAAGAATTATCGATCAATGTCATAAATCCAAATTGCCACCACCTGTATTTGAAGAAGTTGGTAATTCCTTTCGAGTTACCATCTTTAACCATCTATTGATTACTAAAACCAAAAAATGGCAAAATGAAATCATTCATTTCTTGAAAGAAAAAAAAGAAATAACCTCCCCTATTGCTGCCAAATTATGGAAGATAAGCGATCGCGCCGCCCGGGATCGCTTACGAAAATTAGTTATTGAGGGGCTCTTGATAGAGATTGGAACAGGGCCAAATGACCCTTATAAAAAATATAAACTAAAAACTCGTGGCGCACTTTAATTTTCAAACAGGGAGAGGTTTAGTGTCTCTCTTAGTTCATATTTTCTAATGTTTTAAATTAACCTCAGTCCTTCATTTACCTTTATTCCACACAGTTCATTATATATGTAAACCCATTATATAAAACATGTGAGCCATCTTGCTTAGTCAAATTGATATAAACCATAAGATGGCCATGCGAAGGTGAATGATTTCCTAGTGTGACAGACTCAGTTCCATTTATTGTGTTATACTGGCCATTTTCAAACTTAAATATATTATACAAGACCTGAGTGCCAGCCGATCCTTTGAGGGCCTCAACCGTTAAAGACCCTTTTGCTACTTTGAAGAGCGCAGGATTATGAGGGTTTTCCATTAAGGTAAGAACGCCGCTTACGTTGGCGCGAAAACCGCTTGAATAGCCTTCTGGTGCTTGGCAATTAACGGTAATTTCTGTTGAACTGGCAAGTGCCACTAACGAAATTGAAAATAAACCAAACATGATCATTAATTTTTTCATATATATCCTCCAGGTAACCCTTAATATAACTTAAAAAAAACCAAGAAATCTTACTGACGCATAGTATCAAAAAAACGCGCACTTGTGGTAATTAATGCTGTAACGCTGAATTTATTTCACAACCAAGTTTATCTTTTTTATTAACTTAATTAACATACCGTAATTATTAGGATATTTAGTTCATTACAAAATAATTCGTTTCTACGCTTTAAAAAAATTTACACGAAAAATATTTTTATACAACTCATATTTATACCTGGATTTAAATTTGATAATCAAACCAATCGATACACTTCCAGGAAAAGTAAAATCATGAAATCATAATAATTATCGTTTGACATCAGATCAACTCACCATTTTTATCATAAAAACTTTTGATTTGGCCGTTAAAAACAAGAAGATACTGAGCCACATTAAGTTGCATTCAACACTTGAATTATCATCTTTAAATTATGCATAGAACCTAAAGAGATGAGCAGATTTACCAGGTCACAGGCTAGCCGAATCTATCAAGCTCTGAAAGCCCCAGCAGAAGCTGAGGAGGGGCTACCTTTTTAATTAGTTATTCGTTGCAAACATCCAAGGAATCTTTTTTCAACATTGGCCAAAATAAATCATTCACCAATACATCTCTTATTTGTAAATAGTTTTTTGCATTCAAAATGGATCTTTCCACTTGATAACTTAATACCTTGCCTACTTTGTTGAGAAAAAGACCTGGAACCTTTTTGTGCAATTCCATCTCAAGTTCGTTTAGAAAGTTTTGATCAAGATACCCATTTTTAATTTTTTCTACGAGAGCGATAGTGTCACGAGGAATTTGATAAGCTGCTGCGACTGCCGACAAAACGATTCCGTTTGCTTGATAATAAACAAAACTGCTAAATCTCATATTAAGTATAGCTGCCATATATCCAAATGAAAGAGCATTTTCATCACCTTCCTCAAGGTTGAATATCTTATTCGAAAACTGATGCAACAAATGCTTATGCATGGATTTTACTGACGAAACGACAGGTTCTGAGTTTTTAAACCCAAAATTAAAAGCAATCTCTCCGTAAGCTCCTCTTGTTATATGGTGTTCATACAAACTTGCAAGTTTCAACATTTCATAATTTTCTGGTACTTCTCGACTTGTTCTTGTTGATAATTCATGCCTAAAGCATTTTACAATAGTTTCTTCACCAAAAGAATGAAATGATTGGGCAGATGTATTTAAATAGTTGGAATAAGTGTTGTCATTTTTATCTACAGGAATCATTAGGGAGAGCTTCTTTACGATCTGATATTCAAGAAAAGCAGTAATTTTATTAGAAATGCTATAATCTGATTCTTCTTCAAGATTGGTTTCAAATCCAGAAATACCAGCATATTCATGATGGATGAGGGTATATTGTTTGTCCTCTTTAGTTTTATTAAATCGTTCAAAATTACACTGTACCCATTTTATACCCTGTCCATCTTCGAAATTTTTACATGTCTTTTCTGCGTTACCAATAAATATCTTTTCATCGCTACAAGTAATTTTTGCGTTAAAAGCATTTAACATTTGTGTATTATATTTCTCCAAATAAACATCTTCAGGCAATTTCAATCCTTGTGATCCACCTTTTTGTATCCAGGATTCAATATCATCCCGTATGATTTTTATCCTGTCTTCGCAATCATCTCCTCCATTACCAATTTTTACGCCACTTGAGGCAAAGGCACCGAAAGATCCCATTAAAAAAACCAATGTTAAAATTAATCTAGTCATTATAAAACTCCTTGCAAATCATCTTCGGAATTGCTACCCATAAATCTCTCATTAGTCTCTGACGCATTTGAATGACAATGGATGAGGCCACTACTTATGGGAATATTATTAATATTTATTTGAAAAATTTTTTTCCCTTTTCCTTTTGATTTTTTTGTATATTTCACAAGCAATTGATCCGTAAAATTGGACAGCTCATTATTCAATGATTGATATTCTTCTTCAGACAAGGCCACTAAGACACTATTAAAATATCTTTTTTGAGGGTCTTGGTTTATGGCCTCTATGGCAATTTCAAGACTTTTTTTGTGAAATGATTGAATAGCAAAATTTCCACATCTATCATCATCACCCACATAAAAATAATTATTTTTTGCAACCCACTGATCACCCACACATTCGGTCAGCCCTTGCTCTTTTAAAGCTTGGAGGTAATTATCCACTTCAGACAGCGGAATACTCAGCATCTTGGAAATTGCACCGGTAGAACGATCAACATCATTTAAACCTAATATAACTTGAATTTTGGGATACCAATGTGAACTTAAAAAAGCATATGAATCTTGCAAAAATCGATTTTTTTTAAGGCATAGCTGCTGTAAAGCAATAAACTGGCGGTCTTTTTCATCAATGGTTTTTGCTTGATTAAACCTTACCAGATTGACAAAATAATTTTGTTCTGTTTTTTTTAATTCCAAGGTGGGTAAGATTTTTTTAATTCCTTCGTCGGTTAAATTGCGATGCCCAGTAATCACCAAACGTAAATAGCTCCGATTATTAATTCCTGCCTGGCTTCCCCATAAAGTATAAGAAAACTGTGCATTTTCGCATTTTCTCATTTGATAAAATGCTTTTAAAAAAGCTCTAAAGTCCAGATATTCAAAAATATTCAAGTTTTTCATGAACGCACTTAAGCACATCAACAGGTTGATATCAAATAAATTTCTCAGTTTTGTAAAATTTTTATGCGTTCACCCATGAACTCAGTCCTCTACAATGACCAGGATCGGTGATCGATCACTAATCTAGTCATTAATACATGTAAAACTAATTAGACTTGGAACAGTGAGTACTTCGGAGCAGTTTCCTACTTTGATATAGCAAACCGATTTAGTCGTATATTTTTATTCACTATTTCAACAAAACACCGCTTACTTCTCTTACTCTCCCATTGTTCATTTTATTTATTACCAATAATCCATGCTTCTCTCCCTAAAAGCAAAATCACTTTTATTAAAACATTCGCAACACAAAAACATTTCGACAAACATCGAAATAAATTTGACATTTAGATTTAATTCGATCAATATCGAACCACTTTAAAACAGAGGATGGATCATGTTTAATATTAAAAATTTCAAAGATATGATAATAGAACTTCAGGTCAGAATGAAAAAATCGCTTCGAGGCAAACTCGATGAGAAAATCGAAAAGAAAATCATAGATGAATTCTCAAACACCTACATGGCCATGACCGACAAATACTCGAACGCTGTCCAGTCTGGTATTAATTTACCCATATTACAAAAGTTTGCCTCATTTCCTGTGGAGGAACGTGTTTATCTTGCGCTTTTAGATCTTTTGGAAAGAATGGAGATTGATTTTTCTCAGAAATTTGCGATGGATTTAAAGCATGGTTTAGAAAATGAAATAGAAATAGGGAAAATTAAAATAGCTTTTTTAGATGGGATACGTAGAGAATTAAATTTTGCTAGGTTTATTGAATGAAAACGTTAATGATCTTAAAGGCCTTAGCAGATGAATCTCGATTGGAAATTTTCAAGCTTTTGCTAACTAAAAATGCGTATGTTGAGGTCATTTCAGAAAGATTAAAACTTTCTCCCTCTACGGTCTCTTTTCATTTGAAAAAATTATGTGAAGCAGGGTTAGTAACTTCGCATCGTGACCAGTATTATACAATTTTTGCTGCAATCCCTGACGTTGCAGAATTACGAATAAAAGATTTGCTATTAAGTACGCCCTCCAAAATCCATGATCAAAATAAAGTTGAACAAAATTATAAAGAAAAAGTTTTAAAAAGCTTTTTTAAGTATGGCCGACTCATAAAAATTCCTGTTCAAAAACAAAAACGACAATGGGTTATGGAACGGATAGCAAACAACTTTCTAACGAATAAAAATTACTCTCAAAATTCTGCTACTAAATTATTAGCTGAAGTTTATAAGGACACGGCACTCTTATTAAAAGAACTTCAAAGCTGTGGGTGTGTGAGTATTAACAATGGAATCATCACAAAAAATAAAAATTAACATGAAAGAATTAAAAAAATCTCTATTTCCTGTGTTTGAAGATCAATTCCAACTGCCGCGATCACGGGGGGGGGGGGCTTATTAGATACAGAAAAGTATAGTTATCACAAGGAATACTTTTCTTGCGTCTACGAATTATCAAAGCGTATTAAACTTTTATACTTTGCCAATAACAAGTGCCAAAAATTTATTAAAGATCAGATAAATTGTACCAATATTAATTAACAAGGTAAACCCCCAGCTCAGCTCTAACTATTACCCATAAATCTTTATGGAATTGTGGGTAATAGTTAGTTCAAAGAACATGGTTGGTTTATTTCGCAGATACGAACGAGAAGAAGCTGCTTGATTTATCGGTAATACAACCCATCCAGCTTTTAAGTTCCCGCTTTATTTTCTAATGAAAAAAAGAAATTTCTAATACATCAATCATATCACCATTTTTATATGGCAAAACACACAGGTGATTAGTTACGATGGCATCGCTTATATTCCAATCTTTTTTCATGAGTCGTTGATAATATTTGTTTATTCCAGGATGAATTTCATGCAACGATTTAAATGTCTTAAACGGAAGTAAGTGAGATGGGACATGAAGTGTTAAGGACAATATTCCTCCATTAACTTTTTCTACAATTCTAACATCCTTATCATTTCCGAACAATTCTTTTTGCGCATTTGATAGCTCGCTATAGGCGATCTTGTATATTTCTCCATTTCTAATTTTTTTAACTTTTTGATTATTTTCATATTTTCTTTTTTGGTTATTGTTCACCAGTGTAGGAAATGTTTCTTCTAGACAGCTGAGAGTTATTTCGCCATCAAGATATTTCCTTTCTGCGTTGGAAAATTCATTCAGCATTTCTTCAAATAAATCAAAACTACTTTGAACATTAATCTTTACAAAAGAATTGCTTCTTTTTATTTTTTCAACCAAATCTTTTGAATGACTATTTCCAACAACTACATGTAGATCTTTTTCTTCAACAAGAGCCTTGCAATATAATTCACAAATTTTATTCAACATACTTTTATTTCTTAACTCATTGTTAAAATAATTCTGATCTTCATCATCTAATCTATCTCCTCTTGAAATTTTTGCAATAATTTTGCTTAATTTTTCATCATCAATGTTGTATTTTATAAATTCCTTTTTTTGAAGATATTCTTTCAAATAAAGCAATGAAACAGTTAAGCCTTTTAGATATTTTTCATGTGTAGTTTTAACACCTTTTCCATTTTGGAAAAAATTTTCAAAATAATCTAGGATTTCTTTTTCATATTTTGGAATACTGCCAACAATAAATTCATGGAATCCGGGTACAAGGAATAATGCAAAAGGTATATCTGAAGACATTGTTTCCACTGGTGAGCTAAATATTTTATCTGAGGTTTGTCCTAATGCTTTTTTAAGGTTCATTCCACTTTGAAGTATATTATAATTTATAACCAAAGATCCCAACGCATATGTCACTTTATCATCTAAAGGAATTGAATCTTTTGATTTTAAAGGTCCTTCTTTGGCAAAAATAATTTTATTTTTCTCGCTTAAATCTCTTAGATACTCTTTATATCCCTTCGATAATTCTTGTTTTTTTTGTAATTCAAGATCATCACCATAATAACTATCATGAAATTCACCATGAATGTGAATAGTAGGTCTAGTTTCATTAAGGTATTTTTGACTCAATTTTTCCACATCACAAGGATAGGTATTAGAGGCAAATAGATTCGCCGTAATGAGTAGAATAAATATACATATAACGGTATATCCCATACTAGCTTTTCGTTGCATTTGATTATTTTATTAATAAAACTACTGCGATTCGGAGAGATCTGTATTATTTTATCCAGTTTGAAATAAAATCCTGTTTCTGAATATAGTAAACCGATTTAGTCGTATATTTTTATTCACTATTTCAACAAAACCCCTCGAAATTATTCCAGTCATTCATCATAAAATGATGACATCTTTCCTGAAATACGATTTCCTCAGGGAACAAAAAAACTTTTGACTGTGAACCTCACCGGGTTTTAGCCAAAAAATTGGAGCCAGTTGTTTTAAACCAAGTTATATCTTATATGACTGACAAAAATTTTGCAGAGAATATTTTAGAACGGGCAAAAGCAAAGTATACACAGAGGACACATCAAGACGAATCTAGAAAGATCAGAGGAAGAATTAATGCGGTCGAGGAACACCTTGAAGCTTTGGCCGAAAGGCTGGGAGGTCTTCCTAAAACTATTTCAGCCATGCCGATTTTTAAACAGATGAAAAAGCTTCAGACCAGAAAAGAGGAGCTAGAAAAAAATTTAATTGGGATTGAGGATGGATTTTATCCTAGGGACATGCCTATTGATGAAAATTTACAAAAAATTACGGAGGGAATGAAAAAGATTCTTGAAAATGAGGGGCATTTTGAATTGAAAAGCAAAATCATTCAAAAACTTGTGCATAGAGTGGAAGTAGGAATTGATTTGCTGGCTATTCATTTTATTGTGGGAAAAAAGAATTTATTAAGCTGTTCGAATTTTGGTTCATATACCTTGACTACTGGATATCTAGAATTCTTATTCCATGCAACACATTTTAAAATTCATGAACAATTTAAAATCGTTAATTACATCTTTCAAGTTATACTTGCGAAAATCAAGTTAAACTTGATTGCTGTCTTGTTGTAAGAAAAATTTTTCTTACGCTATTTATATTTTTCTTTTCAAGTAAGCATAATAAAGATTATCAGATTCATCCCCGGAGGGGCCGAAGCAGGATGCGTAGGTCTGATAATCCAACAATCAGGATGAGCGTTAGTATGATCTTTTATTTTTTGAAAATCAAATGCAGTAAGAAATTCAAGTTTAACTGGAAAAAATCAAGTTATACTTGATTTTTTTTCGATGTGTTTAAAAAACAAAAGCCTCATTAAATTAGAAACTTAATAAGGCTTTTGTTTTTAAGAAACTTTAAGAATTCTACATAACAATTGGTGCCCCTCTCGCTACAGTGGTAGAACCGATGGTCACGACAAAGGAGTATCCTGTCCGTTGGAAAAGACCTCAAATTGATCTTAAAAAACTGGCGTATTTACGAGAAGTTGAGGGTTTAAATTTAAGACAACTTGGGGCGATATTTAATAGAAGCCCCATTACGCTTGGGCAAATTTTAAAAAGGCTTCAAGTGGCAAAGAAGGGAGGAGATCAATGAAAACGGTGATCAATATAGTTATGGCAGTGGTTTTACTTTCTTTTGGAGTTAATATTTCTTCAAAGATAATAAATGATTTCAAGAAAGCAACAATCAATAAAATTGAAAAAGGTCTTCCAAGTCTTTCGGTTTTTACAAAGAAATTAACTAAAATATAAGAAGAGTGAGTACAAGCAACCTATCCTTTATTCTTTTCAGCTGTAGCATCAAATATATATCATAATAGATAGCAATTTTATCAAATAATCCGAGGTTTTACTGAAAATTATTCCATATTGATTTATTTAATAATGATTTGATATACTGAAACATGTTTGTTTAATGGAGAGCTTGTATGACAATACGTTTTATTTCTCAAATACTAATCATACTTATTTTAATTTCACCTCATGCTTTTGGACAACTTAGTTCATTAAAATGTTACGACTTCTTTCAAAAAAAATATGGAAAAAAAATCTTGGAAACTGGATTTCCAGAAAAGGGATCTGAAAGTATCGATCTCAATGGAGTAAAATCTATTTTTTTTACGAAATCTTCTTCGGCAACAGAGAATAATTATATTGAATACATAGACATAACTCTTAACGAAAAAAAAGACCGTATCAATAAAATTGATTACACATACGCTGGGCATTTTGGATTAAAAGACGTAAGTGATAAAAATATAAATTTGCAAACGATAGTTGAACTAAATGATGATTGCAGTCCCAAGTCTGTTGAACTGCTTTCGAATAAGCAATCTATTGCAAAAGTTACTCCCAAGTATTGTGAAAATAAATTTCCATGTGAAACAAAAATTATCAATTCCCAGTATTCGAAGGAAGCACTAAGTGGTAAAGATAACGGACTATGTGAAAAAGGATCAACAGCTTGGCTAAATCAAAGCAACTCCAACGTTCCTAAATTAGTATATTATACTTTTGATATTAATAATTTCAATGGACACCTAGAAGATGTCAGTAATAATAAACCACATTGTTATTCGACCCACGGTGAAAAATGTGTAATCACAAAAAACAAGTTAAAACAAATGGAGGATGAGACGGGTGCAAAGTTAAGTGATAAAGACATAAAAAATGTTTTAGCACTTCGTAATGCTCGAAAGTATTTCCCTGACTTTCATAACTTTGATCATAAAGTTGATTCTTATATACTTAATCATATCCATTCCTATTTTGAAATTTGTAACTATTTAAGAAAAATGGAGCTAACTCCTTCTATCAGTGACCAAGACAGCAAAAAAATTGAATTACCTTTATCAGGAACTATACCCAAATAAGCCACCAGGGCGAGATCTTCAATTTATTAAAAATAATAGTAGCCCTACCATTTCATAATAGTAGGGCTACTATTACCGCTACTATTATTTTCTTCACCATTTTAATCAAACCCCTCGAAATTATTCCAATCATCATTTGTAGAAATGATGGCATCATTCATGAAATACGATTTCCTCAAGGAACAAAAAAACTTTGGAGGAGAATTTATGGATTTAAAAAAAAGAATAAATGTAAAAGGAATTGTTGTACTTGGATTACGGGACTACGAACTATTGAAGGACTTATTTTTTAGCAAGGTCTGTTCGTTAGAGCAATTATCCAAAAGACATTTTCCTGGGAAACATCGGACAACTGCTTCTAAAAGATTAAACCGATTATTTGGGGCAAAATATATTACAAAAGTGCGAGTCTATCCTGACTGTAAACCAGTCTCGGTTTTTTCCATTACGCCTAAAGGATTAAGCACAATCGCATCGAGTCTGCCCGGCAAACTGATACGAAGAGAGTGTCGAAGTGATAATATCAATCATGATTTGGAACTTTCCATTATCCGTGATTACTTTTTACAAGCAACCTGTGTAAAAGAAATCAAAACCGAAAATGAACTTCAATCATTTTTTCGTGAACGTTATGAAGATATTTATGAACCATTTCAAAGACTCAACAGTGATCTTTTTTTACTGCTAACTTACGAGGAAGAGGATTACGAAGTCGCTGTTGAATATGAAAGCTGTCCAAAAAATCTAAAAAGATTGTCTCGCTATCTTTTAAACTATCACCTTGAGGAAGATATTCAGGCCGTTCTTTATATTTGTGCAACCAATAATATTTTAAAAAATGTCATGAAGGTAACGAAAGAATATGCCAAAAGCTTTGCTCCTAAAATCTATTGCTGCACTCTAAAAGATTTTAAAAATGAATCTCAAATTGCCATTTTTGAAAATGGAGATGGCAAAAAATTTCCTGTGAATTTCCATAAGGATAAATTCACTTCCACTTCAACGACGAGGTAGAGCAAAAGGCATAGGTGATTGATTTTTGTTTCAAAAAAAACGTTTTTTTCAAGTCAGTCCTAGACATGCGAACATTTTTTGATGGAGGTAATTTCATGAGTTTTTTAGTGAATAAATTGATTGGATGAAGAAATCTCACAAGGTGAGAAAGAAAAATAAAGGATGGATAGCAAAAGAAATTAAGGTGGAATATTTTGAAGTGGAGGAAAAAATGATGAATCAAATTCTTGATGAAGTGGTTGAACTTTTATATAATGAGTTTGCCAGTTTTCAAAAGATCAATGATTCTTTTCCACAGATAGAATGCTCCTTAAATATTAAGGAGGCAGTTTCATGAAATACCAAATAGCTTTTTACATCAGGGTTTCTACTGAGGAGCAGGCAAAAAATCTGGAAGGCTCAATTAAAAATCAGAAAGAACGACTCTTACAAACGGTCAAACTAAAAAACATGGATTCAGATTTTGGTGAAGTGGTTGGCATCTATATTGATCGGGCCAAATCAGGAAAGGATACCAATCGGCCTGAGCTACAAAAAATGCTTATGGATATTCAAGCAGGGCGAGTTAATCTGGTGATGGCGTCCGAGTTATCAAGAATCTCCCGCTCTATTAAAGATTTTTCTGAAATCTGGGAAATGATGAAACAAAACAAGTGTGATTTTTTATCTCTTAGGGAAAACTTTGATACCACTACCGCCGCAGGTGAAATGGTTCTCTACACGGTTGCCAATATTGCCCAGTTTGAAAGACGTCAAGTCAGTGAGCGGGTTTCTGCCAACATCAAAGCTAGATCAGAAAGAGGTTTATATAATGGTGGTAGTGTTATTCTCGGATATAAAACTGATCCAGAAAAAACTGGATATCTTTTGATTGATGAGGTGACTAAGGAAACCGTGATCCAGGCCTTTGATGGGTTTTTGCGCGAAGGAACACTGGCCACTACGGCCAGATGGCTCAACGATAATGGATATAAACCAAGACGGGGGCATTTTAATACCGATAATCTTCACAAAATTCTAATCAACAAAACCTATATCGGAATTAAAAGCTATCTTGATGGCAGCCAAAAAAAAGAGGTGAAAGCGGTATGGGAACCAATCATTGAAAGGAATATTTTTGATCGGGTACAAGTAATGCTCAAGAAAAACCATAGGAGAAAAAAGCCTCATCAAAAAGAACGTTATCCATATCTTTTTTCAGGACTTACCTATTGTAAAACTTGTGGTGATGTCTTGTGCGGAAAATCGGCCCATGGAAATGGAGGAAAAATTGGTTACTACGAACATTCATGGGCCACAAGAAAGGAATCCTGCCTCTCTAAAAAAACTTTTGATTGTAGGCCACATCGGGTTCTGGCCAAAAAATTGGAGCCGGTTGTTTTAAACCAAGTTATGTCTTTCATCACGGACAAAAATTTTGCAGAGGATATTTTAAAACGAGCACAGGAAAAGTACAGTGAAAGAAAACATAATGACGAATCAAAAAAGATCAGAGGAAGAATTAGTGCAGTCGATGGGCACCTTGAAGCTTTGGCCGAAAGATTGGGAGGTCTTCCTAAAACTGTTTCGGCCGTCCCCATCTTCAAACAGATGGAAAAGCTTCAGATTAGAAAAGAAGAGCTGGAAAAAATTTTAATTGGGGTTGAGGATGGATTTTATCCAAGGGACGTGCCTGTTGAATTCGAAAATTTACAAAAGATTACGGAGGGAATGAAAAAGATTCTTGAAAGTGAGGGGAATTTTGAATTAAAAAGCAAAATCATTCAAAAACTTGTGCATAGAGTGGAAGTAGGAATAGATTCGGTGGTTATTCATTTTATTGTGGGAAAAAAGAATTTATTAAGCTGTTCGAATTTTGGTTCGAACAGCTTGACTATTATATATCTAGAATTCTTGTGCAGTATGTATCATTCCCAATAATTCAAAGTTTTCAGTTACTTGATTTATTTATTCAAGTTTAACTGGATATTTTAAAGTTTTACTTGAAATCATCATAAAAAA